>Ga0209536_100007038_pt1 | contig 17093 bp, 11 predicted proteins | sample DeeMarSeWOR28_12_FD_187461 | JGI IMG/M metagenome (GOLD analysis project Ga0209536, IMG submission 187461) | Marine sediment microbial communities from White Oak River estuary, North Carolina - WOR-2-8_12 (SPAdes) (version 2) | ecosystem: Environmental > Aquatic > Marine > Intertidal zone >... | reverse complement strand
GAGCACCTCGTCGACCCCGGCGATCGCCACCTCGACGCCGCGGATCGCGTCGGTGTGAACGGTCGAGACCCCGATGAAGGCCGCGATGTCCCGGCCGAGCTTGCGGGCGTCCAGCAGCGCGACGTAGCCGCGAATCACACCGGCCTCTTCGAGCTTGTGGATGCGCTCCACCACCGCCGGAGCGGACAGCCCGACCTTCTCGCCGATCGCAGCGAGCGGCTGCTTGCAATTCTCCTGCAGCAGCTCGAGGATCGCGCAGTCGGTGACGTCGATGCCGAGCTCGCGGGTGAATTTCATTAGGTGTCTCGCAGTATCAGGCGCACTTATTAAGGCAGAACCGGTCACCCAGTCAAGAGAATCGATAGCAGAACGGCGTTTCAATACCACTCCGTTCAGATCGCAACCGGGGCCGGTTGGCCACGGGAGCGGGGGTCGAATCCGCTGCACACGCTTCCCCCGCGGGGGAAGGATCAGCAGAGCGCGCGCAGGCGATCGGGGTAGTTCGTGAAGATCCCGTCGACTCCGCGCCCGCACAGCACCCGCAGCGCGTCGGGGTCGTCCACGGTGTAGACGTTCACGAGCAGACCGTCCGCGTGCGCCGTCTCCACCGCATCGGCGCTGGCCAGGCCGACCCAGAAGTGGACGGCCTCCGCGCCCACGGCCCGCGCCCGCTCCCGCCAGCGCTGGGGCGCTTCGGGCGAGACCAGCACCCCGATCCGGGCGTCGGGGTTCAGCTCGCGCAGCGTCGCCAGCACGCGGTCCGAGAACGAGGAGAAGAGCGTCCGGGCCAGCAGCCCGCGCTCGCTCACCGCATCGAGCGCGGCGCGCTCGAGACCCGGATAGGGTCCCTCGCGGCCGCACTTCAGCTCCAGGTTGAACGGGATCCGCTCTCCGAAGCGATCCAGCACCTCGTCGAGCAGCGGCACGCGCTCGCCGGCGCCGGCGTCGAGCGCGCGCACCTCGGCGCGGGTCGCCTGGGCGATCTCGCCGCGACCCCCCAGCCCGGCGAGCGACTCGTCATGGGTGATCACGATCGCGCCATCCCGGGTGCGGTGCAGATCGATCTCGATCATGTCCGCGTGCTGCTCGACGGCGAGCTGGTAGGCCGGAAGGGTGTTCTCCGGCCGCTGACCCGAGGCCCCGCGATGGGCGATCACCCGGGGACGACGATCTGCTGCGCTCAAGTCACCTCCCAGGCGAGCGAGCGCTCGACCGCGCGCTTCCAGCCGGCATAGAGCGTCTCGCGACGCTCGGCTTCCATGCCCGGCTCGAAGCAGGTCACCCCTCCCCCCGCCGTCGCCAGAGCCTGCGGATCGGCGAGCACTCCGGTCGCCAGACCCGCCAGCGCGGCGGCCCCGAGTGCCGTCACCTCGAGCACCGCCGGCCGCTCGACCGGTACGCCCAGCACGTCCGCCTGGAACTGCATCAGCCAGTCGTTGGCCGCGGCGCCCCCGTCGACGCGCAGCGCAGAGAGCGGGAGACCCGAATCCCGCTGGACGCACTCGACGACGTCGCGGGTCTGATAGGCGATCGACTCGAGGGTCGCCCGGACCACGTGTGCACGGGTCGTCCCCCGGGTGATGCCGACCAGCGCCCCCCGTGCGCGCTCGTCCCAATAGGGAGCACCCAGCCCCGTGAAGGCGGGCACCAGGTAGGCGCCGCCCGTATCCTCGACCGAGCGGGCCACGGCCTCCGACTCGGCCGCGTCGGCGATCAGCCCGAGCCCGTCTCGCAGCCACTGCACCGCCGAGCCGGTCACGAATACGCTGCCCTCGAGCGCGTACTCGACCCGGCCTCCGAGCCCCCAGGCGATCGTGGTCACCAGGCCCGTCTGCGAGGTCGGCGCCTCGCTGCCGGTGTTCATCAGCAGGAAGCAGCCGGTTCCATAGGTGTTCTTCGCCTGACCAGGCGAGGTGCAGCGCTGTCCGAACAGCGCCGCCTGCTGATCTCCCGCGACCCCGGCGACCGGAATCTCCGCGCCCAGCCACTCGGCGTCCGCGATGCCGAAGACGCCGCTCGAGTCGTGCACCTCGGGCAGCATCGCCCGTGGCACCCGCAGCTCCGACAGCAGGCCGTCGTCCCAGCAACGGGCGTGGATGTCGTACAGCATCGTGCGCGAAGCGTTCGAGTACTCCGTCGCGTGTACGCGTCCCTTCGTGAGGCGGTGGAGCAGCCAGGAGTCCACCGTGCCGAACGCCAGCTCTCCGCGCTCGGCTCGAGCCTGGCCGTCGGGAATCGCGTCGAGGATGAAGCGCACCTTCGTCCCCGAGAAGTATGCATCGATCACGAGCCCCGTGCGCGCGCGCACCTCCTGTTCGAGCCCACGCGCGCGCAGCTCGTCGCAGAGAGCGGCGGTCTGGCGCGACTGCCACACGATCGCGCGGTGGACGGGTCGCCCACTCGCGCGCTCCCAGACGACGGCGGTCTCGCGCTGGTTGGTGATGCCGATCGCTGCCACGTCCCGGGCCGAGACCGACGCCTTCTCGAGCACGCCGCGCGCAGCGCGCAGCTGGCTCTCCCAGATCTCGTCCGGATCGTGCTCCACCCAGCCGGGCCGTGGAAAGTGCTGAGTGAATTCGTACTGGTCCACGGCGACGATCGCGCAGGCCTCGTCGAACAGGATCGCCCGGGACGAGGTCGTTCCCTGGTCCAGCGCCATCAGGTATCGGGGCACGGTGCAGATCCTCCCGCGCTGCGCGCTCAGAGACTCCGAAGGGTTGCGAATTCCGGCATCTGCAGACCGGCTCGCGCACAGGCGAGCGCTTCGACCTCGCTCGGCTCCGCCTCGCTGCGCGCCAGCTTCGCCAGCATGCGTTCAGTCCGAGAACAGTGCGTCGACGAACTCCTCGGCGGAGAAGTCGCGCAGATCGTCCACCGATTCACCCACGCCGACGTGCTTCACGGGGATGCCCAGCTCGTCCGCGAGTCCCACGATCACGCCACCCTTCGCCGTGCCGTCCAGCTTCGTCAGTACCAGCGCGGTGACGTCGGCCACCTCGGCGAACAAACGCGCCTGGGAGATGGCATTCTGACCGGTGTTCGCATCGAGCACGAGCAGTGTTTCGTGCGGAGCTCCCTCCAGCTCGCGACCGATCACACGGGTCATCTTGCCGAGCTCCTCCATCAGCGGCTTCTTCGTCTGGAGACGGCCCGCGCTGTCGACGATCGCGACGTCGGCACCGCGCGAGACGGCCGCCTTCACCGTATCGAACGCGACGGCCGCCGGATCTCCGCCCGCCTGCCCCGCCACCACCTCGCAGCCGGCCCGTTCGCCCCAGGCCTGGAGCTGCTCGATCGCGGCCGCGCGGAACGTGTCCCCGGCTCCGAGCACCACGTGGCGCCCGGCGGCGACGTAGCGCGACGCGAGCTTGCCGATGGTCGTGGTCTTGCCCGAGCCGTTCACCCCGAGCACCAGGATCACGTGCGGCTTGTGGTCGAACTCGGACTCGGGCGCGGGCTCGACCGCGCGCAGCTTCTCGAGGATCGCCGCGCGCAGCACGCGCCGTACGCTCTCCCCGTCGGCGCCGGACGCCTCGCGCCGTACGCGCTCCAGCAGCGCCTCCGCGGTGCGCACGCCCAGATCGGCACCGAACAGCACCGTCTCCAGCTCCTCCAACAGCTCCGCGTCGACGCTGCGCCCGCCCAGCAGGCTGCTCAGCCGGCCCACGAGCGACTCGCGCGTGCGCACCAGTCGGTCGCGCAGGCGTACGGGGGGCGGGGCCGCGGGTGCGGGTGCGGGTGCGGGTGCGGGTGCGGGTGCGGGTGCGGTGACCCGGGCTGCCACCCCTGCCGGCGGCGGTGCGGGCTGGGCGGGCGCCGGCGGGGGAATCTCGCTCGCCGCCTCGCTCACGCGCGTCCGGCTGCCGCGTCGCAGCTCCAGCGCGATCAGGATCAGCAGCGCAGGGGCAGAGGCACCACCCACCAGCAGGATCGGGTGCGCCAGCGCCCACTCGGAGACCACGCTGGCGATCGAGCTCAGGAATGCTTCCATCGGGCGCGAAACATACCATTCCAGCGGCTTCCTCCTCGTACCAAGGCCCGACGCCGACGATGCCCCCCGAGACGTCCTCCGCGCCGCCCGTCCCCTACCCGGGCGCACGCATCGCCCTGCTGGGCGTGCTGGCGGTGATGACCCTGGTGCCCGTCACGCTGCCGGTGACGGTGCTGCGCGGCCTGGTCCAGGAGCGCTTCGGCGTGGGCGAGTTCCTCGCCTCCGTGTTCATGTCGATCAACATGGTGGGTGCAGTGATCGCGGCACCCATCGCCGGCGCACTCGCCGACCGCCGCGGCCGGCGCTCCGACCTGATCGTGGCGGCATTGGTGCTGGACGCGCTGCTGCTCGGCGCCCTGGCGCTGCCGGTGCCCTTCGAGATCTTCATGGGCATCCGCTTCCTGGAAGGCGGTGCCCACATCGTCGCGCTCTCGTTGCTGCTTTCGCTGGCGAGCCAGGCGCGACCGGAGGCCCAGCGCGGTCGCGTAATGGGGCTGGTGGGCGGCGGCATCATGCTGGGCGTGGCGATCGGCGCGCCGCTCGGGGGCGTGCTCGGTCGCGAGGATCCGATCCGCCCGCTCTACGCCGCCAGCGCGCTGGTCGCACTCGCGGCGGGGCTCGCCTGGCGCACCCTCGACGAGACGCCGATCGGGGCGACCCGCCCGTCGCTGCGCCAGGTCGTGGCGGCGCTGCGCGCGCACCCGCTCGTGCTCGCACCCCTGGCGTTCGCCTTCGCCGACCGCTTCACCGTCGGCTTCTACACCACGACCTTCTCCTTCTTCCTGAGCCGCATCCACGCTCTTCCGCCTCCGCGGATCGGCCTGCTGATGGCCGCCTTCATGCTGCCCTTCGCGCTGCTCTCCTATCCCTTCGGCAGGCTGTCGGAGCGGACCTCCCGGGTGGCGATGATCTGCGGCGGCAGCCTGGTCTACGGCCTGTTCACCGCCGGCGTACCCTGGTGTCCGGCGCCCGCGCTTCCGCTGCTGATGCTCGGGCTCGGTGTCGCGTCGGCGGTGATGTTCGTCCCGTCGCTGCTGCTCACCAGCGAGGCGGCCCCGGAGTCGATCCGAACCACCGCCATGGGCGCCTTCAACGCCGCCGGCTCGCTCGGCTTCATCGTCGGGCCAGCCGTCGGAGGCCTGCTCAGCGAGCTGGTCGCCGAGCGCAGCGACTGGCTCACCGGCTATCGGACCGCGTTCGGCGTCGCGGGTGCCTCCGAGATCGCCTGCGTCGCGCTCGGGCTGCCGTTCCTGATCGCGCTGGTCCGCCGAGCCAGGAGCGGGTAGCGCCCGGGAAGGCCTTCAGCCGGCGAGCTCCACTCCCTGGCGCAGCTCCACCGCGACGAGCTTGCTGACGCCCTTTCGCTCCATCGTGACGCCGTAGAGCATGTCCGCGACCTCGATCGTGCGCTTGTTGTGCGTGATCAGGACGAACTGCGAATCGGCGGAGAGCTCGGTCACCATCTCGTTGAAGCGGCCCACGTTGGCGTCGTCGAGCGCTGCATCCACCTCGTCGAGCAGGAAGAAGGGCGAGGGTCTCACCTGGAAGACCGCGACCAGCAGCGCGATCGCGGTGAGCGTCTTCTCGCCGCCGGAGAGCAGGTTCACGTTCTGCAGGCGCTTGCCCGGCGGTGACGCCATGATCTCGATGCCCGCCTCCAGCACGTCCTCGCTCTCGGTCAGCGCGAGGCTGGCGCGCCCACCCCGGAACAGCCGCGGGAAGTTCTCGGAGAAGCGCTTGCTGACGGCCTCGAAGGTCTCGCGGAAGCGCCGGCGGCTGGTGCGGTTGATGCGCGCGATCGCGTCTCGCAGCGAGGCCAAGGTCGTCTCCAGGTCCTGCTTCTGCTCTCCGAGGAAGCGGAAGCGCTCCTTCAGCTCCTCGTGCTCCTCGATCGCGCCGAGGTTCACGTCGCCGAGCCCCTGGAGCTTCCTGCGCACCGCCTCGAGCTCGGCGCGCCGCCGCTCCACCGGCAGGTGCACGAGCGCGGCGTTCGCGCGGGCCTCGCGGGCGGCGTCCGGCGCCTCTTCGTCCTCGTCTGCGGAGTCCTGGGCGGCCTCCGCGTCGCGCACCCCGGGCACCGCCTCCGCCTCGAGCGCGGAATCGTCGGACTCCGGCGACGACTCGGGCTCCGCCGGGTCCACGACCGGAGGCTCCCAGCTCGCCAGCTCGACGTCCCACTTCTCGCGGATCGAAGAATCGAGGTGTTCGCGCTTCATCTCCACCTCGCGCAGACGCAGCTCGTGCTGGGAGACCGCATCGCGGCACTCGAGCACCCGGTTGCGCTGCTCCCGTAGCTCCTCCTCCAGCTCGCCCACTTCGGACGAGACGCGCTCGAACGCCTCGCGCTTCTCGTCGTGGCCGGCGCGCGAGGCCTCTTCGTCGCGCAAGCGCAGCTCCAGCGTCTCCCGCGCGCGCTCGATGCTGGTCGCGAGCTCCTCGCGGCGCGCCTCGGCGGCGGTGATCTCCTGCTCGCGGCGTTGGATCCAGTCGCTGGTGCCGCGGATCGCCTCGGCGGCGCGCTCATGGGCCGTGCGCAGCCGATCGCGCCGCTCCGCCCGGCCCGAATGCTCGACCCGCAGCTCGGTGGCGGCCGTCTCGAGCCGCTGTAGCTCGCGCGATGCGGAGCCCAGGCGCAGCCCCAGGGCATCGAGCGCACGCTGCCGCTCGCCGCGATCCTGACGCGACGTCGTCAGGCTCTGCTCGAGCCGCGAGCGCTCGGATACGAGTGACTGGAGCTCCGCCAGCAGCCCGCCTCGCTCACTGACGCGCCCCTCGTGCGCCTCGCCCAGCGCCTTGACCCGCTCGCGCGTGCGCTCGAGATCCTTCTCGTGGTTCGCGACCGCCAGCGCCGCCGTGTGATGACGGTTGCGCAGGTTCTCGAGCTCGTCCGACGCCCGAGCCAGCGCCTCCTCGGCCTCGCGCTGCTCGCGCTGCTCGCTCTCCACGCGCGCCTCGATCTCCGCCACCTCGTGCTCGAGGTCGCGGATCTCGCGCACCCGGGCGATCGCGCCGCCGACGGCCGCCGTGCCGCCGCGAACCACGCCCTCTCGCGTGAGTACGTCTCCGACCGGGGTCACGAACGTCGCGGGGATCTGCCCGTTGCCGTAGACGCGCACCGCCTCGGCGAGGTCGTCCACCAGGTTCACGCCCCGGAAGAGCGCCCGCGCCAGATCCTCGAAGCCGGGTCGCGCACGGACGCGCTGCGCGAGCGGCTCTCCCAGCGGCACGAACCCGCCCTCGTCGGCTCGGTCCGACGGGAGCGTCACGAACACCGCGCGGCCGGCCTCCGCCTCGCGCAGCGCAGCCAGCGCGCCGACCGCACCCTCGGCCCGCTCGACCACCAGCGCCTCGGAGCACTCGGCGAGCACGGCCTCCACCGCCAGCTCCACCTCGCGATCGACCTCGAAGGCATCGCGCACCAGCCCCCGCAGACCGAAGCGCCGGCGGCTCGGCTCGTCGGAGGCCAGCAGGTGCCGGGTCCCCTCGGCGACGTCCTCGCGGCGCTCGATCATCTCGCGGAACGACTCGAGCCGCGCCCGCCGCCCCTCGCACTGCTCGCGGTACGCTCGCAGCTGCTCGGCGGTGCGGCGCTCGCGCAGCACCGCCTTCGCATGGTTGTCGAGCGCGCTGCGCAGCAGGCCCATCAGGCGATCGCGTTCGGCGAGCAGGTTGCGCAACCCCTCCTCGAGCGCCTGCTGTTCGCGGTCGATCCGGGCCGCCTCGCTCTGACCGACCTCGAGCCCCTCGTCCGCGCTGCGCATGCGAGCGTCGAGCTCGGCCCGCCGGTCCTCGACCGTCGCCTGGCGGTCCTCGGCGCGCGCGATCGCGGTGAGCACTTCGACGAGCTGCGCGTTCGCGCCATCGCGCTCGGCCTCGAGCGCGCTCAGCGCCTCCCTCGCCTCGCGCACGGAGGCCTCCGCCGCCGCCAGCGCTTCGCCCTCGGACTCGACGGCGCGCTCGACGCGCTGCAGCTCGTCGGCCAGCTCGGCCTGCTCGCCCTGCTGGACCACGCGCTGCTCGCGCAGTCGCTCGAGCTCCGAGCGCCGCGCGGCCGTCAGCTCGGCCAGCGACTCGCGCTCGCGCCGGCCGTAGTCGATCAGCCCCTCGCATTCCTTGATCTCGCTGCGCAGAGCCAGCAGGTCCTCGCTGCCCTGGGTGAGCACCCGCTCGCACTCGGTGAGCTCCAGGCGCTTGCCCTGGACGGCCAGCTCGCGCTCGGCGACCTGGGTCTCGCCTGCGGTCAGGTGATCGCGCAGCCGCGAGAGCTCGTCGGCGGCGCGCTCCAGCGCCTGGCTCAGATCGCGGCGATCGTCGGCCGCGAGCGACAGCTCGAGCACGCGCAGCGTCTCGCGCAGACGCTTGTAGCGCGCTGCCTTGCGCGCCTGCCGCTCGATGCTGCCGATCTGCCGGCGGATCTCTCCCAGCACGTCGGTCACGCGCAGCAGGTTCTGCTCGGTCGAGGCGATCTTGCTCTCGGCCTCGCGACGCCGCGCCTTGTACTTGCCGATCCCGGCGGCCTCTTCGATCAGCGCGCGGCGCTCCTCGGCCTTCGCGGAAACGATCTCCGCGATGCGCCCCTGCTCGACGATCGTGTAGCCCTTCGTCCCGATGCCCGTGTCCCGGAAGAAATCGTGCACGTCGCGCAGGCGGGCCGGCGCCTTGTTCAGCAGGTACTCGGACTCGCCACTGCGGTACAGCCGGCGCGAGATCTGGATCTCGCTGTAGGCGGCGAAGGCGGGCGGCGCACTGCCATCGTGGTTGTCGAAGGTGAGGATCACCTCCGCCATTCCCACCGCGGCGCGGGACTCGGAGCCCGCGAAGATCACGTCCTCCATGCCCTTGCCGCGCAGGCGGCGCGGCGACTGCTCGCCCATCACCCAACGCATGGCGTCGACGACGTTCGACTTGCCACAGCCGTTGGGCCCGACGACGGCGGTGATGCCCGGCTGGAACCGGACCGTCGTCCGATCGACGAAGGACTTGAATCCGTGGAGCTCGAGAGACTTGAGTCGCACCGGTCCTCAGGACCACCCAGCCGGCGCCGGGGCGCAGCGGCGCCCCACGCGGGTTCGCGTTCTTGGCGCCTTTCGCTGGGGGACGGTGGCGGAGGAGGGGCTCCGAGTGTGTACCACCCCGGCGGGGGAGCCTGCAACCGACTTCCCGACGGCGGGGCCGTCGCCCGCGGGCCCCGCGCCCCGGCCCGGCACCGAGCTCGCGTCCGGACCGCCCCGGCCGCCGGGTCAGCCCGCCGCGACCGCCGGTCCGGGCTTCTGGGATGCGTACTGGAGCCGGTAGAGCGTGTGGTAGACGCCCTCCGCGGCGATCAGCTCCTCGTGGCGGCCGGACTCCACCAGCCGGCCCCGGTGCAGCACGTAGATGCGGTCGACGTCCTCGATCGTGGACAGGCGGTGGGCGATCACCAGCGCCGTCTTCTCCTCCATCAGCGTGTGGATGCCCTGCTGCACCAGCGCCTCGGTCTCCGTATCGATCGAGCTGGTGGCCTCGTCGAGCACGAGGATGTCCGCGCCGTGAGCCAGCGCGCGCGCGAAGGACAGCAGCTGGCGCTGGCCCGCCGAGAAGTTCGCGCCCCGCTCGCCCACCGGGGTGTCGTAGCCCCGGGGGAGCCGCTCGATGAAGCGATGGGCGTGCACGGCCCTCGCCACCCGCTCCACGTCGGCACGGGAGATGTCGTCCCGATCGAGGGCGATGTTCTCGGCGACGCTGCCGCTGAACAGGAAGACGTCCTGCAGCACCATCGCGATGCGCCGCCGCAGCGCCTCCTGGGGCCACGCCTGCAGCGGGACGCCGTCGATCAGGATGCGACCGTGAGTCACGTCGTAGAGCCGGGTCAGCAGCTTGATCACGCTGGTCTTGCCGGCTCCGGTCGCCCCCACGAACGCCACCCGCTCGCCCGGCGCCACCTCGAAGGAGACGTCCCGCAGCACCCAGTCGGTCTCCGGATCGCCCGACGGCCCACCGGGACGCGGGTCGTAGGCGAACCACACGTTCTCGAAGGCCACCGAGCCGCGGGTGGGACCCGCGGGCGCGACCACGTCCGGCGCGTCGCGCACCGCCGGCTGCGCATCGAGCAGCTGGAAGATCCGCTCGCAGCTCGCCATCGACGACTGCATCACCGAGTACTTCGCCGACAGGTCGCGCAGCGGCAGGAAGAAGCGGCGCATCCAGTCGAAGAAGACGTAGACGATCCCCAGCCCGGCCAGGCCCGCGCTCTGCCAGATGACCACGGCGATCGTCAGGTTCGAGGCGAACTCCACCACGGCGAAGAGCGCCGAGTCGTAGCGGATCGATTGGAGCCAGGCGTTCCGGTGATCCGCGTTCATCGCGTCGAAGTCGCGGAAGTTCCGGCGCTCGCGGGTGAAGAGCTGGATCACCTTCATCCCGGTCACGTTCTCCTGCAGGTAGGCGTTGATGCGCGCGATCCGCACGCGCACTGCGCGGAACGCCTGCCTCACCTTGAAGCGGAAGACGACCGCGGCGACCGCCAGCACCGGCACGATCAAGAACGTGATCGCCGCGAGACGGGCGTTCATCGCGAACAGCGCGACCGCGATGCCGATCATCTTCAGCACGTCGCGCACCAACGCCACGATGCCGGCCGAGAACATCTCCGCCACGTTCTCGACGTCGTTCGTCGCGCGGGTCACGAGCCGGCCGACCGGCATCGTGTCGAAGTAGCCGAGGTGAAGCCGCTGGATGTGGCCGAAGACGGCCCGGCGCAGATCGCGCATCGCCGACTGGCCGGTGCGCGACATGATCCAGACGTCCAGATACTGGAGCGCGCCCGAGAGCGCGCTCAGCCCGAGGTACGCCAGCGCGAGCCAGAGCAGCGGGTCCAGTCCGGACGGCGGCGCGAGCGCGTCGGCCAGCCAGCGACGAGCCGCGCCGGCGGCCCCGGCGGACGTGGGCGCATCCGACGCTTGCGTGAGCGCCGGTACCAGGTGCTCGTCGAGGCCCACCTTGACGACCATCGCCGGAGCCAGGTCGAGGACCAGAAGCGGCACGACGAACAGGATCGTGGCGGTGACCTGGAGGCGATACGGCGCGACGAACGGCCAGAGGCGGCGCAACAGCCGCGCGTCGTAGGCCTTGCCGAGCGCCTCCTCCTCGAACAGCGCCTCGCGCGCCGCGTCGCTCTGACCGCGCTCGGGTGCGCTCACGACGCCGCCTCGACGACGTCCAGGCCGAGCGCCGCCTCCTCCTGCTGCTCGCGGGCGAGTCGCGCGTACAGGCGTCCCGCGGCGACCAGCTCGGGATGCGTCCCCTGCTCGACGATCCGGCCGCCGTCGAGCACCACGATCCGGTCCGCGTGGCGGACCGCGCTCACCCGCGAGGACACCACGATCACGGTGCGGCCGGCGAAGACCGCTTCGAGCTCGCGCTGGATCGCCGCCTCGGTCTCCGCGTCGACCGCCGACAGGGTGTCGTCGAGGATCAGGATGGCCGGATCGAGCATCAGCGCCCGCGCCAGCGCGGTGCGCTGGCGCTGGCCGCCCGACAGCATCACCCCGCGCTCGCCGACCAGCGTCTGATAGCCCTCCGGCAGGTCCTCGATGTCCTTCTCGAGCTGGGCGCGCCGTGCGGCCAGCTCGATCGCCTCGGGCTCGGCATCCGGCGCGCCGAACGCGATGTTCTCCGCCAGGGTCGCCGAGAACAGGAACGACTCCTGGGGGACGACGGCGATGTGGCGGCGCAGGGTCACGAGCGGAATGCGGTTCACGTCCACCCCGTCGATGAACAGCTGCCCGTCGTCGACCTCGAGCAGGCGGGGCACGAGCGAGGCCAGCGTCGTCTTGCCCGACCCCACCGGGCCGACCACACCGAGCGTGGTGCCGGCCGGGATGTGCAGGTCGATGTCCTCGAGCGCCGGCGCCCGTCCATCCTGGCCGAGATAGCCGAAGGAGAGGCCACGCAGCTCGATCTCACCGCGGATCTTCGACACGGGAGCCGGATCCTCGGGCTCGCGGATCGTCGGCACCTCCCGCAGCAGCTCGTCGATGCGCTGCATCGAGGCCGCTCCGCGCTGCACCAGCGCCACGACCCAGCCCATGATGAAGGTCGGGAAGGTGAGCTGGAACACGTAGATCGAGAACGTGAAGAAGTCCGCGACGCGCATGCGTCCGGCCAGGATGTCGCCGCCCCCGACCCCGATGATCAGGCACATCGCGAGCGCGGGCAGCAGCGAGATGATCGCGGGCATCGCCGCGTTCGCGCGCACCAGGCCGAGCTGGCGGCGGAAGAGCTCCTGGTTCGCTCCCTCGAAGCGCGCGGCGGTCACCGGCTCCATCGCGTAGGCCTTCACGACGGCGATGCCCGAGATCGTCTCCTGCAGCTGGTTCGACGCCTCGGCCAGCCCCTCCTGGGTCAGCAGGCTCCAGTGGTGGATCGAGCGGCCGAGCGCGCGCGCGACGAATACGAAGAGCGGATACGGAGCCAATACCAGCAGCGCCAGCTTCGGATTCAGCGAGACCATCGCGCCGATGGCGGCGGCGTAGAGCACGGGGGTCTGGACCACGTTCAACAGGCCCACGCCCATCAGCAGCCGCACCGCGTTGATGTCGTTGACGCAGCGGCTCATCAGGTCGCCGGTCCGCCAGCGCGCATAGAAGGACTGCGGAAGCTTCTGCAGGTGCGCGTAGATGTCGTTGCGCAGCTCGTACTCGATCTCGCGCGCCGCATCGAACACGAGTGTGCGCGAGAAGAAGCGCACGGCCGCGGTGACGGCGGTCGCACCCACCAGCCAGCCGACCCGGCGCAGCAGCTCGGTCTGCGGCAGCGCCTCCACCACCGCCTCCACGCCCCAACCCACCAGTCGCGGGATGACCACGAAGCCGGCCACGTAGAGCAGGGTCGCGACGAGCCAGATCCCGTAGTAGAGCGGGTGGCGCCCGATGTAGCCCGCCAGCCGGCGGAGCGCCGAGCGCACGCCCGAGGAAGCGGACCCGTGGCTCATCGCGCATACCAGGCGGCGATGCGGGCGCGATCGATCCCGAGCGCCCAGGCGCCCGCCGCCAGCCAGTGGCGGAGCATGGTGCGCAGCGGACCGCGCGCCTGGTAGCGCCGCGCCGAGGTCACCGCGGCGAGCGGGATGCGGGCCACGCGGCCGCGCTCCTTCATGCCCTTCACCAGATCGAGATCCTCCATGATCGGCACCTGCGGGATGCCCCCCAGCGCATCGAGCACGCTGCGCCGGACGAAGACCGCCTGGTCCCCGTACGGCAGCTGGAAGAGCAGTACCCGCAGCCGGACGCCCCACTCGATCAGTCGCAGCGCGGCCGTGGTTCGGTCGAAGCGGAAGCGGAAGGCGCCTCCCACCGTGGCCGGATCTCCCAGGACCTCCGCGATCGCAGCGGCGAAGCCCAGGGGCAGCCGGGTATCCGCATGCAGGAAGAGCACGACGTCGGCGCGGCTCGCCCGGACTCCCACGCCGAGCTGGCGCGCTCGGCCGCGGGCCGACGTCAGCACCCGGGCCCCCGCAGCGGCGGCGCGCTGCGGAGTTCCATCCGTGCTTCCTCCATCGACGACGATGACCTCGACACCCGAGGCGCCCGGCCTGCCGCTGCGACTGCCGACTGCGGGGTCGGGGTCGGCCCCGCGTTGGAGTGCGCTCGCAACCGCCTCGCCGATCCGGTCCGCCTCGTCCAGGGCCGGAATCACCACCGCGATTTTCACCGGCCGACGATAGCACGCGCCCCCCCGCCCCTCGCCGGCCGCGGGGCCATCGTTGCGCTCCCACGGCGGCTTGCCTATCTCTCGCCCGTGGCCCCCACCCGATCAGGCGACGACCGCAGCGCTCCCCGCTACGCGGAGACGGGCGTCGATCTCGACCGGGACGAGGGCTTCATCGACGAGATCCGAGAGATCACCCGCGGGACCCTGCGTCCGGAGGTGCTCTCGTCGGTGGGCGGCTTCGCGGGGCTGTTCAAGGCGCCCGAACGCTACGAGAACCCGGTGTTCGTCGCCGGTGCCGACGGCGTCGGAACCAAGCTGAAGCTGGCCGCCCAGCTCGGCCGCTTCGACACGGTCGGGATCGACTGCGTCGCGATGGTCGTGAACGACCTGGTGGTCCAGGGCGCCGAGCCGATCGTCTTCCTCGACTACCTGGCGATGGCCCAGCTGGATCCGGAGCAGGCGAAGCAGGCGCTGCGGGGCGTGGCCGAGGGCTGCCGACGCGCTGGCTGCGCGCTGCTGGGCGGCGAGACGGCGAGCATGCCCGGCGTGTACGCCGAGGGCGAAATCGAGCTGGTGGGCTTCGGGGTCGGCGTCGCCGAGCGCGACAAGCTGATCGACGGATCGGGCATCAGCCAGGGGGACGCCGTGCTGGGGCTGGCCTCGAGTGGCTGCCACAGCAACGGCTACAGCCTGGTGCGGCGCATCGTGGACGACGGCGTCGCCGCGGGCACCCTCGATTTGCGGGGCGAGAACGCCGAGCTCAACACCTCGCTCGCAGGCGCGCTGCTGGCCCCCACCCGCATCTACGTCAAGCCGGTGCTCAACGTGATGCGCGACTTCACGCTCAAGGGCGTGGCGCACATCACCGGCGGCGGCTTCCCGGGCAACGTTCCCCGGGTGCTGCCGAAGGGCGTGCGCGCGCGCGTCGATCCGACGGCCTGGCCGCGGCCCCCGCTCTTCGACCTGCTACAGCGCGAGGCGGGCATCAGCGACGCGGAGATGCTGCGCGTGTTCAACTGCGGCATCGGCATGGTGCTGATCGTGCCCGCCGGCGAGGCGTCCGACATCATGGACCGCTTCCGGGCGTTGGGGGAGCGCGCCTACCGCATCGGAGAGATCGAGGCGCGGGCGCCGGACGAGCCCCCGCTGCTGATGGACCCCCGCCCGGCCGCTACGCGCTGATGCGCGGACTGGCGTCGGTTCGTCCCAGCGACGCGCCGAGGCTGCGGCGTTGGGATGCGATCGTGCTGGGCGGAGCCCTGCCGGGGCTGGTGGCCGCCGTGCGACTGGGTCAGCGCGGCGCGCGCGTGCTGGTGATCGAGGAGGCGGCCGCGCGCCAGGCCTTCTTCGGGCTGCGGGAGCCCTTCGCGCTGACCGGCTGGCACCCGCAGGGCGTGCTCGGCCTCTGCCTGCGCGAGCTGGCGGTGCCACTGATCGATCGCCGGCGCCTGATCGAGGCACCGGTCGCCGTTCAGGTCGTCACACCCGACGCCCGCATCGACTTCGGCCGCACTCCGCTGGCGCTGGCCGAGCTGACCGGCTGGGGTCTGGCGAAGCCGAAGGTCGGACGCGCGCTGCTGGAGGCCTGCGAGCGGGCCGCCCGCGACGAGCGCAGCGCGCTGCTGGCCGCGCCGATCGTCAAGGGGCGGCGCCGACCCTGGTCGCGTCGCGCGCTGACTCGCAGCGCGCCGCGCGGCGAGCCGGAGCCGCCCGCCCCCGAGATCGTGCTGCCGGATGAGCTGCGACCCCTGCTCGCCGGTCTGACGAGCGCGCTGTGCGAACGCCACGGTGCGCCCCCGTCGACCGAGACGATCGCGCGCCGGGTCGGCGGCCTGCTCACCGGCGCGGCGAGCCTGCGACGCGAGGAGTCCGGGCTGCGCGGCCTGCTGCGACGGCGCATCGAGTCGCTGCTGGGTGAGTTCCGGACTACCGGATCGCCACTCGAGCTGCTGTCGGTGGGCGGTTGGCCGGCGGTGGGCCTGCAGGACCCGCCCGAGACCTGCGCAGGACGCGTGCTCGTGCTGAACGCCCCGCCGGCAGCGATCTCGGAGGTCGGCGAGCGACGCGCGCCCCCGGCCCTGCGGACGCCGGAGCCGGTGCGCCGGCGGATCTGCCTGCACTACCGGGGCGAGGCCCAGGGCCTGCCCGAAGGCATGCGCGAGCGGCTGGTCTGCATCTCGCGTCCCGACGGCTCGGACGCCCGCGCGGTCGTCAGCCTGCAGGTCTTCCCGGGCTCGGACGCGCGCCAGATCGACCTGGTCGCCTCGACCGTCGCTCCCGCCAGCGAGCGGGGCAGCGCGGAGGCCGAGGACTGGATCCGGCGGACCCTCCGTCAGCTGGCTCCGTTCTCGGAGAGCGCGCTCGAGCGGGTCTCCGACCCGCGCGCCCGCTGGGATCACGACGGGTCGATCGGCGAGCCGCCGGCCAGCCGGCGCTGGCCGCGTCCGCTGGAAGCGCGGCTCTCCCACCGGCCTGCGATCTTCGCGCTCGATCGGGACGCGCTGGCGCCGCTGGGCCTCGACGGCGATCTGCTGCTGGGCTGGCGCGCCGGCGACGCCATCGCCGAGAAGCTCGCCTGAGGGCCTGCGCGCGGGAGCACCCGCTCTGCGGCGCACCCCGGGCAGGCGCATCCCCGCGGTAGCGTGCCGCTCGGCCTCCCACCCGGGAGTGCCCGTATCGTCGTGCCGGGATCGGGCTACCCTGGGAGGCCCGGATCGCGGTCTTCCCCTACGGAACGAGAGACGTTGGAACGTCCCGACGAACAGGCGCTGCAGCACGGCGCGGCGGGCCGGGAGCCGCTCCGCCGCCTGCTCGGCTACGCGCGCCCCCAGCTCGGCCTGATCGCCCTCACGCTGCTGCTGGGGGGGCTGCTGAGCGGCAGCCAGCTGCTGCGCGCGTACCTGATGAAGCCGGTATTCGACGAGATCATCCTGCCAGGCACCCGGCTCGAGTCCGGCAGCACCGGGCAGCTCGGCTGGCCGATCCTCTCGAACCTCCCCGGCACCGCGCCCGACGTCACCCCGAGCGGCGAGGACGCCTCGGCTGCGACGGCCGGGGCCGCCGAGCAGCTCGCGCTGCTCGAGCAGATTCGCGCCTCGCTCGACCGCGTGCTGTGGATCGCGCTGGGACTGGTGGTGGCCACACCGCTGCTGCTGTTCGCGCGCGAGTACACCGTGCAGTACGTGCTCGGCCGGATCGACCTCGACATGAAGATCGACGTCTGCGACAAGCTGCTCGCGTTGCCGCTGCGCTTCCACCAGGAGCACCAGCGCGGCGACATCATGCAGCGCATCCTGAACGACACGTCGCGCGCCCAGTCGGCGCTCGAGATGCTGTTCGGAGACTTCCTGCAATCCGCGCTGATGATCGTCATCGGCGTGGTCGGACTGCTGTTCGTCTCCTGGAAGCTCTC
>Ga0209536_100007037_pt1 | contig 17093 bp, 15 predicted proteins | sample DeeMarSeWOR28_12_FD_187461 | JGI IMG/M metagenome (GOLD analysis project Ga0209536, IMG submission 187461) | Marine sediment microbial communities from White Oak River estuary, North Carolina - WOR-2-8_12 (SPAdes) (version 2) | ecosystem: Environmental > Aquatic > Marine > Intertidal zone >... | reverse complement strand
CCGGCCGATTTGTCATCAACACCCTGTGGGGCTTTTTAGGCCTGGGTAATGTGGCGGCGGAGTTTCCGAGCCTGCAGCCCAGCCGGGAGGACATGGGCCAAACCTTTGCGGTATGGGGATTCGGTTTCGGTGATTATATCATGCTGCCGTTTTTAGGGCCGTCCAGCGTGCGGGACGCCCTGGGCCGTCTGGGCGATACATTTCTGGACCCGATCTGGTGGGTGCCGGTTGATAACTGGACGTCGATTGGGATCCGGGCCGGCGAGGCTGTCAACGAGACCTCTGTGCGCATCGGAGAGTATGAAGCGTTGAAAGAGGCGGCCCTGGATCCCTACGTAATGATCCGCAACGCCTACGCCCAGAACCGCATCAAACTGATCGCCGAATAGTCCCCTGTCTCTGGCAATTCAAGGGTTGAAGGCAGAAGGTGGACGGTAAAAGGTTGAATGATTGGCGCAAGGCTCACGGCGCAGGGCGTAAGGCCAATGATCGCGTTCTTTTATAGCCTTGCGCCCTGCGCCTTGGGCCACTTATATCGAGAATCCAGTATCGAGTATCAGGTGTTACCAGCCACAAAAGCAGCCAGTATCAAGGAACCAGTAACCAGCATCCCACAGCCTCTAACGCGAATCCTCGAATCAAGCGAACCCGGAATCTCGACCTCATATCCGTCTGCGTTGTTGACAGAATCAACGACCACCCGCAAAGCAGGTGGTTTGGATTTTCCCGCCCTTATGGGCGGGGAAATCCAAAAGCACGTCTGTGCTTTAATCGTTGCGGTTGTAATCCGCCTCCGGCGGATTTGGAAACAACCAATCAAATAGGTCATTAAAAAGATAGATAGGGCCATACCGTTCAAGGTTCAGAGTTCAAAGGTTTACGCGCCCATGGCAGAGCCGAAGGCGGCCGGGATTCAGGTTTGACGATGAATCCGGACCAATCCCTGATGAACAGCCAAAGCGGGTTTCTGCCTTCTTGGCAAGACTCAGGCGTGCAGCCAGAAAGGACACAGTCTGAAACCCCGAACGCTGAACCCTGAACCTTTAACCGGTTTCAAAAGGAGGTGTTTTATGCCATCCGTGGGTATAGGTCTAATGGGTTTTGGCAGGATCGGACGAAACCTTTTTCGTATCCTGTACCAGAACGAGGATATTCGACTACGGGCCATCAGCGATATTGCTGATCATAAAGCGCTTGAGTATTTACTGCGCTTCGATACGATCTTGGGCCAATTTCCGGATGAGGTCAGCATAAAAGAAGGTCACCTGTATGTGGCCGGACGTCAGATCCCCATGCTGTCCGAACCTGAACCCGGAGACGTTCCGTGGGGGGATTTAGGTGTCGATGTCGTTATTGAGGCCACGGCGCGCAAGTGGACCCGTGAACAACTCGAACGGCATTTCGACCGCGGCGCGAAGCGGGTGATTTTATGCGCGCCACCCCAGGATCCGCCCGATATCACCATTGTGATGGGGGTTAACGATCACCAACTGCAACCGAAGCACCGCATTGTATCCAACGGATCGTGCACGGCGCACTGCGCGGCACCGATCATTAAAATTCTGCACGGTGCCTTCGGTATCAAGCGGGCGTTTTTGAGCACCGTACACGCCTACACCAACCAGCAGCGTTTGGCGGATGTGCCCTCCGAAGACAAGCGCCGGGGTCGTGCGGCTGCTGAAAATATTATCCCCCAGCAAACTGATGCCGCCGGGATGGTGACGCGGCTGATTCCGGAGATGGCCGGGCGCATCAGCGGCGGCTCCATGAATGTGCCCGTACCCAACGGGTCGGTGGTGGATTTGGTTTGCTGGCACGATAAGCCGGTGACAGCAACGGCGATCAATGAGGTCGTCCGAACCGCCGCATCCACCGACACGTGGCGTGACATCATCGATTACGAGGATGAGCCCATTGTGTCCAGCGACATTATTCGCAGCCCCTATTCGACCACTTTTGATTCTCTGGCGACCATGACGATGGGAGAGAATGTATCGAAAACCCTGGCCTGGTATGACAATGGCTGGGGTTACGCCCACCGCGTGGTGGATCTTATCAACACCTTCAAGGTGATGAGAAAGGAGGCGGCATAATGACCACCCAAATAGGCATAAACGGTTTTGGCCGCATTGGCCGCAGCGTCTTTCGTATTTTAAGCGACCGCGACGATCTCAATGTCGTCTGCATCAATGACCTTTTTGACAACGAACAGCTGGCCTACCTCCTCAAATACGATACGGTGATGGGAATTTTTAAACAAGAGGTCAGAGCCACCGATGATGCGTTATTCGTCGGCGATCAAAAGGTCGAGATGACCGCGCATCGCGATCCGGCCCTGATACCCTGGAAAGACCTGGGTGTTGATGTGGTCATAGAATCCACCGGCGTGTTCCGCGAGAGGGCGGGGTTGGAAAAACACCTGGAGGCCGGCGCCCGTAAGGTTCTGTTAACCGTGCCGGCCAAAGACCAAATCGATGCCACCATTGTATTGGGGGTTAACGACGATCAGCTTAAAGCCGAGCACCGCATCGTCTCCAACGCCTCCTGCACCACCAACTGCCTGGCGCCCATCGCCAAAGTCCTGGATGATGCTTTTGGGCTCGAGGAAGGCTTTATCACCACGGTACATGCCTACACCAACGACCAGCGTCTGGCCGACGTGCCGCACAAGGACTTCCGGCGCAGTCGGGCTGCCGGTGAAAACATCATCCCCACCACGACGGGTGCGGCCCGGGCGGTCGGCAAGGTGCTTCCCCGGCTCAAGGGCAAACTGGATGGACTGGCCATGCGCGTTCCCGTGCCCGACGGCTCCATTGTGGATCTTGTCGCCCGGGTGCAACGCAAACCGTCAGCCGCAGAGGTCAATGCGGCGGTACGACGGGCAGCCGCGGGGCCCATGAAGCAGGTGCTCGAGTACAGTGAAGCACCGCTTGTCTCCAGTGACATCATCGGCAATCCCCACTCCAGTATTTTCGATGCCCTGTCCACCAGCTCGCTGGAAGACGGCTTTGTCCGGGTGGTCTCCTGGTATGACAACGAATGGGGCTATTCCAACCGGGTGGTGGATTTGATTGACAAAATGTCCTCGTTGTCCTAATGTCACTCGCTCTCTTTCTGTGGCTTCTGGCTGTTGGTTGCTGGAAACTAGAAGGTAGAAGGTACAGGGTAGAGGGTATAAGGTTAAAAGAGCCTGCCGCACGGGTTGAAAAACAAGCACTTGGAACGATCTCGCATTGCTGGATGTAATCTGCGGTTTCAACCTTCAACCCTTAACCCTCAACCGTCTACCCATAAATCTATGTATCCAACCTGAAAATACCGAAAGGAAAACGATGACACCCCAAACCGATCAAGCGGAACCGATTCGACAACATGCCCTGGAAATATTCCAAGCGGCTCTTAAAGCCGTGGATCCGGTTGAAGCCATATTCAGATATCTCCAATTAACGGATGATGTGCTCCAGGTGGGTGAGCACAGATTTGCGTTAAAAGATTACAACCGCATTCTGGTTGTCGGCGCCGGTAAGGCCGGTGCCCCCATGGCACGGGCGCTGGAAGAATTGCTGGGAGACCGTATTGCCGACGGCGTCATCGTGGTCAAAGAGGGGCATGGACTGCCGCTGGCGCATGTGCGCATCCATGAGGCCAGCCATCCGGTGCCCGATGAACGCGGCATAAAAGGGGCTGAAGAGATCCTGGCGCTGGTCAAGGATGCCGGTGAGCGGGATCTGGTCCTCTGCCTGATGTCCGGCGGGGGCTCGGCCCTTCTGGTAGCCCCGGCCGACGGCGTCACCCTGGAAGACAAACAGGCGGTCACCAGGCTGCTTCTGGCCTGCGGTGCGGACATTCATGAAATCAATTCCATCCGTAAGCATCTTTCCCGCGCCAAAGGCGGTGGTTTGGCCCGCTTCGCCTATCCGGCCACCGTCGTCAGTTTGATACTTTCCGATGTCATTGGAGACGATCTCAACGTCATCGCGTCCGGCCCGGCGGTGCCGGATACCAGCACCTTTGACGATAGCAGGCAGATATTGGACAAATATGACATCTGGAATCAGGTTCCGCCATCGGTGCGCAGCCGGATCGAGCGGGGGCTGAAAGGCGAGATCGAAGACACGCCTAAAGCGGGAGACGCAGTCTTTAAGCGCTGTTATTCCAAACTGGTGGGAACCAATATCCAGGCCCTGAAGGCGGCAGAATCAAAGGCGGACAAACTGGGTTACGGCACGCTGATACTTTCTTCCACCGTTGAGGGGGAGGCGCGGGAAGTGGCCAAGGTGCTGACCGCCATTGCCAGAGAAGTCCGGGATTCGGGAAACCCAGTGACAGCACCGGCCTGCATTCTGTGTGGAGGAGAAACCACCGTAACCATCCGGGGAGACGGCAAGGGGGGCCGCAATCAGGAATTGGCCCTGGCCGCAGCCCTGGCCATCGCTGGCCTTGAAAACATCGTGGTATTGGCCGGCGGCACCGACGGAAATGACGGACCGACCGATGCCGCCGGCGCCATCGTTGATGGCCATACCCTGGCACGCGCCCGGACCGAGGGCCTTGATCCGTTTGACTACCTCAGCCGCAACGATTCCTACCATTTCTTCCAGCCGCTGGAAGACCTGGTGATCACCGGTCCCACCCGCACGAATGTGATGGATGTGTATATGGTGCTAATCGGTTGATAGCTGATAGGAATTGGCGCAAGGCTCATGGCATAGGGTTCGAAGGATAGGGTTACCGGTATGGGGTATAAGGTGTAAGGTATAGGGTCGAAGACTCGGAAAGTTCAGCCTATACCTTACACCTTATACCCTCTACCTTATACCTTTGGGCAAATGCTAATCATCACATGCCGGAAGCAAAAATGAATTTTCCAAACTAATTGGAATTCTGGCACTACTCGATCGGTTTCGTTTTGGACAACCACATATCAGCCTGCCGGTCGCCGATGCGGCGGATGTCGAAGCCGAATTTGGTATAGTCCGCAAAGATCAGAAAATGGTAGGTCTGTCCCTTTTCAAAGGGTACCGTGATGGTCGGTTGGGATACGCCCAATGAATGGAAGCCCGGCGTCAGGTAAAATTTAACATACTCCCCCGAGCGCAGACGGGCAATGATGGAATCGTCCAGCGCCACCTTCAGTGATGTCCCCCACCCAATGAAATTATTATCCCGGATGACGAAGACTTCCGCTGCTTCGGATTGATTTGCAACGGTCGGAAATGAATCGGTCTTGCCGTGGGCGCAGGCCACCACAAGCACTGCTGTAAATGCTATAGCAATAAGTTTTTTCATGCGTTAACCGTGTGTCTCTGGCTGTTTTTAGATGGTGTGAGATTTAAAGGCTCAAGGCTCAAGGCATAGGGCCTGGCGTGATGAGCGGTTTTATAACCCATCTTTCAACGCTTTGCGCTATGCCCCTGGCGCCATGCGTTCAAGGCCCTGATCCTCTGATTATCATAAATCCTAACAGAAATATATAGGATAATCATTGGCTCATTCCCCTGCCTTGCGAGCCTCGAGATCCTTTATGGCTTCGGCGATTTCACGGCTGAAATCGGCAACCAGACGGCTTTGAGATGCAATCAAGGCTTCGATGCTCGCATTTTCTGTGGGCTGATTCAGCATGGTGTGCGAATTGAAAAGTATCTCTTTTCGCTTTTTGTCCAGTATGACCCAGCGGGCGCGCAACTGTGATTGCTCGCCCGGGCGGCCGTCAAAGCGGTTCACATTCATGGTGACATTATAATTAAAAAACGGTAATTTTGATTGCGGAAAAATTGCAACCTTTTTGGTGTTCAGCCACAGCGATAGATTTTCGGCCAGCACTCTGCTGAAATTTTCCGGCAGCGGCCCGGCCCAGGAAGCAAACTCGGCAAGTTCAATCTGATTCTGGTTGTTGCGGATAACGATATCCGATCGATCGAGGTACTGTGCCAATCTAATCGGACCCACCAGAATACCGATCTGGTTTAAATCGGCCAGGGGCTGCGGTATACTCTCTTCACTGTATAGTGAACTCAGAACATAGTTCCTGGTAGGTTGGCGCGTCCCGCTGCCGAACGGAGAGCACGCGACCACCGCCATGATTACCCCACACAGTACAAGCATTACCGGACGATAGCGTTTACCTCTCATTTTTGACCTTCCCTTCCTATCTTGCCTCTTAGCAACGCGTCGGGGTTGCGTTCGAGATAATCGGCGAAAGCCCGTAAAGACCGCGCCATCATTGTGATTTCACCCAGAAATTGCTCGACTTGAAAGCGAAATTCGGAAGTTTCATCTACCATGCCATCGATGGATTCAAGCGTTCCTTCAGCGGCGTTCAGCGCCGCCCGCAGTTCCCTGGCGGTTTTGCTCCATTCGGCTTGAATTGGCTCAATCCGGCTGTTGACGTTATTAACCAGCTTGCGGGTGTCATCCGTCGTCTGCTTCAAACTGGCAGCCAGCGGATCCACCTGTCGATCGACATTTTCGAGCAGAGCCTGGGAGTCCTTCAAGGTTTGATCCACCTGGGCGAACAGCGGATCGACTTTTTCATCAATGCGGCGCACAAGGTTGCGTGCATCCTGAATGGCTTGCTTTAGATACCGCAGTGTTTCGGCGGTTTCGGGGGAATTGATAATTTTATTGATCCCTTTGATCGCTGCGCTGGCATCCTCCACAATCTGATCCAGTGGAATTTGCTCGATCTTTTTGGTCAGTTGCTGGAGACCGGATTGAATCGTCGGTATTTCCCTGACATCCGGTGGAAGATCGAATCCATCTGTACCATAAAGTTTAAGCGGTGAGTCGGGATAAAAATCCAGCTGAATACCAAGCTGGCCGGTCACCAGGCTCTGCAGCTGCAGTTCGGCCCTGAATCCACTTTTCAGCATTTGTTGCCAAAATTCCGCCCTTTGCTCCCTGTTGACTTCCATTTCGATGCCGATACCGTGAACCTTGCCCTTGTAAAGGGTAATCAGAACCGGTATTTTAAATTGCGTCTCTTGGGCGTCATAGTAAACTTGAAAGTCATCGACCTTGCCGATAGTGACGCCCCTGAACATTACCGGTGCACCGACATTCAGGCCTTTGACCGAGCCTTCAAAAAAGGCCACATAGCGATCGGTTTTCTGGAAAAATTTGCCGCCACCGAAAATGATAAGAGCCGCCACCAGAAGCGCGATAGCGCCGACCACGAATAAACCGACCTTCGTTTTATTTGCCTGCTTTGCCATGGCTGTTCACTCTCCCATGAAGATCTTTATTCCACCTAGAAGATAAATTTCGTTTTATAGCCTATACGCAACAGGAGTAATGGAGTAAGGGAGTGTTGGAGTATTGGTTTTTTAATTTCCGTAAATCGGTACTGTCTCTTTGACCATTAGATGATCAATCCATTCTCCTCGTTCTCTTTTTCTTTCAAGACTTTCGACTAGTTTTAGTAATCCATTTTCAAGCTTAAAAGCTAAGCTATCTAATTTATCAAACTCATCTTGCGTTAATATTCCAGCCTTCCTGTAAGCAAATAGCCCCGAAACTGATTCACCGAGTGAACCAAGAGCGATATTGAGAAAATTGAGATATTCGTGAATTGAGCGTCTGAAATAACCCTCTGCTATGTTTCGGTGCACTGAATCACTGGAACTGATAGCCTGGCTGGATATCCGCTTAAGTTCATAAGGAAATTTCCGAAATATGTTGTTGGATTCTACATAAAAATCAATCGCATCATTCCAAACCCTCAGTTTTTGGTAGCCGCGGTTCTTATTTTTTCGAATCATCCATTACTCCTTTACTCCAGCACTCCAGTACTCCATTTCTTTTTAGCCTTCTCCGCGCGTCAAAAACTTGCGGATGGTTTCGTTGTCGGACGCATCCCTGAGTTTTTTGGGATCCCCGACCGCCAGCATGGTTTTGGTCTCCGGGTCGAGGAAGACCGAGTTATTGCCGATGGCGAAAATGCTGGCCAGCTCATGGGTGACAATCACCACGGTGGTTCTCAGGCTTTCGCTGAGCTCCAGAATTAAATCATCCAGCAGGCGGGCGCTGATGGGGTCGAGCCCTGCCGATGGTTCGTCAAAGAAAACGATTTCAGGATCCAGGGCAATGGCCCGGGCCAATCCCACCCGTTTTTGCATGCCCCCGCTGATTTCGGATGGATAGTAGTCCTCAAAACCGCCCAGGCCCACCAGGGCCAGTTTCAACTCCACGATTTCGCGAATCTGGTTCGGGCGCAAGTCCGTAAATTCCTGCAGCGGCAGCCCAATGTTCTCCGCCAGGGTCATGGAACTCCACAGCGCTCCGCTCTGGTAGGATATGCCGATCTTGCTCATAAATTGCTGTCTTTCAACTGGATCGGTATCCCAGAAATTGATCCCGTCATAAAATACGCGCCCCTTGGCCGGTTCCTTCAAACCGACCATATGGCGCATCAGGGTGCTCTTGCCGCAACCGCTGCCGCCCATGATAATGAAAATATCACCATGGTTGACCGTAAAGGTCAGGTCCCGCTGAACCACGAAGGATCCATAGGCCATGGTCAAATCCTCAACGACGATATGGGGCTCATTTTCTTTCATCTTATATCTGCAAATTTTATACGTTAGACCATTTTTAACTGTTCGAGGTTTGAGGTTAGAGGTTTGAGGCCTGAGCATTCTGACTTCCAGCCTCCAACCTCTAACCTTTAACCGCCGAAGGCGCAACCTCTAAAGCGAAGCGCTCCTCAAGCACAGCGATCCTCAAGCATCGATAGATCATATCCCCATCACATTGCAAACCACGGTGATGATGGCCGTGGCCACGACGATGGCCACGATACTGGTCACCACAGCCGACGTGGTGGCATCACCCACCGCCGAAGCACTGCGACCACACTGGATACCCCTGAGGCAGCCGGCCAGCGCTATTAGTACACCAAAAACAATGGAATGAACGATGCCGATCGCGAAATGGGTCAAATTCAGGGCTTTGAGCGTCTGGTTGATATATAGCTCCACTTCGATATCGAGCATTCCCACCCCGACGATCATTCCGCCGAGAATACCCATCAAATCAGCGTAGATGCACAGCAGCGGCATCATCAAAATCAGGGCCAGCATCCGGGGCAGCACCAAAAATTCCATTGGCGAGATACCCAGGGTAAGCAATGCATCAACTTCTTCGTTGACCTGCATGGTACCGATTTGGGCAGCGAAAGCTGCACCGGTGCGGCCCGCCATGATGACGCCGGTCATCACGGCTCCCATCACCCGCATCATGGCAATCCCCACCAGGTCGGCCACATATATCTGGGCGCCGAACATCATCAACTGCACGGCACCGATGAAAGCGAAAATCAGTCCGACCAGAACGCTGATCAGGGTTACAATGGGAAGCGCCTGGGCGCCGCTTTGCTCTATGAACAAGATCAAGTCGGAACGCTGGAAGCGCGCTTTGCCGGCCAGAAACTTCAGAAGTGCCAGAAAGGCGGCACCGATAAAATCAATGTATTCAACTGTTGCTCGGCCGGTGTCAACGGCATAATCACCGATCCGTTGGAGCAGCGGTTCATGTGTCTTTTCTTTGCGTGCACCTTTGCGTTCGGGGACCGCGGTGGCCAGGTGCAAAAGTTTTTTGACGCCTTCCGGTAAACCACCGTCATCGATTTTAACACTGCTTTTCTGGATCTGAGTGATGACTTTTAGAAGGAAGGTCAGCATCCCGCTGTCCCAGTCAGTCAACTGTCGGGTGTCGAAGCCTATTCGCCGAACAGTCGGGTGAGAGCGGATCTGTTTTTGAACTTCATCAGCCGACGGAATCGCGGCCCCCAGTATCCATTTGCCCCGCAATCCGACGAGCAGTGTGTTGCCATCCGGTTGATCGTAATAGATCTCACAGGGCCCGGATGGTTTTTCTCCAACGCTATTTAATTGATGGTTATCAGGCATAAGCAGCGCAATTAGAAGTGGTTTCAAAACCCCATCTAATGCCCAAATACTGCGTTGCGAGTTCTCTTAGAAATGCTCACATATTAGCGTGCATGCTGCGCTTTCTATCATCCTCGCGCCTTGTCTTTGGACGTGATCTGAGGTTTTGAAGCCACTTCTATTAATATTCTTGATGTATAACTCCAAATTAACGACCGGTGACTGATTGTCAATGATAGATTCCCGGTGGTTGCAAGTTTGTGCGTCGATGAAGCTGGCATAAATATTATTCGACCTATGCTGAGAGGTGCCGACCTCACTTCCACGAGTGGCAAGGGAAGGCAACATCTCAAAAAAGTCCTGTGAACCAATAACGCTTCTCTGGCGAACTTCAAACACTCACTGGTGATATATCGATAATATGCGGGCAGCCTGAAAAATCCGCTGGCTGGATTACATCAATACCGCGATGCTTTTTGCATCACGTCCAGATAATTGTCCAGTTCTTCAATGCTGGCAAAAACCTTGAGGGTTGGTATGGCCTGGAGAATATCAAAAACCTTTTGGATTTGAGGCTGAAGATTCATGAAGACCATCTTGCCGGCGGTTTCCTTCAGGGCCTTCTTGGTTTTCAAGAGGACCCGAATCCCAGAACTGCTGATATAATCGGTGAATTCCATGTCAAATATGATGACATCCGGTGATTCTTTCAAGACCTCCTCGACTTTGTCCTCCAGTACGCTATAGGAGCTGGCATCGATGGCGCCGATGGGGGATATCACCATTACGCCCTTTCGTCTGGGTTCCGACTTGACTTTTAGCGGCATAGGGCCTCCTAACTATGAGGATAGAAAAATTCTTACCTATAAATAGATATGGGTTGGTTGACATTCAAATATTAAAGTTGCCGTGCAGGCTCATAGCTCATAGCTGATAGCCTGAAGAATCTGACCTTCAGACTATGAGCTTTGAGCTACGAGCTTAACTTAGCTACGAACTTCGAAACCATTTTTTAAAGAGCGCCCGCAGTGACCTGTTATCGGCGACATCTTGTGCTCTGGGCATCTCGGAATCCTTGCCTTCCGGCCACCATTCCACTGCATCAAATTTGCAGGGAAGAATCTTTTCAAGGGCCGGAATGATCCTGCTCTCCACCAGCGTCTTTTCCCGACCGGCGATGGATCGGAAGTATACGTTAATCTCTTCCACATACCAGCTTTTGATCTCTTCGAGTAAATCCAGATCCACTCTGACCATTCTTTCGAATTCCTTGCCCAGCAGCGGCTCAAGGGCCTTTTCGGTGATATTGGCACACAATTGCTCGAGTTGCCCGATTAAGGTTGCATCCTGTCCCTTATCCACAATAAAGGTGAGGGTCAGATAACCGCCGCCATAGGCGCGTTGGAAGGAAGAAATTTTCACGACCCCCTCTTTCCTTTCACGGTCCCCTTCCAAGCGAATATTAAATCCCGCATAGGCGAGCATCTTCTCATTGGCTTTGACCGCCAGATAACTTTTTTTGGGGTCGAATTCCCTGGTCATGGTCTAGGTCCTGTTTGCATTCCAAAAGATGGCTTGATTGGCTTTATTCGTTTTGCTTGCTGGGTTGATTAAGTTGACTGAGTTGATTAAGTTGATTGGGGTTGATCATCCGAGGTGTCCGCAACCCGCACCTCGGAACACGCAACCAGGATCAGTTGAATAGTTAAATAGGTTAAAGGAGCAGAATCTAATTGATTAGCGTGCTGCTTTACAATCAACTTAGTCAACTTAATCAACTCAATCAACTATACTTATTAAACGCGCAACTCGAAACACGCAACGCGTAACTCGCATCTTAAAAATCCGGTACATGCATAATGGATTTGACTTCCTGGGATGGCGGATACTCGTATTCCTCCGGGGACAGCAGATCGCCCCAGTTGGTGCGCTGCTCCATTTCTTCAAGGATATCTTTGGGTACGAATTCCTTGTCTTTTCTAAGCTCCCAGCCGCCCCCCAGAGCTTTGTACATGGCGACCAGGCTCAAATCCACCGAACCGGCCGTGAACACCAGCTGGTCCTGTTGCTCGGTCAAAAAGCGCTGGGTGTCCAGCACCCGCTGGTAGTCGACCAATCCCTCGCGGTACTGAATCATGGACAGATCCACCGAGCGCTTGGAAGCCTTGACAGCATCGGCTAAATACTCCACTGCATCCTGGGTTCGCAAAAAGGAAATCATGGCATCTTCCACTTCCTGGGCGGCTCTGAGAACCGTGTTCTCATAGTTAACCACCAGCTCCTGGAAACGGGCATCTTCCACGCGAACCTGGTTGCTGATTCTGCCGTAATTCAAGATATCCCATTGAAATCCGCCGCCGGCATAATAGGTGATGCTGTCTTTGGAAAATAGATCGCTGAACTTGGAGTTATTGGAGCTGGCGCCGACATGGCTGCTGGCCTGCAACCCCAGGGAGCCGAACAGTGAAAAATGGGGATACAGATCGGCTTTGGCAAATCCGATCCGGGCGCTCTGCCCCGCCATTTGACGTTCGGCCAGGCGGATATCGGGCCGTCGGCGCAGCAACTCGGCCGGGATACCGACGACCACCTCCGCCGGAACTGCCGGAATGAGCCCCGGCCCGCCTAACATGGCGTCAACTTCACCGGGCAGTTTTCCCAGCAGGGTGGCCAGAGCATTTTTCGCCCGGCGGATATTGGCTTCATACTCTGGAATCGTCGCCTCGGTGCTGCGCAGCAGGGATCTGGCCTGGGTAACATCCAACTCGGTCACGGCCCCGGCTTTAAACCGCACGTCGGCAATTTCCAGGGACCGCTTCTGAAGGCCCACGTTTTGGCGTGCCACTTCCAGTCGTTCTTCGTTGGTACGGATCTGCAAATAGGTTCTGGCTACATCAGCCGTCAATGACACCAGAATATCGTCATAATTTGCAATGGAGGCTTCTAGGTCGGCTACCCCGGATTGAACCGCCCGGCGGAATTTACCCCAGACGTCCAGTTCCCAGACAGCGTCAAATCCGACAAAATAGTTGTCATAGTATCGATCCGAAAAGGCCGCATTGGGCGCATTTTTGCTGATCTGGTTCACAGAGGCGTCGCCGGAAGCAAACTGTTGCTGCGGATATTGAAATCCAAAGGCGATGCCCAGCTGGGCCCGGGCTTCAAGCACCCGCAACCCGGCGACTTGAAGGGTGAGATTTTGCCGGTAGGCGGTCTCCACCAGGGTGTTTAAAACCGGGTCGTTAAACACCGTCCACCACCGGCTGAAATCCGTTTGCTTGCTATCGATTTGAGGATCCTGCGCCTCTATCCACTTATCCGGCTCCGGCGCTGTCGGCTTGACGTAATCCGGGCCGACCATGGCGCAGCCGCTCAGCACAAGCACCAAGCCGATCAGCGAGATCAAAGCCTTTACATAGCCGTGGTGCCGGGAAGGGATGCCTGGCGATAACCGAATGCCTTCTTTGGATGAATTCGCTAACATATGCGGCTCCTTTGGTTATTTAGATAATTATCCAGCCCAATCCTTAATTCAATGACATAGAGAATGCAAGAATAATTTCAGACCCCCAATTGGCGAATTATCATAATGATCCTGCTTCGGCAGGCCTTTCCCGTGTTTCTATCAGTTCGACCTTTACCGGTACGACCTTCAAAGCCGGCATCCTGGCTTTGGGGTCGATGGGCACCGCGCTCATCAGGGAGTTGAAATTAGGCTCACTGAAGTGTATCGGGGCGAATAGATAGCCGCGCTGCACGGCGGCATCGAACTTCAGCGGCAGACTGACCGTTCCATGGGGACTGGTCATGCGTACGGTGTCGCCTTCATTGAGACCGGCGTCTTCGGCGTCTTCCGGGTTCATATCCAGATAAGCCGAGGGCTTGAGCCGGGATAGTTTGGTTGTTCGGCGTGTCATTTCGCCGGTATTGAAATGCTCAAGCAGACGACCGGTGATCAGAATGTAGGGGTATTTTTCCGTCGGTTCCATGAGGGTTTCGGGCAACTCAACCGGCAGAAAGCGGGCCCGGCGGTCACGAAATCCGAATCCGTCTTCATAAAGGCGCGGGGTGCCCGGATGGGACTCATCGTAGCAGGGCCAGAAAATGCCATTGGATGCTTTGAGACGATCGTGGGTGATGCCGCTGAAAACAGGTGCTACCTGGCGTATTTCTTCCCATATATCTGCGGTCGAGGGGTAGTGCCAATAGGCTCCCATGGCATTGGCCATTTCCTGCAGGATCTGCCAATCCGGTTTGGCCTCACCCGGGGGCTGTAAGCCGGCGGCCGTGTATTGAACCCGCCGGGCGGCATTGGTAAATGTGCCGTCTTTTTCACCCACCGTTGCAGCCGGAAGCACGATATGGGCGTATTTCGATGTTTCGTTGGGGAAAATATCCTGTACGATCAACAGATCCAGTTTCTGGAGCATCCAGGTGACAAAATTGGATTGCGGTTCGGATACGACCGGATTCTCGCCAATGACATACAGGGCCCTGATTTTACGCGAGGCGATGTCGTGAATCATCTCCGGGGCTGCCAGGCCCGGTTTCGAAGGGACATCCGCTCCCCAGATGGCGCCGACATGCACCCGGGCGGCCGGATCGTCCACTTCCATGTGCCCGGCCAGCAGATTGGGCAGCGCGCCCATATCACCGGCGCCCTGGACGTTGTTTTGTCCGCGCAGGGGGGACAGCCCGCAGCCGGGTTTGCCGATGTTGCCGGTCAGCAGGGCCAGATTCACCAGCGCGGTGATGTTATCGGTCCCGTGCGCATGCTGGGTTAAGCCCATGCCCCATATGAAGATGGTTTTTTTGTTGTGAATCAGCTCGGCGGCTTTTTCCAGTTCCTGGCGGGTAACCCCGGCCCGTTTGCAGGCCCAATCGACATCCAGGTTTGCGACCATCTGGCACAGGGCGTTGAACCCGATGGTCTGTTTTTCACAGAATTGCCGGTCGTGCCAGCCCTTGTCGATAATAATTTTAACCAGGGCCTTGATCCAGAAAATATCCGTGCCGGGTTTGACCTTCAGGTGGACGGCGGCGTTCTTAACCAGATCGGTTTCACGGGGATCGGCCAGTATCAAGTTGAGGCCGCCCCTTTTGGCGCGCTTTTTGACCTGCATCCAGATGACCGGGTGGGTAAAGGTCGTGTGGGCCCCCACCAGAAAAACCGTTTCGGTGGCCTCATAATCCTCCAAAAAGGTGCTGACGGCACCGAACCCCAGTTGCTGTCGCAAAGCGGCCTCGGTCGGTCCATGGCACAACCGGGCGCAATTGTCGACATGGTTATTGCCGATGACGGCACGCTGGAACTTCTGGGAAAGGTAGGCTTCTTCATTAAGAATTTTTCCGCTGCAGAGCAACCCGACGCTTTGAGGGCCGTATTTTTCAATGGTTACCATCAATCCCCGGGAGGCAGCGGCAATAGCGGTTTTCCAGGAGACCAGTTCCAGTTTGTCGGCTTTGCGGATATAGGGCTGGGTCAGGCGTTCGGGGTGGTTCAAAAGCTCGTAGACGGTAAAACCTTTGACGCAGGCATACTTGGCGTTTAGTTCGGGATTGCGGCCGGTGGCGCTGCTTTTAACCGGCCGGCCGCTGTCATCCAGCGTCAGGTCAAGATTGCAGCCAACACCGCAGTAGGGGCATACAATGGGTATGGAGGCAGGCATTGGATTTCTCCTTTAGCTAGGCAGTCATCATTTTATTAAAAACTGTAGCCGACTTCGAGCATGTGCAGATTCAAGCCGGGATTCTCGTCGTAAAAAACCAGGTTAGACATGTGCTGCCAGCGGTATCCGATGGCAATATGCCGGGTGAAACGAACGCCGATGCCGATATGAGAGGTAAACTGGAACGGACCACCAAGGTCTTCCTCGCCATATTCATGTTCACTGATGATAGTCGGATTAACACCCAGGTAGATACGGACGTTATCCTTCAGTCCGCTGAAGTAAAGGCCGGGGCCGATTGAGCCAACAAAGCCAGTATCACCGCCGCCTCTCAACAGACCCGCATTGGCTTCAAGGTAGGTGGCCAGGGACCAATCTGGACCCAGGTTCCAGGCCCAGGCAAGATTCCAGGTCGCAAAAGCCTCATACTGTCTAAAATCTTCATCGTTGCGATGGTCTGAGATGCCACCGCGCAGGCCCAGCATCTGCAGATCCAAGGCGACAGCCGGGCAAGAAAGCCCCAACCAGCCAATCAGCACCGCCACCAAAGATACCCGGAACAAAGTTCGCTGCATACCAACCTTTTACAAACTTTCCCCCGGTTTGGCAAGGGTCGAAGCTGATAAGCAGGATGGGTTATTGGTTGGAACGCGGATATTGAGGGTTTTCGGGAATAGGGCGCGGCCGGCGATCCTTGTCGATGGCCACGTAGCGAAAGACGGCCTCGGTTACCAGATGCCGCTGGGCTTCGAATTCTTCAATGAGATCCTTGGCCCACACCTCCAGCTTGATATCCATGGAGGAGTTGCCGATGCGAATGACACGACCGTAAACACATATCGTATCACCGACCTGGACCGGCCTGACAAAGGCCATCTTGTCCACGGTCACCGTTACCACCCGGCCGCGGGCAACCTCCATGGCCAGCAAGCCGCCGCCAATATCCATCTGGCACATGACCCAGCCGCCGAATATATCCCCGTTGGGATTGGCGTCTTTGGGCATGGCCTGGGTCCTGAGGACCATTAATCCTTCCGGCTGACGGTGGGTTTCGGTTGCTGCTGCTTTATCTTTGGCGGTTTTCATAGTTACCAGTTCCTTAGACGTTGTATATGGGAAAAATCCCCCTTTGCTCCCCCTTTAATAAAGGGGGAAATGTTCTTGCCGGTTTCGACGTCCAATGTCATTCGCCTCAGCGCAAGCCAGCTGGCCCTATAGAAAAATCATAACCAACCTAACCAGCTAAACCATCCAAACCATCTAAACCAACTAGAAGTGGTTTCAAAACCTCAGATCGCGTCCAAAGACAAGGCGCGAGGATCTTAGAAAGCGCAGCATACACGGTAGTATGTGAGCATTTCTAAGAGAACTCGCAACGCCGTATTTGGGCGTTAGATGGGGTTTTGAAACCACTTCTAAATATATCCCATGACATATACGTCGTATCAGCGGGGCGAATTTGATTGGGATGAACCTAACGATCTTCCCTGATTACCTGGCCCCTGGAGAGAAAAGAGATTCCCTGGCCGGAATGGGT
>Ga0209536_100007036_pt1 | contig 17095 bp, 21 predicted proteins | sample DeeMarSeWOR28_12_FD_187461 | JGI IMG/M metagenome (GOLD analysis project Ga0209536, IMG submission 187461) | Marine sediment microbial communities from White Oak River estuary, North Carolina - WOR-2-8_12 (SPAdes) (version 2) | ecosystem: Environmental > Aquatic > Marine > Intertidal zone >... | reverse complement strand
TTATTTGTCGGGCGCGCGCATCAGGCGCGCCAACTGAGGGGGCTTTCGGTGGAGGCTGACGTGCGCAGCAGGTCAAGCGGGCCGAGGGGCCCGCGGCCGGAGCCAAAAGCGTTATTTGTCGGGCGCGCGCATCAGGCGCGCCAACTGACTTGAAAATATGACAGTTTGTGTTAAAAATCAGGAAGTTTGCCATGGTGGGTGAGACGGGCAGCATCACATTGGCACTGTCAAAAGGGCGGATATTCGACGAGACTCTGCCGCTGCTGAAAGCGGCGGGGATAGAGCCGCTGGATGATCCGGAGAAGTCACGCAAGCTGGTGATTTCCACCAACCGTGCCGACGTCAAGATTATTATCGTGCGTGCCTCGGATGTGCCGACGTACGTTCAGTACGGTGCGGCTGATCTCGGCATTGCGGGTAAGGACGTGCTGCTCGAACACGGCGGCGACGGCTTGTACCAGCCTCTGGATCTGCGCATCGCACGGTGCCGCATGATGGTGGCGGTGGCGGACGAATTCGATTACGAGTCGGCGGTGCGCCAGGGAGCGCGTTTGCGTGTTGCTACGAAGTATGTCAAGACCGCCCGCGAGCACTTCGGGGCCAAGGGTGTGCACGTTGATTTGATCAAGCTTTACGGTTCCATGGAGCTTGCCCCGCTGGCGGGGCTTGCGGAGGCAATTGTCGACCTGGTCTCGAGCGGAAATACGCTAAAAGCAAACCAGCTGCGACCGGTCGAGGAGATCATGCCGATCAGTTCACGCCTGATCCTGAATCAGGCAGCCCTGAAATTGAAACGGCGTCAGGTTCAGCCTTTACTCGATGCGTTTTCCGCCGCAGTGGGCAAGGCGGTGGCATGACCACGATCAACCGGCTTTCGACGTTCGATCCCGACTTCACCGAACGGCTCGAGGCCTTGCTGGCGTTCGAGGCCACCCAGGACGCAAGCATTGAAGCGGCCGTTTCTGAAATTCTTCTGGCGGTTCAGACGCGAGGTGACGCCGCGCTGCTTGAATATACGCGCCGCTTCGATCAACTTGAGGCAAGCAGCGTTGACGAACTGGCGTTGGGCGCGGACGTGTTGCGCGCGGCGTTCGAGAATCTCCCACAGGCACAGCGTAGCGCGCTCGAAGCAGCCGGGGCGCGCATACGCGCCTACCACGAGAAACAGTCTGTTTCCTCGTGGAGCTTCACGGAGGAAGATGGCACCACACTCGGGCAGAAAATCACGCCGCTCGACCGGGTTGGCGTTTACGTCCCAGGCGGCAAGGCGGCGTATCCGTCCACCGTGCTGATGAACACGATTCCGGCGAAAGTGGCCGGTGTTGGCGAGGTGGTGATGGTTGTGCCGACGCCGGGCGGCCGACGCAATGACCTGGTCCTCGCGGCAGCATATATTGCCGGTGTTGACCGGGTTTTTACCGTCGGCGGAGCGCAGGCGGTCGCGGCGCTCGCTTTTGGAACGCAAAGCGTTCCTCGGGTCGACAAGATCGTGGGTCCCGGTAATGCTTACGTTGCCGCCGCCAAACGCAAGGTCTTCGGCGTGGTCGGGATCGACATGGTGGCAGGGCCGTCGGAAATTCTGGTGATTTGCGACGGCGCAACCGACCCCGACTGGATTGCGATGGACCTGTTTTCCCAGGCTGAACACGACGAGATGGCGCAGGCTATCCTGCTCAGTCCGGATGCCGCATTTCTGGATCGGGTTGCGGGCAGCATCGACCGTCAACTCCCGCACATGCCGCGCCGCGGGGTCATCGAAGTTTCCCTGGCCGATCGCGGTGCACTGATAAAGGTCGCCGACCTGGAACAGGCGTGTGAGATCGCAAATCGCATCGCGCCGGAGCATCTGGAACTGTCGGTGGAGGATCCGGAGTCGCTGCTCGATCGAATCCGGCATGCGGGGGCGGTCTTTCTGGGGCGCTACACGTCGGAATCACTCGGCGACTATTGCGCCGGCCCGAACCACGTATTGCCCACCGCCCGTACGGCGCGCTTTTCGTCCCCGCTCGGCGTCTATGATTTCCAGAAGCGTACCAGCGTTATCTCCGTGTCCCGGGGCGGGGCCTCCACCTTGGGCGCTATTGCCGCCGAGCTTGCCGAAGGGGAAGGGCTTGCCGCCCACGCCGAGGCGGCGCGCCTGCGGTGTCAGCCATGAGCCGTTTCTGGAGTGATGTCGTCAGCCGGCTGACTCCTTACGTTCCCGGCGAGCAGACCGAGCGGCAGGACGTCGTCAAGCTGAATACCAACGAAAACCCCTATGGCCCCAGCCCGCGGGTACTCGAGGCGCTGCGCGAGAATATCGGCGACGGTTTGCGTTTGTATCCTGATCCGGTGAGCGCAAGATTGCGCGAGGTGATATCGCGGCGTTTCGGGGTGACCCCGGCGCAGGTTTTCGTCGGCAATGGATCGGACGAAGTGCTTGCGCATACGTTCCGCGCCTTGCTTACGCATCCCGCCCCGGTGCTGTTTCCGGACGTCACTTACAGCTTTTATCCGGTGTACTGCCGGTTGTTCGGGGCAAGTTACAAGCACATCGCTCTCAACGCGCGGTTCGAAATCGATGTCGGCGACTATCTGCAGGACAACGGGGGTATCGTATTCCCCAACCCGAACGCGCCGACCGGGCTTGCCCTGGGCGTTCCGCAAATCGAGCGCCTGCTCGAGGCCAACACCGAATCGGTTGTCGTCATCGACGAAGCTTACGTTGATTTTGGCTGCGAGTCGGTAGTGCCGCTGGTGCATCGCTATCCTCACCTGCTGGTCACGCACACCTTGTCAAAGTCGTACGCGCTGGCCGGGCTACGCGTTGGGTTCGCGATCGGCCACCCGGACCTGATCGGTGGCCTCGAGCGAGTCAAGGACAGCTTCAATTCTTATCCGGTCGACCGTCTGGCTCAGGCCGCGGCGATAGCCGCAATCGAGGACGTCGGGTATCTTGCAGCCAGTTGCCGCAAGATCGTCGAGAGCCGGGAGCGGATGGCTGTTGACATGAGCGCTATCGGCTTTGAGGTACTGCCGTCCAAAGCAAACTTCCTCCTGGCCCGTCATCCGTCGCATGAGGCGGAAACGCTGTCCGCGAAGCTGCGCGAACGAGGGGTCATCGTCCGTCATTTTCGTAATCCGCAGCGAGTTGCACCGTATTTGCGCATCAGCGTCGGAACCGACGCTCAGTGCGCTGCGTTGCTCGCCGCGTTGCGCGACGTACTCGGCTGAGCCAGTGCCGGTGTCGGGGGCGCCGCTTGCGGCGAATTTGGGTTAGGATTGCAATCCGTATAAAGAATCGCTGGCAATGCGCAAGGCACTCGTTACCCGCAATACCCTGGAAACGAAGATCAGGGTCGAACTCGATCTGGATGGCGGCGGGCAGTCCCGATTGTCGACAGGTGTCGGATTCTTTGACCACATGCTCGACCAGGTGGCCCGCCACGGCTTGATCGACCTGGATGTCGAAGCCGAGGGCGATTTGCACATCGATGCCCATCACACGGTGGAGGACGTCGGTATCACTATCGGGCAGGCCTTTTCCGAGGCTATTGGCGACAAGAAGGGCGTGCGACGTTACGGGCACGCCTTTGTGCCGCTCGACGAGGCGTTGTCACGAGTCGTGGTGGATCTTTCCGGCCGGCCGGGCCTTGAATACCGTGTCGAGTATGTCAGGGGGATGATCGGTGAGTTCGATGTCGACCTGATACACGAGTTCTTTCAGGGATTCGTCAATCACGCGCAGGTTACCCTGCATATTGACAATCTCAGTGGCGGCAATGCGCATCACCAGGCGGAAACAATCTTCAAGGCATTTGGCCGGGCGCTGCGCATGGCGGCTGAACTGGACCCGCGCGCCGGCCACAGTCTGCCCTCGACCAAGGGAAGTCTCTAAAGGCCCTCCGACTTCGTTTCTTTCATATGGCCAAAATCGCAGTAGTCGACTATGGCATGGGCAATCTTCGCTCGGTAGCGAAGGCGCTCGAGCATGTCGCCCCCGAGAGCGTTGTCCTCGTGACCAGTGATGCGCGCGACATTCACGATGCCGAACGCATTGTATTTCCGGGTCAGGGAGCGATGCCGGACTGCATTCGCGAACTCGAAGCGCGCGGTCTGCGCGAACCGTTGCTCGACGCTGCCGGGAACAAGCCGTTCCTCGGCCTGTGCATTGGCTTGCAGATGTTGTTCGAACATAGCGAAGAAGGTGATATCCCGGGGCTGGGACTCCTTCCAGGCCGTGTATTGCGTTTTCCGCCAGAGCGTATGCGCGACGCTTCCGGCAACAAGCTCAAAGTGCCGCATATGGGCTGGAACCAGGTATTCCAGAAGCGGTCGCATCCCATGTGGGCGGGAATAGAGGACGGAAGCCGTTTTTATTTCGTGCACAGTTATTTTGTGGAGGTCTCAGAGCCCGCCATCGTGGCCGGCGAGACCTGTTATCCATTTGCTTTTACGAGCGCGGTGGCGAGAAATAATATTTTTGCCGTGCAGTTTCACCCTGAGAAGAGTCAGTCCGCAGGACTCCAGCTGCTTTCGAATTTTGTGCGTTGGGACGGATCTGCAGATGTTCGCCAGGACAAGGCGCTCGGAGTATTAGATGCTTGAAAATCGATTTCTGCCGTAGATTTCTTTAATCGCCGGCATGACCATCCAGCAACCCGACCTTTACATCCAGACTACCTAGACAGACTTCGGACCATGTTACTTATTCCCGCTATCGATCTTAAGGACGGACATTGCGTTCGCTTGAAACAGGGCGACATGAAGGAAGCAACGGTTTTTTCCGAGGACCCTGGTGCAATGGCCCGTCACTGGATAAACCAGGGAGCGAAGCGTTTGCATCTGGTCGACCTCAATGGCGCTTTTGCCGGAAAACCGGTAAACGAGGAGGCGATCAAGGCGATCGTGGCAGAGGTCGGTGACGATATTCCGGTTCAACTGGGTGGCGGCATTCGCGATCTGGATACTATCGAACGTTATCTGGATGATGGCGTTTCCTTTGTCGTCATCGGTACGGCCGCGGTGAAGACGCCGGGTTTTCTCCACGATGCCTGCGTCGCGTTTCCGGGCCATGTCATTGTGGCGCTCGACGCGCGGGACGGAAAAGTTGCCGTGGAGGGGTGGTCCAAGATGACCGGGCACGATGTCATTGACCTGGCCCAGAAGTTTCAGGACTACGGCATCGAGGCGGTGATCTATACGGACATCGGACGCGACGGGATGATGACGGGGGTGAACATCGATGCAACGGTCGAGCTTGCGCGCGCACTTACGGTGCCGGTTATCGCCAGCGGGGGCATCAATTCGCTCAAGGATATAGAGACGCTCTGTGGAGTCGAGGACGAGGGCATCATGGGCGCCATTACCGGCCGCGCAATCTACGAGGGGACGATCGATTTTTCCGCAGCGGTGAAGCTGGCGCAGGGTGAAGGCGAAGAATCCGGCGGCGACGCGCAGGCGCCGTCCTGATCGCCGGTTCAAGGCGCAAAGCGCATGGGACTTTCGAAACGCATCATTCCCTGTCTGGACGTTACCGGCGGCCGGGTCGTCAAGGGCGTGAATTTTGTCGGGCTGCGCGATGCGGGAGACCCGGTCGAGATCGCCAGACGCTACGACCAGCAGGGTGCCGATGAATTGTGTTTTCTCGATATCACGGCGAGCAGCGACGAACGAGAGGTCATCGTTCACGTAATCGAGGAAGTCGCCGCCGAGGTCTTTATCCCGCTTACGGTCGGGGGGGGCGTCCGGTCGATTGAGGACGTGCGCATCCTCCTCAATGCGGGAGCCGACAAGGTCAGCATCAATACCGCCGCGGTGCTCAACCCGAAACTCGTCGAGCAGGCCTCGGCGCGGTTTGGCTCGCAATGCATCGTCGTTGCGGTGGACGCGCGACGCGTTCCGGACTCATCGCCACCGCGGTGGGAGGTATTTACCCACGGCGGGCGCAGGGCGACGGGCATCGACGCAGTCGAATGGGGCAAGCGCATGCAGAAGGCCGGGGCCGGCGAAATTCTTCTGACGAGCATGGATCGGGACGGCACCAAGGCCGGATTTGACCTGGAGCTGACGCGCGCCTTTTCGGATGCGCTGGATGTCCCGATCATCGCCAGCGGCGGTGTCGGTGAGTCCAGGCACTTCGTCGATGGCGTGATCGAAGGGGGGGCTGATGCGCTTCTCGCTGCCAGCGTTTTCCACTATGGAGAACTAACGGTCGCGCAGGTCAAGAAATCTCTCGCCGATTGCGGCATTGAGGTGCGGTGATGAGCACGGAGTGGATTGACGAGGTTGTCTGGGACCGCGACGGACTGGTGCCCGCCATAGCGCAGGATGCCGCCACTGGGCAGGTCTTGATGGTGGCGTGGATGAGCCGTGAAGCCTTGCAGGAGACTGTGCAAACCGGGCGGGCGGTGTACTGGTCGCGTTCGAGGTCGCGGATCTGGCGAAAAGGCGAAGAGTCCGGGCATGTCCAGCTTGTGAAAGAGGTCTTCATAGATTGCGACGGTGATGTCGTGTTGCTAAAGGTAGAGCAGGCGGGAGGTATTGCATGCCATACTGGCCGGGCAAGTTGTTTTTTCAGGAAGCTCGACGCCGGCGGGTGGACTGTTACTCAACCGGTCCTGCGCAATCCTGATCAGATTTACGGAAAGTCATGACAGACGTCAGTATTCTCCAGCGGCTTGCCGCAGTAATCGACGAGCGCAAGGGTGCCGACCCGGCCAGTTCTTATGTTGCAAGCCTGTTCGGCAAAGGGCAGGATGCAATTCTGAAGAAGATTGCCGAAGAGTCGGCCGAGGTCCTTCTGGCGGCGAAAGACGGTGATAAACTGCATGTTGTTCGCGAAACAGCGGACTTGTGGTTTCATTGCCTGGTGATGCTTTCATATCACGGCGTTGGTCCGGGCGATGTTCTGGACGAGTTGGGGCGTCGCGAAGGTCAGTCAGGCATCGAGGAAAAGCGTAACCGGCAGCGGCCAGACTGACCTGGTTTGTGCCCGCTCCCGGATCGTCCAGGAATATCCGGGGTAGCTGCGTTTGAGTGAACAGGACTGTATTTTTTGCAAGATCGTTCGTGGCGAGGTTCCAAGCCGCAAGGTCTATGAAGATGACGAAATTCTTGCCTTTCATGACATTAGGCCGGTAGCTCCGGTACATTTCATGTTGATTCCGAAGAAGCATATCGCCTCGCTGGCTGATGTGCGGGAAGAAGACCGGAACGTCCTTGGCGCAATCATGCTTTTGGCGGGGCGGCTGGCTCAAGAGCAAGGATCTACAGACGGATTTCGGACTATCATCAACACAGGCAGAGTGGGGCGGCAGGATGTCTACCATCTCCACGTGCATGTTGTCGGCGGAAAGGATCCTCTTCCGGGAATGATCCAGAAGTCGAAGTAACTGAACTTTCGAGGGCGAAGCAAATGGGAACATTCAGTATTTGGCACTGGTTGATTGTCTTGGTGGTCGTCGTTCTTGTGTTTGGCACCAAAAAGCTGGGAAACCTGGGTTCTGATCTCGGAAAGGCCGTCAAGGGCTTCAAGGAGGGCGTCAAGCCCGAAGAAGATGCCACGGCAACCGCGAAACTGAAGTCCGAAGAGGCAACTGGCGAAACGATCGAAGGCGAGATCAAGGAAAAGTCCAAAGGCTGATCCTGCCCAATCCTGCGGACGAGCGCCCCAGTGTTCGATTTCGGTTTTTCGGAGTTGATGATCATCGCCATAGTCGGGTTGATCGTCATCGGTCCGGAGCGGCTGCCGCGGGTTGCGCGAACGCTCGGGCACCTGTTCGGACGCATGCAGCGCTACGTCACCGAGATCAAGGCCGACATCAACCGCGAGGTCGAGTTGGACGAACTGCGCAAATTGCAGGCTTCGATGAAGGAAGCCGCGCAGGAAATTGAGGAGAGTGTCTCAAAGCAGGTCAACTTCATCGAAGACGAGGTCAAACAGGCCGAGTCGGAGACCAGAAAGAGCGTCGAGGAAGCTGTCGAGCCGGTGGCGGGAATCAACCTGATGCACTCGCTCAATCCTCCGGACTACCCGGAGGAACCGGCTGACAAGCCGTCCGCGGAGCAGGCTCAATCAGAACGCACGCCGCAAGAAACCGGCTCTGACTCGCCTTCTTCCACCAAGAACGACAAACAGGCATAGCGGGCATACACATGAAGACTGGTTCCCCGGCCTCTGCGTGTCGTCACAGCAGGCACAGATGAGCGACTCCGATTCCTTCATGTCGCACCTTGTTGAGCTGAAGGTGCGGCTCACCCGCAGTATCATCGCGCTGCTGGTTGTATTCGGTGCGCTGTTTTACTGGGCGCGGGACATCTATAGCGTGCTTGCCGAACCGATGCTGGCGAAGTTGCCGCCCGGTACCCAGATGATCGCAGTGGAAGTCGCATCGCCGTTTTTTGTTCCCATCAAAGTGACGATGTTCGCGGCGCTGATCATCGCCCTGCCCTACATCCTGTATCAGATCTGGGCATTCGTCGCGCCAGGATTGTATTCACACGAGAAAAAGTTCGTTCTCCCGTTGATTGCCACCAGCACCCTGCTGTTCGTCGTTGGAATGGCGTTCGCCTATTTCATCGTGTTTCCGGTGGTTTTCAAGTTCATCACACAGTTTGCCCCTGAGGGCGTCGCCGTGATGACGGACATCCAGAAGTATTTCGATTTCGTGCTGGCATTGTTCCTTGCGTTCGGGGTGGCGTTCGAAACGCCGATTGCCGTGGTGCTTTTGACGCGCATGGGTATCGTCAGTATCGAACAGCTCAAGCAAGCGCGCCCTTACGTTGTGGTGGGCGCGTTCGTGGTCGCGGCAATATTCACGCCGCCTGACGTCGTGTCGCAGTTGCTGCTTGCGTTTCCGCTATGGCTGCTCTACGAGACGGGCATAATTATCTCCGGCTGGATGGGCAAGGCGGCCGGCGACGATGACGCCAAGGCGGAAAAAGCCAAGGTAGAGGATAAAACCGGGCAAGGCGGATCGGACACTCCCGCCCGCTAGGTCCGCAATTACACTTCGTCCCGCTTGGTCGGGCCTTTTGTGTCCCTACTCGAAATTCTTGCCACGCATGGGGCGGGGCCTCGTGCCCACCTGAATCTGAACGGCCATTTCCTCGCGGTCGCGCAACAGCTGGAGGGTGGCCCGTTCGCCGGGCTTTAGCGCGGCAATCAGATTCAGCATCTCGGTTGCATCGGTGAATGTCTGTGATTCGACGCCGATGAGGATGTCGCCGCGCCTGACGCCAGCGCGTTCGGCCGGCCCGCCTGGCTGTACGCCGGCGATCAGCGTTCCATTTGTCGTGGGCAAATTGAACGATTCGGCGAGTTCGGGCGAAATATCCTGCACTTCAACGCCGATCCAGCCGCGAGTGACCGAGCCGGTCTGAATTATCTGCTCCATCACCTTGCGGGCGAGGTCCGAAGGGATGGCGAAACCGATACCAAGAGACCCCCCGGTACGGGAGTAGATCGCGCTGTTGATGCCGACGAGATTGCCTGCCGCATCGACAAGGGCACCGCCGGAGTTCCCCGGGTTGATCGCGGCGTCAGTCTGGATAAAGTTCTCGAACGTGCTGATGCCCAGCCGGCTGCGGTTCTTGCCGCTCACGATGCCCATCGTTACAGTCTGTCCGACGCCAAAGGGATTGCCGATAGCGAGCACGAAATCGCCGATACTCAAGCTCTGGGGGTTGCCAAAAGCGATGGCCGGCAAGTTTGCAAGGTCGACTTTCAGCACGGCGAGATCGGTTTCCGGGTCCGTTCCGACAATCTTTGCCGGCGCTTTTCTACCTCCGGCGAGCGCGACTTCGATCTCGTCAGCGGTTTCGATTACGTGATGATTCGTGAGTACGTATCCTTCGGGTCCGACAATGACGCCGGAACCCAGACTGGCAGACTGGCGGCTTTCGCCATCGAACTGGTCGCCAAAAAAACGCCGGAACAAGGGATCGTCCATGAAAGGGTGCCGGGGGAGCGTTGTTTCCTTGGTCGTGTAGATGTTCACAACTGCCGGCATCGCCTTGTTTGCCGCTGTCTTCAGGCTGCCAAGCGCAAGATCGGCGGGTTGGGCCTCGCCAGCTTCACGAATGGTGATCACTTCGCCACCGACAGGCGGGCGAGACCAGCGTGCCAGGTCCGGCCGCAAGGTCGTGATTACGAACAAGACCCCGAGGCAGATTGTCACCGCCTGGGAAAATATCAACCAAAATTTGCGCATGTTGTACTGAAGTCCTACTGGAACCGCTGTAATAAGATGCTGACCCGGCTCGGAAAAATGGTCCGAAACCGATCTCAGGGAGATTATTCCGCATAATCATGCCGGTTAGAAGTGCCTGGCTCAACGAGTACCGGTACGGCAAGGACAAGCATCATTCGTGGCACGCCTGAAAACGCCATGTAAATCTATGCCTTGTATGCGTTTTTTGGTTTGACAACGCGCCTCTGTGGCGATTAGAATTCGCGCCTTTCGCCATTTATAGACGACTCCGTCTGGGAAACGTCGCCATGAAAACCTACTCTGCCAAACCGGCCGAAGTCCGCCGTGACTGGTACCTGATCGATGCGACCGACAAGGTCCTCGGCCGCCTTTCTGTTGAAATTGCCAAGCGCCTGCGTGGCAAGCACAAGCCCATATATACGCCGCATGTCGACACAGGTGATTACATTGTCGTCGTCAACGCCGACAAGATCCGCGTGACTGGTAACAAGGCGCAAGACAAGATTTATTACCGCCACAGCGGTTACCCTGGTGGTCTGTACCAGACCAACTTCAAGAAGATGCAGGACCGGTTTCCCGGCCGGCCGCTGGAGCTCGCGGTAAAGGGAATGCTGCCCAAGGGCCCGCTCGGATACGCGATGCTGAAAAAGCTGAAGGTGTACGAGGGCTCACAACACCCGCATGCGGCGCAGCAGCCGCAGGCACTGAACGTCTGAGAGACTGCTCAAAATGGCTATGGCATCACAAGCAAACTACGGAACCGGTCGTCGCAAGTCAGCGGTGGCCCGCGTATACATCAAGCCCGGCAAGGGCACTATCGTCGTCAACAACAAACCTGTCGATGAATTTTTCTCGCGGGAAACGGGCCGCATGCTGGTCCGGCAGCCGCTCGAGCTGACAGAAATGTCGTCGAACTTCGATATCAGCGTGAACGTGACGGGTGGAGGCGAATCCGGCCAGGCGGGTGCTGTTCGTCATGGCATAGCAAGAGCGTTGGTCGACTACGACGCTTCTCTCAAGCCCGCTTTACGCAAGGCCGGCCTCATCACGCGCGACGCGCGTGCGGTGGAGCGAAAAAAAGTTGGTTTGCGCAAAGCCCGGCGGCGTCCGCAGTACTCCAAGCGCTGAACTTTTTCAGCCACATCAAAGCCGCCCGCGAGGCGGCTTTTTTGTTTTGGGCACTTTTTTTGGCCATGGCGCGGTATTCGCTAAGGTATTATCGAACTTCTTACGCGTAACATATTGCGGCAAATGATAAAAGTCGGGATTGTCGGAGGTACCGGGTACACGGGGGTAGAACTGCTCCGGCTCCTTGCGTCTCATCCGCGCGCGGAGCTGGTCGCCATTACCTCGCGCAAGGATGCCGGCACGCCGGTTGCAGCCATGTTTCCCAGTTTGCGGGGGCACGTTGATCTGGTCTTCTCCGACCCCGATAGTGCGCAACTCGAAGCCTGCGACGTCGTTTTCTTCGCAACACCGCATGGCGTTGCCATGGCTCACGCTCCGCGCCTGGTCAAGGCGGGCGTGAAAGTGATCGATCTCGCCGCTGACTTCCGGCTTCAGGATCTTGCGCAGTGGAAGAAGTGGTATCAGGTGGAGCACGTCGCGACGGACCTGCTCGTAGAGGCGGCATATGGCCTGCCCGAGCTGTACCGGGAAACAATCAGGACTGCACGCGTAGTGGGGAACCCGGGCTGTTACGCCACCGCGGTACAACTCGGGTTCCTGCCCCTGCTGGAGGCGGGCGTTGTCGACCCTTCCTGTCTGGTCGCAGACGCGAAGTCTGGCGTTAGCGGTGCCGGCAGAAAAGCCGATCTCGGGATTGTTTTTTCGGAAACCTCCGATAACTTTCATGCTTATGGCGTTGCCGGCCATCGGCATCACCCGGAGATTGTGCAAGGCCTCGCGCACGTCTCCGGAGAGAAGGTCGGGCTGGTGTTCGTGCCGCATCTGACGCCGGCGATTCGCGGTATCCACGCGACGCTTTACGCGCAGTTGAAAACTGACATCGACGTCCAGGCCCTATACGAATCCCGTTTTGACGGCGAACCCTTTGTAGACGTCATGCCCGCAGGCAGCCACCCGGAAACGCGTACTGTCCGCGGTGCCAATACCTGCCGTATCAGCATTCACCGTCCGGGAGACGGGAATACCGTCGTCGTGCTTGTCGTCATCGACAACCTGGTCAAAGGCGCCTCAGGGCAGGCGGTGCAGAACATGAACCTGATGTTCGGCCTTGAAGAAACGACCGGCCTCAATCACGTTGCGTTGATGCCTTGACTCGATGAAGCGGCTCAGACTCAAGAAATTGCGGCGGAGATTCGGGATCACCGCCCCGCGCGTAGCCGTGCAATCTCACGTGCCATGGTACTGGCGATGGCTGACTTCCACCGTGTTTCTTGTCGTTACGATTGCAGCGGCCTGGATCGCGTACGACATCGGACGTCGCTACGCCGGTTTTGATTCAAGCGAGGCGGCGGGGGCTCAATCCCGGCTTCAGGAGATTAACGAGCAGTTAAGGCAGGAGAATGGCCAGCTGCGCAATGAAATTGCTGCGATGGAGCGCCAGTTGGAGATCGAATTGGCCGCGCAGGGAAACCTTACTGGCCAGATACGTGGCCTGTCCGAGGAAAACGCGCTGTTGAAGGAAGACCTCGCCTTCTTTCAGACGCTCATGGCTTCTGGCGCTGACCCGGGCGGCGTCAGCGTCAACCGGTTCCGGGTCGAGCGGGATGCTTTGCCCGGCGAATATCGGTACCATTTGCTGATCGTGCAGTCGAAAAAGCGGGTCAGGGAATTCACGGGGCGGCTGCAGTTGATCGTCGACTATGTTGCTGACGGCAAACCCGCCGTCATGACCTTCCCGGCGGAAGGGGAGGACGAGAAGGCATATAATTTGCGCTTCAAGTTTTATCAACGGGTGGAAGGCACGTTCACGCTGAAACCCGAAGCGGTTGTTCGAGAGGTGCAAGTCCGTGTCATACAGAACGGGGATTCGACGCCTGTGTCCACGCAAGCGACGACCCTGTCGTGATCTGGAGGAAAAATGTTCGGAAACAAGCCCACCAAACCGCAGAACAGAATTGACAGTCTCGTCGGGGCTGGCACGGTCATAGAAGGAAACATTGCGTTTTCCGGAGGGCTGCGGGTGGATGGTCGCGTTCGCGGAAACGTGCTGACGGCCGATGACCAGCCGAGCACGCTCGTTTTGAGTGAGAAGGCTCAGATCGAAGGCGAGATACGCGTATCGCACGCAGTAATCAATGGTACTGTGGTTGGCCCGGTTTTCGGGGCGGAGTACGTCGAACTACAGCCGAAATCCAATGTCACAGGAGATGTCCACTATCGGACACTCGAGATACAACTCGGGGCGGTGGTGCAGGGCCGGCTGGTGCACCGCGATGAGGATGGGACGAAGAAGGTTGTGCCGCTAACGGCGCAGGAGTAAGGACCGGCTGGTCGTATTGACGTGCAAAACGCCTGGTTGCTGAACTGTCAGCAGGAGTGAGATATGAATGCAGTAACAGAGATGCCTACGCCACTTGTCTTCAGCGACAGCGCTGCCGAGAAAGTCAGGCAGCTTATCGAGGAAGAAGGCAACGACGCGCTCAAGCTCAGGGTATTCGTCACTGGTGGCGGATGTTCCGGTTTTCAGTATGGCTTCACGTTTGACGAAGAAATCAACGAGGATGACGCGACCATGGAGAAGAACGGCGTCACCCTGTTGATCGACGCGATGAGCTATCAGTATCTCGTCGGTGCCGAGATCGACTATCAGGAAGGCATTGAGGGTGCGCAGTTCGTGATCAAGAATCCGAACGCCAGTTCGACTTGCGGCTGCGGTTCATCGTTTTCGGCTTGAACCGGAAGAGATTCGGCCACGCCTGATCCGGGATACTGCGAGAAGCTGCGCGGTTGCGCCCAGCTCAAGAAAATATCAAGAACGGGAGCCTTTGTGCTCCCGTTCTTGTTTTCAATGCGGGCCCGGCAGAGGTGTTAAAGCGCGCGAAGTGCCCGACCGACCAAGCCGCGGTCAGTCCAACAACGCGAGATTGGTATCCTTGAGCAGATCCAGCCGGCTGAGCAGCGGCTTCGCGGTCGCATCGAATGCGTCACGCCGCGCGGCTGTAATCGGCGGACCCGGGGGCAACGCAAGTTTGAGTGGGTTTCGCTGATTGCCGTTTACCAGAAACTCGTAATGCAGGTGTGGGCCGCTGGCCAGGCCTGTTTTGCCGACATAGCCGATGATCTGCCCTTGTTCAACGCGGGCTCCATTGCGTATTCCCTGTCCGAAGCGCGATAGATGCGCATAGCGTGTGCCGTATCCATTCGCGTGGCGCAAGGTGATGAGCTTGCCATAGCCGCCTTTGATTCCCGCAAAACTCACCGACCCGCTTGCGGTCGCGCGCACCGGGGTTCCCGTCGGCGCGCCGTAGTCGATGCCGCGATGGGCGCGCCACTTGCGCAACACAGGGTGGAAGCGGGCGGTCGTGTAGCGCGACGTGATTCTGGAAAACGCCAGCGGTGAGCGCAGGAACGCTTTGCGAACGTTCTTGCCTTCCGGGTCGTAGTAGCCTCCGCGGCCTTCGCCATCCTGAAAATAGACGGCGCGATGCGATCTGCCCTGGTTGGTGAATTCGGCGGCGATGACGCGGCCAACGCCGATAAATTCGCCTTCAGCATAATTCGCTTCGTAGATGACCGTGAAACTGTCACCTTGCCGAAGGTCACGACTGAAATCGATGTCGCTGGAAAATATCTCGGCGATCTGGATTGCGACATTCTCGTGCAGTCCGGCGGCATCGGTGGCGCCGAACAGGGAATAGTTGATCGTTCCGGAGCTTTGCATGACCCGAGGCTCGAACTGCGGGACCTGCTCTGCCGCCTCGAAGCCGTCGTCAGTGCGGTTGACCAGGAGTTGCTTCCCGTCGCCGTTGATGTAGGAAAGTTCCACGAGCCGCCCCTGGTTCGTGGTGATTGCCCTGATGCTGCGGCCCGGGATCAATCTGTAAAGCGAGCGAACGCTGCGAGCCTGAAGCAGAAAATTCACCGCTTCCGGGTCATCAACGCCGAGGCGCAGCAAGATTGCCGCAACCGTGTCTCCCGGCCGAATGCGCTCCTCCCGCCAGTAGTTCTGGGTGTCCGGGGATGCCTGCGCCGAAGGCAGTGGCAGGGAAATCTGCTCCACCACATGCCGAATATCAACATGCTCGGGCTGTGTGCCGGGGGCGAAGCCAAAGGCAGCAACCACGCCAAACAGCGGCAACATAGCGACTGGCGTCAGCCACGTCGTTGCTCGGGATTTCCGTTGTTTCCCGGTGTTTTGCGCTAGAATTTCTTCTTTCTTCAAAGACATGCAATGCTCTCAGGCAAGGTTGTTCGGAGCTTAGCAGAATCGTTATTGAACGAAAAGCAAGTGTCGCAAAAGGCGGGCCAACGCGTGTTCTTGCGTGGTCAAGGTCGATTGCATGAACCCAACAGCAGGCAATGATGGATATCAAGGAACAACTGGAAGTTATCAGGCGCGGCGCGGATGAGTTGCTCGTCGAGCAGGAACTCGTCGACAAACTGAAGTCGGGCAAGCCGTTACGAGTGAAAGCGGGTTTCGATCCTACGGCACCGGACCTGCACATCGGGCACACGGTTCTGATCAACAAACTTCGACAGCTTCAGGAACTGGGGCACCACGTCATTTTTCTCATTGGCGACTTCACCGGGATGATTGGCGACCCGACCGGAAAGAACGCCACCCGGCCGCCGTTGACGCGTGAAGATGTGGTGCGCAATGCGGCGACATATAAGGAGCAGGTATTCAAGATACTTGACCCTGAACGCACCGAGGTCGCCTTCAACTCCACCTGGATGAACGAATTCGATTCCGCCGACATGATCCGGCTGGCCGCGTCCTACACGGTGGCGCGCATGCTGGAACGCGACGATTTCGGCAAGCGTTACAAATCAGGGCAACCGATTGCGATCCATGAGTTCCTCTACCCGCTGGTGCAGGGTTATGACTCGGTCGCCTTGAAGGCTGATCTTGAACTCGGTGGAACGGATCAGAAGTTCAATCTGCTGGTCGGCCGGGAATTGCAGCGGCATTACGGGATGACCTCGCAATGCATCCTGACAATGCCATTGCTGGAGGGGCTGGACGGAGTGAACAAAATGTCCAAGTCGCTGAACAACTATGTTGGTATCACGGAGGCGCCCGGCGAGATGTTCGGCAAGCTCATGTCGATTTCCGACGATCTGATGTGGCGTTATATCGAACTTTTGTCGTTCGAACCGCTGACCGTGATTCGGGGCTGGAAGTCCGAGGTTGAGCAAGGGCGCAATCCGCGCGATATCAAGGTGGCTTTCGCGCAGGAAATCGTTGCCCGGTTCCACGATCAAAGTGCCGCGACCGGGGCATTGGCCGAATTCGAGGCGCGTTTCAAACAAGGGGCGTTGCCCGAAGACATGCCGGAGTTCGAACTCCCCGCCAACGGACAGCCGCTGGCGTTGTATCAGGTTCTCAAGCAAGTCGGGCTGACTGCCAGCACATCCGAGGCGATGCGCATGATCGAACAGGGCGGCGTCAGGCTGGACGGTGAAAAGGTTGCGGACAAGAACCTTCAGATCGCCAAGGGCAAGACGGTTGTCCTGCAGGTTGGCAAGCGCAAGTTCGCCCGCGTCAGCGCCAATTAAAGCCGATCCTGCGGCTTTGGCTTCCAAGTTACTCAGTTTCAGGTGTTTTTCTGTGAAAAACCCTTGACCGCGCGGGTCTCGCCCGTATAATGCGCGGCTTCGCCTGGAACGGCGATCGCTCTTTAAAAATTTGGACAGCCGAAGCGTGTGGGTGCTTTGTGTGCTTTTGTTGATGCTTGTGGCTGGGCATGGACGAATGGAGCTGGTGGAGCTTT
>Ga0209536_100007035_pt1 | contig 17095 bp, 9 predicted proteins | sample DeeMarSeWOR28_12_FD_187461 | JGI IMG/M metagenome (GOLD analysis project Ga0209536, IMG submission 187461) | Marine sediment microbial communities from White Oak River estuary, North Carolina - WOR-2-8_12 (SPAdes) (version 2) | ecosystem: Environmental > Aquatic > Marine > Intertidal zone >... | reverse complement strand
CTCGACGGGCTGCTCGAGCAGCCCGTCGTGCCGGCGGACGAGCTGCTGGCGCGCTACCGGCGCGGGGCCGCTGACGAGGAGGCCCTGACCCGCCGGCTCACTGACGTGGTGGTGGAGGCGCAGTCGCTCACCACCGCATCGCGCGAGGGGGTGCTGCGCTGGGCGATGGGAGCGGTGATGCCTGCGTTCCTCGGACGCCTTGACCCTGCTCTCGTGCGCCAGCGGCTGGCCCAGGCGCTGGAGGACGCGGTGCCGGAGACGGTCGCGTGACCGGCGGCGCCGACCGGTACAAGGGCTACCGCGGGTCCACGCTCGAGGTGATGAAGCGCTTCGGGGTCAGGGTGTGGAGTGAGGTGAAGGCCGACACCACGCGGGGCGACTTCGAGGGGCTGATACTGCCGCGCTCCGAGACGAGCGACGACGCGCATCTGGTGCTCAAGTTGGGCAGCGGCTACAACGTGGGGCTGCGGTTCGACACCATTCTGCGGCTCGAGGAGACCGGCTACCGCGAGGCCCACTACAAGATCCCCGAGAAGGCCTTCCCCGTCGATCCGGCGAAGCCGCGGGTCAAGCTGTTCGGCACCGGCGGCACCATCGCCTCCCGGCTCGACTACCGCACCGGCGCGGTGATCCCGGCGTTCAGCCCGGGAGAGCTGTACGGCTCGGTGCCCGAGCTGGCCGACATCTGCAACCTCGAGACCGAGAAGCTGTTCGGCGTGTTCAGCGAGAACATGGGGCCCGAGCAGTATCTCATCCTGGCCGAGCGGGTGGGCGAGGCGATCCGCGACGGCTGGAACGGCGTGGTGATCGGCCACGGCACCGACACGATGCACCATACGGCGGCGGCGCTCTCCTTCATGGTGCAGCGCCCCCCGGTGCCCGTCGTGATGGTCGGCTCGCAGCGCTCCTCCGACCGGCCCTCGTCCGATGCGGCACAGAACCTCATCAATGCGACATGGACCGCCGCACAGGGACCGATTGCGGAGGTGATGGTCTGCATGTTCGGCCCCACCTCGGACCGTTACAACCTGCTGCATCGCGGCACCCGCGTGCGCAAGATGCACAGCTCCTACCGCTCCACCTTCCGCACCCTGGGCGACATCCCGCTCGCCATGGTGGAGCAGGGGAGCATCACACCGCTCAAGGACGACTGGCTCGCGCGTCGCGACGACACCGAGGTCACGGTGCAGGCCGCGTACGACGAGCGCGTGACGATGCTGTACTACTACCCCGGCATGCAGGCCGACGTGGTGGACGCGCTGGTGGAGAAGGGCTACCGGGGGATCGTGATCGCGGGCACAGGCCTGGGGCACGTCAACCGCAAGATTTATCCGGCGCTGGAGCGGGCGCATGCGGCGGGTGTGCACATGTACATGACCCTGCAGACGCTCTGGGGCTTCGTGCAGATGCACGTGTACGAGACGGGACGGGAGATTCTGGAGTTGGGGGTGGTGCCGCTGTCGAACATGTTGCCCGAGGTGGCGTTCATCAAGCTGGGGTGGGCATTGGGCGTGCACCCCGACGCCCCGGAGGCGGTGAAGCGGCTGATGGTGGCGCCGATCGCCGGCGAGACCACGCTGCGCGAGCCGCACGACGGATACCTGGTGCTCCAGGGCGGGGTGCCCGAGGTGCAGGAGTTTCTCGAAAAGGTGTGGCGATGAGCGAAGAACTACGGCCGCGCACGCCGGTCCCGCGCGGCACGAGCCTGGAGGAGGAGCTGGGCAAGCCGCGCGCGTCCTGGACGGCTGACGACCTCCTGGAGCTGGTGAAGGCGCGCGGCATTCAGATCGTGAGCCTGATGCACGTGGGTGGCGACGGCTGGCTCAAGACCCTCGACTTCGTGCCGCGCAGCACGGCGCAACTCGAGGACATCATCGATGGGGGCGAGCGGGCCGACGGCTCGAACCTGTTTCCCCGGGCCGGGATTCCGCCCGATTCATCGGACATCGTGCTGCGGCCGCGGATACGCACGGCCTTCATCGATCCCTTCGCCTCCCTGCCCACGCTGGTGCTGCTGTGCAGCCATGCGGACCGCGACGGGCAGCCGCTCGCGGCGTCCCCCGATACGATCCTGCGTCGCGCGTGCGACTACCTGCGGGAAACCACTGGCGTCGACCTGTACGCGCTGGGTGAGGTGGAGTACTTCCTGGGGAAGCCGCGCGACGAAACGGACATCTACGGCGCCGATGACCGCGGCTACCACGCGAGCTCGCCCTTCGTGTTCGGGGAGGGACTGCGACGCAAGGCCCTGGGACTGCTCGCCGACATCGGCGTGCCCGTCAAGTACGGTCACAGCGAGGTGGGGTACATCGAGGCGCGCGAGGTGGGTGGTGTCATTTGGGAGCAGCACGAGATCGAACTCGCCCTGGCGCCGCTGTCGGAGGCGGCGGACGGCGTCCTGCTCACCCAGTGGGTGCTGCGGAACCTGGCGCACCGGAAGGGCATGCGCTGCGCCACGGGGCCGATGATGCTCGAAGGGCATGCCGGCAACGGGCTCCACTTCCACTTTGCGCCGGTCCAGAACGGCGAGATTCTGCCCGTGAAGGACGAGGCGGGGGCGCTCACCGACCCGGCGCGCTGGCTCATCGGCGGGCTGGTGCAGCTAGGTGGCGCGCTCATGGCGTTCGGCAATCGCGTGGAGGGCTCCTTCCTGCGGATCCGCCAGGCCAAGGAGGCCCCCAGTACGATCGTGTGGGGCGACTACGATCGCCTTGCGCTGATCCGTCTCCCCGTGGTGGCGAAGAACGAAGCCGGCCGGGTCGTCACCCCCGCCACGGTCGAGTTCCGCCTCCCCGACGGCTCCGTGCTGCCGCATCTGCTGCTCGCGGGCGCGGCGCTGGCCATGATTCGGGGGCGGGATACGGAGGGGCTGGACGACCTGCTCGCGCGGACCTCGGCGGCCGAGGCGCGGGCCGGGAAGGCCGGTCGCGCCGAGCGGGTGCCGCGCGACTTCTACGAGGTGGCCGATGCGCTGGCGCGGCACCGCGACACGCTCGAACAGGGCGGCGCCTTCCCGAGCACGCTGCTCGATCAGTTCGTGGAGGGCCTGCGGGTGTAGGCTCCGGACGCATCAGGTTCGCTGCACGAAGGGCGGGCGCCGGAGGCACCCGCCCTTCGCGTCCAACTCGGCGGCGCACTGGTCAGAACATGCGGCCGATCATCAGGCGGAACTGCCACGAGCGGTTGCTCGCCTGCGAGTTGGTGAAGGCGTCGGAGAGGCCGATCGAGTAGCGCGCGTCGAGCGCTCCGAACGTGGGCCCGTTGCCGAATTGCCGGCCGAACAGCAAGCCGATGGGCCACGTCCACTCAGGGCTCTTCTTCTGATCGCAATTCTGCAGGGTCGATCCCGACGTGGAGTTGCAGCTGATGGGGAAGCCGATCCCGATCCCGGTGTAGAGGCGGAACAGGATGCCGGCGTCGGTGGTCGTGCCGCCGCCGATGAGGAACGGGACCTCGATGTAGTCGATGCGCGTCGAGTCGCCGCCCTTCTGCACCCAGTTGGCCTCGAGCACGCCGATCGTGTACCAGTTGCGGTATCCGACGAACACTCCCCCCATGCCGCCCCAGCGGCTTCGGGTGTTGGTTACGCCTCCACTGAGGTCGCCGTAGGTGGCGCCCCCGGAGATGCCGGCGAACTTGGAGGTCTGAGCCTGTGCCGGCGGTCCGATCAGCGCGAGGCACCCCACAGTTGCGATTCCCAGCATCGCTGCGCGTTTCATCACACACTCCTCTGTCTGTTACGGTCCATGTCGCGGCCTAGGCCGGCGCGCCGGCTGTCCCGTCCCGCGTCGTCGCACTCGTCGCGCCGGCGTCCGCCGGCTTCCTCCGGAACAGCCTGGTCCACAGCTGCTCCACCACCACGTACAGCACCGGAATGAAGAATACCCCGAGCACCGTGTAGATGAGCATCCCGCCGAACACCGCCGTCCCCAGCGAGACCCGGCTCCTGGCTCCGGCGCCGCTCGCGATCACCAGCGGGATCACGCCGAGGATGAACGAGAACGCCGTCATCAGGATGGGGCGGAACCGGAGACGCGCCGCCTCGATGGCCGCGTCGACGAAGCTCTTCCCCTCCTTCTCGTGCTGTTGCTTGGCGAACTCCACGATGAGGATCGCCGTCTTGGCGGAGAGCGCGATCAGCAGGACCAGTCCGATCTGGGTGTAGACGTTGTTCTCGATCGGCAGCACCGAAATCAGGCCGCGTCCCAAGGCGAACATCATGGCGCCCATGATGGCCAACGGCACCGACAGCATGACGGAGAGGGGGTTGGCCCAGCTCTCGTACTGCGCCGCCAGGAAGAGGAAGGCGAAGATGATGGCCAGGCCGAAGATGATCGGTGCGAGATTGCCCGCCGCCTTCTGCTGGTAGGTCACGCCCGACCAATCGAAGTCCATCTGGGCCGGAAGGAGCTGCCGGGCAAGACGCTCTACTTCATCGGTGGCCTGCCCCTCCGAGTATCCCCCTGCCGGCCCGCCGGTCACCGTGGCGGAGCGGAACAGGTTGAAGCGGTTGATGTTCTGCGGGCCGACGGTATCCCGCACCGACGCGAGCGTGCCGATCGGGATCATCTGTCCCTGGGCGCTGCGCACTTCCAGCCGCTGGATGTCCGAAGCGCGCGCGCGGTACTGCTGGTCCGCCTGCACCATGACGCGCCAGGTGCGGCCGAACAGGTTGAAGTCGTTCACGTAGGCCGAGCCCAGGTTGGCCTGTAGCGTATTGAACACCGACTGGAGCGGGATGCCCAGCGACTTCACCTTCTCGCGGTCCACCTCGGCGTAGAGCTGGGGGACGTTGGCGCGGAAGTTCTGGTTCACCCGTGCGAGCACCGGGCTCGCGTTGCCCGCGCCCACGAGGTCGTTGGCAAAGGTCTCCATCTGGATGATGCCGACTCCGCCCCGGTCCTGAAGCTGCATCTCGAACCCGCCGGCCGCGCCCAGTCCCTGAATGGGGGGCGGCGGGAAGGCGAACACCCGTCCCTCGCGAATCTGCGCGAACTGGGGCTGCACCCGCCGCAGCAGGCCCCACAGGCTCATGCCCAGTCCCGGCCGGTCGTTCCAGTGGTCCAGCGTGGCGATGGCGAAACCCGTATTCACCGCGGCGACACCGTTGAGCAGCGAGTACCCGCCCACCGTGATCACGTTCTGCACGCCCGGGGTGTCCATCAGGATCCGGTTCACGCGCGCCATGACGTCGGCGCTGCGCTCCAGCGAGGCGCCTGCCGGCAGTTCGGCGTCCACGAAGAAGTAGCCCTCGTCCTCGCCCGGTACGAAGCCGCCGGGCAGAGCCCGGAAGCCGAGCAGCATGAGCACCAGCACGACGGCGAAGCCGCCCATCATGACGGCGCCCTTGCGCACGATGCTCGCCACGATGCGGTTGTAGTCGCCGCTCAGCCGGTCGAAGCGGCGATTGAACCAGCCGAAGAACCGCTCGAGCAGCCGACCGACCATGCGACGCGGCTTCTTCTCAGCCGTGGGCGGGCGCAACAGCATCCCGCACAGCGCCGGGGTGAGCGTCAGCGCGTTGATGGACGAGAAGACGGTCGCCACGGAGATGGTGGTGGCGAACTGGCGGTACAGCCGCCCGGTGAGGCCCGGCATCACCATGGTCGGCACGAACACGGCAAGCAGCACCAGCGTCGTGGCCACCACGGCGCCGCCCACCTCGTACATGGTCTTGCTGGCCGCCTCCTTGGGCGGCAACCCCTCGTCAGCCATGAGGCGGGTGGTGTTCTCCGTGACCATGATGGCGTCGTCCACCACGATCCCGATGGCCAGGATCAGGCCGAACAGGCTGAGGTTGTTGATCGACAGGCCGCCCGCCAGCATGACCGCGAAGGTGCCGATCAACGAGACCGGAATCGCGATGGACGGAATGAGCGTGGTGCGGAAATCCTGCAGAAAGATGAACACCACCAAGATCACCAGGGCCAGGGCCTGGAGCAGCGTGACGATCACCTCCCGCACCGACTGTTTGATGTACCGCGTGGTGTCGTAGGGCACCGAGTACACCAGGCCCTCGGGGAAGCGGGCGGAGAGCTGGTCCATGGTGCCCTTCACCAGGTCGGCCACGCTGACCGCATTGGAACCGGGCAGCTGGTAGATACCGAGGATGCTCGCGGGCGCGTCGTCGAGCTGCGCGTACCAGGTGTAGCTTTGGGACCCGAGCTCGATGCGGGCCAGGTCGTGCAGCCGGACGAGCTCGCCGTCCGTGCCCACCTTGACCACGATGTTCTCGAACTGTTGCACGTCGGCCAGCCGGCCGAGCGTGGTCACCGTGTACTGGAAGTTCAGGCCCGTCTCGGTGGGGGGCGCACCGATCTGGCCGGCCGCCACCTGCACGTTTTGCTCCCGCAGCGCCTGGATCACCTCGTCGGAGGTGAGGTCGCGCGCCCTGAGCTTGGCGGGATCGATCCAGATCCGCATACCGAAGTCCTTGGCGCCGAAGATCGTGACCTGTCCGACCCCATCCAACCGGGCGAGCGCGTCCTTGACCTGCGTGGTGGCGTAGTTGCTGAGAAAGACGTCGTCGTACCGGCCGTCGGGCGAGCTGAGGGCTACCACCATGACCATCGAGGTGGACTGCTTCTCGACCTTCACCCCCTGGCGCTTCACGTCCTCGGGGAGCTTGGGGTTCGCGATGTTCACCCGGTTCTGGGTGAGCACCGCCGCCATGTCGGGGTCGGTGCCGATCGCGAAGGTCACCGTGAGGTCCATGCTCCCGTCGCTCCCGCTCTTGGACGACATGTAGAGCATGTTCTCCACGCCGTTCACCTCCTGCTCGATCGGCGCGGTGACGGTTTCCTCCACTACGGCGGCGTTGGCCCCCGGGTACGACGTGCTCACCTTGACGGTGGGGGGCGTGATGTCGGGCATGCTGGCGACCGGCAGGAGCGGAATGGAGATCGCCCCCATCAGCACGATGACGATGGAGATCACCATCGCCATGATGGGCCGGTTGATGAACATCGAGGAGAAGGCGCCCATGCTCAGCTCCTCTCCTCCGGCTCGACCACCGCCGAGTCGGAGGGCTGCGGCGTGACCGGGAAACCCGGACGGGCGCGCAGCATCCCGTTCACGATGTACCGCTCTGTTCCGTCGAGACCGCTCTCGATGACAACCATCCCGTCATCCTGGACCGCACCCAGCGTCACGTACTGCTGCTCGACCACGTTCTCCTCGTCGATCACCAGCACGTACTTGCCGCCCAGGTCGGTGCCCACCGCGCGCTCGTCCACCAGCAGGGCGTCGGGATCCGGCTGGCCGAACACGCGTACCCGCACGAATAGGCCGGGGAGGATCACCACGTCGGGGTTCGCGAACACGGCCCGCACTTCGATCGTCCCCGTGGCGGGATCGACCGTGTTGTCGATGAAGTCGATCACTCCCTCGTGCGGGAAGCCCGTCTCGTTCGCCAGCGAGATCGCCGCGCGACCGGTCCCTTCTCCTCTCGCCTCAGACTCCACTTCGCGCCGCTCGGCGCGGAGGTTGAGCACCAGCGTCTCGGCGGCGTCGAAGTAGACGTAAATCGAGTCGATGCGATTGACGGTGGTGAGCACCGTCGGTTCCCTGGCGCCGACGAGGTTGCCCAGGTCGACGCGGTTGCGTCCCGCCAGGCCCCGCACGGGTGAGCGCACCAGGGTGTAGTCGTAGTTGAGCCTGGCATTGTCGCGTCGCGCCCGCGCCGAGACGACCGAGGCGTTTGCCTGGTCGCGGGCGGCGATTGCCCGATCCAGGTCGCTCTGGCTCACCGCGTCGGTCTGGATGGCTTGTTCCACCCGCCTGAGGTCTGCCGCGGTGCGCAGCGACTCGGCCTGGGCCGCGCGCAAGTTCCCGATTGCCTCCTCGAAGGCCGCGCGGTATTGGTCCCGCTCGATCACAAAGAGGATCGCGCCTTCGTCCACAATGGTCCCGGGCTCAAACCGCATCTCTTGGAGCACCCCGGACACGCGGGCGCGGATCTCGGCGTACTCGATGGCGCGGGTGGTGCCGGTGAAGTCCGCGAACGTCGCGACCTCCCGGCGCACCGGTGTCGCAACCGTGACCTGGGGTGGCTGGAGGCCCGACTGGTCCGAGCCGCAGCCCAGCAGGAGCCCGAGGGCGAGCGCGACGCCCGCGCGGCGGAAGAGAGATCTCGTCATGGTGTCGTGTTCGTCAGGAGTACACCTGGCTAGTTGTTGGGGTTCTCGGACGCGGTGGTGGCACCAGTCTCGGTGGCAGCAGCCTGGGCAGCCTGGTCGGGCGCCGACGGCTCGACCCGCCAGCCGCCACCCAGGGCCCGGTTGAGCACGATCAGGTTCTGGACCACGCGGCCCTCGCTGGCCGCGAGGAGATCCTGCTGTGCCGCCAGCGCCCGTTCCGAATCCACGTAGCGCTGGAAGTCCACCAGGCCCGAGAGGTATTGGGTGCGCACGATCTCGACCGAGCGCTCGGCGGCGGTTACCGCCTCCTCCAGCCGGTCGCGCCGGGTCTTCTCCTTCTCGTAGGCGACCATGGCGCTCTCTACCTCCTCGAGCGCCAGCAACACCGCCTGCTCGTACTGCAGCAGCAGCTGTTCGGTGCGCGCCTCCTGGACCCCGATGTTGCTGCGGATCTTGCCGCCGCTGAACAGGTTCCACCGCACGCCGGGCACGAGGCCCCAGCTCACGCTCTCGCTCTGCCCGAGGTCGCCGAAGACGCCGGCCACGAGCGACAGCACACCGCCCAGCGAGAACGACGGATAGAGATCCGCCTTGGCCACGCCGATGAGCGCGGTCTGGGACGCGAGTTGCCGCTCCGCCCGGCGCACGTCGGGGCGCCGCCGGAGCAGCTCCGCCGGTAGGCCGACGGCGACCGAGTCGGGGGCGGTGGGGATCGCGCCGCCGCCGCTCAGCTCCGCGTGCAGCGTGCCGGGCGGAGCGCCCAGCAACACCGCCAACCGGTTCAGCGCGCTGTTGAGCGAGGTCTCCAGGCTCGGGATCTCGGCCTCGGTTGAGGCCAGGTTCGTGCGGGCCTGCGAGACGTCGAGCGCCGACACGAGTCCCGCGTTGAAGCGGTCGGTGGTGAGTCGAACCGTTTGGCGCTGCGCCTCGGCGTTGCGCCGGGCGAAGTCGAGCCGGGCCTCGAAGGTGCGCACGTCCACGTACCCCGCGGCCACCTCGGCGAACAGGCTCACCAGCACGTCCCGGAAGTCTTCGATGGAAGCCTCGAACGCGGCCCGGGCCGCCTCGTTCTGGCGCCGGATGCGGCCGAACAGGTCGATCTCCCAGAAGGCCCCGAGGGAGACGTCCCACTCCTCCTGCGGCTCGACGGTCCCCCCCGCCTCCTGGACGGCCTGACCTTGCAGGCTGTTCTCACTCAGCTTGAAGTAGGAGTAGGTACCGTCCAGCGTGACTTGGGGGAAGAAATCTCCCTTGGCGATCCCGCGCGCGGCTCGCGCCTCCCGCACTCGGGCAACGGCGGTCTTGAGGTCGAGGTTGGCCAGCTCGGCCCGCCGAATTAGGTCGGTCAAGACCGTGTCGCCCAGCGTGTCCCACCAGGTGGAGATGTCCGGCTCGGGCCGGCTCATCTCCTCCGCCACGGCGGAGTGCCACGCGTCGGGGGGAGCGATCTCGGGCTCTGCGTAGTCGGGGCCCACCGCGCAGCCCTGCATCAGCACCAGGGATGCCGCGAGGAGAAGGCCGGCGGCTCGATTCACGATGCGCATCGCGTCTGCTCCGTGAGGATGCCAGGGGGACCGATCCACGTACCCGCGTCCCATCGCCGCGGGGCCCTGCGGGTACAGGGGGGGCAATCTACCCCGAGCGCCGGAGGGGCGCGACCCACCTCCCATCGACCTTGTCCGGGATGCTAGCTTAGGGCACTCGCACTGGTGGCGAGCCCGCACCTTTCCGCAGCGATCGAGGAGGACCGTTGACAGCAGAGCGAGAGCGCAAGCCCGGTCTCGACTTCATCCGCGCGATGGTCGAGGAAGACCTGCGCACCGGCAAATATGGCGGCCGGGTGGCGACGCGCTTTCCGCCCGAGCCCAATGGCTACCTGCACATCGGTCACGCCAAATCGTGCTGCCTCAACTTCGGCCTCGCGCTGCAGCATGGTGGCACCTGCAACCTGCGCTTCGACGACACGAACCCCGAGACCGAGGACATGAAGTACGTCGAGGCGATCAAGCGGGACGTCGCCTGGCTGGGATACGACTGGGACGACCGACTGTACCACGCCTCCGATTACTTCGAGCAGCTGTACGAGTGGGCCGAGCTGCTGATCGAGAAGGGGCTCGCCTACGTGGACAGCCTGTCGGAGGAGGAGATTCGCGAATATCGCGGTACGGTGACCCGGCCGGGGAGGCCGAGCCCCTACCGCGACCGCTCGCCCGAGGAGAACCTCGACCTGTTCCGCCGCATGAAGGCCGGGGAGTCCGCCGACGGCACGCACGTGCTGCGGGGCAAGATCGACATGGCGCATCCCAACATGCTGATGCGCGACCCCGTGCTGTACCGCATCCGGCACGCCAGCCACTACCGCCGCGGCGACGCCTGGTGCCTCTACCCGCTGTACGACTACACGCACTGCCTGTCGGACGCGATCGAGAACATCACCCACTCGCTCTGCACGCTGGAGTTCAAGGACAACAACGAGCTGTACGAGTGGGTGCTCGACGCCGTCGGCCTCCCCAAGCCGCGCACCGAGCAGACCGAGTTCGCCCGACTCAACCTGGACTACACGGTGCTCAGCAAGCGCAAGCTGATCCGTTTGGTGCAGGAGGGTCACGTGAGCGGTTGGGACGATCCGCGCATGCCGACCATCGCGGGGCTCAGGCGCCGCGGCGTGACGCCCGAGGCGATCCGCAAGTTCTGCGACCTGGTGGGGGTGACCAAGACTGACAGCCGGGTGGATTACGAGAAGCTGGAGTGGGCGATTCGTGACGACCTCAACCCCAGGGTGCCACGAGTGCTGTGCGTGCTCCGGCCGCTCAGGGTGGTGATCACCAACTATTCGGAAGGCGAGGTCGAGCAGCTGGACGCCCCGTATTACCCGCACGACGTTCCCAAGGAGGGCTCCCGCGCGCTGCCGTTCTCGCGCGAGATTCTGATCGAGCGGGACGACTTCATGGAGGACCCGCCCAAGAAGTTCTTCCGCCTGGCCCCGGGCCGCGAGGTGCGCCTGCGCTACGGCTACATCATCAAGTGCGAGGAAGTGATCAAAGACCCCAAGACGGGTGAGGTCACCGAGCTGCGCTGCACCTACGATCCGGAAACCCGGAGTGGCACCCCCGACGGTCGCAAGGTGAAGGGAACGATCCACTGGGTCTCGGCGGCGCACGCGCTGCCGTGCGAGGTGCGGCTGTACGATCGCCTCTTCCTGCAGGCCGACCCGGACGATGTAGAGGAGGGGAAGGAGTTCACCGCCTCGCTCAACCCCGACTCACTCGTCGTGCTGGGTGAGAGCCGGATCGAGCCCAGCGTGGTCGAAAACCCGCCCGGCACCCGCTACCAGTTCGAGCGGCAGGGGTACTTCATCGCGGACGACGATTCGCAGCCCGGCGCCCTGGTGTACAACCGCACCGTGACGCTCAGGGACACGTGGGCGAAGATCGCGGGGCGCGGGGGCTGAAGGGTCCCTACCGCACCCCCAGATACACCTCCGCCGTCAGCGAATTCAGCACGACGCCCTCTTCGGTGCGTTGCCCCGAGGCAGCCCTGATGTACACGGCCATGCGCGCCAGTGGGGTGGCGGCGGTACCGAGCAGCGAGTCGCGCGGGATATTGCGATCTCCCCCTGTGCCGGCGTACTGCTGGGCGCGCTCCAGGATGGGAAGCAGCGACACGGATGCCAAAACGTCGTCCTCCCGTAGTAGCTCGAGCGCGACCGCCGTCGAGTCGTAGCGCAAGCGAAGCTCCCCGGCCACCGACAACGTGTTGCCAGGCGCGCCCTCCAGCCGCAGGGCGTAGTCATAGTCGGCGATCGGGACCGCTTCGGTGCCGTGCTGCGCGAGGTAGTTGAACCGCTCGAAGTCGCCGTGCTGCCACGGTCCCACGTAGGGCACGCCGAGGTACGCCGTGATGAGCCGGGTGCGCTCGTCGGCCTCGTGGCGCCGTGATGCACTGGTGCCCTCGCCCACGGTGTCGATGGCGGCGAGCGAGCCACCGAACCACGGCTCGATCGAGCCGGTGCCGTGCGTCTGGATCAGGTACCGCAGCGTGCCATTGATCTCCCGGCGGTCCATGTACGAGATCTCACCTGTGGCCGGTCGCACGGTGCCGTCTACGAGCAGGCCGGTGCGCTCGAGGATGCTCTCGAGCCGATGCGTCTGGCTACGGCGCGCGACCGCGTACGCGGACCACGGGCCGAAGAACGTGACCAGCGCCACCACACACAGCGAGGCGGGAATCAGGTTGATCCGCCGCGAGCCGCGTACGGTGTAATACACCGCGATCCCCGCCAGCCATATCGAGAGAATCGTCAGGAAGTAGCGCGGCTCCGTCACCCCGTACTGGCTCACCCGCTGCCAGATCGCGAACCACAGCATCACGATGGCTGGAAAGAGCGCGATGTAGAACCAGCGCGAATAGGTGGCGATCCAGCGGTTCCCCTCGCGCTCTCGCACGGGGTACACCAGCAGGATGGCGAAGATGCCTGCGGCGGCGACGCTCGATACCAGATAGCCGATCCAGCCGCTGGGCCAATCCTGGGTCGCAATCACCTTGACCAGGTACGCGGTGAGCATGACCAGGTACACGGTGACGAGCGGCACCAGGATGTACTGCGCGAACACCTTGAGTCCGCGCGGGTAGTCGCCGCTCCGCTCCAGCGCCGCCAGATCGTCCGGCACGCCGCCCAAGAAGAACCAGGTGTTGAACAGGAAGGCCACGATCATCCACAACCGGCCGTACGTCTCGTCCTCCACGTTCACCCCGAACAGCTGGTCGAGCGCCGCGAGCGCAATCGCGAGGCCGACGTACAGCACGGCGGAGAACACCCCTGCGGTGAGGAAGCGGAGGAACAGCGCCTTGTTGTATTGCCAGAAGCCGTTGGGCTCGTCGTAGCCGACGAACGGGAGGAACGCCGCCAGGAGGTGGAACGCCACGCTCAGCTGGAACCAGCGGGTGAACGCCACGGCCTCGGACCAGCGGGGCCAGAGCAGCATGAAGGCCAGCAGCACGAGGACCCCGCCCAGCCCCAGCAGGGCGCGGCGCGCCGGGTCCCAGCTACGCCGCTCGGCGAGCAGCGCCAGGGCCAGCAGCAGGGGCAGACCCAGCGTGGCGGGGAAGAACCAGCGCTGCCAGAGCGCGTCGTCGCCGACGAGCAGCACGCCGAACACGGTGGCGGCGAGCGCCGCGAGGAGCACGAAGGGAAACCGCAACGCCGAGGCGCGGGCCGCGGCGAGGACGAGCTGAATCGACGGAAGTCGCACGGGCATCTCCCTTCTCAGAATGCGGCCCGCACCCGAAGCGTCACCAGCCGTCCGATCTCGGGCGCGCCCACGAACTCCTGGTGCAGGTTGTCGAGCAGGTTGAGGGCGTTGAGCGACACGAGGATGTCGGCGCGCAACGGGAGGCGATACGCGAGGGCGAGATCCACGACGCCATACGACGCGACGTCACCCTGGTACACGCCGGACATGATCGGGAAGCGCTCCACGGCGCGGCCCCGGACCTCTCCGCTCAGACCGAGGCGGTCATGACGGTACAACAGGGTGAGCGAGCCCTTGTTGGCTGACGCGTTGAGCGGGATCGTGTCGGGTCGGCCCGCGGCATTCACGACGGCGAACTCGTTGCGGCTCACCCACGAGTACGTGCCGCGCACCGCCCACGAACGCGACAGGAAGGCAGCCACGTCCAGGTCGGCACCCCACAGCGTGATCTTCCCGAAATTGCGATACGTGACGATGATATCCCACGGGTCGAGCGCCTCCCGTGGACTCACCGTGCCCACGGGCACCATTCCGACGATGCCGGCCAGGAACTGGGCGGAGTCGGCGGGTATGAACCCGGCGAGATAGCCGGCCAGCGACGGGACGTCGAAGAACGCGTTGGGCGTCTCCACCTGCTCGGCACTGATGAAGTCGGTCTTCCAAGTGTGGTACAAATCCACGCCCACGCTGAGCCACTCCCCGAACAGCCCGCTGTATCCCAACTCCACCGTGTTCGTGATGGTCGGCTTGAGCGAGGGTATATCGCTGACGTCGGTGACCGCCGTGAACGTCGGTGTCGCACCGGAGATGTCCAGCCGCCCCAAGACCGTCCCCACTTGAGTGCTCGTAGGCGCGGGTATGGTCGAGATGTCGATTCCGAAGCTCTGCAGGGTGTCCACCAGCGGGTCCCACAAGAGGGTGGCATCGAGCGGGATGTAGTCGGTCGGACTGCCCACGCCCGCGGGCGTGAACGGCGAGCGCATGCACAGCCCGTCGCAGTCCCGCGCGAACGAGTAGCCGGTCTCGGGCACGCCCTGCACGCGGACGGCGTAAGGGAGCGTGACGCCGTTGGGGGCCCGCACCGAGTCGGCGAACAGATCTAGGAACAGGTTGTTGGTGTTGGGCGTCGAGAACGCGCGGTTGTACGTGAGACGCACCGTATGCGTGGGTGTCGCCCGATATACGAGGGCGGCGCGCGGGGAGAACACGGCGTTCTCCATGCGGCTGTGGAGATCCACGCGAGCGGCGGCGACGAGTTGCAGCAGGGGCGACAGGGTCACGTCGGCATGGAGGTATGCACCGAGCTCGTTGATCGTGTCGTCCTCTTCGTGGCGGCCGGTGATCGTGCCGCCGGTGCGGGGCACCGTGCTCTGGAGGTCGATGCCGTAGGTGAGGCCCGTACGGCTCCCCACCACCGTGCCGTGCTGGGCCTGAGCCACCACCATGTACGACTTGTCCTGCACGGCATTGCCGTTCCGCAGCAGGTACGTGTCCGCCGCGTCGCTCAGATTGATGAAAGCCTGGGCGAAGAGCCGCCCGTGACGCAATCGCGACTGCACGTAGTAGTAACGCCAATCTTGCACTTGGGCGGCCCCGAGAGGGGTGAGGTCCACGTTGCGGATGGCGTCGTTCACCCCGACGGCCGTCACGAGCTCCGTACGCGCGGTGGGGCGCCAGTCGAGCCGCAGCTCCCCGGCGAGGCGCTCCACCAGGGAGTCGCGGGCGCCGATGAGCAGCGTGTCGGGGTCGGCTCCGCCGGCGATGGCCCCGGCGCGATTGGACTGCTCCACCGGATCCACGTGCTGCCAGTCCTCGCCGCGCAGGTACTGCGCCGAGACCTTGAGTCCGAGGCGGTCCCCGATCGTAGCGGCATATCGGAGGCTGCCCTGTACGAGCGGCGCCGATCCCCCCGCCAGCGACACGACGCCGCCGCGATGCTCGAACGGCGGCCGCGTGATCAGGTGCATCACCCCGTTGGCGCTGTTGGGTCCGTACAGGGCCGAGCCGGGCCCCCGCACCACCTCGATCCGCTCCAGGTCGTCGTTGGTGACGGGAATGAAGTTGAACACGTTGATCCGCAGCGACGGCACCGAGATGTAGCGGTAGTCGCTCAGGGCCAGGAGCGCGCCGGAGGCGACGTTGTTGAACCCGCGGACCACGATCTCGTGCTGGGAGATACCGGTTCGGGCAAAGTCCACCGCCGCCACCGTCGCGATGTGGTCGACCACGGTGACGGCGTTGGATTCCTCGATGGCCGGCGTCTCGACGACGGAGACGGAGGCCGGGGCATCGCGGGCCATCTGCTCCGTGCGCGAGGCCGTGATAATCACGGGATTGACGGTGAACGCCAGCGGGGCGAGTGCGACGGCGAGGGTGTGCAACCGGTCGGCGACGAGCGTGACGTCCTCGATCCGTCCGCGGTGACCGATGCGCGTGAACTCCACGACGTATCGGCCGGGGGGAACGGCGTCGAAGCGGAACGCACCGGTCCTGTCGGTGTAGGTGCGCGCGACCAAGCCGCCATCGACGAGCAGGTCCACGCGCACGCCGTCAACGGGCGCCCCCCGCGTCGAGTCGGTAACGCTGCCCGCGAGACTCGCTTGCTGTGCGTTTGCGGGGGCAGAAATGCAGGAAAGCAGTGCAACAGCTGCGAGGGCGCCACGCCAAGCCGTTACGCGCGTCATGCTGCCACGACTACGGGCTGGGGCCAGAACGACCCGGCACGGTGCGGATGTCCTCCAACCATTGCGCCACCGAGTCGCGCAGGGCCGCGCGAGGTCCGTTGGCGTCGCGCAGCACATCCAACAGTTGTGCGTAGGCGTCGCGGGCGGAAAGACCATCGCCCACCGCCAGGAGTGCGCGCGCGCGAAGCGGCCAGACCTGGGGCCACGCCACCTGATCCACGAAGCCGGCCATGTGCGCGAAGCTCTGCGTGGCGGCGAGGACCTCATCGTGGTCGCCCAGGGCGGCAGCCACGCGGGCGCGCTCCAGCTCGAGCGGCCACAGCGAAGCCACCAGACCGAACGTCACCTGCTCGATCCGGTGGCGCCGCGTGGCCTCCTGCCACTCGTGCAACGCAGCGCCCGTGTCCCCCGACGCCAACAGGTCCAGCGCCACCAGGTCGCCCCGCAGGCTCGCGTCCAGGGGGGCGGCGGTACCGGCGTCGGTGAGTTCCTGCAGCCGCTCGGCCGCCCGGCGCGCGGCCGCCGGGTCGCGCTCGCGGTACCATCGCGCCGCCAGCCAGACGGCGACGGGCTCGTCCGCCTGCTCGGTGACGAGGCGCTGCGCCGCCGCGGCCTGCGTGGCACTGTCGGCCAGGGTCGCGACCCCCGTGACCGCCGCGAGCACGACCCAGCGGTCGAGATCCTCGTGCGGCACGTTGCGGCGTCGTGCCATTCGGATGAGGGAATCGGCCGACGCGTACTGGCCCGTGCCGAGCAGGCGCGCCATCCGCATGCGGAAGGCCACACTGCGATCCTGGTCGGTGGCGGCGCGCTCCCACAGCGAGTTGATCGCGAGTCGCGCGACCTCTCGGAGCGACAGGGGCTGTTCAAAGTCGCCGGCGGAGAGGGCGAACATTTCGAGCGCCGCGGGGGGGCGACGGTCGAGGGATCCCGTTACCCGCAGGGCCGCCGACGAGCCCCGGTAGAGCAGCGAATCGGCCATGCGCATCACCTCCGCCCAGACGGAAAGGCTGTCGATGGC
>Ga0209536_100007034_pt1 | contig 17096 bp, 14 predicted proteins | sample DeeMarSeWOR28_12_FD_187461 | JGI IMG/M metagenome (GOLD analysis project Ga0209536, IMG submission 187461) | Marine sediment microbial communities from White Oak River estuary, North Carolina - WOR-2-8_12 (SPAdes) (version 2) | ecosystem: Environmental > Aquatic > Marine > Intertidal zone >... | reverse complement strand
AGGGCTACGCGAGCCATCACGCACACGGTGCGGTGCTGCCTCTCGCCGATATCGCGGGCCATACGGCGGACCCGGCCCACGAATTCGGACATGATCTCGAGGCCCTGGTCGACCTGCTGGGGGCGGAAGTAGCACTGGTCGAACATGAAGTCCAGCTCGATGCCGTCGGCGCCGTACTCCTCAAGCACCTCGCGCACCATGGCCAGCTTGCTCTCCTAGCTCTGGTCGTCCAGGATGATGGCATTGGGCTCGGTCGGCTGCAGCAGCCTGTCCTGGGTGTAGATCAGGCTTTCGCGGCCATAGTCCGCCAGGGCGAATTCGCGGCGCATCACCTGCCTCCTGTAGATTCATTCCAAAATCGATGATGTTAATTAGAACCTGTACCTGTCCCTGCGGTTGCATAGAACCTCCCATCACCCCGAAGCTTATAAAAGGTTGTCCTTCCCGCGTGACGAAACCCGGGATAATCGTATGAAACGGCCGTTTATGCGGTGCAAATACATTGGGATGTTCATTTTCCAGTGAGAATAACACCCCCCGGTTCTGCAACACAAAACCCAAGCCGGGGGGAGCCATGCCGGATCCCATTCCCTCGTAATTACTCTGAATAAGAGACACCATGTTCCCGCCACTGTCGGCTACAGTCAGGTAAACCGTATCCCCCTCTTCCAGGGGAATAGCCCCTGATTCATAGGCCATTGCCGCTTTTTTAGCATCGATTAATTTTTTTCGTTGATACGCATATTCTTTTGAAATAAGCCAATTAATGGGCAGATTTGTAAATTCCGGATCTGCATAATAGCGGGCCCGGTCTTCATACACCAGTTTTTTGGCCTCGATGAACAGATGGAGATAATCCGGACTACCGAAACTGTATTGGCTCAGATCATATCCCTCCAGAATATTTAGCATCTGTAATACAGCTATTCCCTGGCCATTGGGAGGTAATTCCCAAACTTCATACTCCCGGTAAGAAGTAGACAGGGGTTCTACCCACTCCGACCGGTGATCGGCAAAATCCCGCAGAGACAAAAACCCGCCCTGAGCCTCGATAAACTCAACGATGGTTTTTGTGATGTCTCCTCGATAAAAGACATCCCTTCCTCCCCGGGCGATTTTTTCAAGGGTGGAAGCAAGATCGGGATTTCTAAAAATTTCCCCCTTGACAGGTGAATGTCCTTCTATCGTATAAATGTCAATAATGTGTGGAAATTCTTTTAATCTCGATACTTCTTCCTTCCAGGCAGCCGCAATGATGGGTGAAAGTGGAAATCCTTCCCGGGCATACCGGATCGCGGGCTGCAGAACAGACGCCATACCGAGCTTACCGAATCGTTTATGGATCTCAAACCACCCATCAATGCATCCAGGAACCGTTACCGGCAGGGGTCCAGTGGAGGGAATTTCTTCCATGTTTTGAGAATAATAATAATCCAAAGTCAACGCATAAGGGGAACGCCCGCTGGCATTTAGGCCATATAACTTTTTCGTTTGATTATCCCAAATAATCGCAAACAAATCACCCCCAATACCACAACTCGTGGGTTCCATGAGTCCCAGCGCTGCATTGGCAGCAATGGCCGCATCCACCGCATTCCCCCCCTGTTTGAGAATATCCAGGACAATTTGCGTCGCCAGCGGCTGACTGGTTGCTGCCATTGCATGTTCTGCAATAATCTCAGAGCGTGTCGAAAATCTTTCATCGGTAGGGCGATCCTGACCTATAGCTAAAACCACATGCAGGGCACATAAGACCCAAATGGTAATTTTCATTTTGCGTCCTTCGTTTTATATTTTCATTGATTCACTTTTTTATCATCAGAGCCGGGTATGTAACATACCAAGAAAAAGAGGCAGATTGAACTTCCATTTCAACAAAATTTAGATTAAAATGGTAAATACAGAAAGCAGAAAGAAACATCATGAAAGAGATTTTTTCTAAATTAATTACCCTGGCAATTGCAATGGTTTTGTTTATTATCTTCATTTTCCTGTTTGTCGACTGCAAAATTGAGAATGAAAAATTGCGTTTGAAAATTGCACTGTTGGAAGATAAGAATGAAAAGATACAAATTGAGTCCTGGGAAATTCGTAAAACCTATTCAACTCTTCTGGGTGAATTAATTCAGAATCATAAAATGACCCTGGAGGAATTATCATCAATTTTACCCAAACAGGAAATTGAGATATTCATAAAATCGCAGGAATTATTGAATCAATAATAATCACCTGGTCAGGGGGCAAGTCGGTTTATGCCAGAATTTAAAATCAAAAAGATAACTGTACATGATAGGAACTGGATACGCAAATTTCTAGCCCAGCATTGGGGCTCCCATATGCTGGTGAGCCGGGGCAGACTGTACGACGGTTCTATCCTACCAGGTTTTGTAGCAGTCATGGATAAAAAGCCGGTAGGTTTATGCACCTTTCACCTGGTTAATGATCAATTTGAAATTACCAGTTTGAACAGTCTGAAAGAAAACCTTGGCATAGGAAGTGCCCTGATAACAGCGGCAATTAAAGAAGCAAAGAGGAAAAGATGCAGGCGTATCTGGCTGATTACAACCAACGATAATCTACACGCATTGGGATTTTATCAAAAGCGCGGATTTACACTCTGCCAGATCTATCCCGACGCTATTTCGAAATCCCGCCAGTTAAAACCGGAAATACCTTTTCATGGCCAGCACGGTATTCCGATTCGGGATGAACTGGAACTTGAGATCCTTTTCTAGCTCACTGTACTTATTAAAGTTAGCATTAAAGCGGCCGATGGTAAATGGTAAAAATAGGGTGAGCAATGTGAAAACCACCGGATCAGGTAAAAAAACCGAGCAAGTCAGAAAATATATTCGGCATCCGGTAGAAATTCCCCTGGAATATGTGATTACCGGGGAATCATTCGAAAAGCGGAAATATTCCCAAAATATCAGCATCGGGGGAATCTGTTTTCGGTCTGAGGAAAAACTGACCTCCGGTCTGATATTACTGATTAAAATTCCTAGTATCGATTCGAAATTTGAAGGTGTAGGTCGCGTGATATGGTGTCTGGATAAGGAAAATTGTTTTGAAATTGGGGTGGAATTTGTGGATGAAGAAGATGCTTACCGTGCCCGCTTAATCGAGCAGATTTGCTATATTAAAAAATATCAGAAAGACATTCTGGAACAGGAACACCGGGAGCTATCGGATGAACAGGCTGCCGAGGAATGGACCCGAATTTTTGCGAAAAACTTTCCGGCAATTTAATCCCGATTATCCAGCCACCTACTGCTGCAGAGTTACCTTTAAATGAAATCATTATAAACAATCTTACCATCCACCAGAGTGAGCAGAGACTGCGTATCCTTTAGGTTTTGCGCTTCGATTCTAAATATATCCCGGTCCGCCAGGAACAAATCTGCATACTGCTCGGGCTTCATCCGTCCATATGCACTTCCCATTCCTACCACCTCCGCGGAATTCACAGTGTAAGCTTGCAGGCAAGTGGATAAATTCAATCTCTCTTCAGGATAAAATATTTCTTGGGCTGGTTCCAGCCTGTAGCGTCTCTCCATCGCAGTGTAAATTGCATGCCAGGGATTAAAATCCTCTATGGGAATATCCGAGCCGAAAATCAATTTTGCTCCATTTTTGTATAAACTGGCGAAAGGATAGGAAAACCGTGCCCGCTTCGAAAGATACTTTCTGATAACCGGAATATCATATGCCAGGTGAAGCGGCTGGACACTCGGATAGATTTGATAGTGTGAAAACAGCGGCAAATCTTCCGGTTGTATCAATTGGGCATGTTCAATACGGTGCCGTAAAGCATTCCGCTGACTGGTATCGAAGTTTCGTGCAAGGACCCGCAAGGATTTACGGATAGCCCGGTCACCAATTGCATGGATGGCGCAGGATAAGTGGGCCGCAACGGACTGGGTGACAATCTGATCCAAAGATTCCTCATCCAGCTCTTCCACACCGGCATGGGATAGGCCCTCATAATTTTCCAGCAATTCCGCGGTTTGAGATCCAAATGCCCCATCTACGAAAATCTTTACCCCGGCAACTCGAAGATAACGGTCGTTTGTATTTTGTTCGGACAATAAATTTCCGGCATCCGGGAGAAGGGTGTGAGGCATATACCAGAATGTCCGTAAACTCAACTCCTCTTTATTTCTGGCTTCCTGAAATATGCGGTATTCGTTCAACGTTTCAACACTGTGAATTGCAGAAAAGCCCAGACGATGAAAATTTTTAACCGTTTGTAAATAGTTTTTCCTCAAACGGGGATAATCCCATTTCGGTATTAATTTAAAAACGGTCATCCGGGCATTTTCCTCCAGAATCCCGGTAAACTCACCGGTTTGGGGATGCAGAGCCAGCTGGATTGCTCCCGGATACGGCTTTTCCAGAGAAATATTAGCCAGTTTCAAAACAGGTGTATTTACCCAGCAGGTATGCCAGTCCTTACTATCCAATGCAATAAAATGACGTTCACTAATCTCGTCTAGGTGCTGACGGGTGGGTCGTTCCGAGTCCGGCCACTGATTGTGGTTCCATCCCCCACCACAGATCCACTCTCCCGGGGGAGTTTTTTCAACTCTCTCTTTTAAAACCTGAAGCGCCTCGGGCAAGGATAGGCACGACTCCAGATTCACCTCGCTCTGCCTGCGCACATAACCTAAAAAGTGCGTATGCGAGTCACTGAAGGCCGGAAGCAGCCAAAGCCCCTTGGCATCGATCCGGTTGGTACGGGGTCCGCAAAGTGATTCTATCTTACGATTGGAGCCGATGGCGTAAATTTGCGAATTTGATATTGCCAGGGCGGTTTGAGGCAAAGCACCGTCAATGGGATCATAAAGTCTGGCATTGACTATCACGAGGTCTATCTGCTGTGAAGGAACCATAAATTTTGTAAAAGGTGGGGTAGAATTCGATTTCAAAAAAAACCTCCCCGGATGAGGGGAGGTGAGTCTATTTACTTGGTTGATTCGTATTGAAACGAAATTTCGCCATTCAGAAATTCTTTTTGGGCAGTGATCACCGGATTTTCCTCCATTTCAATGGGCTCTTCGGTTTCGTTTTTATCTTCTTCCAGATTTAAAAATTCTTCCTCGAATTCGCCATCCAGTTCTTCCAGAATCTGGCGATCTCTCATTCTCTGATATTGATCCTCATTAATTTGCCGGGCTCTTTTCGATATAATTATCACAGCTTCGTACAGATTTTCTGAACCCCGGCGGAATTTATCGGTATCTTGGGTTTCTGCAGGCATGCGCTTCTCCTCTTAATATGTAAAAGCCACAAAATTTATAACCGAAATCAGTCTATTCCAAATAAAAATATACAAAATCCGATCTCGGTCCTGAGCGTATTACTGTGCTTCACAAACCACGATTCAGCAGATAAACCTGGTACACTTCGTATATAAACCTTTATTCATGAAGATAAATAAGAAAACGAGGAGTTTCCTTCAAATATTTCAGAGGATAGATATAAAGCCTTGAAGAGGTTCAGTTGTTTGAGGATTTTTATTCTACCAGGTAAATCCTTATTGTATCGCTGGCCGAGGAAGAAAAAAGCCCTAATCCTCCTTCCACAATCTGGTTGAAATTTTGTCCTCCCTGCTCCCCAAAAAGAATCCCGTTGCGATACTCGTAATAGTTACTGTCCATCGCCGAGACCACAATCTGGTGCCATCCGGTCCAGTTGAAAAACATCCAGTTCACCCGTACATACTCATCAGCCACCCACCATATGCCGGGATTGATCCGATCTTCAACCTCTCCTTTGAAGACTTCGGCTTCCGGGCGGTCATCCTCAATAAAATTCTCCGGGCGGTCATCTTCTGCCATGGATAAAATCCGATAAATGAGACTCCCTGAATATCCGGGCCATACGATATTAAAAAATTCATCGGAAAACCAGCTGACACCTGGTACATATTGTACCGTATCCCCTTCTGATATTCCCAGGGGCGTCATTTGAAATGCTGCCGGAACGGTAGTTTCAGAAAAGAGATGTTCATCACCGAGATAAACCTCCAGCCGGTAGGTTTGACCACTCTGGGCCCGATAGTTGGTATCCGGATAATAATAATAACCTTTATAATCCGAATATTCATCCAGAGTCAGTCCATTGATACGAACATCGGCCTCCGACGCCAGCTGATCCGGGGTATCATAACGTTCATTAATGCGGGTACTCCAGGTCAGGGAGATCGAGTCGATCGGAAAACCCGCTTTTAGCTCCCCGTTAACGGTCAGTTGCGGCTCGTAATTGTACTCAGTAGTATTTTCACACCCATTGATTAACAAAATCACCACAATAAAGAGACAAAATACTATTCTTTTTTTCATAATATCACCTTTTAGAACCTCGTCGAAATTCCCACTGATGGGATGACCGGTAACATCGGTATCACATTTAATTCTATGGGATTCGCATCATAATCCGGATCGAAGAAAAAAACATTTTCACGATTGTAGGCATTGATTACCTGAATATCAAACTGCCACTCCAGCTTCAACCATTTAAAGAATTTGCTGAATCCAAAATCCATCCGATGATAAGCCGGATAACGATATATGTTCCGGGGACCATAGATCACACGTCGCTTGTCCAGTCTGTCATCACTTTCCAGATAACTACCGACTATGGGCGTATAAGGAAATCCGGTACCATAATTGAACCGGAATGAAAACCGCCAATTGCGGCCGATATCATAGCTCATCAGTAAATCCACATTGTTTCGCCGGTCAAACGATGCATAATAACTGTAATCATCCAGACTCTGCCGGGCCCAGTTTAGGGTATAACCAATCCAGCCGGCGAGTCGGCCATATTTTTTATGCAGAAATAATTCAAATCCATAGGCATAGCCACTAGTGGGTACAAAAAAATCATTTGCCTTTACATCGGTGCCCAATTCCTCGTCGACCGATGATCTTTGCTCCCGGTAGGTTAACATATTTTCAAGGGTTTTGTAATAGAATTCGAGCTGTACCAGGGTGGTGGTCCATAATTCCCGTTCATACCCGATGATATTATGAACAGACAGTCCGGGCCTGACTGTCTGATCCACCGCAAACCAGCTATTGATAAAGTTGGGGTTGTATTCATCTTGCACCGTAAAAATGAACTGGCGGTACAGGCCACTTGCATAGGTTAGGTATTCCCCCGCCCTCAATTTATATTTAACGGCGAACCGGGGTTCCAGGTAGAATTCGTTTTTATCCTCCGTAAAATAACTGACTCGCAAACCCGGTTTGACGATCCAGCGGTTATTGACCTGCCAATCATCCTGCATATAAACGGCCACCTCACTGGGCTGCTGAAGAAGCCGGAAAAGGATTCGATTATCATAAATATCACGATATTCAAATCTTAGTTTTTTATACTCAAATCCGAATTTCAGGGTATTTCGGGATGAAAATATGTAACTCAAATCCCCTTTAACCGTGTAATCATTTACATCGTTCTTACTGTTAACGCCCTGGTCTCCACCTAATTCTATATCGGTTTTAAAATTGGAAGCGGCCACCATGAAATTTGAAAAAAGCTGCGGCGAGAAAACATGTTGCCAGTTTCCGGAGATGGTCCGGTTTCCCCAGTCAAGATTGAAACTGAGTTGATTCCAATCCAGAACATCATCACCGAAATATCCGCTAATGGTCAGGCGGTCGTAAGGCGAAAGATCTTGATAAAAACTGCCCTGAAAATCATAAAAATAATAAGGGAACTCTTTATTCATGAGGGCCAGTACTTTATCAAAATATGTCCTGCGACCGGCCAGCAGCAGAGAACCGTTTCCGACCGGTATCTCCAGAGATAAGCGACTGCTCAGCAGGCTGATGCCCACACTTCCGCTGAATTTTTTATTATTACCGGATTTACTGATAACATTTAATACGGAGGACATTCTCCCCCCGAATTCAGCCGGAAAACCGCCTTTTACAAACTGGGCATCTTTGGTGGCATCCAGCAGGAAGTTGGAAAATATTCCACCCATATGTGCCGGATTATAGACGGTAATCCCATCCAGCATGATCAGATTCTGATCGGTGTTTCCGCCCCGGACTACCAGTCCGGTGCTGAAGTCTGATTCCGCCACCACTCCGGGCAACGCCTGCAGTGTTCGAAACAGATCTGCCTCTGCCAGTTGGGGCGCCTGACGAATCGTCTGAACTGTTAGTTCCACCTGACTGAGACTCACTTCACGGTCGCGTGTCACTGCCTCGGCAGAAACGATGACTTCCTCTCCTGCCAGGGTTTCCGGAAGCAGAGAGATATTCAAAAACATTTTTTCATCCGGGGAGATATCGATGTCCAATGAAACGGTTTTATAGCCAATGTAAGATACCTTGAGAACATACTCCCCGGCTGGTACCGGGTGAAGTACATAATATCCCTGCATGTTACTGGAGATCCCGATCCGATTATCTTCAAGATAGATATTCGCACCAATGAGACCCTCTCCGCTGGTACTGTCAGTAACAAAACCGCTGATACTGGCACCGGCAAATGCGGTAGAGGTGCACATCATCAAAATAAGGATGTAAAGACTCTTTTTCATTTTCCCTAAAGTTTTAGTTACCTAATTAACGGTAAACTGACAGCAGAGTTTCTGTAAAAAATATTGTCAAGATACTCACGTAGAAAACTGATATTTCACGGGTGTTTTCCTATCGAATATTCATCCATTATCATCAGTCACTCCATAAAAAGAAACAAATTTAATAGATGAATATTAAAATTCAATGAAATTCCATTATTTTTCCAACCCAATAGGATCTGTTTATACAATTTCCCCGAAAATTTGGAAAATATATTTCCCCAGTATATCCATTGCCTTTCGTGTTTGTTACCAATAATAATTCCTTCATTATTATCAGGAAGATGCTTGCTTGAATAGGGGTTTTTTCGTTAATTCCACATCATGCGGAAAACTCTGTTGTTCTTAACTACCTTCTATCTTATCGCGCTTACAACACCGCAAAGTACTTCTGAATCGAAGCGCGATACCTTGGGAATGTACGCTCGCAGGGACTCTCTGATGCTGAAAGGAGAATCACTATTCAGAACCGGCAATTTCGACGATGCGATTAAAGTATATGAAAATATTCTGAAATTGAATGCCTATGATACAGTGGCCCTGAAACAGCTGGGACGAATGGCATACTTAATGGAAGACTGGGGGATGCTCAAAGAATATTGTAATAAAATTGCGCAATATGATCAGTCAAACACCTGGGCAAATTATTATCTGGGAATTGCCTATCGAGAAACCGGGAAGTTTAAAGCATCTCTGTTACGGAAACGGGATTGGGATAAATCACAGAATTACTTTGAAAAGGTATTGAAAGGTGATTCTCTGTATTCAGATGTTCTTTATCAATACGCCATATTGTGGCGGTACCGTGAAAAATATCCACAGACACTCTTTCTGGCACACCGGCAAATTGAACTAAAGCCGGACTTGACCCGTCCCCAGGTCAAAATTTTTAGATTCTATCGTTATTTCGTCACCCATCAGGATCTCCAGGCTATTCAAGATTGGTCGAAACAGCATTCCTGGCTGCAGGCACGATATGCACTGGGAGAAAAGTGGCGGCGGCAGGGGGAGCTGGACAGGGCAGATTCTCTGTTTCAAAAAATATTGCTGGATCATGCAGATATGTCTCTGTCCCCGGTACTTTTATCGCAGGTTCGAATCCTAACGGAGAAAGGACAATTTAAAAAAGCAGATTCCTGTTTCTGGGCAGCAGTAAGGCAGATTAGAGATCAGGTAGATGCAGACCTGGTGATGGAAGACCTTAAATATCTGCTCACTGATGAAGAGTGGGGCATTTACATTTCACTTTACGCTGTATCTTCCCTTCAAAAATTTATTCAAAATTTCTGGATGAAACGGAATCCGTTGCCGGCCGCCGAGTGGAATGTACGCTTGATAGAACATTATAAGCGCCTGAACGAAGCAGAAAAATATTATGAATACGACGGTTTTCGGGGCTGGTTTATGGATCCCGATCCCCTCAGTTACCTGACTTATCCGCTCACCCGTGAATTAAACCAAGAATTTAATGACAAGGGCCTCATTTTTATTCGACACGGGAAACCCGATGAAACAGCTGTAACGGTGGGAGAAGAAATTCCAGTCAATGAATCCTGGCTGTATTATCAGAGTTCATTTCATCCCCGGATGACATTTCATTTTATAATCGGAAAACCGGGTAATGACTGGCGTTTTGCACCTTTCATTACCAATCCGGCCATGTTGGAAGACCGACTTACTTGGGGTAATATCTACTATCAGTTATTGCGTGCAGATCCCCTGGAAATTTTGCAGTATCAGCAGGAGATGGCGGATATGAGTCAACAATCCGTCACTTATGCACTCACCACCGACCGGCATAGCTGGAAAGATAAATTAAAACCGCTGGATCTACACTTAGCGATTCATACATTCAGGGGAAAAGATGGCAATACCCTCATCGAGCTTTCTTATGAGATCCCGCCTCCTTCTGAATTCGAAAGCATACCCGAAAATCTGAATTCAACTCAAATTTTATATACTATTGGACTAGTCGTGTTTAATCGTGATTTGAATGAAATGATCCGAAAGCGCGATACTCTGAATCTTGAATTGGGACGTGACTCCTCCTATCTGGATTTATATCGGTTTACACTTTCACCGGATAGTTACCTAGTGGGCTTTCATGTGGAGCCCCGGGATTTAGATTATCTGGGCGGATATCGGTTCAGATTTGGGGTGGATAATTATGCAGATTCTGCGTTGCAAATGAGCCAGATTCAATTGTCAACTGATATCCGGAGTACCATAGACAGTTCAAAATTCGTGAAAAACGGTCTGTTCATCCGGCCGAATCCCGCAGCCAGCTTTTCCCGGAATAATTTAATGTACAGTTATATGGAAGTATATCATTTGAACACCAATGCCGAAGGGAAGAGTCTGTTTTCCATCGAATACAACCTCACGCATAAAAATCCCAAAAAGAGGGGTTTTACCAATCTGTTTGGGCTGCTGGGAGGAGGAAAACCCTCTTCTATATCGATACAAAATGAACGTGAGAGTATTGGCGAATCCTCCGTGGAATACATTGCCTTCGATGTAAGTAATCTTCAGACCGGCAATTATGAACTTACCATTACACTTGAAGATGAATTGAGCGGGAAAAAAACAGACCGGCAGACAAACTTAATTCTTTATTAATCAGGGCACCATTTTAACACCGATATATTATTTACATTTTACTTTTTAGTGCCCCCACGAAGCACGTAACTTTATCCTTTTACAAAGCAATAAATGAAAGGGATATCATGTCAAAATCAGCAAAGTGGGATATACAATCTCGCCTCATACATCGGGGAAGCGGTACCGATTATTCCAGGGTGCGAACACCCAATCCACCTATATTTCAAACCAGCAATTATCTTTACGAAGATGTTGAAGGGGGAACGGATATTCTGGTTGGGAAGGAAAAAGGATATATTTATTCACGCTATAGTAATCCTACCATCGACAGCCTGAATGAGGTTTTAGCGGATATTGAGAGCGGAGAGGCTGCACTGAGTTTCAATTCCGGATTAGCTGCCATATCAGCAGCTATCTTGGCCTACTGCAAAGCCGGGGATCATATCGTTGCCTCGGCGCTGATTTACGGTGGCACCTATCATCTCTTTCAAGAGCAGATGGCCCGGCTGGGGATTGAAACCTCTTTCATCAATCCCACAAATTTATCGGAGATTCAAGATGCTATTCAGAAAAACACCCGGGTACTCTATACGGAACCCCTTGCTAATCCAACCCTGGTGAGTTCTGATATCTCCCGCTGGGCTGATATGGCCCATCAGCATCAGTGTAAACTCCTGATCGATAACACGTTTACTCCCCCTCCCTTATTCCTGCCACTTCGGTCAGGTGCAGATGTGATTATTCACAGTGCGACTAAATATTTAGGGGGACATTCTGATCTTATCGGCGGAGCTATTATCGGTTCCAGGGCTGAAATTGAAAGGATAACTCCACCGCTAAAATATTTCGGAGGGATCATTTCTCCGTTTATTGCCTGGCTCCTCTTACGGGGTATCAGGACTCTGGGTGTACGGTTGGAGAGACAATGTAATAATGCGCTTCTTATTGCCCAGCACCTGGAAAAACATCCCAATATTCTCAAAGTGAACTATGCGGGTTTACGTTCCAATCCCCAATATGAATTTAATAAAAAACAATTCCGGCAATTCAGCGGAATGCTTTCTTTCGAGGTGAAAGGGGGATTTTCGAGAGCCAAAAAGGTTATGCAAAAACTACAATTGATCCAGTTTACGGTGAGTTTGGGGGATGTAGCCAGCCTGATTTCACACCCGGCCTCCACCTCCCATGTATACCTCACGCCAGTAGAGCGCGAATCGATAGGGGTTAGAGAAAACTTACTCCGCTTATCCGTTGGAATTGAACGTGTCGAAGATTTGATTGCAGATTTGATTCAGGCATTGGATTATTGAAAACATATCTGAACCGAAAATATTTTAATTGTGCTTGTTCTTTGAGCACTTTTAAAGCGTTTTTACTGACTATCTCAACCATAATACATTATGTAAAGCGAGAGAAATCACATCTCTCCAGTATTTTTCAATACACTTTTTTTGGGGAAACTAAAAAAAATCAGTGACTTTATATATACGATATAATGTTTTTTGTTTTAACGAAAGATGTATATTCCTCATTTGATTCCAAATATAACTGCATTTTTACAGAGAATCTCTCTGAGTTAAATAGAGAGAGATCTCTGTAAAAATAAAAACACCGCTTGAATTGCATAAAATTTATCCCCTAACTTTCTGCTAAATTTTTCCCGGTATTCGTGTGGAATACGCTATTATATTTGTTATTGCCATTATTACCTCTGCCGCCAGTGCCTGCGTGGGTCTGGGCGGCGGACTCCTGCTGATCCCCTTTCTTATTCTCATCTTCGACCTCCCGGTCAAGTTTGTGGCGGGCACCATGTTGTTCGCCATGATTCCTTATACGGCGGTAGCCACCTGGGGGAATTTACGAAATGGGTATGTGAATTTAAAAATAGGGCTGGTCATGGAAAGCGGCGCAATTGTGGGCGTACTTTTGGGTGCATTTTTTACAGATCTGTTTCCGGACCTTCTCCTGAAAATAACCTTTGTTTTAATCGTATTCTATTTGATGCTCACGCTTCGCATACCCACCAGCTCATCTTATAATTTTATTGCCCGGGGTTTCAACGCCATTAATTTCATTCCTCCGTTTATTACCTGTAAAACTGCTCAGGAATCAAGATGCAGTATCCCTTCGTTGGTCATTTTAGGGATTGTGGCAGGATTTTTCAGCGGATTACTGGGTATCGGCGGTGGTTTCTTAAACACACCGGTGCTGATTGTGGGAGTGCTGTTAGCTGCCAAGGTAGCTGTGGGTACCTCTCTGTTTATGATTTTAATTACGTCTATTTTTGGTACCGCCGAACATGCTCTGTTGGGTCACATAAACTATCACATCGCCATTGTTATCACTCTGGGAATGATGGTCGGGGCTTATATCGGTATTCATTTACTAAAAAATCTTCCTGAGGAAAAAATTAAAACGTTTATTTTTATAGCTATGTTCGTGGCAGGGATCCTGGCACTCTTTAGATAACCAATCCACCTAATCATCACTGATCATAAGATTATGGATATAGTACAAATTGAATATCACATGGATTTTCCCGATAACAAAAAGGCTGTCTATGTCTTACAATTTGAGTCCAGAACCATGAGGCTCCTCAATGCTGTCCCTGAAAAATTGCCAAACTGGACCGATTTATCTTTCCAGCAGTGTTCCCATTGCCCTCTTTCTCCAGAAACACACCCACATTGTCCTTTAGCGGTACGGCTAGTCGATGTTATTCAGCAATTTGATGAACTGATGTCTTATGAAGATCTTACGCTGCAGGTGAAGACTCCCCGGCGTGTAATCTTCAAAGAAACAACTGTCCAGGATGCCCTGAGTGCCCTCATGGGATTGATTATTCCCACCAGTGGTTGTCCCCAAACTGCTTACTTCCGACCTATGGCGAGGTTTCATTTACCGCTGGCGGATACCGGTGAAACGATTTATCGGTCGACCTCCATGTATTTACTGGCCCAGTATTTTCAGAAAAAGGCGGGTTTAGAAGCCGAACTTGAATTGACCGGCCTGAAAAAAATTTATCAACAGATGCAGACTCTGAATGCTGCAATTGCCGAGCGACTGCGGGCGGGAAGTAAAACAGATTCCTCGGTAAATGCGCTCATTTTGTTAGACATGTTTGCCATGGCCTTACCGTTTGCAATCGAAGAATCCTTGGAAGAATTACGGGATCTTTTTGCAAAATATTTAAGTCCTTGATTCAGTTTTATAGATATAGATAAAGTATTATATTATATTACGTAACAGAATAATCACCTTGAACGCATCATGATTCGAATCTTAAACATAAATTACCAAAAGGAGGTAAGTATGCCATACAGCCAATTTTCTAAAATGATGTATATCGTTCTCATCGGACTTATGATCATCTCGACCGGACTGCAGGCAGATATATTCATGAAGCAAAAATCACATACCGATGGATTTCAAATGATGGGACAATCGCAACCGGCCAAGGACGAGATTCAGAATATCTGGATTACTTCGGAAAAAATTCGCAGTGACGGAGAAACCCAATCCTTCATTATGCGACTGGATCAAAACAAGATGTATATGTTGAACCATCAGAAAAAAACCTATGTGGAAATGCCCCTGAACTTCGGAAAAATGGTGGATTCCAAAATGCAGGAAGCCATGGAGGGGGAGGATATGAATGCCGAAGAGAAAGAAAAAATGATGCAAATGATGCAGGGAATGACCGAGATTAAAGTCACTGTTACCCCTACCGGTGAGACTAAAAAAATCGGAGACTGGAATTGTCAGAAATATATCCAGTCCATGCAAACCATGATGGGACCAGCCACATCGGAAATTTGGGCCACTGAAGATTTAAAAATGGATTATGAAGTTTATTCAAAATTTATGGCAGCCATGGGGGGCGGTCAGGGTGGTATGTTTGGAGACTTCATGACTGACATGATCAAGGAAATGCAAAAAATAAAAGGAGTTCCGGTTCTTACCATCGGCACCATGAATATGATGGGTGCATCGGTAAAATCCACCCAGGAACTATTAGAATTTAAAGAAGGCACAGCTCCCTCTGGTATTTTTAATCTACCAAGTGGATACAAAAAAACCGAAGAGATGAATTTCCAACCTTAATATCAACCCCAGGCCTCCCAAAGGATCAATTCCTTTGGGAGGTTCCTATTAGAAAACTCCCAAGAATCATTTTTACACTGTGATTTACCTGATCTTTACTTCGACCAACAAAAAATTAGCTGGCAATTATCAGCAAAATTGCCCTTCATCACATCTATTTTCATTTATAATACTTATATTTGATTATATTATAAAAATAATTCCATCGCAAACAACACAGGTAAAAGTTTGTTTCTTTCTGCCAGTAAAAAACCAGCTTGGAACGACAATCGTATTTACCCTCAACAATTATTATATAGACGTTTTTTCTCCAAAAGTGTTCAGGAATTAAGACCATAAGGGTCATTTATATAAAATTATAGATGCAGTGGTCTCAGCTGTGTAGCGGCACGATCAGAAGGCTTTACTCCAAATAAATGTCGTGTGTACAGCAAAAGGAGGATTACCATGAACCAAAGGAAGGAAATGCGGCTTTTATGTTTATCTCTTATTTTATCATTTACCTTGATAGCTTCATTAGTTGCGCAAAATCCCATCACCCAAATCACCAATTCGCCACACCTTCAAATCTACCCGGATATCGACGGCAACCGGATCGTGTGGGTCGATAGTCGAAGCGGGACACCTCATATCTATTTATATAACATTTCGGACAGTACAGAAACACAGATTACTTCGGTAGGAGGTACTAAAACAGATCTCTGTATTTCAGGTGACAGAGTAATCTGGGCAGATCACCGGAATGGAAAATGGGATATCTACAATTATAATTTTAACTATCCCGGACTCGGAGATTATCCACTCATTGATTATCCTGGAGACCAGAATTATCCGGATATTTATGGGGATACCCTGGTGTACATTGATCACAGTGCAGGACCATACAGTGGAAATTTATTTATGTATGATATCGCTGCCGGTACTTTTCCGGTTCAGATTACCGATGACAATATGGGGCCCCAATTCAATCCAAGCATTTATAAGCACTTAATCGCTTTTCAAACCTACTCTGGCCCCGCTGCAGACATTTATCTGTATAATTCATATCTTCAAGAATTTCTCACGGTGTGTGATGATCCCAATGAACAAAGAAATCCGGAGATTTATGGCCGAAGAATATTCTGGGAAGATAACCGAAACGGCAATTGGGACATTTACATGTATTACTATTATTATTATACCGGTGCCATGCTGCATCTGGAATGGCCGTTGTCACCCATCCTGGAACATAATATGGCAGTGAAACCAAATCAGGCAGATCCCCACATTTGGGGAAACAATCTGGTGTTTGCAGATGACCAAAGCGGTAATTGGGATATTTATATGTACAGTTTTCATAACAAATTATGGGGAACCCTCATTCCTATTTCCACAGCGCCTGATGACGAGTTTGGTCCCCGGGTTTTTGGTGATAAGATCGTCTGGTTTGATGATCAGGATCCAAGTCCTTCTATAATTTCACAGTCCGATATTTTTCTCTGGGAACGTCCCCCGGGAGCGGACCTTGCCATCTCCGGATCGGATGAACCGGATCCGGTCAAAACAGGAGATTATATTACCTACCTCTTTAATGTCATGAATCTTGGACCCCTGAATGCCACCGGCGTCGTGATGACGGATACCCTGTCTTCAAACGTCAATTTTGTGTCTGCTAACTGCAATATAGGTGTTTACTCTCAATTAGGAAATTACATTACCTGGACAATCGGTGACCTTCCGAGTGATAGTAATGCTGTGATACGAATTGTCGTTCAGACAACAACTGACGTCGTCGTAGGAAATAGAGCCGGGA
>Ga0209536_100007033_pt1 | contig 17096 bp, 18 predicted proteins | sample DeeMarSeWOR28_12_FD_187461 | JGI IMG/M metagenome (GOLD analysis project Ga0209536, IMG submission 187461) | Marine sediment microbial communities from White Oak River estuary, North Carolina - WOR-2-8_12 (SPAdes) (version 2) | ecosystem: Environmental > Aquatic > Marine > Intertidal zone >... | reverse complement strand
CCCGGTGGTTATTACAACACTAATATATTAAAGCTCAAGGCGCTGGCGGATTGGTTGGGTAGTCAGTACAGGGATAACATTGATGCTCTTACCGCAGTGGAGCTTGATAGCTTACGCCAACAACTCCTGTCAGTGTATGGCATCGGTCCGGAAACGGCCGATGTCATCCTATTGTATGCCCTTGGTAGGTCGACTTTTGTCGTCGACGCCTATACTCGACGCATAACCTACCGAGTCGGACTAGCCCCCGAGGAAGATAACTATGATGCTTACCGGCGGCTTTATATGAACAATCTGAAAGCCGAAGTTGGACTTTTCAAGGAATACCATGCCTTACTGGTCAGACTGGCAAAAGATACCTGCCTTAAAAAACCTCTTTGCCAGCGGTGTTGCCTCACCGATATCTGCTGGTTTTGTATGGAAGGGTTATTTTAACTTATATATTAGGATATACATGATAGAAGTAGATCTGGATACGCTTGCTACCGAAATAGCTGAGCTTATTGAGCATTCCAAAAGGATAATCGTCTTTAGTGGTGCTGGCATCAGTACTGAATCTGGCATTCCCGATTTCCGCGGCCCTGGTGGTATCTGGGAAAGATTTGCGCCTGAGGATTTTACCTACCAGAAATTCGTTGGTGATGCAACAGCCAGACGGAAACATTGGTGTCTGTTTAAAGAATTCAGCCTTAACGCTAAACCGAATCCGGCGCACCTTGCCGTTGGTAGGCTTTCGCAGCTGGGTAGGCTGGATTGTGTTATCACCCAAAACGTAGATAACCTGCACCAAAGAGGTGGTGTCCCCGATGAAAAAGTACTTGAATTGCATGGTAATATGCAATGGTTCAGATGTTTGAACTGTCAGCAGCGCTTTCCCGCGGAGGGGATTATTAGCAAACTGGGTAAGGGAAAAGATGTCCCTGGCTGTGATATCTGCCATGGTATCCTTAAACCAGACGTTGTCTTTTTTGGCGAGTCGCTACCAGAAAAGGTCTTTCGGGAGGCGCTGGAACGTGCCGGTTGCTGTGATCTTTGCATTGTCGTTGGCTCTACTCTGGTGATATATCCGGCTGCCAGTATTCCTGAATATGCCTTTGCTGCTGGGGCTAAATTGGTTATTATAAACCTTGACCCTACTCCGTTGGATGATAGGGCTGAATTTATAGTCAATACTAAAGCCGGTGAATTTTTACCAGAGGTGGTACAGCGGGTAAGGTATGGCCTGGATTAAGTTAGGACTATATTGCTATTGTCTGTGCTACAATTTCGGCGATGTCCATAGCATTTATTGATAACTCGCACCCCTTGGCTTTAATGGCGTCGTCGAACATCTGTAAGCAGAATGGGCAGGCGGTGGCTATCATCTGGGCTGTTGTTGTTAACGCTTGGTCAACGCGTATTTCGCTTATTCGGCTACCGATATTCTCTTCCAGCCACATCCTACCACCACCACCACCGCAGCAAAAGCTTCTCTTCTTCCTGTCTCTCATCTCAATGATTTTTACACCGGGTATGCTATTCAGAATCTGCCTGGGTGGTTTATAGATGTCGTTGTACCTTCCTAAATAGCAGGGGTCATGGTAAGTGATTGTTTTATTGATGGCTGATGTTTTTAGCCTTTTTCCCCTAAACAAGTCTCTAATAAGCTGTGTATGGTGTACGACTTCAAACTGTCCACCGAACATGGAATATTCTTTTTTCAGGGTGTTGTAGCAGTGTGGACAGGCCGTTACCACCTTTCTAATTCTATAGTTATTAAGTGTTTTTATGTTTTGCTCAACCTGAATCTGGAAAAGATACTCATTACCAAGTCGGCGGGCTGGCTCACCACAACAACTCTCTTCTTTACCTAGTATACCGAAGCTGATACCTGCTTGATTGAGTATCTTACTCAATGAACGGCTTATTTTTATACTTCTTTCCTCCAGTGCTCCAGTACAGCCTACCCAGAAGAGGAAGTCGATATCGCAATCCTCTAAGACGGATTTTACCTCAAGCCCTTCAGTCCAGTCGGTTCGTGAGGCTATTGTGCCTCGCCAGGGATGCCCTCTGTCCTCAATACATCTTAAGGCTTGTTCAACGTTATCTGGCATAATTGCCTGTTCCATTACCAGGTTGCGTCTCAGGTCGATAATCTTGTCGATGTGCTCTATAAAGAGAGGACAAACATCATCACAGGCATGACAGGTGGTGCAGGCCCAAATCGTATCCTGTGTGATAACTTCGCCTGTCAGCATTTTTATTGGATTATCTGTTTTTTTTAGTAGACTGGGAGCTTCAATTAATAGGTGTTTCGTCAAATCCTGAATAAGTGCTTTTGGGTTGAGTTGTTTCCCACTGGCTGTTGCTGGACAAACGTCTTGACATTGGCCGCAGACTACGCAGGAGTAAAGGTCCAGTATTTGCTTCCAGGTGAGATCAGTTATTTTTGCACTGCCAAATATTTCAGCCGTTTCCAGGTTGATTGAACGCAGAGTACCCTTCGGAAGAGGGGAGCGGAAAAAGATGTTGAACAGCGATGCTATCATGTGCAGATATCTTGAATAGGTTATGAATACAAGTACGAAAAGTATGATTAGCCAGTGTGTCCAGAAGAATGCGTTATGAGCTATTTGTACGGAATCTGGGCTGAGGTTGTTGAATAAATTGCTCAATGTCGAACTCAATGGTGGCAAAATAGTCCCTAACCCAGCTGGAGGATGATTCAAGGCAATACTGGTGGCTATCTTGAAAAGGTGTGTCAGCGGGTGCAGTAGTACGGTAATGAGGATAATCATTGCCTCCGCTGTCTGCTCTCCCTCTAGTCTAGGGGGTTTTATCACGTAGCGTCGAATAATTGCCAATAAGGCAACAAAAATGACGATAGGTGAGATAATGTCCATTATCCAACAATAGTAGAAAAAGAAAGTGGAATGTTCTAGGTTTTCTGAAAGACCAAAACCAGTGCCGATAATAATAAAAACTATGTAAAAGATAACAAAAACACAAAAACCCCAGGCAAGGATAACATGGCCTATACCAGCTTTATCTTTAAGAGAAATACCTTTTAGTTGGCACCATTGACCTACAGTTATAAAAATAGCTGACAACCCTCTTTGTATTAGTCTGCCGAAAGTTTGCTCTTTTTGGCCTAAGAACATATAGCGGATGAGTTTAGATATTTTATAGATAAACATAACAACCGCAAGGAAGGTGAGAATCCAGAAGATGATATATCCGGTAATACCTAAATAGGTTGCTTCAAGTGGTGACACGATTAACTAACTCCTTAGTTCTATTGTTTTAAATTTCTCTGTACCCAAGTTTTAGCATCTCTTATATCGCGGTCAAAAAGAAGGCGGTTGATAATCAGTTCTGCCATTGATATTGATTTACTGAGTTCGGTTCGGGGCACAAAGAGCCTCTTAAACCATGCCATGAGTGATATGATTATTAAGCCTACTGTGATTGGTAATCTTTCATCTATTCCGAGCTCTGGACCTAGAAACCAACTCAAGAATGGCAAAGAAACTGAAGCAAGAAATACCCCAAGAGCAACTTGTCGGATGGGTGCTAGTATATAGGATATTGATAACATGATAAGTCCTAACCAGGGTGATAGCATAATAACAACTCCAAGGCTAGTGAGAATACCACGACCACCTTTAAATCGTAGCAATACAGGCCAATTATGACCGATAATTGCAAAAATACCCACACTTACTTGCTGTATACCTTCCATCCCAAGGAGTTGTGTTGCCCAGACCATTAATGCACCTTTACCAACATCAAAGAATGCTACCGGAATGGCCAGCCATTTTGAGACTACACGCAAGACATTGGCAGCGCCGATTTTACCTGTACCATGCTGGCGGATGTCAATGCCGTAGAACCATTTAGCAAGCAGAAAAGCAAAGGGTATAGAACCCATTAAATAGGCACTTATGCATAAAAATATAAATTCAATGGTCAGAGACCCTCCGCATTATACTATAGATTTTTGCTCCAATTGCTTGGCTAGTGCAATAAGTCTCTCTGCACATTCCCTTGGTACACCGGCATCACCCAGCATCGTTTCGGTATTATCATCTATACCATGGTAATCACTACCACCGGTGTGTATGAGATTGAATTGATCAGCCAGCAAGGTCAGTGCCTTCCGTTCATCTAGGCTATAACCATTGTAGTGTACTTCAACACCGCCTAACCCGATCGGTTTAAGTAAAGCAATAAGCCTTTCTGGTTCATGGATAGTAAGTGGGTGGGCAAGTACCGGTAGACCATTGGCTTCTGTTATAAGTTCTACTGCTTCTGATGGTGTTATTTTCTGTCGTTCAACGTAAGCTGGACCACCCAATCCAATGTATTTTTCAAAAGCTTCTTTGAATGATTTGATATATCCTTTATTCAGCATAACTTGAGCTAAGTGAGGTCTGCCGACAGTACTGCTGCCAGCAGCCTCCTGGACTTGCTGCCAACTTATATTAATATTCAGTTTATTCAATCTGGTAATCATTTCCCTGGCTCGTTCGATTCTGGAGTTGCGGGAAGTCTTGAGGGTATTTACAAACTTAAGGTTTTTATAATTCATACAATACCCGAGAATATGCACTTCACTCCCAGGAGCGAAGGTACTGATTTCAACACCAGGTATGACCTTTAATTGTGGGAAGTTAGCAGCCGTCGTAAGCGCCATTTGGACGCCGTCGATGTTATCATGATCACAAATAGCAATTGTTCTTAAACCGAGATGGGCAGCTTTCCTCACGATTTCTGATGGACTGAATCTGCCGTCGGAGATAGTTGTGTGTATATGTAAATCTGTTTTGCCGGTCACTACCCCACCTCTCTGCAGATCCTTTCGATGCCAGTTGCTAGACCGGTATCCTCATCTATTGTAAGGAGGATGGCATTAAAGACTACCCTGCCTTTACCAACGTTTAAGCGGTGGGGAATCATGCTGAGGAAACGACTGAGAACAGCTTCGGTATCGTCGCCGATTATTGAATCGATCGGTCCGGTCATACCAATATCGGTGACATAGGCGGTACCATTTTGCAGCACCCGGGCATCGATAGTGCCGATATGTGTATGTGTACCCATTACGGCACTAACGCGGCCATCTAAGTAGCGCCCTAATGCTACTTTTTCCGAGGTAGCTTCAGCGTGAAAATCAACTACTATAACCGCTGGCTCTGTTTTTATTTCAGATAATAATTTATCCATTGTCCTGAACGGGCAGTCAAAGTTACCGATAAAAGTTCTGCCTATTAAATTGACTACCACTAACCGTCCCTCAATTACCAGATAGCCCCTGCCAGGTACTCCCGGTGGGTAATTTAAGGGGCGTAGAATGGGCATTTTACCATCCAGATGGGGTATGATTTCTTTCTGCGCCCAGATATGATTGCCTGATGTTATGACATCAACACCTACCCCAAACAGTTCTTTAGCCGTGTTTGGTGTTAACCCTAGACCACCGGCAACGTTTTCTCCATTTACGATGACATAATCAATCCCATATTGCTTTTTTAGTCCAGGTAGAAGCTCCTTTACCGCCCGCCGACCAGGACTACCGATTATATCTCCAATAGTCAGAACTATCACCATTTAAATTAACAGCAATCGAGCTAATCTGGTTTTTAATAATCGCTGTTTTGACCTCCTACTTGGCATAGTCTATAGCTCTTGTTTCCCTGATTACAGAAACTTTTATCTGTCCGGGGTATTCGAGGCTTTCTTCAATTCGTTTGACTATATCCCGCGCCAATCTCATAGAACCAAGATCGTCAATATCCTCGGGTTTCACCAGTATGCGGATTTCACGGCCAGCTTGAATGGCGTAGGATTTCTCGACACCTTTGAAGCTGTCTGCTATCTCCTCTAATGCTTTCAGCCGCTTTATGTAGCTCTCGAGAGACTCACGCCTAGCACCTGGTCTTGCGCTACTAATAGCATCCGCAGCTGAGATGATAAAGCCCCAGATACTAACATCACTGGTTTCAAGATGATGTTCAGCTATACCACGGACTACATCCTTGGATTTATCCCATTGTTTTACAAGATCAGCGCCGATGGTGGCATGGGTACCTTCAACCTCGTGGTCTACGGCTTTACCTATGTCATGTAGCAGGCCAGACCGCTTGGCAGTATTGATGTCTGATCCCAACTCGGCGGCGATCATGCCTGCAAGATTGGCGACATCGACACTATGCGCCAGTACGTTCTGTCCATAGCTTGTACGGTATTTGAGGCGGCCGAGAAAGCGGATCAGTTCGGGATGCAGTCTATGTACGCCGGCTTGATAGGCTGCTTGCTCACCAGCACTGAAGATGGTTGCCTCCACCTCTTCCTTTGCCTTGGCCACCACTTCTTCAATACGAGCTGGATGAATACGACCATCAAGGATCAATTTGTTTAGAGCTTGGAAGGCGATCTCTCGTCGCACTGGATCGAAGCTTGAGAGTGTTACCGCTTCAGGTGTGTCGTCAATAATGAGATCGACACCGGTAGCCTGTTCTAATGCTCGGATGTTGCGCCCTTCTCTACCGATAAGTCGTCCTTTCATTTCATCATTGGGCAGGGGTACGACGCTAACGGTGGTTTCCGATACAACTTCAGAGGCATTACGCTGGATTACCTGAGACAGTATATCCCTAGCTCTATCGTCTGCTTCGGCTGTTATCTTGGCTTCCCATTCACGAAGGCGCCTCGATGCTTCTGCATTCATTTCGACCTCCATGTTGTCAAGAAGCTCTTGTTTTGCCTCATCGCTTGTCATACTGGATATAAGCTCCAGTTGTTTCAGTTGTTTCTCTTTCACCTCTGCTAGGTTAGCTCTGGTCGATTCTATCTCCTTTTCCTTACTGGCTAGATTACCCTTTTGGAGTTCCACCTCTTCAAGCTTACGCTCAAGCGAAAGTTCCTTCTGGTTGAGACGATTTTCCTGGCGCTGAATCTCAGCACGCCTTTCGCGGATTTCGTTATCGGCAACAGTCTTATTCTTGTCTGCCTCTAACTTGGCTTCAATTATCACTTCTTTGGCTTCGATTTCAGCTTCGGCTACTATCTTACTGGCTTTTTTCTGAGCGATGCGGATCTGGCGGTTAGCCATCATGCCCCTTGAGAGCAATAATGCCATACCACCAAATATGACACCGATAACAAAGCTGAAGAAGATGGCAAGTACATTATCTATTCCCATTTTTCCCTCCTTTCTAATCTACCTTTCAAACATAGCTTGATGCGATTTTTAGTGTTAATTATGCTGCTTTAGATTCCTGCCTTTCCTGCCATAGGCGCTCGATTGTTTTTATTATCACATTATATCCAAAGCCCCGATGCTTAAGATATTCACCCAGTTTACGACGAAAGAGCTGATAATCGGTATTTTTTAAACTAAGGGCTTTTTTCTTAGCGGCATTATATGCATTATCTTTATCGTTGATATTGTTCGTTACTTGATCTATTACCTCAGTGGATACCCCCTTCTGTTTTAACTCCACCTTGGTTAACCATTGGCTACGTGGGCTGAATGACTGTCTAGTATCCCGCCAGAATGTAGCAAAAACGATATCATTTAATAGACCTTGCTCTTTCAGCTTGGTAAACACCCCTTCTATCGTATCGGTATCGAAGCCGAGCTTAGCAAGGCGCTGCCTCATCTCATGTTCGCTACGAGGGCGATAGTATAACAGGCGCGTAGCTGCACTATAACATTGCTGCCGGCAATCTGCTTTTTTTAATGCCTTTATTTGATTAGTGGATATTTCCTGTCCGATTTTGAGCTTCTCCTTCAGTACTACATCCACCTCTAGGCTGAATCCACGCTTCCCATCTAGGGATATATTAATTTTTTTATTGCGCCCTTTGCTAAAGCTAAGGGCGGTAATCTTGGCCACCTGTACTACCCTTTCAAATAAATAGAGCTGAGGTAGCTGCCCCAGCTCTGCAACGCCTAATCGTTTTTATTCTATTGACTATCTATTTTGATACGTCAACTATTGCCTGTAAAACTATAGGTGGTGACAGCTGAGGCTCTAACCTGTTTCTCAATCTCCTGAGCTAACTCAGGATTTGAGGTCAGGTTTTTCTTAGCACTCTCTCTACCTTGCCCCAGGCGAATGTCACCATAGGAGAAAAAAGCACCGGTCTTTTTTATGAGATCTAATGTGACACCGAGGTCGATGATATTACCCTCTCGGCTTATACCGGAGTCAAACATGATATCGAATTCAGCACTTCTGAATGGTGGTGCTACCTTGTTTTTTACTATCTTGGCTCTAACCCGGCTACCGATTGCTGCGTTACCCTGTTTGATGGTTTCGATACGTCTCAGATCTACCCTTACTGAGCTATAAAACTTAAGTGCCCGACCACCAGGTGTAACCTCCGGGTTACCGAAAACGATACCTACTTTTTCCCGCAGTTGATTCACAAATACTACTGCAGTTCCCGAACGGCTAATGGCAGCTGTAAGTTTCCTAAGTGCTTGTGACATCAACCGAGCTTGTAGACCAACATGAGAATCACCCATTTCGCCTTCTAGTTCAGCTCTTGGTACCAGAGCGGCTACACTGTCGATTACAATAACATCTAGAGCACCGCTACGGACGAGTGCTTCGGCAATTTCAAGTGCCTCTTCGCCGGTATCGGGTTGCGAAATTAGGAGGTCATCTAGGTTAACACCGCAGTTGGCAGCGTAGGTTGGGTCTAATGCATGTTCAACGTCAATATAAGCGGCAATACCACCTCTTTTTTGAGCTTGGGAAATTATGTGCTGGCCCAGTGTAGTTTTACCTGAACCCTCAGGGCCAAAAATTTCCGTTATTCGCCCTCTTGGAATGCCGCCCACACCTAGGGCAATATCCAGCGCCAATGATCCACTGGGAATGGCTTCGACTGTAGGCCTTTCGGCGGCTTCACGAAGTTTCATAATGGCGCCTTTACCGAACTGCTTCTCAATCTGGCCGACAGCCAGCTCTAGTGCTTTCTCTTTCTCTGTGGTCATTCGCCTGATTTCATAATAACACAATGGTGGTGGTGGGGCAAGGGGGAACTAATGCATTCTTTGCCTAGTTAATGGTCATGTGTTAAAGGATTATAAAATCTGATTCTAGCTAATCTGGGCTGTACTCCACCCCGCTCTCCGGTGATTCCCAAACCTCTACTGTCTCCAGCTCAACCGGTGTTTGTTTGAGCGCGGTTTTTAATTGGTTGTACAAGATAGAGGCTATATTTTCAGAGGAAGGATTTATCTCATTAAATGGTGGGACATCGTTGAGGGTGGTGTGATCAAAATGGTCTAGTAAAACCTTTAGTTTTGCTTTTAATTGTGTAAAATCGTAGGCCAAACCTATGTTGTCAAGTTGTAAAGCGGTAACCCTTACCACAACACGGAAGCGGTGGCCATGGAGTACCTCGCACTTGCCTTTATAACCCCGCAGGGCATGTGCGGCATCAAAGTTTTGTTCAACGGATATTTTATACATCTTTAACCTCGTCTATTCCAACTTAAGAACTCCTTGAACGCCGTGGCTTAGATCTTTTAGCAGCTCTCTTGCCGACTTTTTATTTACTGGGTGCACCAGAGTCGGAGCTATCTCAACCAGCGGTACCAGTACAAAAGCCCTGTGAGTTAGGCGAGGGTGGGGAATCCGAAGCTCTGGGGTATTAATAACCTCATTACCATAAAAAAGTATATCTATATCAATAGGACGCGGGGAGTTCCGTTTACCTGGCATACGACCTAACTTATACTCGATAGCCTTCGCTAATACCAGCAGGTCTGCTGCTTTAAGCATTGTTTTTACTTGGCATACCATGTTTAGAAAGCGCGGCTGCTCTCGATTATCCACCGGCTCGGTATCGTACACTGAAGATTTTTCAGTGACCCGTAGTTTCTGGGCGAGGAAGTCAATAGCTTTTTCGATGTTTTCCTTGCGATCACCTAAATTTGAACCGATACCCAGATATACCGTTACCAGTTCAATATTCACCCTTGCTTCTCCTTATGATCGCATCACTCATACGACATACCAACACCATCTGTCTGACATCGTGCACTCGTATTATATCGGCTCCATTGGCAATACCAATGGCTACCGTTGCCGCTGTCCCCTCCAACCGCTTATCGGTTGGTAGATCCAATACAAGCCCTATCATTGATTTACGAGAGGTACCCAATAGAATGGGTCTATTGAGAGGTTTAAGCTCGGTCAACCGGCGAATGATTTCCAGATTCTGCTCCAATGTTTTGCCAAAACCTATACCTGGATCAATTATTATATTTCTTTTAAATACTCCGGCTTTTTCAGCAATGTTTATGCTTCTTTTCAAATCAGTGGTGACTTCATTAATTATATCCTGCCGGCAGAGTTGGTTTCGTTGGTTACTTGTGATAACCAATGGTACGCCGGCTTCAGCTGCTACTTCTACTAGTTGGTTGTCCTGTTTTAAACCCCAGATGTCATTGATCATATTGGCACCAGCTCTGAGAGCACGAATAGCGACAGCCGATTTGCCTGTATCTATGCTTATCGGTACATTAATCTCTGCTGAAAGCCTTTCTATTATTGGTATAACCCTGCTAATTTCATCATCAGGAAGTATCGGTTGAGATCCGGGACGGGTAGATTCACCACCGATATCTATCACATCAGCTCCTTCAGCAATGAAGCGTTTTGCCTGTTTTAAGGCTTTATCAATGTTGCCGCCGAATCCATCTCCCGAGAAAGAGTCTAGGCTCATATTTATAATACCCATTATATAAGTACGTTCTCCCCATCGGAATTCCCTATTTCCGCATTGGGTTGTGTCTGGATGAAACCTCTTATGTGCCAATGGTGTTTCCATTATTCTTTAATCCATACAGTAACTGTTTCATATTATATCGTTTATTTAACATTTATTGAAAATGTCTTAAAAATACCAAATTAAATAATCGTTAAATCATTGATTGGGCAAATAGGATAAGGGGCAGAGTCCAAACCCTGCCCCTAATAATATTCCTATTGTCGGACTTTTATACTCGTTTTATTCCTTTTTTATTCTTTCTATTTCTTCCTCTATAGCTCTCTTCTCGCCGCCAACACCTGTTTTAAATACAAAGACCTGTAAGAAGTTAAGTACGACAAATGCACCCCAGATACATAGCGGCCAAAGAAACCACTTGCCCCCTGTCCAATCACCCGGACCGTAAGTCTGTCTCCCAGCCTCGCCCGATAGAGCCCAAATAATGATCAAAACAACATTCACTACCAAATATGCTCCGAGGTGGCGGTAATAATCCCTTTTAGTTTTTACTCTCTTTTTTGCTTCTTCAAATATTTCCTCTTCTGATAGCTCATGAGCCATGCAACATCCTCCTTGATTGTGTTGGCCATTAGACTAACGTCTGGGTACAGACATGGTCAATACCTAATAAGAAGTAGGGGTAATTCAAATCCAAACTCTTTTGTATTCTGGTAATATAGTAGAACTAACTTAAGATATATCTTTTTTTATCTGTTCAAATTCCTCTTTTGATATCTCGCCTCTTGCATAACGTTCTTTAGTATATTCCAGAGGTATTTTTTTGGAGGTTTGGTTAGGCCCAGTTCCAAATTCATCCTTTGATAAGGCTATTAGGATTAGCGGTATTAATCCTATAATAAACCAGGTAAGAAATGAAGCAATAGAACCAAGAAGAGCTATTGCCCAGTTCTTTCTTTGTACAGCATATATGCCAGCCATTATAGATGGAAGGCTAAAAACCAGTAAGACAGCAAAAACAATCCATAAAACCGTTAAAGCTGTCCAATCTACCCAATAGCGATCACTCCATACGACGGCGATAGCTATACCGACTCCAATAACACCGAGAACATTAATAGACCCAATGATAATATTCATAACACCGGCGATTGTTGGTAGAGGTGTTTTGTTCATTTATACCCTCCTGTGTGATGAGTTGAGCTCAATTTACTATCTAAAGGTGAAAATGTCAATAATTTTAATAAAGAAAACAGAGCTCTAACCCTGCTCTACGTGATACTATAAATGGAATATCCTGAGTTTGAAAAACTAATTGAGGGCTTATGCAATTTGTATATAAAATGGACATAAAATGTACACCGGAAAAGGTATGGTATTGGCTTGGTACACCAGAAAAGGCAGTCATATGGCAGACAAATATCTTAAAAACTGAGATATTAGAAAAAAACTTCTAACTGGATAGGCACTACATTTGGTGAAACAATTGAGAAAAACGGAAAAGGTGTGGAGATGCAAGGTATTATTACTGATTATAAAAAACCAGTCACTAGCTATGGATATGAGTAGTAAATATAATGTGTGAAGGTTAAATGGCAGATTGAGCAAATGGGAAGGTATGCCCGTCTCAACATTTAATCAAATATTAGATTTAAGCCTTTCCTAAGATTTTTAAGTATTATCCTTTGGCCAATTTTTAAGATGCAAATTCAGAGACAATTAGATGGGGAATATGCGAAATTAAAAGCACTATGCGAGCAAGACTAAAAAAATAGTAAGGTTTGGATTTGAAAAAGTGAGAAAGAATAAGAGGACGTAAGGTTTAAACCTTATACTAGATAATAAGTTGTATCCGTACCCTCTGATAAAGTTAATTCCTAGATAACTTCCCAATAAAGGTAGAGTCAAATATGATACAATACCCCAAATGAGATTCAATTACAATTTAATTTGGGGTATTGTCAGATTTAAGTAGGAAATAAAGTATATGTTACAAGTGATGAGTTTAGTGGCAGAATTGGATGGCTTAATAAAATAAACTTAAAAAATAACAATATGTATTAAAGGTTAAACCTAACCGATAATAGACAAACACAAACAAACTTACATTTTGAGTAACGATGGTGTGGTATTGTTAGAACATTAATATAAAAGCAGGCTGTTGTGAAGAATAGCAATAATATCAAAGACTGTAGGAGGAGTCGTGGATAAAAAGAATGTTATAGAAGTGTTAAGCCAAGTGTATGACCCAGACTATATTGATCGCTCGGTAGTAGACATGGGGTTGGTAACCGAGGATGATATTACTATTTCCGAGAAGGAAATAAAGATTGAATACTCCCTAACCGCATCAATGTGTCCTTTCAGTGCTGCCTTAGGCTTGATGATGAAGCACACCTTGGAAGAAAAATTAAAAATACCAGCTAAAGTAAGTCTGAAAGCTGGTCACTACCAACAAGAAAAAGTTAATGAACTACTCCAAGACCCCAAGCAGTCAAGGGAATTGATGAAGAAACTTAAAGAATTTGGCATAATCGAACGCTGCATCCGTTTGAAGGAAGAGTCTTAGATACTATCTATTTAAGGGGGTAAAACCAAAATCTGCCCTCTTTCCCTTATCAATAACAGTTACTCACTTTTATTCCTTAACATCATTCATCATTGTTCTATTGACTAATTAATTTGACGAACTGCACGAACCGTGCATAGATAAAGGCAAGCTAGAAGGGTTATACCCCCAGCAACAGCAAACATAATTGGAGCATAGATATCAACCAGCACCCCTGCGATTGCGAAGGAAAAAGGCATTACACCTACTGAAGCAAACATTAGGAGACTCATTATTCTGCCTATCATATGGGAAGGTGCTTCTGCTTGAAACCAGGAAATGAGTAATATGTTAAAAACACCAACACCTATCCCCATTGGGATAGAGAGCATTACTGCAGCTAAAACATTGGGAACAATACCCAAAATACCCAAGCCAATACCTAATGCAGCACCGATAAAAGCCAGTAAAAGTCCCCGTTTTTTAAATTTTACTATCCCAGCAATAATTGTTCCGATCACAGCACCACCGCCGAAGGATGAAAGAACAATTCCAAAAGCTGTAGCCCCGCCAATAAAACGATTATCCGAGAGCCAGGCAAGGCCAACATCAATCGGTCCAGCAAAACAGAAATCTATGACAGCAATAGCTATTATTAAGGACCTGAATGCTGGTTTACAAAAAGCATATTTTAAGCCTTCTAAAACATCAGATATTATATTTTTTATTCGAATTGGCTTACTAGAAATATGATATTCGTCAGCTGAAAACACTGCTTTACCTTTTGTACTAGTCATCATCGAAAGCATAATAGCAGCTAGTACAAAAGATATAGAATCTATACCAAAAGCTAAATCCATACCGACTGCAGATATTAATAAGCCAGCTGGTGCCGAGCCAATTAAAAAACTTAATTCATGTGTACCTCGTAGTATAGCATTACCCGCCTCTAGTTTATCCTTATCTACAACTCTTGGAATAAGCGCATTAAATGCTGGGTGAAAGAAAGAGTCAGCAGTACCAAATGCTATTGACAGAATATATAAATGCCAGAGTTCGACGACTTCAAATAAGACCATAAAAGCAACGATAGCAACCACTATTGCACGGCTAATATTGGAAGTAATCATAATCTTACGTGGCGAAATACGATCACTCAACGCTCCACCAAAAAGCATGAAAACAGCACGCGGTATTGCTCCTACCATCAGTACCGTACCCAAGGCTAGACCAGAGCCTGTGATTTGGAGAGTAAGCCAACTTAAAGCAATAAAATGAAATTGATCTCCCAGAAGCGAGATACTCTCCCCTATCCACAATAAACGGAAGTTTCGTTTAGATAAAGGACTGAGTAAAGGCACCTTCTTGATAAGTTTTGGGATAAATCCATTCGCTAATTTATTATCTGAAAGTTCCAATAACATTTGTGTTTTTCCATAAACTAGATTGAGTTATTCCTATGAGCAAAAATAACAACCGATCTTAAACAGAACGGTTGTTTATATTAATGGAGTAGTGATGGTTTATTTATCTAGGTAATACTACTCTTTAATATTGGTATTATCAAAAAAGTAACAGGAACAGAACTTAAATCCCGCCCTGTTACTTTTGCAAATAATTAAGTTAAGGATTCCCTATCTCTTATAAGAGGTTCAAGAATCAAGTTGGCATTCTCAACTTGAGATTCTAATACATGAATCTCGTGACTTAAAGAAGCAAACGGTATAGCTGCCCCCATATACCAATCTCCGCCCTTAATAAAGGAATCTATTCCCTCTTCTTCAAGAATTCCCACCCACATTGCAGCAATCGATTCATTTGGAGCTGTGACAACATGTACAAGTGGCTCTTTAATTGGTTCTTACTTAGGTTTCAGTTCTGGCTTAGGTTTTGACAGCTCAGGTACACTATCTACCAAAACTAAGCTACAATCTGGACACAACGTAATCCAATCCTGGAATTCCTCACGACAATTAAGGCAATGTGGCATAATTGGTTCCTTACTGAAATTATAACATGCAACCGTTATACACGGTTGATAATATTAATAAACAATTGGTGGAGCCCAAACACTACTCTTTAAATAATATAAAGTAAGACGAATCTGAATGATAATATGTATTATCATTAAATGACTGGATGGAAGAATGAAACCCATCGGAAGATAGGGTATTTATACCCTTTAATAAGTTATATTGACAACAAATTGACAGTTGTGTATTATAAATTATGTCAATTCTGCTGAAATTAAACGCCAGGTTTTTAGCTTTCCACAAATTGAATATCTACATTGGCTATCTCTTGGTGATTAGCAGATATAAACTAAATCAAGGGGGGTTGATGACAATATGAGACCACCAGGACCATTGGAGATTGGGCTTATTCTGGTAATCATTCTGATTGTTTTTGGAGTTGGTAAACTACCACAAGTAGGTGCCGCCTTTGGTAAGGGAATACGTGCCTTCAAGAGGGGGCAGAGCGATGAAGAAGAGGAAGAAGAAAAGCCCAAGAAGAAACCTAGAAGAAAGAAGAGAGCTGCCAAGAAAGTAACCAAAGCAAAAACCGAGGATAAAGCCGAGGCAGAAACCGAGGAGAAAGCATAAAACGGTACTTTGATATTAAATAGTATTTTGCTAAAAGGCTAATTTAGCCACAGTTTCTTGCTTACATTCCTCTTGATGAGAAATTTCGATATCCATTGACTTAAAAGACTATTTTCAAACGCCCTTCCTCTTACTAGGGGGAGGGAGTTTTTTAAAGAAATTTTAAACTTGCAAGCTATAGGTATTGCTGTTTAGAATAGATATATACTAAATAAAAGGAGTGATGGAAATATGAGACCACCAGGACCGTTGGAAATTATCCTTATATTAGTAATTATTTTCATCATCTTTGGTGCAGGCAAACTACCACAGATTTTTGAGTTTGTGGGTAAGGGATTTCGCACCTTGCGCAGGGGCGCGAAAGGCGAAGATGATGAAGAAGAGAAGGTAGTAAAAAAAGGTAGAAAAAAGAAAGCTACCTAGGGTTATTTTACGTACCTCTGGAGACTTACCTAGAAGATTCAGGGCGAAACTACTCATATTTATTCCCTTCAGTTATCTTCATCAGTGGCTGCTATTTATTCCGGTTGGGAGCGTCGTAATAAACAGGGATATTCTTAGCGCTTTTAATTAATGGTAAGGATGAGATGAATTTTTTTGATATAGGCTTCTTCGAAATTCTGGTTATTCTTATAGTGATTCTACTGGTTGTAGGTCCGGAAAAATTACCGGGGTATGCCCGTAATCTCGGTAAATTAATACGTAACTTTAGGAAAATAACTTCAAACCTTACTTCAGAACTTACAAAGGCGGTCGATCTGGAAGAGGAGGCCACAGAAATAAAAAAAACAGCAGAGGATATGAAAAAAACAGTCAGTGAAGAAGCTGATGAGCTAAGGCAAGCACTGGATACAGAGGCTAGAGAGATAGCCATTACAATTGATAGTGAAACAAAGGAAGCCAAGAAAACTCTAAAGGAAGGGGCAACAGATCTAAGTACCACAATAGATAAAGAAACTAAAGAAATAAGTAAGGCAATAAAGGAAGAAGCTAAAGAGACAAAGGAGAGTTTGAAAGAAGGTGTAAAGGAATTAAGTGAAGCTATAGATAAAGAGGCCAGGGAGATAGCCGACACGCTAAAGACTGAAGCAAAAGAGGCAGAGGAAAGTTATAAAAAGAGATCTGGCAAATCGGATAAGGTATCAGTAAACGATATAAAAGGGGGCAATCAAGCGGGAAAGGCACCCGATGAGAATACAAAAGACGGAAGTGTT
>Ga0209536_100007032_pt1 | contig 17098 bp, 16 predicted proteins | sample DeeMarSeWOR28_12_FD_187461 | JGI IMG/M metagenome (GOLD analysis project Ga0209536, IMG submission 187461) | Marine sediment microbial communities from White Oak River estuary, North Carolina - WOR-2-8_12 (SPAdes) (version 2) | ecosystem: Environmental > Aquatic > Marine > Intertidal zone >... | reverse complement strand
TGATGAGCTTTTGGAACTGGTTAAGAAAAACGCCCTCAACCTTTCGGCCGGCCACAGTTTTATTGTGTTCATGAAAGATTTATTTCCGATCAATGTCTTGAACGCCATTAAAGCAGTGCCTGAAGTTTGTCGCATCTTTTGCGCCACGGCAAATCCAGTGGAAGTGATTGTGGCTGAAACCGATCTGGGACGGGGAATTTTGGGTGTGATTGACGGATTTAAATCTAAGGGTATCGAAAATGAAGGCGATATCAATGTCCGCAAAGAATTCCTCAGAAAAATCGGCTACAAACAATAAAGTGGACTTAAATCAACATAAATATTTAAAATCATTATAAAATAATTTTAGACTTGCTGGCCTGATTTTTTTTTGACATCGAAGCAACTTTGGTCTATATAGCCAGCAATTACCTTCGGTGAAAACCGACACCATTCTCCTCATGCGGCAGCGGTCTTTTCAACGAGTATGTTCATAAAGGAGGTATAAATGGGTTATTCCGAGCAACGCGACGCCACACGCCTGAAGCATACAGCCAACATTCTGCTCGAAAATTTTCCTGCCGGAGCACACCACGAGGCAAAAATGCACAATTACAGTCGCGGCGGCATGTATTTTGAATCAGATTATGCGCCGCTGCCCGGCACGGAAATTTACATCGGAATAGAAAAATCCCCTTATGATTCCGGCCCGGACATGTATCGCGCTCAGGTTAGATGGCGACAGAAATTGGTCATGCAAGATTCCCAGTATTCGTTTGGCGTCGGCGTCAAATACTATTATCCCATTGAGGGTTAATAGCAAAATCGCTTAAAATATCTGTTGCTTCAAAGAGCATCAACGCTGCTCCAGACTTTTCGTCTTTAATTCTCTTTTGCCTGCTTTTGAAAATCCATACTGATAAATCCTGAGTCTCAAGCATCAAACCTTAAGATGAATTTGCAAAATTCACAAAATGATAGGCATGATTTGAATGTTTTGAATAAGTGCGGATTGTGCTTTAACAACCGCGAACCTTTATGATAAAGATATTTTTTACGAATCAGAAGTATCTTTGCGTGCGCATCACTAGCGGGATGATGCATCGACATTTGGATATAAAGGGGTGGGGGAACATCTATGAACAGTTTAAGTGCGTCAAAAAATCGCTTTGATTTGGATGGTTGCCAACAGACAATGAAGGCCGTTGTCACTACCGGAAATGGGGGATACGACAAGTTGGAGTATCGCGACGTGCCAATACCGATTCTTGGCCCCGGAGAGGTTGTGTTGCAGGTTCTGGCCGCTGGTGTGAATAACACTGAAATTAACACTCGGCTTGGATGGTATTCTTCATCTGTCACCAACAGTACCGAAACTGCAGCGGAAATCGAAGAAAAACAGGCCACCGCCAAAGCGGATGGGGGTTGGAATGAAGCCACACCCTTTCCATTTATACAGGGGACTGATTGCTGCGGCCGAGTTGTAGATGTCGCCCCCGGGGAAGATGACATGCTTGTGGGTGTTCGAGCCTTAGTAAGACCTTGCATGCGCGTCACCGATTTTAACTCCATGGAAAATATCTGGATGGCCTCCGATTTCGATGGTGCCTTTGCCCAATTTGTTAAGGTCCCCGCCAAAGAGGTTTTTCCGGTGAGGTGTGATTGGAGCGACGCCGAGTTGGGCACGATTCCTTGCGCCTATGGCACGGCCGAGAACATGATTCATCGGGCCGGCGTAAAAAAGGGTGACCATGTGTTAGTTGCCGGAGCATCAGGAGGGGTGGGTTCTGCCGCAGTTCAGCTCGCCATGCGACGGGGTGCTGTCGTGACCGCAATTGTGGGGAAGACTAAAACAGACCGGGTGCGATCACTCGGAGTCGATAGTGTGATTGCACGGGGGGATGATATTGTCGCTGGTTTGGGTGAGAAATCGGTAGATGTTGTCGTGGACAATGTCGGCGGATCTAGCTTCCCACAAATGTTAAAAGTATTAAAAAGAGGCGGAAAATTTGTTTCATCCGGCGCCATCGGCGGTCCCCTGGTGAGTCTCGACATGCGTGATTTTTACTTAAAGGATCTGACATTAATCGGCTGCACAGCATGGGACGAGCCGGTTTTTCCCAATCTTATTTCCTATATCGAAAGGAACGAGATAAAGCCCCTCCTGGATAAGACCTTCCCTTTGGAGCGTATTGCAGACGCCCAACGGGAATTTATGAAGAAAAAGCACTTCGGCAAATTTGTGCTGATTCCGCCGCCAGTGGCGTCACCGTATATCAGGTCGTAAAATCAGCCATATGATCTTCATCATGCAGTGCTTTTCTTATGATAGAAGGGATCAAAGAAGGGCTCCGCGCATAACGGTTACCGCCTGCCCCCCGAGATAGACGCGATCATCTCCCACCCGCACTTTTACCACTCCCCCTCTGGCAGATGCCTGATATGCGGTCAGCTCTTTTTTATTGAGTTTTTTTGCCCAATAGGGCCCCAGGCAGCAATATGCCGACCCGGTAACCGGATCCTCATTGACGCCTGCTGCCGGAGCAAAGAAACGGGAAATAAAATCATACGGGCTGGTATCCGAACGGCTGGTAACAATAAAGCCACGACAGGAAAATTCGCTTAGCAACGTAAAATTGGGAGACATTTTTCGAACCGTATCTGCTGACTCGAATTCAAGCATAAAATCGAAGCGGTTCTTACCCGAATATTGCGCCGGGGCCCCAAAAGCGTCAAGCAGATTTTCAGGAATTTCCGTTTGCTTTTCAGGCTCAGCGGGAAAGTCAAGTTCGATCCATGCATCTTTGCGCACTGCGCTCAGAAGACCGCTTTTGGTATAGAATCTCGCCGGGCTGTCGGGAGGTAAAAACCCCTGTTCCCACAAAATATGCGCGCTGGCCAGTGTGGCATGACCGCATAAGTCAACCTCAACCGCAGGGGTAAACCATCTTAAATTATATCCGTCGCCTTGCTCTACCAAAAATGCGGTTTCTGAAAGATTCATTTCATTGGCGAGGCGCTGCATCCACTCTTCATCGGCGGCCTCCGGCAATACGCAAACAGCGGCTGGATTACCGGCAAAGGGCCTATTGGTAAAGGCATCCACCTGAAATATCTCCTGTGCCATCTTTCCTCCTCTACACTTGCTTTGTTCATGTTTTAATTGAGGTAAAATCCAGTGACGCTCACAAAAAGACACCATGCCCCATGCCCCATGCGCTGTGGGCTCCATGCTAAATAGGGCTCAGATGCGCAATGTGGCCATCAGTCTCAATGGATTTGTTAATAATTCCAGCGCTGATACGATATGGGTACAAACAATATCGGCGGCATTAAGCGTGGCTGCTGCGGCACCCTCTTCCAATACGACTGCAATACCTAATGCCGCTTCTTTTAACATGAGCTGATCATTGCGCCCGTTACCCACACAAACCGTATTTTCAGCACCCAGCCTTTTTACGTATTCGAGTTTGCCGATATCCTGGGCGTCCGGCGCAATAATTGAAAGGTCGCATTTAATGCCCTCAAGGGCGGTACGGGCCTTTCCAAATGTATCGGCGGTGAGGATATGAACTTGGAGCTTATCGGCCAAAGCGACTAAATTTTCTTTCACTCCCGTAATTAGATTGCCGTCGCAGGCGATGGTTCCGTTATAGTCCAGAACCATATGCCTAAGTTGTAATTTGCGATCCCCGGGGATATTGATTTCGAGCATTTTTCATTTCCTTAAAAATGTTTTGTTCACCACAAAAAATAACCAAAGGAAACAAGCCCAAGTCGACATGATCAATTTTTCGCGGCTGGAAGCCGCGATCGAGAAGAATCTATCGCATGTCGGTTACCTTGCGAACTCATGAAAAATTATTTAGGCATATTCGGCAACATGTTTAATCATGGCTGATTTCATTCGATCGAGTGCTTCTTCAAGCAAATGCCGCCGACAGCCGAAGTTGAGGCGCACAAACCCGGGGCCGCCAAATTCGATGCCATCCTGGAGCCCCACGCCGGCGTCTTCAAAAAACCTGACGGGGTTCGGCAAGTCAGCGGATCGCAGGTCGATCCAGGCCAGATACGTTGCTTCCAGCGGGGCCATTGATAGCAGCGGCATATCGGTGATGGCTCGCGCGACCGTGTCTCGATTGCCGCGCAGGTATTCCAGTAATCCTGCATGCCAATCTGCACAGTCCCGATAGGCGGCTTCCGCCGCTGCAAAGCCGAGGGCGTTTACCAGGGGCACAATTCCCGACTTGGCCTGAACAAAGCGACGGCGTAGCTTCTCATCCGGTATAACGGCAAAAGCACACCCCAGCCCGGGCAAATTAAAGGTTTTGCTGGGAGACATCAGCGTGATGGTTCGTTTGGCCACTTCCGGGTCCAGTGTTGATGTCGGCAGGTGTGTTTTTTCTTCGTCCAGCAACAACCCGCAATGGATTTCATCTGAACAGATGATGACATCGTGCTTTTCGCAAATCATCGCCAGAGCCATTAGTTCATCACGGCTAAATACGCGGCCGACCGGATTGTGGGGGTTGCAGAGAAGAAACAGGCGGGTGGCGGGCGTAATCGCGCTTTCAAGACGATCGAAATCAAACGTCCATTGATTGTCTTTTTCCTGCAGGGGCACTTTGACCAGACGGCGCCGGGAGTTTTCGGGGGCGGTAAGAAACGGCGGGTATACCGGCACCGCCGTCATGACATCATCATTGTCTTCGCCAACTGCTCGACAGGCCACATTGAGGCCGGTCACCAGACCGGGCAGCCACACCAGCCACTGCGGTTCAATCTCCCAGCCGTAATCAGCATGAAGCATCTTAACCACAATGGTGTTTAGGCTTTCGGGTGGAATCGTATATCCAAACACACCATGAGCAATACGCTGCTGGAGCGCGTCAATGACAGCCGGCGGTGAGCAAAAATCCATGTCAGCAACCCACAGCGGAATGATATTCCGGCCTTTATACTTGTCCCACTTCATGCTGGCGGTATCCCGCCGTTCAACGGGTATGCTGAAATCAATACATGTGTCCTTTTCCAAAGTGCATTTTTCCCTTTTTTTAAATTTGCAAACGCTCAATTTAGGTATTGATAGGTACTATTCGAATTCAAAGTGTTTGTCAAAAAGATGGGGATCATCGAAATGCGCCCGCCCCACAAATTTGATGGCATGGTGTCCGCGCTGCCGCATTCTGCCGACCAGGGGAACACCCATGGGAATAAAAATATCCGATTCAATCCGTTCGGAATATTTTCCAATCCCCCTTGCGGTGAACATGCTTTCATTTTGGCTGTCCTTTTTTGGCAACATTTCGAGCCGTTCATAGGGCTCCAGGCGGTAAGGCATGAAATCAACAGGTATTCTGCGGGCATTAATATTGGCAACCTGGTGCCAGCCTGAAATGACGCTGATCGTTAGTCGTTTTGCGGGAAAGTCATCCGGCAGCCCGGTGGGCACGAAGGCATCGATTGCCAGCGGGGAGGGTCGGATTTGTTGAACCGCTGCTTTGCGGGGGGCAAAAAAATGATAACACCCGCAGTTGTTCATCATATCGACCATAAACGGCCTGCCATCGTTGGCCAGACTCACCCGAACCGTTAGCCCATCGAGGTGGCCGCGTTCGATCAGCGGCGCATTCGGCCCGCCGCGTGCTGAATACCAGATGACATAGTTAATCTGCAAAACGGGCTCGTTTTTAAAATAGGCATGGGTAAAATAATAGTAGACTGCGGGGTTGTCAGGGTCGATTACAAGCTGTGTATCACCCCATCCCATCGCGCCGGGTCTATCATAGTCTGCTACCAGATCTTGATGGATGACCGGTGCGAAAGTCGCCGATAATGTCTTTCGGTCGGCATCGGAGGGCAACGGTATTGCCAGCGGGTTTTGTCTGGATCGATGCAATATTTCCCGGATCGTCTCGCCGGAAAATTCTAAAGTCTCGGCCGGTCCGAAGGCAGTTAAGGTTCCCTGCGTCTGAAGCGCATCGGGAGGTAATTGATGCCATTCAGCTATCTCGTTGAAAACGCGGTGCGTAACGATCGCAACCGGTATGGATGCAATGGGGTATAATCCGACAATCCGCATCAGGGTCGAATATTCATCGGAATCCTGCACCGCAGTCAGCAAGGCCTTGTGAAAATCGGGTTGGAGCTGATCGTGGGCCAGCAATTTATCCGAATAAAAAATCGCTTTTGCCTGAAGTATTCTGCGCTCAGGCTGCAGGTCGAAAGCAGCCGCCAATTTTTCCAGTTCACTGGCAGGAAGCGTCTGAATCTCGATTTTTCGCGCAGATAGATCCAACAGCTGCATCAGACGCACCCACTGGTCTTTCTGGGCATCATTTTTCAGCCTGGGCTTCAGCGAAACCAGGAAACGGTCGGCCCGCAGGTACGGAAACCCTGGCACCGCAAAATAAGCGCCGTGACGAGTGCCTGAACGGTAAACGGCACTATCCAGTTCCTCGAAAAAAAGGCTATACGCCGAAGGCCTTAACGATTTGTTTACAAATTGGTATGAAGCCCGACCGGCACATCCCTGGGCAATCATAATCAACATCAGAAGGCTAAAAAAAAGATCGGTTTTAAGTTTCATCGAAGGTTTGCGTTCCTGGGGAAAAGGGTTCACCTGATTTCCTGAAGGCTATGGCTTCTTTTTGGTTTTCAATAGCATATCATAAGCTCTTGTTAATTCTACAAATTTTTTCGAATCACCCCCCTTGTCCGGGTGAAGCTCCTGTGCTCTGCGCCGAAATATTCTAATCAGATTCTGTCTGCTCATTTTTTTAAGTGCGTCTTTGGTTTCACCGAAAATTTGGCCGGCTTCGTCCAAGGTAACCGAACCCGCTTCAAAGGGAGAATGATAATCGCGCCGGCTATGAATAAAATTGCGAATGTAATCTTCCACCCAGGATCTAGTGGCAAAATCATAATCAAAATACATCAGGACGTATCGGACCAGATATCCGTGCAAACGACTTGTGGTCTGCATGCCGGCCCAGAATGTGAGGTCCCGGTTCAGGCTGCAGATTTCCTCGATAAAATGATCATCAATATCACTCTGCTTTAAATACTGGGGTCTTTTTTTGGCAAAGGATTCGTTAAAGAATCGATTGATGTTAAAAATAACATACGTATAGGCTTTGTATTCCCGCGGATTCAGCTGTGACTCCATGTCCAAGAATAGCTGTTCGATCTCGTCTCTGGATTTGTTGCGCAAAACATTGAACAGCTTTTGCGGCACGAGCCACAGATAGCCCTGCTCCATACGGCCGAATTTGAGATAATGGAGCCTGCGCCTGTCAAAAATGTGTACCGGAGACGCTGCCTCCGCGGGTTTTTCACGGTTTGCCTTGCTTTTGCGTGAAAGTGCTTCTCTGTGCCGAAAATGCTCCAAGGCCCGTTGAATGCGGGGATCTAAAAACCGCCAGAAAATATCTTCTAGATGATTATCCTGCAACACCACATCCAGTGCATCTAAACGGTCTTCAATCACCGGATCAATATAAAAGGAGTTCCCCCCCGGATAGACAATATATTTGGCCGGATCCGTCCCCAGATCAAACAAATCGCGACTTAAAAAATAATCACCATCCCGATAGGATTCCCGAATAGCGTAATGAATCTTACCGTTTATGTTTGTCTGGGCCAGGTACACAGCTGTTGCTCCTATTTCACCTGCCTGTCAAGTTTCAGGCTCAGGGATTCTTTTTTGCCAGATCGATTTAATCCCTTCTACTGGTTTAATGGGTTGAATTTGTTTAATTTGTTAATTATCTTAACCCTTCTCGAACCAATCAAACGAATAAAACCAATTGAACCAATTAAACAGGCCTTATCGCCTTGATCGATGAGCCGATGAACCGGGTGGCTGACACCCTCGGTATTTAAACCGGCTTCTTCTTTTTCTTACCCACCTTCCAGGCGCGCCCAACGACCTCTCCCAGTCTCTGGTATTGCTGGGCACCCGTTGTGTATATCAAGGGGTCAATCTTGCTTGAATCCGCTTTTTCATCAGTCAAACATTCTTCTTTTACATAGGCTTCAGTAATTTCACCAACGAATAGGATATGGCTGCCGAGCTCCAGTGAATGGATCACCTGGCATTCCAGATTTACCGGGCATTCTTGAATCAGCGGGGCGGTTTTGAGCTTGCCGTAATCGACCTTAAAAATTTGAGACTTGTCGACTTTGTGGCCGGAATAGATGCCGCAATAGTCGACCTTTTCAACCAAATCTGCAGAGGGTATATTAATGGAAAAGGTCCTGTTCGCTGAAATGCCTTTAAGCGTGAATCGGGCCGGCTGCAGGGCAACCGAAATTGCCGGCGGCTTTGATGCAGCAATGCCGCACCAGGCAGCCGTCATAAAGTTCGGCTTTCCGTTCACCAGCGCACCCACCAAAACCGCCGGCATGGGGTACAGTAAGGTCTGGGGTCCAATCGCTTTTTTCATAAAAATACTCCTTTATTGGGGTTTCAGATAAAAAATTAGGTTTCAGTGTTCAGGTGAACGCCGAGATACCCGTGATCTCCTTGCCGATCACCAGGGTGTGCATACCGGCGGTTCCTTCCAGAGCGCTGATGGCCTCCAGGTCGCAGAGATGCCGGATAACCTGATAGTCGGCCAGGATACCGCGGGCTCCAAGAATATCACGGGCCAGGCGGGCAATTTTCATGGCCTCCTGCACATTATTCATTTTGGCCAGAGATATTTGGGCCGGCCGGGCCTTGTGTTCATCCAGCAGCCGCCCGAGATGATAATTGATTAGCTGTGCTTTGGTGATTTCGACCATTATGCGCACCAGCCGGTCCTGAACAAGCTGGAATCCAGCAATCGGCCGATCAAATACTTCGCGGTCGAGAGCAAACGCTCTGGCAGCCTGATAGCAAGAAACCGCGGAACCGACTGCGCCACAGGCGACCCCATATCTGGCAAAATTGAGACATTCAAATATGGATTTGAGCCCCCTGGCATTCGGCAAAATATTATTTTCCCCAATCGCACAGTTCTTCAGCTCGATCAGCGCAGTGGGTGATGTTCGATAGGAGAATTTGCGCTGGATCGGTTTGGCGCGAAATCCTGCTGTACGGGTTTCCACTAGAAAACCCCGGATCTCTTCATTGTATTTTGCCCAGATAATCGCCACTTTTGCAATCGTGCCGTTGGTAATCCACATTTTTTTACCGTTCAGAATAAAACGCCCCTTTTTCTTTTGGGCCCGGGTTTCCATGCCGGAGGGGTTTGAGCCGAAACCCGGCTCGGACAGGCCAAAACACCCAATACTGCTTCCGGTGGCCAGTTCAGGCAACCATTTTTCGCGCTGTTCTTCAGACCCAAATCGGTAAATGGGAAACATCACCAACGAATTCTGAACCGAAAACATCGCCCTTAAGCCGCTGTCACAGCGGCCCAGCTCCTGGCAGATGAGGCCGTAGGTCGTATGGTTGCTTTGGTTGCAGCCATAGCCGTCCACGTGGACCCCAAACAGGCCTAATCCGGCAAGCTTGGGGATGAGCTGTACCGGAAAGGTACCCTTGTCAAAATGCTCGGCCATAACGGGCATACATTCCTTATCGACAAATGCCCGTATCGTGTCTCTGATCTTTTTTTCTTCAGCGCTGAGCAGTGCATCGGTCTCGTAGAAATCAACGACTTCGTCTGTCGCCATGATATTACTCCCGGCTATGGATCATAGATCCCGCTAATAAGGACTTATTTAAAAAATCTACTCTATCATAAGTATCTGAAAGATAAAGGGCAACTGTTGTTAAAAACAAAACTTTGGCAGTTCTTGTTTTTCGCATTAATGTGGTTAGATTAACCCTGAGCAACAGGTCTGAAAACGAGCAGACAATTCAATCCGCATGAAATCATACGTGCGCAAATCGGGAGGTAAATATGGAACCGCGTCAGCTGGGGCAATCCGACATTCAAATAACGCCGATCATTATGGGACTGTGGCAGGCCGGTAAAGAGATGTGGGTGGACATCGATGATAAAAAAACAACGCAGGCTGTTCGCGCTGCTTTTGATGCGGGCATCACGACTTTTGACACGGCGGAAGCTTACGGCAAAGGACATTCGGAGAAAATCCTGGCATCCGCAACATCGGATATTCGCCATAAGGTCATTTATGCGACAAAGGTGTTTGCCAACCATTTAAATTATGACCAGGTCCTGGAATCCTGTCATCGTTCGTTAAAGAATCTGCAAACCGATTATATCGACCTTTATCAAATCCATTGGCCATCCGGTTCATTCGGCTTTAAGGAAGTGCCCATCGGAGAGACCATGGGCGCCCTCAACGACCTCAAAGAGCAGGGGAAGATTCGATCAATCGGCGTTTCCAATTTTTCCCGCCCCCTGCTGCAAGAAGCGGTCGAATATGGGCAAATTGACAGCCTGCAACCGCCTTATTCTCTCTTCTGGCGCCATATCGAAAAAGATGCCATGTCATTTTGTGCCGAAAACAAAATCACCATTCTGGCATACTCGCCCATGGCCCAGGGGCTGTTAACCGGAAGATTCGGACCGGGCCACACTTTTAAGAAAGGTGACATCCGGGCTAAAAATAAGCTGTTTCAGCCGGATACCTATACCCGGGTACAGGAAGCGCTTTCAAAACTGCGCCCGCTTGCAGAACAAAGAGGCATCACGCTGGGCCAGCTGGCCTTGAGCTGGGTCACTTCTCACGCTGGCACATGTGCAATTGCAGGCGCCCGTGACGCTGATCAGGTAAGTGAAAACGCCAAGGCAGGTGCCATATCTTTATCAAATGATGAGCTGTCGCAACTAGATGAGATCGGCCGCGGCGTTACGGACTATCTGGACCAGGATCCAGTCATGTGGAATCTATAGCAGATATAAGAGCGTCTAATTTTTCCAGCAGATAATTTTACGATACGAACTCCAGGTCACCCATCTTTATTAGAATCTGCCATATACTCTAAAACATAAGAAGATTCATTGGTGACATATTTCTCAAAATCCCTTCTTTTTTCAAGTCTGGCGGGTGCCCCAAGTATCTTTTGAAGGGCATCTAGACTTGTCACCTCCAACATTATCGTTCTTTTAGGATAAGTTGAGAAGCCATGCTTCAGGACCGTGGCACGTTTCACACAATCTTGCGAGGCCCAGAAGGTTAAGCCATTTTCCATTAACCATTTATCCCCTTCAACAACATTTTCCGGAATCATATCAAAACTGACAACAAAACAATACATTTTATCCCCCTATAATTCTACCGTTGATATGAAATCGTTATCACAAATCTTTCAGGGATTCAAAAGCACTGATATGTTGGGGCTATCATCTATTTGCTTGTATTTTTGCTTTAATCAGATTCCGATAAAAGTATACGATCAAATAACTGATCACCCAAGTTGATACTGCTAAAGTAAGATATTTTAAGAGCGAAGGAATTGTTGTGTTAAGCATGATTAATGCGATGCTACCCATAACGATAACGTGCATGATATAAACGTAATAAGAATTTTCGTTCAACGCTTTCAAAATTTTTCCGTTTTTGTTCAGATAATATCTGAAGGTTGTAACCATCAGATACAACAAGCATAACAGCGAAAGATGAAAACCAAACCAAAGAAGAATTCTATCTGTGATTTCTGAAAAAATAAAATTACCCGGCCTTATAAAAAAATTAATGAGGACTAAAATATATAGGTTTAGCGGAATCCATGCCGTACAATTAATGACGACGTATAATTTTTTACTTGTAACGTCAGACTCAAATATCTTTAGTTTATAGCATAGCGAACCGAATAGAAAGATCACAAAGTAGATGAATAGTCTTTCATTTTGGAAATCAATTAATATTGTTTTTGTCCAGCCTTGAAATTTAAAAATACTCATACAGAAACTATAAACAAAGCCGATGAGAAAGATTGCCCAGAGGGCTTTCGTCAAGGTAATACTTGATATTTTTATGTTGGCTCTTGAGAGGCGTAAATACAATATGTCGAATAAAAAAAGAACCGGTAGAAACCACAGCCAGTTTTGATTCCAAATTCCGTTGCTCCAGTGAAAGTAGGTCGTCCAGCTTTCTCGAGGTAAATTCCGAGAGTATAAAAATATAATTTTGTAAAGTGGAATTAGGGTTAAAACAGCTACAATCCAGGGAATGATAAGTCTTTCGAATCTGGATTTTAGAAATGCCCATCCTTTCTTCTTTTCCATAGATAAAGGCATAAAAAATCCGGAAAGAAGCCCATATGCCACTACTCTCATAAACACCGCCGGCATGATATAAAACCACCAAAAAAATCATGAAAGTTCTTAGATTATCTGAGAAGTAAATCCTATTTCCTTTGAAATGGTGGCGCATTGAGAGTGTCCGTAATATCCTGCAATTGCAGATGCGCTAATTTTCGCAAAGGCCCATTGCCGGATTTGACCTGCGGCGGCATTCGCTATCCAGGCACTTTTCTCCTTTTAGCATTTGTAAGGATAAAAATGATGATAGCAAAATCCTTGCGGATCACCCCACTTCATTTCGGTATCAATCAAACACTGCCCGATCATGTTCTTGGTCACGTCCTCGTAATCCGGCCGCTGCTCCTCCCGGCTTTTGCAATCCATACAGATGGTTTGATGATCATACACCGATAAAATTCTTTGATCATTCGCCCCCATTTTCTTATCGCATCGAGTGCATTGGGTTGCGCAAGTCAGCTGTTCCGCCCACTCATCTACCATTTCCATTTTTCTTTCCTCCTTAAGTTGGTTTTGGGAAAATTATATAAAATCAAGAAAAATCAATACGCTATTTTTTTATGTCCTCGACGAGATCTTTAATAATGGCAATCACATTTCGCCCACGCTCGCGGGCAATCCGGTGGGCTTCTGCCACAATTTGGACTGCCTGCACTTTCAACTCGGCTTCGTTGGGAACCGGCATTTTCAATTTTTGATACCGCCATGCCAAAAATCGCATGGCCATCCGTTCTTCTTGCTGTTTGAAAAAACCCACTTCTCATTCTCCGGGTTTACCAAAATATTATATCGCCCAGGTTCAAGGTTATGGTAAATAGCACATAGCTGATCGCTCACAGGTCATAGGCTTGAAAGCTGGGAAGCCAGAAAGCCTTCTGACTATGGGCCATAAGCTGTCAGCGATTTGCCTGACACCTGAGCACTGACACTTGCAGCCGAATTGTGGCCGCAGACCAGCTGTCAGCGGCCATTAGCGCTATGCTAACTTGCCTTTGAACTCATCTGGCGATGGCATAACTTGAATACGAATCTCTCCAGAATAAGCTTCGGATCCTGACCGCTTAATTTGAGCTGAGCATCGGTTTCGTTTAACAAACCGACGGCTGCCAATAATTCGGTTTTCGAGTAACGCTCCGATTTTTTCATAAGCTGGTAAACCGGATAAGCATTTTTAGGGTTCCTGGCAAGCAATAGATCCGTTTGAATTTTCTTTTTTTTCTTCCCTTTGCCCCGCGCAGGCGTTTTAGCGATATCGCCGGAAGAAGACATTGGATTATCCCAGTCTTCCAGTATTTTCAGTAATTCCTGATCAAAGGCCACGATGGCTGGCATGACACTTTGCTGGAAGGTATTAAAGGAAAGCCCGGCATGCCATCCCTTTGCCTGTTTACTTTTTGCAAAATCTTTTGCCAGAGTCAATCGCCGGACCTGATTGGCAATGGCGGCCAAAATCTGCAGCGGGTGAAAATCGGCTGCAAGCAGAGAGTTTAAAAAAAAGAGAACCTTTTCAATCTGGCGGTCCGCAACGGCGTTCGTAAAGTCATAAATCGGATCTTTTTTGGTGCGCTTCAAAACCGCTTCAACATCTTCCACCGTAATTGCATTTCGTTTGCCGACATAGTCTATGAGCTTTTCAAGGCTGCCGCAGAATATTCTCAGATCAAAGCCGGTCATATCCAACAATGCCAGATAGGCGCCTTTGTCCATTTTTTTGTTGCTCGGTTTGAGGATTTCGGCCATTTTTTGAACGAGAATATCTTCCTGCGCCATTTTATCCGCACGACGATCCCCTTTGGGGACCGTGCAATCGATTGCCACCCCCTGTTTGGATATTGCTTTATACAGGCCTCGTCGTTTATCAACAACGTCGGTGGTGATAACTAAATGATTATTTTGAGGAAAACCCTTCTCAATCGCTTTTTGAAGTGCACCCGCCTGATCCGAAGGTTCCGGTATGCCCAACTCATTTTCCTGACAGTACCCGATCACATCGTCCAGCCAATCATCGATCTTTATCAAATCAGACGCAGCCTTCAAGGTTTTAGACCTGTTGGAACGATCAACATCTTCAAAAGACAGGTTTAAATTACTCATTAGGCTTAAAAAGTATTTTGCAGCCGTCTTTATGTCATCGCCATCGTATGCTTTCTTTGCATTTTCCAGCAGGCGGCTTTTATCATCACGGGTATAAAAAATTCTTGATTCCCGCATGGTAACCACTTTGGTACCGGGCAAAAGCGAAAACGTGTTGACGCTTTCGATCACGTCATAGATGTTTTCAGTGGTTCCTTCCACAGGATCGTAATTTGCGCTTCGGTTCCCTTCCGGAAGCAATGTATCCAGAAGTTTGTCAAAGGCATTTTTTACCAGCAACTCTTCGCCAAAAAGTAAATACACCGCAGCGAATTCTTTGGCAGGATCGCTTTTTAAGTCCTTTAAATATTTTTTAAGTAATTTATGACTAATTTCAGGCATCTTATTCGGTGGGACAAATATAAAGCCTTATGATTGGCTAAAGCAAGAATAATTGCACACGGCGGAAGCGCAAAGAGTTGGAGGATCGCCCCGCAAAGGGCGGGACTTAAAAAGCGCTGCGCTTTCGGTTTGCGGCAATCCTTTTATTTGCCTCTAACCTCAATCCTCTGGCCTCTAATACTTTTTTTATTCCGGCATTTTTTTGAATATCAGGTGATATAAGAATATACCAATTCCAATGGAGATCGCACTGTCGGCAATATTGAATGCCGGCCAATGCAGGTCACCGACAAAAAAATCAAGAAAATCGACCACCATTCCAAAACGAATCCGATCGATCAGGTTGCCAATGGCGCCACCAAAAATCAGCGCAAATGCCGCAGCCAGCCATGAATATTGCGCCGGTGTTTTTTTATAAAAATAAAAAATCAAGCCGACTGCCAGCGAAGATATAAAAAGAAAAATAATGCTCCGCAGGGTCGCGCTCAGATTGGCCATCAGCCCAAAGGCTCCGCCCGGATTGTGAATGTGGGTGATGTTAAAAAAACCATCGATTACGGATATATTTGTATTAACCGGCAGGTAATGCAGAATCAGCCCTTTGGTGAACTGATCCAGCAAAATAACAGCCCCGGCGATAGCCACCAGCTTTATATATTTGTTCTTTAGCATTCTTTTGTTTAATTGGTTTGATTGGTTTAATTCGTTCAATTGGTTCGGTTTAAGCCAACCAATTCAACCAATGAGACAAATAAAACTAATCTAACAAATCCTTGAACCTTTGAACCTCTGAACCCTGAACCTATGACATATCCGCCAGCGCCTTCTGGCAGCGTTCACAGATGGTTGGATGCTCGCTGTCAGAACCGACGGATAATTCATGATTCCAGCAGCGTTCGCACTTTTTACCGGAGGCTGCCTCGATCTTAATCGATAATCCTTCAAGCTTCTCGCTTTCAAAGCTGCCGTCAAGTTTTTTACCTTTAAGCAGTGAAACGCTTGAGACGATAAATATAAATCTTAAATCTTCAGCATACGGTTGCAGGAGGTCGTATAAGCCTTCCTTTGCAGAGATCGTAACCGCTGCATCAAGCGGGTGCCCGATTTGCTTCGCGGCCCGGGCCTCTTCCAGCGCCTTGGTGGCCTCTGCCCGTATTTTCAAAATTGTCTCCCATTTTTGCGCCAGATCTTCATCTTTCCATTGGCTGTTTACCTCAGGCAACAAGGCAAGGTGAACACTTGACGTCTTCTCGCTGTGCGCCGGCATATACTCCCATATTTCCTCGGCCGTAAAAGGAAGAAGCGGCGCCATTATCCGCGCCAGAGCGTCCAGCAAAAAATACATGACCGTCTGGGCGCTTTTGCGGGCATTTGATTTCGGCGGTGAGGTATATAGCCGGTCTTTGAGAATATCTAGATAAAACGCAGACAGGTCAAGTGTGCAATAATTGTGAAGCGCATGGTAGATAATATGATACTCATACTGTTCATAGGCTTTAAGTGTTTTTTCGATCATGCCCTGAAGCTTGTGAAGCGCAAACCGGTCGACCTCCGGCATGGAATCGCAAGAGATTTCATCGATTGCTGGATCGAAGTCGAACAAATTGCCCAGCATAAACCGGCTGGTGTTCCGGATTCGACGATACGCATCGCTTAACTGCTTTAGAATATTTTCTGAAATACGAATATCTTCTCTGTAATCTGTCGCCGATACCCATAATCGCAGAATCTCCGCACCGTATCTGTCAATCACCTCACTGGGAGCGATGACATTGCCCAGCGACTTGGACATCTTTCTGCTATCGGCGTCGACGACAAAGCCATGGGTTAACACCGCCTTATAAGGCGCCTGTTTACGGGTACCGACCGCGGTCAGAAGTGCGCTGTGGAACCAGCCCCGGTGCTGATCACTACCCTCCAGATACAGATCCGCCGGCCATCGCAGGTCTTCTCTGGGCTCCAGCACCGCTGCATGGCTCACCCCTGAGTCAAACCAGACGTCCAGAATATCATTCTCTTTAACAAAGTTTTTGCTGCCACATGATGAACACTTAACGTCATCCTCAAGAAAGTAAGAAATATCTTTTTCAAACCAGATATCGGCTCCGTGCTGTTCAAATTGAGAGTAGACCCTCTCCATAATATTTTGATCCAGCAGAATGGCTTCACAGTCCTGGCAATAAAACACGGTAATCGGAACCCCCCAGGCCCGTTGTCGGGATACACACCAGTCCGGGCGATTTTCAATCATACCGTAAATCCGATCTCGGCCCCATTGCGGAATCCAGTTGACCGTGTCGATAGCGGTCAGTGAATCCCGGCGCAGGTCGGTTTTATCCATTGAAATGAACCATTGCGGTGTTGCCCGGAAAATAACCGCCTGCTTACAGCGCCAGCAATGCGGATAGCTGTGCTCAATG
>Ga0209536_100007031_pt1 | contig 17098 bp, 15 predicted proteins | sample DeeMarSeWOR28_12_FD_187461 | JGI IMG/M metagenome (GOLD analysis project Ga0209536, IMG submission 187461) | Marine sediment microbial communities from White Oak River estuary, North Carolina - WOR-2-8_12 (SPAdes) (version 2) | ecosystem: Environmental > Aquatic > Marine > Intertidal zone >... | reverse complement strand
CCGCCTCAGGTCACGAACCATCTTACGAAAACCAATGGGTTCCAGAGAAAAGGCGTGATCTGTTCCCTTCCAGGTGTGATTCATCGTGAAATGCTTTTCAACGACTCTGGCACCCAGCATGTAAGCGGCCACCGCCATGGCGATCCCATTGTCATGGGATGAAAGCCCGATGACGATGTCCGGGTACCGCTCACGGAAGGTTGTAATCACCCGCAAATTGAGCTCGTCGAATTCCGCCGGGTAACCGGCCGTGCATTGGAGGATACAGAGCCGCGGATTGATCGGCATTATCGCATCATAGGCCCGGTTGACATCCTCCATGGTGCCGCCTCCGGTACTGAGGATGATGGGTTTTTGAAACTGAGCGATATGCTTCAGCAGGGGGATGTTTTTCAGATCACCCGAAGCCGCCTTGAAGGCCGGAAGATCCAGTTTCGCCAGAAAATCGGCGCTGGGAAAATCAAAAGCCGTTGCAAACATGGTGACCCCGATTTCCTGTGCGTAAGCCTTCAATTCCGTGTACTCTTCCCAGCCGAATTCCAGAAATTCGCGATGTTCACCATAGGTTTTTCCGAAACTGTTTTGATGCTCATAGGGTTTGTTGTATCCGGCATCGGTATACAGCTGCCGATTGTCTCTTTTTTGCAGTTTGACAGCATCAGCGCCGCATTCTTTGGCAACCTCAAACATCTCTTTGGCGGTGTCGAGCCTGCCCTGGTGGTTGTGCCCGATTTCGGCGATAACATAGCAATCACCATCATCCTGGATGGTTGTTCCATCGATCCTTAATTCTCTCATCGATACTTCCTCTCCTGCGATTAAATTTAATGTTGTCTTATTCTGCCAGGGTGCGCTCGAATAAATCACATATTTCCCGAACGGCACCCCTGCCTCCGTTTGCACGCGTTCGATAGCGGGCAAGCGCAATGACATCCGGATGGGCATCCTGAACCACAATGGGTAGCCCGACGCATGCCAGGCATTCCCGGTCGTTGGTGTCGTTGCCCACAAAAGCAACTTCTGCCAGCGAGATGCCCATTTCCGCTACAATGTTTTCCAGAGCCTTTCGCTTGTCCTCGCAACTTTGCAAACAGCGAATGTTTAATTTGCGCGCCCGAGCCGAAACCACCGGGTTGGTCTCTGTGGAGATAATCATGGTCTCGATCCCCAATCGCTTTATTTTCTGCAGACCAAGCCCGTCACTGCGATTGCAACGCACCGCCTCGGTACCGTCCTGAAGCACCCAGACCATATTGTCGGTAAAAACCCCGTCAAAATCAAAAGCGATAAGACGAATGTTGCGTATAACCTCTTGCATAAATTATGATCCCCTGTCATGCAGGCCCGGCAATTGTCAGCCGCTTGCGATGTCGCTTTCTGGTTTACTTTTTAAGTCGTCGAAGCCAGTTTTACATCCTGGCCCCTGTCGCTTGCGTCATCTGATGAGTTTTTCCCGTCAGTTTGCTTTGCCGGGACCGGCAGGACTTTCGCATTTTCGATGCGATAGGCCTGATCCGCAATATCGACCAGAGCCGGTTGATGGGAAATGGACACAAGGGTTAGTTCTCCCCGAAGCTGGCGCATCGTTTTGCATATTTCCGCCTCGCTATCGGGATCCAGCGCGCTGGTTGCCTCATCAAGAATCAGCAATTTTGGTCTGTGCACCAGCGCGCGTGCAATTGCAATGCGCTGCCGCTGGCCCCCGGAAATTTTGCCTCCGCGTTCGCCGACAATGCTTTCCATGCCCTGGGGCATGGCCAATACAAATTCCCAGGCACCGGCTGCACGCAGGGCATATTCGACATCTTTATCGCTCAGTTCAGAATCACCCAGCGTGACATTGGCCCTGATCGTATCATGCAGTAACAAGGTTTCCTGGGGAATATAGCCGATCATCCGGCGCCACTGTTTTATATCCACTTGCGCCAACGGCAGATCATCGATGAACAACTCGCCCTCCTGCGGGTGCAGCAGACCGGTTACGAGATCCACAATGGTGGTTTTACCCGATCCCGAGGAACCGACAAGAGCCGTAATCTTGCCGGCCGGAAAGGTTAGCGAGGCGTTTCGAATTATCCAATCCTCTTTATACGCAAAGCCGACATTGCTGAAACGGACTTCATGATTCAGTTGAGGGATCTGATTTCCCGTACTGTCTTCTTGTTCTTTTTCTACTTCCGCAATGGTGTCTTGTAACGACCAATAAGCGCTTTCATAGACCACCATCTCCTGATAACGTTCCTGGATTTTATTCAACTGCCGCAATAACTGGATGCTCAGATATACCAGAATCATTACGTTCGCCAGGGGCAGATCCAAATACTTCAATGCCACATAAAGGCCGACGGCTATAAATATCATCAACAGCGGTTCTTGAAAAGCTTTTAAGGCTTCCTTATTGAATACTTCCTTTTGCAGCGCTTTGTTCAGGCTGGTCGTCTTTCTTTCCAATAGATAGTCGGCCAGGTTTTCCCGGGCCATGGCCTTCAAAGGTTTTATGGACTGCAGCATGTCCGTCATCACCGAGAGCAGTGATTTTAACAATTTGGTTCGGCGGAGGCCCGCTTTTCGCGCCTTCTGAACAAAGCGCTTTAGCAAAAAAATGATGATAAAACCCGCAGCCAAAGCGATTAATGTAACCTTCCATGACACGAGAATGGCGATTGCCGCATAGACGAGGGCTTGAATGGCAAAAGCAGTCATCATAATGCCGCTCATGTAAGCCCGGGAAGCCCGGTTTGCTTCCGTCGCCATGGCATTGGCCAGGCCGCCTACTGCCTGGTTGAGATAATTCTCCCAGCGGGTTACCAGCAAAGCATGCAGAAGCTTGAGCCGAAGATCCGTGGCGAACCGGGCGACGGTATAGCCTATCTGTTTTTTGGCCACTAGCATCAGAAGGCTTTTGATGATAACAACTGCTATAATTGCCGCCAACAAAACACCGATTGTGGGAGATATGCCGATGAAATCAAATGCCTGTGTTACCAGACGCTCTACCTTGGAACCCTGATCTGGCGCAGTCGTTTCCGGGATCTCTCCAGAACCGGTTTGACTGCCTACCGCGATGCTCAACACCGGCAGCAGCATGGAAATGCTGGCGCCTTCCAAAATGCCGGCTATCAGCAAGGCCGCTACCAGGATTGCGGTTTGCCACGGGTAGGCGCGCGTTATGGCTACTAAAAATTTCATATGAATCGATAGTTAAACTTTATGTCGCCGGCTGAAAAATCCGTTTGTTGAATCAGCCCTGAATAATACCGATCTGAGATGCAAAAGCCTTGCGGATCTTATCGATCTGCTCCGGGCTGTGTCCGGCGCTCACACTGCAGCGCAGCAGAGCACTGCCGTCGGGTGAACCCTGCCCCGGCACCAGGTTGACATATACCCCGTTTTGCTGCAGACCCAGCCAGATTGCGAACGCCTGCGCTTTGCTGGGTACCCGGACGGCAATAATGGGACTGGGCTCCGGGCTGAGCACAAAACCCAGCTCCTTTAATCCCCGGTAGAGACGATTGGCATTGTCCCAGAGCTTTTCACGCAGCTCGGGCCGTGAACGCAGTATTTCCAGTGCTTTGCGGGTCGAAGCGACCGTCGCCGGAGAAGGCGAGGCCGTGAAAATGTAAGGGCGGTTGGCATAGCGAATTAAATCCAGCTCCGGATGATCGCTGACACAGAATCCTCCGATACCCGCCAGGCTTTTGCTGAAGGTGCCAACGATGAAATCCACATGACTTTGCACCCCGGTTTCCTCACCCAAGCCGCGCCCGTTATCCCCTAAGACGCCCAGAGAATGTGCTTCATCCACCAGCAGGTAAGCCCCGTATCTGCGCTTGAGATCGGTGATCTCGGCCAGGGGTGCACGATCGCCCAGCATGCTGTAGATGCCTTCTACGACAATCAACGTGTTTGCAGTTTTATCGCCGAGCCGGCGCAATCTCTTTTCGAGGTCACCGGCATCATTGTGCCGGAAGCGAATGATATCGGCGCCGCTCAGCCGGCACCCATCGTAGATGCTGGCATGGCAGTCCGCATCGATTAAAAAAACGTCACCGGGACCCGTTAACGAAGACAGCATGCCCAGATTGGCGACATAACCCGTGGAAAACACAATGGCGCCTCGCATTCCGAAATATTCGGCCAGCTCTCGCTCCAATGCCAGGTGTCCGCTATAGGACCCATTTGCCATGCGCGAACCGGTAGTCCCGGTACCTTCCTTTTGGGCCGCAGTGCATGCGGATTCTATACACTCCGGATCAAAGGTCAGGCCCAGATAATTATTGGTGCCGGCCAGGATTGTGCGACGGCCGTTGATGACCGCTTCGGTCGGTGAAAAGACGTCTTCCATCACCACATTGATCGATTCGACACCAAGCTCTGCGAGCGCTTGACGTTCCAATTCAAGCGGCTGGAATTTTTCAAAAAGGGCCATTATATTTTCCTCACTGAATTATTTTTTGAAGTTGAGATGCAAAATCCTCAACGGTGCGGATATCGGGAAGTAAATTCAAGGGGATAGAAATATCGAATACATCCTCAACCTCCGCAACGATGTCCATTACCTTCATGGAGTCCAGGTTCAGATCGGTGACCAGGTCCGTTTCGGCTTTTAGTTCAAAACCCTGCGGAACGAACGGTTCCAGAATCTGAAATAGTTGCTGCTGCAGCTGTTCTAAATTTTGCATGGTTTCACCTTGTGCTCCAACCTTACTTTGAAATTAAAATGTTTATACCACAGTGGTTTTAAATTTGAAGCGCAAAAAATATGCTTACATAGTAATCAAAAGTTTTCATGTGTCAATATTTTTTATAAAAAAACAGTTTAAAAATTAAAATATATTAAAACCGGAAATATGAGCCGCAATGCCCTTGATGCCCCCGATCCGCTCATTTGGCATTTAATAACCTGATAATTCATACCCAGACAGTGCCGGGCAGAGATCGTGTGCTATCCTTTGGCTTGCCGCAGCGTCAGCCGTAAACCTTCCCCCAGGGAGATCTTGGGACGCCATCCTATTTTATCCTGAATCATCGAGTTATCGCACACCCAATTGGGATGCCGCAATTCGCGCACCTTGCCCGGTGTCAGCATGGGTGCATACCCGATTATGCCTGCTGCGGTGAGATTCAAGCGGGCAAGCAAGCCGAGGATCATTTCAGGGACATGAATAGTGATAACGCGTTTGTTGCGCAACTTGGCGATGGTATCGATTACCTCCTGCCAGCTGTAGCCATGCTGATGTCCGTCGTGCAATTCAAAAATATTTTGCTGGCATTGATCGTGTTCTATCAGTGCCTTTACGGCATCGGCCAGATCCTCCACATATAACACTGAAAACCGGGCGTTGTCAGATGCCAGCACCGGAGCGATTCCACGTTGGGCCCATAGAAACAAAGGCAGCATTTCGCGGTCTCCGGGACCATAGACAGCCGAAGGTCTCAACGCTGTCCATCGCATGGCTCCGGCCGTCTCGCAAAGGGCTCGCTCCCCCTGCCGTTTGCTGCCCGCATAGGGCGACAAATGCGGTTCCCTGGCTGCAATTGAGGATATCAAAAAGAAACGTGGCAGGGGGTGCTGCTCTATTGCTGCCTGCACCAGCCGTGCCACGCCATCGACATTGACTTGATTAAACTGTGCTGCGGAAATCCCGCGAACTGCGCCGGCACAGTGTATTACGGCATATGCATTGCGAACGAATTTTCGCAGGCTATCAAAATTGTCCAGATCTCCCTCTACCCATTTTACATCGACTCCTGCCAGACGGTTACGATCTGAGTTCGGGCGAACCAGCACCTGAATTTGCCACCCGGCGCTTTGCAGGCACCTGGCGAGACGGCTGCCAATGAAGCCGGTCGCCCCTGTAAGGGCTATTGTGCGGGACATCGGGTTCTTTGATAAATTGCCATCCTATGCAATTTCTGTTTTATAGTGATTGTCAAAAAGGAATTTGGAAATTGGGAATTAACCCGCCTTTTTCATCAGCATCGGCCCATGAATGACTGTATACGGGTCTTCTGTCTGTCCGTTTGCAACCCGTTGCAGAAAATCCTTCCGAGCCCCTGATCGAGACAGTTTTCCAGATGTTGTACGGGGTAAGGTATTGCGCGGGACCAGCTCTATGAAGATATCAATTCCCAGTTCCTTGCGAATTTCGCCTTGCAGACGATTCATCAAGCTGGATCGCTTAGTGGGATTGGATTGGCGGCACTCAATCACTAAAACAGCCACATCATCTCCATGCGGACCCGGCACCGAAAAAGCCGAAGCATCTCCGGTCCTCAGCTCGGGCTGATGTTCTGCCAGGTACTCGATGTCCTGTGGCCATATATTTCTTCCATTGAGGATGATAAGGTCTTTTTCACGTCCGGTAATAATAATACGGCCATCCGCCTGGTATGCCAGGTCTCCGGTGTTAAGCCAGCCATCTGCAGAAAGCACCTCCCGGGTCAATGCTTCTTCACCGAAATAGCCTGACATGACACTGGGACCACGCACAAAAAGCGTGCCGCAGTGCCGTTCCGGCAGCACCTGCCCCTGTGAATCCCGGATCTCGGCTTCATAGCCCGGCAACAAGGCGCCGCAGGTGACCAGGCTCTTGGCTCTGGGGTTCTTGCTTATTGCAGGATCATCTATCGGAAAGGCTTGCTGGTATTCGGCCAGATACTCGCCGTCAATCCAATCTACTTTGATTCCCTGGCCGAGAGCAGAGAAGGTAACGGCCAGAGAGCATTCGGCCATACCGTAGCAGGCAACCAGTGCATTTTCGCCAAATCCGCAAGGCTCGAGAACTTTAGCAAACTTTTTCAGCGGCTCGACACGTATCGTTTCTGCGCCGACACCGGCCACACGCCATGCACGCAGGTCGAATTTTTCGATGTCACCCTCGCGCAGACGTTTGGCGCACAATTCGTAGCCGAAGGGTGGACTGAACGATATCGTTGCCCGGTTTTCTGACATCAATTTAAGCCACAATCTCGGCCGCATGGCAAAGGCACGGGTACTCAAATAGTCGACGGATAATTGAGCCGCCATGGGTGCAAGCACAAGGCCGACAAGGCCCATGTCATGAAAAAACGGGAGCCAGGACATGCCGCGATCGCCGGGTCGAACTTTCACGCCGTGCTTGGCAATGTTCGCCAGATTGTTCATTACGGTTTCCTGGGTAATCTTTACGCCCCGCGGAAACCGGGTGCTTCCGGAAGTATATTGAAGATAGGCCAGCTCATTGGCGCCTGACGGTTTAAGGCGGCCAGAAAATTGAGGTAAAATATCAAAGGCCTCGGGACTGCCCACAAAACGCAGGTCCAGACCCTGAGCGGCTTCTGTTAGAAATCCCGCATATTCCGGCGGGGCCATGGCCACAGCTGCGCCGCAGTTGACGAGCAGCCTTTTTAACTGTTGGATGTAGATCTTATGCCCGCCCAGATGGATGCTGGCTGCAAGCGGGACAGGCACCAGGCCGGCATACTGGCAGGCAAAGAAAAAGCGCAGAAAAGCCGGGTGGGTATCGGCGACCAAAGCCACGCGGTCGCCTCGTTTTACGCCTAAACCCAGCAGGCGCCTCGCTATGACATGAGCCTGCCGGCGCAGTTCCGCGTAAGGAATGACTGTGTCCAGCTCGCCTTTGCCGTTGTAAAAGTTATAGCCGGATTGGCCCAGGGCGGCATAATCAAGAGCTTCCGCCAGAGATTTGAAACCCTCATAACGCAGTGGTATACTATTTTTTGTCGGTGTCGCTTTCATCTTTTAACCTAGTGTCTCAAGTTTACAGCGTGGCATTCAAAATTGACCAATCAACTTAAGATCCATTGAACAGATGTCAATACGAGAAAGTATTCAGGTATTCGATTATACTTTTTTGAAGTATCGTTTTTTTTTGACCTTGTCAAACAAATATTTTTTATGTTATTGGTTTTATTACATTAGTTGATCATTACAAATAAAAGTGTGCCTATTTTGGCTCTCAATTGCACTGCAGAATTCCGAGTTGCCCGGACAAGAGAGAAATCAGTATAACTATTTAAAATAAAACAATATAATTCATATTCAGCTACCGGGATTGTAAAAACCCTAAATGAGCGCGATTAAGGACTGTTTCTAAATCAAAACACAATTTTTCAATAGTGTGTTTTTTTATGCACAGTTGAGCGCCGAATTTTTTAATCAAAGTTATTTTTCCGCCCGCGCTTTTTTGCCTCCTAAATGGATTCTAAAACCTCTTTTGTACCATTGCAGCTGTTTTTATCGGCCACCAAAAAATTTCCGGGAACAAATAACCCTTGAAAATTCTTATCTTATTTGGCAGAGTCTTCGGAGGATTCTTGCGGCGGCGCAGGCAAATTAATCTATAACTATTTGAAGTCAAAACAGAAAATAACGGGTAACACCAGAATCGTCCGGATGGTTATGCAAACCATACAACCCTTAAAAATCATACCCATCGAAGGGCGTCGTGCTTTGAAAGCGTTTATCCGATTGCCCTGGTCCATCTATGCCAACGATCCGGTTTGGGTTCCGCCCCTGTTCTTTGAAAGGCACCAGTTCCTTTCTCCGCGCAACCCTTATTTCCAGCATGCCCAATTTCGAGCCTGGATCGTTTATCGGGGAGCGGCACCGGTCGGCCGGATCAGTGCCCAGATCGATCAGCTGCACATCGATCGCTATCAGGATGCAACCGGTTTTTTTGGAATGCTCGAGGCCCATGATGATCCTGAGATCTTCCAGGCACTGCTGGATACTGCCGAGACCTGGCTGCGCGATCGGGGCATGCGCCGGGCGCTTGGGCCTTTTAATTTATCCATTAACCAGGAGCTGGGGCTTTTGGTGGATGGATTTGATACCCCGCCGATGATCATGATGGGCCACGCCCGTCCTTACTATGGCGCCCGGATCGAGGAGCAGGGATATTCACCGGAGAAAGACCTTCTTGCATATATGATCGGCGAAGATTTCAAGGTGCCGCCGGTGGTGGAAAAAATGATGGAGCGTGTAGGTAAAAGCGTGCAGATCCGGTCCTTGCGCAGGTCGCACCTTGAGGAAGATCTCGTTATTCTGCGGGATATTTTTGAGGATGCCTGGTCGCAAAACTGGGGATTTATCCCCTTTACCAAGGCCGAATTCGATCATCTGGGCCGGGACCTCAAGCAGCTGGTACCCGATGAGTTTGTCCAAATCGCCGAAGTTGACGGTATTCCAGCGGCCATGATGGTTGTATTTCCGAACATCAATGAAGCCATCCGGGATCTCAACGGCCGCCTGCTGCCTTTTGGCTGGCTGCGATTGCTCTGGCGCCTCAAAATCGCTCACCCCAAAACCGCTCGGGTTCCCCTGATGGGTGTCCGCAAGCACTATCATAAAAGTCGCCTGGGGGCGGCGCTGGCGTTCATGGTCATATTGGCCTGTTACCAGCCGGCCCTAAAGCGCGGCGTGCGCAATGTGGAGCTGTCCTGGATTCTGGAGGACAACCTGGGCATGCGCAGCATGCTTGAGGCCATCGGGGGCAGAGTCTACAAGCGCTATCGCATGTACGCCAAGGAATTGACTTGAGCAAATCAAACTCAGCCTTTACGGCCGTCATCCTGGCAGCCGACCGTGGCCCTGCGGACCCGGTGGCGGAGGCAGCCAATGTGCCGTGCAAATCCCTGGCCCCGGTTGGCGGCACACCGATGGTGTTGCGTGTGCTGGATGCTCTCGGCACCGCTGATGAAGTCGACCGCCGCATCCTTTGCGGCCCGCCTCAATCCGTGATCGATCAGCGTAAAGATCTTCGCAGCCTTATTTCCTCGGGTGGCGTCCGGTGGGTCGAAAATCAGCAGACCCCCGCGGCAAGCACCTATTCTGTCCTGCAGTCTCTTGAGAATGTTGCACCGGTGCTTGTCACCACCGCCGACCATGCGCTTTTAACCGCACAGATTGTCGACACCTTCTGTGCCCAGGCCCGCAATAGCGGCGGCGACATCGCCGTCGGCCTGGCGCTGCACGAATCGGTACTGGCAGCCTTTCCGAACACGCAAAGAACCGCCACGAAGTTAAGGGATGCAGCCTATTGTTCCTGCAACCTGTTTGCCTTTTTAACGCCCCGTGCCCACCAATTGGCCGATATGTGGCGTCGGGTCGAGCAGGAGCGTAAAAAGCCGCTGCGGGTAATCAGTGTCCTGGGGTGGGTCGCCGTTTTGCGATATTTGACGGGAAGGCTCACCCTGGCGGAAGCCGAAAAACGAATATTGCGTCGTTTGGGCATTCATGCACGGGCTGTGATTTTACCTTTCCCGGAGGCAGCCGTTGATATCGATACGGTTGATGACTGGAAGTTTGTCGAGACCATTGTGGGAAAAAAGCTTTGATTTTAACCCGCTACATCATTCGCGAAATCAGAAGCCCCATGGTGGCGATATGCGTTCTGCTGATTGTTGTCTTTGGAAGCTACAGCGCGGCGCAATATCTAGCGGACGCCGTCGGCGGTTTATTGCCGCCCGGTGCGGTAATATTGCTGATCATGCTAAAGATCGCCATCGCCCTGGAAGTGCTGCTGCCGACAACCCTCTATCTGTCCGTTGTGATCTCCCTGGGGCGAATGTATCGCGATTCGGAAATGATTGCCCTGGAGTCCTGCGGGGTTGGGATTTCAAGGATTTTGAAATCAGTCTTTTATTATGCAGCCATCGTTGCGTTTCTGGTTGCCGGTCTTTCTTGTTATGTTCGCCCGTGGGCCTATGAGAGGATATATTGGTGGAAGGCGCAGGCGAAAAGCAATTTTGACATCTCGCGAATAGAAGCCGGGCATTTTTATGAACTGCAGGAAGGAGACCTGGTCATATTTGCGGGAAAAGTTAAACGGGCTCGAAATCGCGGAGAGAATGTTTTTCTTCGCAGCAAGGATGCTGAAAGGCTGCAGGTAATCTATGCCAAAAGAGCCTACCAGGGTGTCGAGGAAACCAGCGGCAACCAGGTGTTGCTGTTGCAGGACGGGTATCTTTACGAGTTTGCGCTGAACGGCGGCAAGGGAAACGTCACCGAATTTCAGAAGGCGACCTATGTGCTTGTACCCAAAAAGATCATTCCCGACAAATATCGGCGCAAGGCTGCTCCCACAAGCCTTCTGGTCCGTTCTGACAACCTCGAGGATATCGCCGAAATGCAATGGCGGTTTTCCACCCCGATTTCGGCCATATTACTGGGTTTGCTGGGCGTTGCTTTAAGTCGAACCACGCCGCGTAAGGGAAAATATGGGAAACTGGTTACCGCAGTTCTGGTTTTTGCTTTCTACTATAATGTCAGTATTGTGGCGAAAAACTGGGTAGAGAAGGGAACCGTGAGCCCGATTCCCGGAATGTGGTGGGTCCCCGCACTGCTGGCCGCTCTTATCGTCGCTATGTTCTGGCATCAAATCATCGTTGTTTTTAAACGGCTGGGTCGCTGAAACCTGATGAAGATACTTGACCGTTATATCGGCGCACACACCCTCTGGGGTATTTTGCTGGTATCAGCCATTTTGGTCATTCTGTTCAGCTTTATCGAGTTGTTGAGCCAAATCAATGACATCGGCAAGGGGGATTTCCGTATGGCGGATGCCTTTGCCTTTGTGGCACTGACGCTACCCAAGCGAACCGTAGATATCCTGCCGATCGGCATTTTATTGGGGAGCATCATTGCTCTGGGGTTGCTGGCCGATCGCAATGAGCTTGTGGCCATGCAGACTACCGGCTTTTCAGCACAAAGGATATGCTGGTCGGTAGTTGCAGCCGGTGCGCTGCTGACCCTGGCGGCTTTTCTGGTCGCCGAATTTCTGGCGCCGCCGATTGATCAGCAGGCGCGAATACGTCGTGCCCAGGCCCTATACGGGCAAAGTGTCATGCTGACGGAAAACGGATTCTGGACCCGGCATAATGGTTCTCTCATTCACGTGGGCAGGACATTTTCCGAAAAAAATGCCTCTGATCTGGAAATCTACCGGTTGGATGAGCAGGGCCGTCTCATCGAATTCATGTATGCACGCCGGGCTTCAATTCTTGAAAACAACCAATGGGTGCTCGAAGATATAGAAAAAAAGACTTTCAATCAAAACGCCATCCAGACCCAACACCTGGAAAGCTTCATTTTGGATTCGTTTTTGAGCCCCGATCAGGTCGGGATTCTGGAGCTTCCGCCCGACAGCCTGTCACTCACCGACCTCTATTACTACACCCAGGGGCTAAAAGAAAGGGGGCAAAATGCCGAGCGCTACCAGCTGTCGTTTTGGCAGAAACTGAGCCTGCCCCTGACCAATCTGGTGATGGTGCTGATTTCACTGACCTTCATTTTCGGGCCGACCCGGGCCAGAACGGCCGGAAAAAGGATCGTGCTGGCCGCCATGACCGGTATAGCGTTGTATTTGCTGAATCAAATCATCGGACAAATGGGGTTGTTATTTAACCTGCACCCGGCGCTGACCACCATTTCGCCTGTGCTGGTTATTTTTTTTGTCGCGCTCTGGCTTCTCAAAGATACCGCCTGATTTCAATTCACGCCATTCTTCATCAAACCGGCTCGCGTAATATTTATGATTGCCAAATATTAAATAATGGTATATTATGGCTTCCACAATATTTCATAATTTTAACACTTTTGTGCTTAAAATATTGGCTGCAGAAAAACAGTAATGCGCGTTGCTGAAGAAATATTTTTAGGAGCCTGTCCAGAAAGTCCAGGTTACCATAAAAACTCCCGTGGGAGCGGCTTTTAGCCTCTATCATTTAATTTCGCGGCTAAAAGCCGCTCCCACAACCAATACAACGTGGTCTTTGCCGATAACCGGAGATGTTTATAATTAACCTGTTTTTTCAATAGATATCTGAGGAGAAGCCGATGGGGAAAAAAATGGAAATGATGATTTACGACATGGCTTTCAGGGTGCGTCTGTACATAGCCTCGATGGCATCGGGCAAAAGAGTGGCCGATTTAACCGACCGCGAGAGTCTGATTTTGGAACTGCTGGGTATGAAAGGCAGTATGAGCATATCGGAGATCGGAAAATTATGCCCCGGGATAAGTATCAGTACCATTTCCACAACCATAACAAAACTCTGGAAAGAAAACGGACTTGTCGATAAAAAGATTTTGCCGGAAAACCAGCGCGTGACGACCGTCAGCTTAACCCCTAAGGGCCAGCAAGTATTGGCAGAAATCATCAAGACCTGGTCGGAAGTTTTCAGCACCGTGACGACATCACTTGGATTGGCGCCGGATCAATTCGAATATTTCCAGGCTATTTTGGATAATGCAATCGGCTACTTTGACAAAACCCTCGGATTGCAGCTGGATGATTAAAAAACGTGGTCGGGGCGAGCGAAACCAAAGTGCCGGGCTAAGGCATTTTGTAATGTGATCAGAAACCGTTGGTTTAATGCCGAATTTCGAATAAAAAAATATCCATTTTCGAAGGGTAAAATCGCTGTACATCTTCCTTTTTTTATATGCATTGGCAGATAGAATAGCTTGCTTCTGGAATCTTAAAAACAGTAATCATCTCCAAAGTAATTGAAAGCATTCAATGGATTCATGTTATTGAAATCGTTTGAGCAAAAACACTTGAACCCTTCTTGATCCCTTGAATCCTCGACCCCTGCTTAACAACGAACTTGCATAAGGTTCAAACTGACCGCACATACAGAAGTATTACGATAATTTCTTCAGCAATCCTGGTTTCCCTTCAGCTTTAAATTTATTGTCTTTTTGCGAGTATCCCCGCACCGAAAGCATCACTTCCCATCCTGTCGATACTCGACTCACATGATAAACATGGTATCGTGCCCGGCGCTTTTCTTTCTGGCTCAGCGCCGAGGTCGAAGGCACACTGATGGATGCGACCCTGCCGGCCGGCGTGCTCAAACGGGTTATGGAAGTCCGATGCACATGGCCGTGAAGCACCAGTTCCGCGCCGCAACGTTTCAAGACGGCGCGAAAAGCCGCCGCGTCGGTAAGCCGCCTCCGCCGTCCAACCACACCGGCGGCCGGAGGATGGTGGATGAGTATGACCCGGCAAAGGTTCTGCCGGCCCAGGCTTTGCAGGATATTTTCCAGTCGCTGCAGCTGGATACGCCCGACACGACCGGTTGCGAAAAAGGGGGCGCTCGGCCGGGCGGTGGACACGCCGATTAAAGCTGTGCTGCCGCGGACACGCAGACTGGGCCATTCCATATCATCATCTTTGGCTTCATCGGGATGATGCGGGTTTTGGTCTGAAACCATGTAATCTGACCACAGCGCCAAGGTCTTATCCCGGTCGGTTTTCACGTAAGCATCATGGTTTCCGGGGATTACGGTAATATCTGCGGGCTTTCCCAGAGCATGCAGAAATTGACCTGCCATTTCAAATTGGCGGGGTGTTCCCAGATGGGTGAGATCTCCGGTGATCACCGTGTGGTCGGGATTAAGAGTTTGTAAATCCTGCAGGAGTGCAGTGAGAACCTCGTTTCGGTGGATATTTTTGCGGTGCAGCCGCCAGCTCAAATAGCCCAGGATCCGCTTGTTCAGGATCTCACGTGTGTCCAGTTCCTCTAGTGCGCACATGTGCAAGTCCGAAATGTGAGCTATTCTGAATGGATTATCTCTGGTCATGGTTATTCATTTTGAATTTAAAGATTCAAGGTTCAAAGGTTCAAGGTTTCAGGTTGGAGCTTAGGGTCTGCTCGTATCACGTCAGTATTTGCCTCCAACCTCTAGCGGAGCGATCCTCAAGCCTTTATCCTTTGAGCGCTATAATAGCCATCCACGACAAATATAAGAATAATTTGAAAATGATTGTTCGGCCTCCTGGGCCGCCGCAATTTGATCTTTACAAATTCTGATTGGGTACATATATATTACACGTTGTCAATTTGCAATGAAACCTTATGAATTCAAGATTTTAATGTGACGATGCGCCATCGCTTCGTTCACCACCCCGGCGACCATGACATCCAATGACAAAATTCTGCGGTTGGGCGTAATCAGCAATCCGCTTTCCGGCGGCAACCGCAGGGGTTTAACCGCCATTCATCGCGTGCTGGTCGGACAGCCCCACGTTTTGCACCGTCGAGTCCAAACGCCGGAAGAGACGGCCGAGGCCCTGGCCGACTTTGCCCGGAAAGAGGTTGCGGTGGTCGCCGTCAACGGTGGCGATGGAACCATTCAGGCGGTGCTGACCGGCCTCTTTTACCGGCAGCCGTTTGAGCAGCTGCCCCTGCTGGCGTTGTTGCGGGCGGGCACCGACAGCGTTATCCCCGGGGATGTCGGTTTGCGAGGCTCCCGGGAGAGTGGCTTGCGCAGACTCCTGAAATGGACGCGCAATCCGGAACAAAACGGTGTCATTGCAAAGCGCAACATCATGCGGGTGCGCCCGGCGCCGGATCAGGAGCCGCGTTACGGCATGATTTTCGGTGCGGCAATTGTTTATCAGGCCACCCGGTTTACTCACCGCAGAATTCATTCTATGGGCCTGGGCGGTGAATTGGCACCCGGCCTTGCTGTGGCGAGATTCGCTCTGGCCATTCTGACCAGAAACAGCAGATTGATAAAACCGGTTGCCATAACGCTCGGTATTGATCAGCAGCCCGCGCAGCAACATGACTTTCTGCTTGTCGTCATCAGCACGCTTGAGCGACTGTTTCTGGGTTTGCGCCCTTTTTGGGGAATCGAAAGCGGGGCCCTGCCCATCTCCGCCATTACCGCCGAACCAAAACACCTGCTGCGTGTTTTTCCTTCGCTGGCCCGCGGTCGTACCCACCGACTCGGTATTCCCGAAAACGGATATCTCAGCCACAGGGCTGATAAAATCCAGATGACCATGAACACGAAGTTTACCCTGGACGGGCAGGTTTACGCGCCCGATCCGCAGCTCGGCCCGGTGGTGGTGGAAAACGGCGGACAGGCGTCCTTTCTGAGATTGTAAAGATGGAAGCACCAAATCACCTTGTCAACATCATCGATCGGCAGACTTCCCGGCAGGCCCCTGATGCGGTTTGTGCGCTGGCCGATGAGCTTGTAAAACGGTATGGTGATGCCACCCAGGCGATCCTTTTTTATGGATCATGTTTTCGCAGCGGAGATGCCAGTGAGGGGCTGGTCGACTTGTATGTGCTGGTTGACAATTACCGTTCAGCCTATCGCAGGCCGATGCTGGCTTTTTTGAACTGGCTGCTTCCCCCAAACGTGTTTTACCTGGAAATGCCATATCAGGATGATGTGATTCGCTCCAAATATACGATCTTTTCGCTTTCAGATTTTCAAAAGGGGACCTCGACGCGCTGGTTTCACTCATACCTGTGGGCAAGATTCGCTCAGCCTGCGGGCCTGGTTTATGCCCGTAACGAACAGGCTGCCGGACAGGTTAAAAATGCGCTGGCGCAGGCAGTTCAGACATTCATGACCCGCGTGTTGCCGGCGTTATCGCCGCGATTCGATGCCCGGCAATTGTGGAGCAGGGGACTTTTGCTCAGCTATCGGTCCGAGCTCAGATCGGAGAAGCCGGACAAGCTCGGGCGTCTTTTTGATACCGGCCGGCCATACTTCGAAGACTTGAGCCGGGCAGCAGCCGGACTTTTGCCTTACGATGTTCAGGTGGTCTCAAGTGACGACCCCATACAATACCGTTCCCAAATCTCCTCCACTATCAGGTTTTTCAACCGTCTGGCCTGGCGACTGAGGATTTTACAGGGAAAGCTGCTTTCCGGCGCCCGCCTTTTCAAGGCCCTGTTCACTTTTCGGGGAGGTGTTGATTATATCCTCTGGAAGATAGAGCGGCACTCGGGGGTGGCCATCGAAGATGCGCCGCGTCTGCGGCGCTTTCCGGTGGTCGGATTGGGCATCATCTTCTGGCGGCTTTACCGCCGGGGAGCCTTCCGCTAGGAGTTCGTTTTTCCATTAATCAAAAGCAGGCGGTTTTGAACATTTGGATTTAATGTTTCGATATTGTTTAGGATTTCGAAATGCGTGCTTGGACTCTAAAACCACAGATCGTTTTTTAGACAGGCAATTAGAAGGTATCTCAAAAACAGGATTTTGGTTCAACCCGTCCAAGGCGGACAAGGATCGCGGCTTTTAATGAATATAGAATTGGTTTCAAAAGCGTAGATCATGTTTGAT
>Ga0209536_100007030_pt1 | contig 17100 bp, 11 predicted proteins | sample DeeMarSeWOR28_12_FD_187461 | JGI IMG/M metagenome (GOLD analysis project Ga0209536, IMG submission 187461) | Marine sediment microbial communities from White Oak River estuary, North Carolina - WOR-2-8_12 (SPAdes) (version 2) | ecosystem: Environmental > Aquatic > Marine > Intertidal zone >... | reverse complement strand
ACCAGCTCAACTCGGGAGGTCAGTCCCTCAATGCACAACTGGAAAGGCAGATTCAGCAGGAGACGTGGACCAGGCTGGTCAGGGAGACCATCCTGGAGAATTCATATAAAGAACTGGGGATAACGGTCAGTACCGATGAACTGAAAACCATGGTAACAGGGGATCAGACCATGGGGCTGAGCGGAAATCCTGCACTGAGTGAGCCCCACCCCATTGTGCGACAGATGTTTTCAAATCCTGAAACCGGACAGCTGAACCGGGCGGTCATGACCAACTATTTCAATGCACTGGATAATCCGCAATTCGCCCAGGAAAAAAGGAGGTGGTTGTTTATCGAGCAGGAGATCATCGACGAAAAGATGTACCAGAAATATTTTAACCTGGTGAAGAAAGGTTTCCAGCCTTCTTCTCTGGATTTAAAGGACCATGTATTAGAAACCGGAAAGACCACCGATTTTGCCTACATCTCCAGGCCGTTTTCCGAGATATCTGACGATGACATCAGCTTCACGGAATCGGACCTGAAACAATATTACCGTGATCACCGTGAGAACTACAAACAGGATCCTTCTAGAACCTTTCAATATGTGGTTTTCGAGGTAGAGCCCAGTGAAAATGATATAGAGAATTCCAGGAACTGGTCGGATCAGACCAAGGTGGAATTCCTTCGTACACCCAATGAGGAGGTGGTCCGGTATGTGAATGGCATGTCGGACGAACCCTTTGATCCCACCTATTACACCTACGACCAGTTGCCTGAAAGTGTCAGGGACTCGGCCTACAATGGGTCACAGGAGGATGTATTTGGTCCTTACAGGGAAGATGAGTCATTCAAGCTGACCCGCGTAAGTGATTCCCAGATGCGTCCCGATTCTGTGAGGGTAAGACACATACTTCTTTCACCCCAGGCATTCGGAGGTGACCTGCTCACCACCCGCAATGTTGCTGACAGCCTGATGGGCGTGCTGGAATCGGGAGGCAATTTCAACCAGATCGCCCTTGAATTTTCCGCCGATGAAAGCAACAGGAGCATTGGTGGAGACCTGGGTTGGTTCTCTGAAGGAACCATGGTCTCTGAATTCAATGATGCATGTTTCAGTCATTCCAGAGGCGACCTGGTGACCGCCGAAACACAATTTGGCATACATATCATCAGGATCGAGAACCAGAGTTCACCTGTACGTAAAGTTCAATTGGCATCGATTGTGCACAACATCTACGCCTCTGATGAAACCAATCAGGATTATTATAACCGTGCAGTTAAATTCCGGGGAAAGGCAACCAATCTTGAGAAATTTACAGAACAGGCACGGGAATTTGGACTGGATCCAAGGTTTGCTCCCAACATCACCAAGGACCAGCAATCCATTCCCGGCATTGAAGAACCGATCCAGATCATCAAGTGGGCTTATTCTGCGGAAATCCATGATGTCAGCAATATTTTCAGCCAGAGTGACGAAAAGTATATTGTGGCTGTGCTGACCGAAGCAAAAGAGGAGGGTTATGCAACCATTGAAGATGTGCGCGGCGAGATTGTGCTTGCTGTGAAGAAACAGAAGAAAGCAGAAGAACTGGTGGAACAGCTTAACCAGAGCCTCTCCGGGGTATCCGATCTGAACCAGTATGGCACCGCAAACAATGAGCAGGTGGGTGAAGCGACCCAGGTAAAGTTTGCCAACACCTATGTAACAGGAGTGGGGCTGGAGCCTTACATTGTTGGGGCTGCCATGTACCTGCCCGAGAATCAGATCTCAAAGCCCCTGATCGGGGAAAGCGGTGTGTTCGTCATCTCGGTAACCAACCGAACCGAGACCGAAGTGCCGGAGGCCATCGATCCTGCAGTGAAATCCAGACTCAGGTATTCCATGGAGTCCAGAAGTAACTTTGAGGCCTACAGTGCACTGGAGGAGTCCGCTAATGTGAAGGATAACCGGTTGGATCTCTTCTATAACTAGGCTCGATGTTACCAATCTCTCGCTGAAATTTGTAACATAACGACAAATTGCAGGCATCAGGATTTGGTAACATTCCGCACGGGAAAGCTTTGAAGACCTGCATTATAGTTTGGTGAGTGTGACGGTGCCCAGTTCCATGCCGTCCCATACTTCCGGAACCGACCTGAAGGTGAGGATGGAGACCCCCGATTCAGGAATTTCTATATCGCACAGGGTGACTTCAGTGAGGGTTCCCCCTGTGGGGGGCACATCGGTCACGACCTCACTGCCGTTAAACTGCACCCTGAGCCTGCAGTCGTATTCGGTCCTGACCAAAGCCCTGACCGCGTACATCCCCGGTTCTGCCGCATCGAACATCCATTCCAGCCTGACCCTGGGGTCGACCCAATTGGTAACCAGTGACTCCATTCCGGAACCAGAGAGAAGGGCATGGGTTCCATAGCCCGGATTGTGGATATCGGCAAACTCCGCGGGTAAAATCACGGCACCATTTTTCAGCACGGGCATGTTACTTACAATGGTTGGTTCGCCTTTTATTTTCAACACTACCACCGTATTCACCGACTCAGGTATTTCACCGGGAAGTTCAATGAGCAGCCGGTCCCCTTCAAATGTGTAAGGCAACTTCCGACCCGGCTCAGCAAGCAGGGAGATCCGCCTGATATCGGCTGACAACCCGGGAACAGCCAATATACCGTTCTGGGGCCAGTGGAACACATGCAAGTACAGGAGTGTGCCATTTCTGGTATCGCGCCTGGTGCAGCGCCCCCATGGCAATTTGAAGAATGGGCTGGGCCCGGTACCGTATATGGATTCCCCGTTGATCTTCATCCACGCTCCCATGCCTTTAAGTCTTTCCACACTGGGCTGCGGGATCTCTCCCTCTGCAGTGGGCCCCACATTGAGCAGCAGGTTCCCCCCCTTGCTGGCAATATCGACCAGCATTCTGATCAGCGTTTCGGTGGATTTCCAGTTGTGGTCATAATGCTTGTATCCCCAGCTGGTATTCATTGTCATACAAACTTCCCAGTCGTAATCGAGCCCGGTGGGAGGTACGTGCTGCTCAGGGGTGGAAAAGTCTCCGGGCCAGGGACGATAAAGCCGGTTGTTCTGCAGCATGTCCGGATACTGATCTGCCACTTCCTTCAGTGCAGTGGCTGCCTCCTCGGTCATTCCACGGGGCGTATCCCACCAGAGTATGTCGAGTCCTCCGTAATTCTGGAGGATCTCCCTGACCTGGGGAATGGCTTTCCCCTCCATATAGTTCATCAGTGGTTCCCTTTCAAGATCAGGGTCCCAGTGAGGCTCACCCTGCTCGATATTCCAATAGGTTCCTCCCGGCTCATGCCAGTCCTGCGCCTGTGAATAGTAGAAGCCCAGCCGCAAACCATGCTTCTCACATGCCTCGGCCAGCTCCTTTAGCGGATCCCGTGCAAACGGTGTGGCGTCCACGATGTTGTATTCACTGGCTTCAGAGCCGAACATGGCGAATCCGTCATGGTGTTTGGAGGTAATGACAATGTATTTCATCCCTGCCTCCCTGGCCAGCAGGACCCACTCTTCGGCATCATATTTTACCGGGTTAAAGGTTTCGGCCAGTTTCTCATACTCTTTGACCGGGATCTCAGCCCTGGCCATGATCCACTCACTGATCCCCGGAACCTGTTCCCCATTCCATTCACCTGCCGGCTGGGCGTACAATCCCCAGTGGATGAAAAGACCGAACCTGGCTTCCCGCCACCAATCCATGCGCCTGTCCTGTTCCGTTACCGGCCCCTCCTGATCTCCCCGACCATCGCTGTTGCATGAAATGATCCAGGGGATCATTGTTATGGTCAGTATGGTAGTACGAATGATGGATTTCATGATAAGTAATTTTGACAATAACATTTCTTCTTAATCAGTGATCCAGTCAGGAATTCCCAAGGCTGGTGTGACCGCCTCATTGGTGACTGCAATAACCTTCCATTGACCTTCGGTCCGGTTGAGAAGCCAGAAGTCGATGCCTTTATGCGATGCACCGGTTCCATCCGTTATGGTGGCTGCATAAAGAACCTCCACACAGGCCATTTCATGATAGATCCTGGCATCCATTGCCAGGATTTCTTCCTTGAACCCATGTTCCCTGACGCGCGGTGTTTGATAAAATTCCTTGAAGTCCTGAACAAATTGGTCCACTGTCATGTGAGTCACACCATCCAAAGAGGTCCTGAGCACTATTACGGCATCCTCTGCAAAAAATGACCTTACATTCCCCCAGTCAATCTCTCGTTGTCCTTCGTTCGAAACCTCACGATAGATCTGGCCCACAAATGTATGGAGCTCATTATCAAACTCCTCAGGAGGAGTTTGTCCCCACAATCCAGTCGGTGATAAAGCAAGCAGCAACGTGATGAACATGTTCTTACTCGCCTTCGGAGCTAAGGTGGACAAGTGCATTTCAAATGGTTGTTACCCCTGCGACGCTGCACTGCATCCTGAAAATGATTCCAGTTTTCAGCTACTCCCTGAGCGGAATCATGGAGCCTAGTCTACATTGTCATGCAGGTACGAGTTGTCAGATTTCAGTTTGGGTCCTTCCTCACCCTCATCCTCGGTCAGACGGAATCGGGAAACTTCTTTGTCCTCAGAGTGTTTTTGCTGCTCAATCGGGATCTTTTTGCGCACATAGGCCGGTACATTCTCCAGTTCCTCAATCTCATCATCTCCCGAACCGGATAGGTAACCGCGGTCCTTCAGCTTTTCATGTGTCTCCTTCAGCTGTTTGAACCTTTCGGCCAGCTTCTTCTCCTTCTCTTCGGGCGTAAGGTCCTCCGACTGACCCATCAGGAGATACTCCTCGGTATCCTCTCCGCCCTTCACCTCGAATTCAAGAGATTTCTGATGCGGAATCGTGCCAGATCCATGTTCTTTGTTCTTCCTCTCCACACCCGAATCCCTCAGGGGAACGAAATGTTTTTGCTTCTTTCCCACATAGAGTTCCGGGATGCTATTCATCTTGAAGCCGGTGGCAATAATGGTGACGCTGATCTGCTCCCCCAGGGAATCGTCACTCCCCATTCCCCAGATCAATGAGGTATTCTTCGAGGAAGCACTTACCACATAGTCGGTTATCTCTGAGATCTCATCCATGGTGATCTCTTCGTTTCCGGAGGTGATATTCAGCAGTACACTTCGTGCCCCTGTGATGTCATTGTTGTTCAGGAGAGGAGAGGTAAGTGCCTCGGCAATGGCCTGGTGGGCCCGGTTCTCGCCTGATGCGGTTGCCGAACCCATGATGGCCACGCCGCTGTTGTGCATCACGGTTTGCACATCAGCGAAATCCACGTTAATATACCCATGAACTGTGATGATCTCAGCAATCCCTTTTGCAGCAATTGCCAGTACATCGTCAGCTTTTTCAAATGCATTGCTCACTTTCAGGTTCCCATAGATCTCCCGCAGTTTTTCATTATTGATCACCAGCAACGAATCCACATGGTCCTTCAGTTCATTGATGCCTTCGATGGCCTGGTTGATCCTTTCGGGACCCTCAAACCGAAAGGGAATGGTGACTATGGCAACGGTCAGTATTCCCATCTCTTTGGCCACGCTGGCTATTACAGGGGCTGCCCCCGTTCCGGTTCCTCCCCCCATCCCGGCTGTGATAAAAACCATGTTGGTATTGCTGGACAAGATATCCCTGATCCGGTCGACGCTTTCCAGGGCTGCCTCTTTTCCGATGTCGGCTTTGCTGCCGGCTCCCCTGCCCTCGGTCAGCGCATCACCCAGCTGCAGCTTCACCGCTACAGGACTGACATGCAGTGCCTGAGCATCCGTATTGCATACCACAAAATTCACATCCTTGATCCCCTTGCGGTACATGTGGTTCACTGCATTGCTTCCTCCTCCTCCTACACCAATCACTTTGATAATAGAGGAACGCTCAGGTGGCAGATCGAAATTCATTAAGTCTTCCATGGGTTATCCTTTTTCTACATTTTTACATCACTTTCATCAAAGATGTCACTCAGTGTGTTTTTCAGGTTCTCGAGGATCTTTCCCTTCCTGATTCCCCGCCTGGCCTTCTTTTCCTCTTCTGTAATCGAATCCTCCACAGCTGCCAGCTCATCGTCCTGTTCCTCAATGACCATCTCTTCCTGTTTCTCCTCGTAGTATTCAAGACCTTTCAACAGCAATCCCACCGAAGTGGAAAACATGGGCTGATTGATCTCGTCCAGGGTATCGGCTGCAAGCATGTCGCCCGGGAACCCAATGCGTACATCCATTCCGGTCTTGAATTTTACAAGCTGGCTCAAATGTTTCAGCATCGATCCACCCCCGGTAAGAACGATCCCGGCACTCAGTTTATCCATGTACCCTGAATTTTCTATCTCGTAGGTCACCGCATCGATGATCTCTTCCATCCGGGACTGGATGATGTAGGCCAGGCTCCTGAAACTGATCTCTTTGGGATCCCTTCCGGAAATTCCGGGGATGGTGACTACCTTATCTTCCTGAGCCAGGTCTCCCAGTGCAGAACCAAACTGGATCTTCAGGGATTCCGCCTGGCGTTGAAGAATGGCACAACCCTCCTTGATGTCACGTGTAATGACATTCCCGCCGAAAGGAATGACGGCTGTATGCCTGATCACATCGTCGTAATAGACTGCGACATCGGTGGTTCCACCCCCGATATCCACAAGGGCTACGCCCGCTTCCATCTCATCTCCAGTAAGGACAGCTGCACTGGATGCCAGGGGCTCAAGCACCAGTTGTTTCACGTCCAGTCCGACCCGGTTGATGCACTTCTCGATGTTCCGTGCAGAAGAGATCTGACCGATGACGATGTGGAAATTGGCTTCCAGCCGCTTCCCGAACATACCCACCGGATTTTTCACACCGGTTTCATTATCCACAATATAACTCTGCGGCAATACATGGATGATCTCCTCCCCCACATCCACCGGGATCTTGTACATATCATTTATCAGGTTTTGCAGGTCGTCCCGGGTAATCTCCTCATCATAGGCGTCCCGGTTAATGTATCCCCTGTTTCGGACAGATTTAATGTGCTGCCCCGCAATCCCGACAAACACCTCGTTGAATTTGATCCCCGACTGCTGCATGGCTTCGGATGAGGTGGTCTGGATCGCATTTACGGTCTCTTCGATATTGAGCACGACCCCACGCTTTACCCCCTTGGAAGGAGTCTGGCTGATCCCGAGGATCTCCAGTTTGCCCTGTTCATTCAGGCGTCCTACCAGGCTGACGATTTTGGTGGTCCCAATATCAACCGCCGCTACGATTTTTTCGTTTGTTGCCATAGTCTTAACGTTTAGAACATATTACTTGGTTTGTATATTTCAGGTTGATGGTCTCATAGGTGTTCCAGCCGTACTTGGATAAACCCTGCTGGTAGAGAAGTTCCAGGTTCCTGAGTTTCTTCTCCCACTGGTTCAGATCGCCCAACAATATCTGGTGACCCCCTACCCTTGGGATCAATTCATACTCCCCGGACCGGCTCACATACACCTGGACAATCTGTGATTTCCAGAGTGGATGATCTGCCAGGTACCGGCTGAACTGGAGCACCTCAACAAAGTTCTTCTCCGATACACGATCACCTTCAGGTGCCCCGATATGTCCCGTTACCAGGATGGTTTTCGGGGTAAAGCGAGCGGAAAGTGGCAGGACATATCCTTCCCTGTCCAGGTAGAAACCAGGGGTCCGTTCAGGCATGATCCTCACCAGCGGAACCCGCTGCCGGATGCTGATTTCCATCCGTCCGGCAATATCTTTGCTTACCTCGGCATTACTGATGTAAGGATTTTCTTCCAGCATTGATTCCAATTTCCGGGACTGGATTTCCGCCATGGGATATCCCTGCAATGACATACCCGAGCCTTCCAGCATCATCCTTACATCTGCATCTGTGATAAAACGGCTATCCATCGTATCGGAAATGTTCACCGCTATCCTTGTGCATACCACTTTATCTGCCTGGTCCGAGACAAAACCCATCACTATCACGAACCATGCGGCTATGAAGATCCAGGTCAATATTTTCACCATGGTCCTTTTCATCTCCTGTTCATCCAATCTTTGATGGTGGTTACAAACTGACTGATATCACCAGCTCCCATGGTTACCAGAAACTCGGGATTCTGCGCCTTGATCACCCGCAGGAGCTGCTCACGGGATACGTGCATTTTTTCTTTCAACCGGACTTCATCAAATATGAGCGCGGAGGATACACCCGGGATGGGCTCTTCTCTTGCAGGGTAAATATCCATCAGGATTAACACATCCAGGAGCTCCAGGCTTCTGGCAAATTCAACCGCAAAATCTTTGGTTCGCGAGAAGAGATGGGGCTGAAAGATACCGGTCAGTTTTTTGCCTGGGAAAAGCGTTTTCACGGAAGAGAGGAACGCCTTGATCTCTTCAGGATGATGCGCATAATCATCGATGTATACCCTATCGGGGCGGTTCACCTGCAGATCGATCCGTCTCTCCACTCCCTGGTAGGATGAAAGGGCCCTCGCGATGATCTCCGGAGAGATTCCCAGCTGGTGGGCTACTGCCACACCTGCCACAGCATTTTCTACCTGGAGCATCCCGGGGATCTCCAGTTTCAGCTCAGGAATGACCAGGTTGGGAGTAACCATCGTAAAGCTGTACCCCAATCCCTGTTTCTTCAGATTGCGCACATGATAATCGGCTTCCTGATGTTCCAGGGAATAGGTGTACCGCTCCACATGGTCAGGGATTTCAGGTGTCAACCCATGTTTCTGGATCAGTTTTCCTTTCTCCCTGATCTGCGCTATAAACTCTTCAAATCCCTTGACAATGTTCTCCTTCGATTTATAAATATCAAGGTGGTCTGCATCCATGGCCGAAACCACAGCTATCTCGGGAAACAGGGTGAGAAAGGAACGGTCATATTCATCTGCTTCAGCAATGATCACCTTCGAAGCAGGATCAAGGTAAAGGTTGCTGCGGGTGTTTTTACTCACTCCTCCCAGGAAAGCGTTGCATCCCAGGTTGGATTGGTGCAGGATGTGCGACAGCATGGATGAAATACTGGTCTTCCCATGGGTTCCGGCCACTCCGATTCCACGACCCGAATTGAATACCTCTCCCAGTGCCACCGAACGCTTGATCACCCTGAATCCCCTGCGACGAAAATAATTCAGCTGTTGATGTGATTCGGGTATGGCCGGGGTGTAGATCACCAGTGTCCGGTCGGGGTTTCTGAACTGATCCGGGATCAGAACAGAACGGTCTTCAAAATGGATGTCGATCCCTTCCCTGATCAGTTGATCGGTCAGTGAGGTAGATACGCGGTCATACCCGGCAACTTCCTTGCCCTGGCTTATAAAGTAGCGTGCCAGGGCGCTCATTCCTATTCCGCCGGCTCCAATAAAATATACGCTATCCAGGTTTGCCCAGATCATATCAGTTCACCAGTTTAAATACTTCGTTTGCAATGCGCTCAGATGCATCTGAGATTCCCAGTATCTTGATTTGTTCTGAAAGTTTCTTTTGCTGTTCCTTATCCTTTATCAGCTGCAGCATGGTATCGACCAGTTTTTCAGGAGCATCCCTGTCCGGAACCATCCATGCTGCATCCCTATCTGCCAGGGCTCTGGCATTTCGGGTCTGGTGGTCTTCGGCCACATTGGGCGAGGGAACCAGGATGGCCGGTTTCCCGATCAGGCAGAGTTCCGATATGGTAATGGCACCTGCCCTTGATACAATAGTATCAGCTATATCGTAGGCCCGTTCCATCCTTGAAATAAAGGGGTGTACCTGCACATTGCGCAGTCCACTCCGTTTTACTGCCTCTTTCACCTCTTCATAATAGATGGAGCCACATTGCCAGAGCAATTGCAGGTCTTCCCGGTTCAACCTGTCCAATCCATCCACGATGCTCCTGTTGATGGTTCTGGCACCCAGGCTGCCACCAACGACCAGGCAGATCGCTGTTCCGTCCCTGAGACCAAACTCCCTGAGACTCTTTTCCCGATCCCTCCCGTGCTCCAGCAAACTTTTGCGGACCGGGTTTCCTGTAAGCATGATCTTATCTTCAGGGAAATACCGTTCCATATGCTCATAAGCTACACATATCACACGCGCATCACGTGCCAGCAATCTGTTGGTTACCCCGGCATAAGAGTTCTGCTCCTGGATCAGAATGGGTATACCTTTTCTGGCAGCTGCTTTCAGAATGGGTCCGCTGGCATATCCACCCACGCCTACAGCCACGTCGGGCTGATACCTCCGGATGATCCTCCGGGAGCGTACCATACTTACAAACAGCTTATAGAAGAAGGAGATGTTCTTCAGGGTCAGGGATCGCTGGAATCCGGCTACCGGCAAGCCCTCAATGGCATAACCGGCTTCCGGGACTTTTTCCATTTCAAGCTTTCCGGTGGCCCCGACAAAAAGAAACTCGGTGGAGGGATTCATTTTTTTCAATGCATCGGCAATGGCAATGGCCGGGAATACATGCCCCCCGGTTCCTCCACCACCAATGAGTACGCGATATTTTCTGTCCCTATCCATCAATCTCAAATTCCGGTTGCCTTACCTTTTTATCTGATCTGGAACCCTCCACCCGGCTCCACTCATGCTGTTTTGTTTGCTCGTCCCCCGGTTGTCCCGATCCATGATCCACCGACTTACCCGGACCGTCGGAGTTGTCTTGGGCTGTCCTCCGGTCGCCTTCCAATTCCTTGGTGCCCCAGCTCACCGAGAGAATCATTCCGGTGGCCATACTGGTAAAGAAGATGGATGAACCCCCCATACTCACCAGGGGCAGTGTCTGGCCGGTTACCGGAACCAGTCCCACCGCCACAGCCATATTCACAAATGCCTGAAGCACCAGTCCCAGCGAAAGCCCGAAGGCAAGAAAAGCCCCATAGGTGCTTCTGCTCCGCCTGATGATCAGTCCGGCCCTGAAGAACAACCAGAGATAGAGGGCCAGTACAAGGATCCCTCCCACCAGGCTACCGTACTCTTCTATGATAATGGCATAAATGAAATCCGAATAGGGATGCGGCAGCAGGTTACGCTGGGTGCTGTTTCCGGGGCCCTTCCCGAACAATCCCCCCTGAACGATGGCCACCTTGGCCTGATCTGCCTGATAATTATCCCCTTCTCCATGCACATAAGCCTCGATGCGGTTTTTCCATGTGGAGATGCGTCCCTCATTATCCATCAGCAGCGCCACCCCGACAAACAGGGAAAGCGCCAGTGCCCCGGTGAATACCATCAATCCCAGGTACTTTAAGGGAATCCGTCCAACGAACATGAGCGAAAATGCGGTCAGGAACAGGATGGTTGCCGTGCTGAAATTGGCAGGAAGGATCAATGCACAGGTGACAATAATCGCCACCGATATCTTCAGGAATACCCCTTTGAAATCCCTGATGTTATTTTGATTTACAGAAAGCACCTTTGCAATGAACATGACCAGGGCGATCTTGGCAAAATCGGACGGCTGTATGGTCAGGCCGGTCCCCGGGATCTCGAGCCACCGGGTGGCCTCATTGATGTTGGTGCCGAAAAACAGGGTCAACAGAAGCAAAGGAACTGCTAGGTAGAGCGCAAAAATGGAGACCCTGCTGAACACCTTGTAAGGAATCAGGTGCACAAAGAATATGATCAGCAGGCCGAGCATGATGAATTTCAACTGACGGAAAAGATAAAAGAAGGTATTGCCGGCGCGGTGCTGGTAAGCCAGCGATCCCGTGGAACTGTAAACCGAGAGCAGCGATATCACCAGCAGGATCAGCACCACGATCCAGATAATCCTGTCCCCTTTCATGTATCGTCTTAACTTCAAAGCTTCAGACTATTTAATTTATTCCTTTTCAAACTCGGTCTTAATCGCTGGTTAATAAGCAGTTAGCTGTTAGTTGTTATCAGTTATATATTATCTTTCAACTTTTCAACTTTCAACTTTCTACTTTCAACTTTCTACTTTCAACTTTCTACTTTCAACTTTCAACTTTCAACTTTCAACTTTCAACTACTTTTCCCTTTTCCCCTTTCTCCTTTCCCCTTCAAAGGCTGCGCACAGCAGCTTTGAATTGTCGTCCCCTATCCTCATAACTTTCAAAGAGGTCAAAACTGGCGCAGGCCGGGGAGAGTAAAACCGTCTCTCCATCCTGGGCCAGGTAATAGGCTGCTTTGACAGCATCTTCCATGTTGCCGGACTCCACGATGGATTCCACCCTGCCCTCGAATGCCTCAAGCAGCCTCTGGTTATCTTTGCCCAGGCAGACAATGGCCTTTACCTTGTTCTCAACCAGGTTATAGAGTTCGCTGTAATCGTTCCCTTTGTCGATCCCTCCCGCGATCCAGACAGTTTTGCCCTTTACGCTCTCCAGTGCGTACCACGTGGAATTTACATTGGTGGCCTTGGAATCATTGATGAAACTGATACCGTGTACCTTCATGACCCGTTCCAGCCTGTGTTCCACCCCCTGAAAATCCATCAACGCCTCCCTGATCACCTCGTTCCTGATCTTCAGGACATTTCCGGCAATACCTGCTGCCATGCTGTTATAGGTATTGTGTCTTCCCTTGAGCGAAAGTTCGTGCACCGACATAGAGAAATCCACATCCTCAAATTCGATGCGCATACGCTCATCCTGATCCACCCATGCCACATCCCTCTCCTTTTTCTGATATGCAAAAGGCAGTTGCTCAGCCTTGGAGACTATTTTTTCAAGTTCCTTGATGGTGATCTCGTCGTCTGAGCAGAACACGAAGTATTCGTCCTCTGTCAGGTTCTGCGTGATCCTGAACTTGGAGTCCACATAATTCTGGAAATTATAGTCATAGCGGTCCAGGTGATCGGGGGTGATGTTGAGCAGGATGGCGATATCGGCCTTGAATTCATACATCCCGTCGAGCTGGAAACTGCTCAGCTCAAGTACATAATAGTCATACCCTTCGGTGGCGACCTGATATGCAAAACTGCGGCCCACATTTCCTGCCATTCCCACATTGAGGCCTGCCTTTCTCATCATGTGGTGAATCAGCGAAGTGGTCGTGGTTTTTCCATTGCTGCCGGTGATACAGATCTTCTTCGACTGTGTATACCTGCCTGCAAACTCAATTTCCGAAATGATCCGGATCCCTTTCTTGCGCAGCAACTTCACAATGGGTGCACTTTCGGGGATGCCGGGACTCTTGATCACTTCATTGGCATTGGTGATCAACCGTTCGGTGTGCCCCCCCGATTCGTAAATGATCTGGTATTCGTCAAGCATCTCCCGGTAAAAGGGTTTAATCTTTCCAGCTTCAGATACAAATACATCGAATCCTTTGTGCCTCGCCAGGATGGCAGATCCTGTCCCGCTTTCTCCGGCTCCAAGGATGACTATACGTTCTCGGTTTTCCATAGGGTTTATCTGGTTTTTTATCTGATTTTCAGAGTAACTACCGATATTACAGCCAGCATGATACCCACGATCCAGAACCTGGTGACGATCTTAGGTTCGGGGTACCCTTTTTTCTGGTAATGATGGTGCAGGGGGGCCATGAGGAATATCCTCCGGCCTTCGCCGTATATTCTTTTGGTACGCTTGAAATGTCCCACCTGAAGCACCACCGACAGGTTCTCCACCAGGTAGATCCCGCAAAGGATGGGGATCAGCAACTCCTTCCGGATGACCACCGCCAGGACCGCGATGGTCCCGCCCAATGCAAGGCTCCCGGTATCTCCCATAAATACCTGCGCAGGATAGGAGTTGTACCAGAGGAATCCGATGGTGGCCCCGATGAACGCACCGGCAAAGACCACAAGTTCACCGGCACCTGGTATGTGCATGATGTTCAGGTAATTCGCATAAATGGCGTTTCCGGAGACCCATGCCAGGATCCCCAGGGTCGCCCCGATGATGGCTGCGGAGCCCGTGGCCAGTCCGTCCAGCCCATCGGTCAGGTTGGCACCGTTGGAGACAGATGTGACAATGAAAATGACAGCAAGCACGAATATGATCCAGACCAGCTGATCGGCGTATTTGCCCGCGAACCAGACCAGCCAGGTATAATCGAATTCATTGTTCTTCACGAACGGGATGGTGGTAAGCGGGCGTTTATGCTCCCTGACCACGTAGAGCCGGCCCCCGTCATCCACCTGCATATCCTCGGTTTTGTATTCACTGAAATTCTCTTCATCAATGGGGATCCTCTCCCTGATCCGTACATCGTCACTCAGGTAGAGGGTCACCCCCACAATCAGACCCAGACCGACCTGGCCGATGATCTTGAACTTACCCGTGAGCCCTTCTTTGTTCTTTTTAAAGACCTTGATGTAATCATCCAGAAATCCGATCAGACCCAGCCAGAATGTGGCCAGTAGCATCAGTATGATGTAAATGTTGCTCAGATCGGCAAACAGGAGTACCGGTACGATAATGGATGCCAGGATGATGATCCCACCCATGGTGGGTGTTCCCTGTTTCTGGTACTGACCTTCGAGCCCAAGGTCGCGGACCGATTCCCCGATCTGCTTGCGGCGCAGGATCTTGATAATTCTTTTCCCGATGATCATGGAGATGACCAGCGAGGCAATGACGGTGAAGGCGGCCCTGCTGGAGAGAAACTGGAACAAACCTGCACCGGGCACGTCGAACTGGTCAAGGTATGAGAACAGGTGGTAGATCATCAGTTATCCCTTTAGGTTTTTCTTGATTATCTCCAGGTCATCAAATGGTATCTTCTTTCCTTTGATCTCCTGTGTTTTCTCATGGCCTTTCCCGGCCACCAGGATGATATCGTTGTCCCGTGCCAGCATGCAGGCAGTCCGAATGGCATCCAGCCGGTTGGCTATGCGAAGGGTGCGTTCCCGCAGGTTGTCTGGTATTCCCCCCTCCATATCGCTTAAAATCGCTTCCGGATCCTCCTCCCTGGGATTATCTGATGTGAGGATGACCGTATCGCTGGCTTCGGCTGCAATGCGGGCCATGACAGGACGCTTTCCCTTGTCACGGTCTCCTCCTGCACCCACTACGGTAATGATTTCGCCCCCTTTCACATTCACTTCATGAATGGTTTCCAGCAGTTGTTCCAGCGCGTCCGGAGTATGGGCATAGTCGACAAGCGCAGTGGGTCCCTTCTCGGAATGATGCATCTCGAACCTCCCCTCCACCGGACTCAGTTTGCTCAGGGACTCCATGATCTCCTCCCGGTGGTGTCCAAGCAACATGGATGCGCCGTAAACAGCCAGCAGGTTGCTTGCATTGAACCTTCCGGGCAGGGTTACCCACACCTCCGTATCATGGATCGTCATTTCGGTGCCCTCCAGGTGCATCTCATTGATTTTTCCGGAAAATTCAACCAGGGTGCGGAGGCTGAAGAAGTAGGAGGTGGCCCGGCAATTCTGAATCATCACTTTCCCATGCTTGTCATCTGCATTGATCAGGGCAAAGGAGTCAGGCGACAACTGATCGAAAAACCGCTTCTTTGCGTTGAGATAGGCACTGAAACTGCTGTGGTAATCGAGGTGATCCCGTGTCAGATTGGTAAAGATCCCCCCGTTGAAGTCGAGTCCGGCAGTCCGTTCCTGGTCCACCGCATGGGACGACACTTCCATAAAACAGTATTCGCATCCGTTGTCCACCATCTCCCGCAGGAAGGCATTGATCTGCAAAGGGTCTGGAGTGGTATGGGTGGCAGGTCGGTCCTCAGTTCCGATCCTGATACGGATGGTCGAAATCAGGCCCGCTTTATATCCCAGCAAACCGTGCAGCTGATGCAGCAGTGTCACAATGGTGGTCTTGCCGTTGGTTCCGGTCACTCCCACCAGGTTCAGCTCCCTGGATGGATGGCCATAAAAGGCGGATGCCATCAGCGAGAGTGCCAGGCGGCTATCTTCCACACGGATCCAGGTGACAGAAGGATGCGGAGTGGGGGCTTCCTCTTCGGATACTATGACAGTAGCCCCGGCCTTGATGGCCTGAGGAATGAATTGGTGACCATCTGCCAGGTGTCCGCGGATGGCTACAAAAATGGCTCCATCCGCAACCTTGCGCGAATCGAAGGTCAGGCCTGTAACCCTGGGATGATCATTACCTGATATATCCCTTACTTCCAATTCCTGTATGATCTCCTTCAGATTCATTATCCCTCGTTAATACTCATATTCAGCGTGATCTGCATTCCCTCTGTAACCCTTGTTCCTGCCCTGACCGACTGCCCGCGCACCGTCCCGCGTCCCTGAACCTGCACTTTCATTCCCTTGCCTTCCAGCAGATACAGCGCGTCCTGCAATCCCATATCCACCACATTGGGAACCAGATTTTCAGGGACTGTCCGGGGAGAGATCACCACTCCTTCGGGAGTGCTTCTGGTGGATACCCACTCTTCACCCGCTTCACTTCCCTGAAAGGGCAGATCCAGGGTTTCGAAGACAGATATCAGGTCTGTACCGTTCCCGCTTTTTGAATAGGGGGCCTCTGTGTCAGCTTCGGTCAGGATCACCTGTTCCTCCTGCAGCTCATATTCCCTTACATAGATCCGGTCAGTGATGGCCCTGAATATGGGGCCTGCCACCAGGTTCCCGTAATAGATGCTTTTTGAGGGCGCATTGACAACCACGATACAGGAGTACTTGGGCTGGTCCGCAGGGAAATATCCTGCAAATGAAGCCTGATACAGCGATTTGTCATATCCCCCCTTGCTGAGTGAAATTTGGGCTGTCCCGGTCTTTCCCGCAATTTTATAGTGGCTGTTGGAGAGGTTCCTGGCTGTGCCACTGTCAACCACACCTTCAAGCATGGCCTTTACCCGTTGCAGGGTTTCACGTGAACAGATATGCCCGTTCTGCACTTCTGTACCGAATTTTTTAACCCGCTTGCCGTGGAACCGCATCTCTTCCACGAAAAGCGGTTTCACCATCTTTCCGTCGTTGGCCACTGCATTGTACAGGGCAAGCATCTGGAGCGGAGTGAGCCTGACCTCATACCCGATGGACATCCAGGGCAGGGAGACTCCCGACCAGAGTTCGCTGTCAGTATATTTGATATCCGGTTTTCCTTCGCCCCTGATCTCGATACCGAGCTTCCGGTTCAGCCCCATCTCATACAACCGGTTGATAAACTGTTCGGGTTTTTCCCTGTAAGATTCATATACGAGTTTGGATATCCCC
>Ga0209536_100007029_pt1 | contig 17101 bp, 12 predicted proteins | sample DeeMarSeWOR28_12_FD_187461 | JGI IMG/M metagenome (GOLD analysis project Ga0209536, IMG submission 187461) | Marine sediment microbial communities from White Oak River estuary, North Carolina - WOR-2-8_12 (SPAdes) (version 2) | ecosystem: Environmental > Aquatic > Marine > Intertidal zone >... | reverse complement strand
GCCGAGATACCAGATGCAGAACTGGTGGCTATTTCTTGTTGCCACCTTGGCAGTTGGACCCTCCTTTGCCTTCCCCTTGTTTCTGTACTTCCGCGAGGGACGGACCGAGGCGTTGGCCGCTGAGACCACCAGCTAGTGTGCCCCATCACACGGATTGACATGAAGAGGATCGTGCCCATCAGGGCCGAATGGAGCTTATCCAAATCACTGTGACGGGGTACTAGAGCGTCAAAGGAGGATATGATGCCCGTTGATAATGCCCTTGCTGAAGTACGAGAAGTACTCCGCAGATTCCAGGATGGCTACACCATGCGTGACCTTGCCAAACTGGATGATTTCATGAGACTATTCATCGAAAGTGACGAGGCGGAGTTGATCGGAATTGGCGCATCAGTGCGGGGTGGGCCAGAGTGGTTCCAAGGCCTGGCGTCGATTCGGGAGATCATAGAGTCTGACTGGACGTACTGGGGTGACGTGATCATTGATGTCGAAGGTGCCAAAATCAACTCACTAGATAACGTGGCCTGGCTATCTACGTCTGGGAAACTTGTTCAAACACAGTCCTTCGATGATGCACTTGGATTCTACGTAAGGCAGATGAAAGAATTGCTGGAGAATGACGAGGTCGAGTTAAATGAGCGGCTGATGGAAGCAACCCATTTTGGGGTAAGGCGGCTGCGTGAGCAGCACAAAGGAGTGGGCCATAGCTGGCCCTTTGTTTTCACGGCGGTGCTGGTCAGAGACGAAAGCGATTGGCGTTTTCATACCATTCATTGGTCCATGCCAGTGGATTGACGTGCGCAGCGCCAACTTGTTCACATATGCCTAGTGCGTGCGTTTCAGGTTGGGGGCGAGTTTACCAGACCTGACGGGTTTAAGCTGCGATTCTTTGGCAAAGCTCACTTCTCAGTAGCCAGGCCAGCCTCAAATTGAGAGGTTTTGGAAAACCCGTCAGGTCTTCTCCCAAAAAGTGAAATGCACCCCTGCGAAGTATAGGCATTGCTTTTTTGACTATATTTGTGTATAGTAGTATTAAGTTTGCGGCGGCTTTCCACAGCCTTCCGCTTTCACCCTCCGCCTTCTAGCCCACCTCAAGCGGATGGAGTGGACAAAGATCCGCAAAACAAGACAGTCCAGCGGACAAATCGCTAGTCCTGGTACCCCATCACAGCGATTTTGATAAGTCAAAGGTCACGCCTTTGATGGTCGAGTCTGCAATGTCGGGATGGCCTTAATGGGGCACTAGGTTGCTTCGTCATCTGACCAACACACGCTCCTTTGCCACTGCAACAATCATACATGGCCCCCGACAGCATTCGAACAGGTGAAGAGCATGAATAGTTCGGACTACGAGACTGTGAAAACACTGTACCAGGCCAGGACAGCAGTGGCAGCCACCTCCCAGTGGGAAAAGGCTATTGAGCCCGTCTTGGAGCAACTGATGCACGTCGTACCCTACGATACGGCCTCGGTGCAATTGCTGGCTGAAGGCTACCTGGAAATCGTTGGGGGACGCGGCTGGCCGAAATCAGAGAGCGTGGAGGGAATGCGTTTCCCGGTACCGGGTGACAATCCCAATACCACCGTCATTCAGGAGCGTCGACTGGTCATCCTGGGTGACGCACCTGAAGATTATGAGACGTTTCTAGGGACGAGCGGCCACATTCGGTCGTGGCTGGGTGTGCCGCTGATCATCGAAGACCGGGTGATTGGAATGTTGGCAATTGATAGCACGCAGCCAGATTACTTCACCGCCGACCACGCCCGATTGGCCGCTGCCTTTGCCGGCCAGGTAGCCATCGCCGTCGAAAACAGCCGGCTGTACGCCCAGGCGCAGCAACGCGTGGCAGAACTGGAGGCGCTGCGGGGTATCAGCCTGCAGCTCACCTCCTCGCTGGACGTGCATACCGTGCTCGATAGTATCGCTGATAGCGCCTTGGACCTAGTGGGCGCCACCGACTGTATTATCTATCTGTACGATGAGGAGAGCGAAAGCTTTTCCTTCGGCATTGCGCTGGGAGGGTGGGCGGGGAAAAACAAGGTGATAGCGCCACGCCGCACCGGTCTCACGGCCACTGCCGCACGAGAACGACGGCCCGTGATCATCAACAACGCTGCTAATCACCCCCTCTACGCTGCACCTGAGGCACAAGTGTGGAACATACAAGCCATCGCCGGCTTTCCCCTCCAGCGGGCGGAACGGGTGTTGGGTGTGCTAGAGGTCATATTCGTTGAACAACCGCACACCTTCCGCCAAGAAGAGCTGCGGGTGTTAGGCTTACTGGCTGATCAGGCAGCTATTGCCATTGAGAACGCCCGACTGTACGAAGAAGCACGGCAAGAAATCACGGAGCGGCTGCGGGCAGAGGAGTCGGCTGCCCGCAGCTTGCACAGGCTGCGGGAGAGCGAAGGACGATACCGCACGCTGTACGAGGCGACTCGCGATGCGGTGATGCTTCTGGATGAGGAGAGTTTCTTTGACTGCAACCCGGCCACCTTGAAGATATTTGGCTGCGAAACCAAAGAGCAGTTCGTCGGCAAGCACCCTAGCGAATTTTCCCCTGCATATCAGCCGGGCAACCTGGATTCGGTCAGCCTGGCCGCTCAGCGAATTGAGACGGCGTTGCGCGAGGGGACTTGTTTCTTCGAGTGGCAGCACCAACGATTGGATGGAACAGAATTTCCGGCCGAAGTGTTGTTGAGCGCGATGGAGATCCGGGGCCGTAAGGTCTTGCAGGCCGTGGTGCGAGACATCACTCAGCGCAAGCAAGCGGAGGCAGAGCTCCAAAGTTATCAAGAGCACCTGGAGGAACTGGTCGAGGAACGTACGGCCGAGCTACGAGCAAGTGAGGAAGCATTGCGCCAGGCCAAAGAAGCCGCCGAAGCTGCGAACCGAGCCAAGAGCACCTTCCTGGCCAATATGAGCCACGAACTGCGCACGCCAATGAATGCCATCATTGGCTTCACCCGCCTGGTCAAACAGCGCTCACAGGACATCCTGCCGCAGAAGCAAATTGACAACCTGGACAAAGTGCTGGTCAGCGCCAATCATCTCCTCGAGCTGATCAACGCCATCCTGGACCTCTCAAAGATCGAGGTGGGTCGAGTGGACGTCCAGCCCGTCACCTTTGACGTTACGGCCCTAATTGACGCCTGCTTGCAGACGGTGCGGCCCATGGTCAAGAGCGAGCAACTGCATCTGGTAAAGGAGATCGAATCTGACTTGCCTCCGCTCTTCACTGACCGGGATAAGGTGCGGCAGATCGTGATGAATCTTCTGAGCAACGCGGTCAAATTTACGAAGCAAGGTACGGTCACCGTCACGGCACAGCGCCAGGACGAGGCGCTGGTGGTGGCGGTGGCAGACACGGGCATCGGCATACCCAAGGAAGCATTAGGCGACATATTTGAAGCGTTCCGGCAAGTCGATGGAAGCACCACGCGGCGGTATGGTGGCACTGGTCTGGGCCTGTCGCTCAGCCGTCAACTGGCGCGGCTGCTGGGCGGGGATGTGACGGTGGAAAGCACGCTTGGGGTGGGTTCGACCTTCACCCTTTTGCTGCCCATCGATTATCGGTCTGGGCCACCAGCCAGCCTAGTGTGACACCCCAATCGTAACGCTCACCACTCGAAAGAGTCGATTTCTGCTTGGGAGGTGAGGCGCAATGGAAAAATGGGCCAGAATCATAGATGGACCCTTAAACCTGGTTCTCTTCACCGCTGTTCTACTGGCCGGGTGCCAGCCAGCAGCCTTGCCCTTCGAATGTACCGACGCCATCGGTTGCGTGGCGGTCGCGCCGGACGATCCCGTCAGGATCGGTGTGCTGCAGGTTCTCAGCGGTGAGCAGGAACCCTTTGGGTTGAATCAACTCCGCAGCATCGAGCTGGCCCTGGAGGACCGAGACGGCCACCTCCTCGATCACCCGATCCAGCTTCAAATCGAAGATTCGCTGTGCTCCAAAGAGGGCGGGGCCACGGCCGCGTCCAAGATCGCCGCCGACCCGCAGATCGTGGGCATCATCGGCCCCACCTGCTCCGGGGCGGCGGCGACGGCAATAAAGGTTGTCTCCGAGGCAGGCCTGGTGATAATCTCAGGATCGAGCAGCGCGCCTTCCCTGACCGCAGTGGGCGGAGAGCCGGGCGCCGACTGGCAGCCTGGCTTCCTGCGCACCGCTCAAAACGACGCGCTCTCCGGTCGAGCGGCGGCCACCTTTGCCTCTGAACAGCTCGGTGTGACCAAGGCGGCAACCATCAACGACGGTGACCCGTACACGCGGGGGCTCACCGACACCTTCGAGGGGATATTCACCGAACTGGGCGGCCAGGTTGTGCTGGGCGCCGTCGTCAACAAGGGAGACACCAACATGCAACCGGTGCTGACCGCCGTCGCCAGATCTGGGGCGGAGCTGGTGTTCTTTCCTGTCTTTCAGCCGGAGGGGGATTATCTCGTTCTACAGACCAGGGAAGTTGAGGGCCTGGAGGACATTACGCTTCTGAGCGCCGAGGGGTTGTACCAGGACACTTTTATTGAAGCTGTGGGCGAGGCAGGTGTAGGATTATACCTGGTGACGCCGGCCTTGCCGGAGAGCCCTGCCCACGATGCCTTTGTCTCCAGATATGAGATGAAATATGGCGAGGCGCCCACCCGGCTCTATTATGCTCACACCTACGACGCAGCCAATATGCTCTTGAATGCCATCGAAGCGGTGGCTGACCAAGGGGAAGATGGCACGCTGCACATTGGCCGCCAGGCGTTGCGCGACGCCCTGTACGCCACCTCCGGGTACCAGGGACTGACTGGCAGCCTGACCTGCGACGAATATGGCGACTGTGGCGTTGCCAAGTTCCAGGTCACGCGCCTGGACGATCCGGCCGCCGGGCTAGATGGGTTGGGAGCCAACGTCGTGTACTCCTACCCGCCGGACCAATAAGGCCTGCAACGTGAAGGGAGGAAGGGGATGACCCAACGCAACGGTTTGGTCCTGGTCCTGCTCCTGCTCGCTGCTTTGTTGCTGGCCGGCTGCCAGCCGGCAGCCCCGCCCTTTGAATGTGCCGACGCCCTCATATGTGTGACGGTCCCACCGGACGACCCGATCAAGATCGGAGTGATCCAGAACCTCAGCGGCGCGGGCCCCTCGGGGCTGGGCCTGGCTCGCAGCGTCGAGGTGGCCCTGGATGACCGGGGCAACCAGCTCCTCGGCCATCCGGTCGAACTGGTGCGGGCAGACTCCAAGTGCTCGGGGGAGGGGGGGACCACGGCGGCTCTCCAGATCACGGCCGACCCCCAGATTGTGGGCATCGTCGGCCCGAGCTGCTCCGGGGCGGCAGCCACGGCGATCAAGATCGTCTCCGAGGCCGGCCTGGTGATGATCTCCGGGTCGAGCACTGCGCCGTCCTTGACCTCCGTGGGCGGCGAGCGTGGCTCCGACTGGCAACCCGGTTTCCTGCGTACGGCACAAAACGACGCGGTGGCCGGGAGGACAGCCGCTATCTTTGCTTTCCAGGTGCTTGGCAAGAGGCGGGCGGCGACGATCAACGTCGGCGATGCCTACACCCGAGGGCTCACCGACACGTTCCGCCAGGCGTTTACCGAGCTGGGAGGCCAGGTTGTGCTGGACGCCGCCGTCAACCAGGGGGACACCGACATGCATCCCGTGCTGAACGCCGTCGCTGCGTCGGGGGCGGAGTTGCTGTTCTTTCCCGTCTATGAGCCGGAAGGGAACTACCTGGTCCTCCAGGCCGCCGAAATGGAAGCCTTCGAGGGTATTGCGCTTATGACGGCTGAGGGTTTGTACTTCGATACCTTCATCAAGGCCCTGGGCCAGGCAGGCGTGGGGTTGTTCTTCGTCGCGCCTGCTTTTCCCGAGGGCCCCGAGCACGACGCCTATCTCGCCAGGTACCAGGCCAGGTACCAGGAACCGCCTGTACCCATCTACCACGCTACTACCTACGACGCGGCCAACCTGCTCTTCAACGCCATCGAAGCCGTGGCGGTGCCGGACGTCAGGGCAGATGGCACGCTGCACATCGGCCGCCAGGCGCTGCGCGACGCGCTGTACGCCACCTCCGGATACCAGGGGCTGACCGGCAGCTTGACCTGTGACGAATACGGCGACTGCGGCGTGTCCCGGTTCCATGTCACCCGCCTGGACGATCCGGCCGCCGGGCTGGAGGGGCTGGAGGCCAACGTGGTCTACAGCTACCCTCCGGACTGAAGGGAGGAAGCGAATGTTTCGAGGCCAACTGCTTGTCCTGCTGGTGCTGGCCGCCATGCTGCTCCCCGGGTGTGGGCCAGCACCCCCAAGCTTTGAATGTACGGACGCCATCGGCTGCGTGGAGATCGCGCCGGGCGATCCCATTAAGATCGGTGCGCTGCAGGCGCTGAGCGGCGCCTTGGCTTCCCAGGGGCTGGAGCACCTTCAGTCGACCGAGCTGGCCGTTGACGCCCGGGGCGGCGAGTTGCTCGGCCACCCCATTCAGCTTCAAAGCGAAGATTCGTTGTGCTCAGGAGAAGGGGGGACCACCGCGACTCTAAAGATCACCGCCGACCCGCAGACGGTGGGCATCATCGGCCCCACCTGCTCTGGGGCCGCGGCCAGCGCGATGAAGCTTGCCTCTGAGGCAGGCCTGGTGATGATCTCGGGCTCCAGCACCGCCCCTTCCCTGACCAGACTGGGCGGAGAACCAGGTCCCGATTGGCGACCTGGCTTCTTTCGCACGGCGCAGAACGACGCGCTGGTAGGTCGGGCGGCGGCCAGCTTTGCTTTTGAGATACTCGGCCTGACCACGGCGGCGAGCATTCATGACGGCGACCCGTACACGCGGGGGCTTACCGACACGTTCCGCCAGGCATTCAACGAGCTGGGCGGCCAAGTCGTACTGGACGCCGCCGTCAACAAGGGAGACACCGACATGCGACCGGTGCTGAATGCCGTCGCCGCATCTGGGGCCGAGCTGCTATTCTTTCCTGTCTTCCGACCGGAGGGCGATTACATCGTCCTTCAGGCCACGGAAGTTGAGGGCTTGGAGAACGTCACGCTTATGAGTGCCGAGGGGTTGTACTTCGACGCCTTCATCGAAGATGTGGGCGAGGCTGGCCTGGGGATGTACTTCAATGCGCCTATCCCGCCGGAAGGACCGGCTTACGATGCGTTCATCTCTAGATATGAGACCAAATACGATCAACCGCCCACCGGCACGCCCTATACTGCCCACGTCTACGACGCGGCCAGCGTGCTCCTGAATGCAATTGAGAAGGTGGCCGTGCAAGATGAAGATGGTACGCTGCACATCGGCCGCCAGGCCCTTCGCGACACCTTATACGCCACTTCAGGGTACGAGGGGCTGAGTGGCAGCCTCACCTGCGACGAGTACGGCGACTGCGGCGCTGTCAGGATACAGGTGACCCGCCTGGACGATCCGGCTGCTGGGCTGGAGGGAATGGCGACCAACGCGGTCTACACCTATCCGCCGGACCAATAGGCGGCCCAGATACAATTCAAAAGGCAGCCTCGCTCCGAACTTTCAATTAGGATTAGGGTGCCTTGCACCCCAATAAGTCACAGCGTAAGTAAACCTATCTTCTGATTGCTCTAGCTGGATTCGTAATCCGGCGCTCCTAGGCCTGAGACGCGGATCATGGATCCGCTAGGAGCGAGGCACGCAGAGGCCGCAACTGTGGTGATAGTTGCGCCTTGACATACTAGTGCCCTATCAAAGTGGTTTTGATAAACTACATGAAGACCACATGGGCACGAACTTTGGTATATCAAAATTACCGTGAAAGGGTACTAGGTTAGTTACCTTCGATGCTTGAGTAACTCATAGGATTGAGTGAGATGAACAGATGGATATCTTTGCCTCAGCGCTGGCGTGAACTGGGCATCACTGCCAAGTTTGCTTCCGCATTCGGCCTGCTTCTGGCGCTGATTGTGCTGGTATCACTGACCAGTTATGCAGCTCTGACGGCCGTGCGCCGCCAGACAGAAGCGGCCATCCTGACCAGTATGGAGATCCAGCGCCTGGTCCTGGAGATGGATGCCGGCCTACAGCGCGCTCGCCGGCTGGAAAGAGACCTTTTCCTGCGCTGGCCGGCGGTTGGTTTTTCGCAGGCGCTCGAAGCTTACTCCAGGAAGCACGACGAAGAAATCGCTCAAGTTATGGCTTTGAGCGCTCGCTTGCAAGGACTCATCTCAGAATCGGACGTTAGCGATGCGTTGCGTGATAGCCAGGTTAGCCTTAATTTTTATCTCTCAGCCGCCGATCGGTATGCCGCCACCTTTGACGAAGCTATCGAACTGGTTACGGAGTTAGCAACCGACGAAACCGGCGCCCAGGCGCGATTGGCGCGACATTCCGAACTGTTGCGCGAGGCACTAGAACGGGCCGGCGATACTGGCTTGATGGTCTTGTACCGGGAAATGCAGTCATTTGAAAAAGACTACCTGGTAACGCGCCAGCGGCCCTACATGCAGTCCGCCTTCAATGTGGCTGGGCTGTTGCGCGAGGCGATCGGCGGCTCGCCCGGTCTTGATGAGGAAGAAAGAGCTAGGGCCTTGGCCCATCTCGATGGTTATCTGGCGGTGGCCGATGAGATACTCCTACTCGACGTAGAGATCGGCCACAAACTGAACGAATTCGATCTACAGGCCGAGGCCGTAGATCCTATCTCGAAAGAGCTGATCGCGCTGGCAAACACCGAAACCCTGCGTGCTCGCGACCGCATCGCCAGAACCAGCCAGCTAGCGACGACACTGCTGATCGTGGCGGTACTGGCAGCGGTGGCACTGGCGGGTATTATCGCCCTGGCGCTGAACAATAGCATTACGCGCAACGTGGTCAAGTTGACCCAAACCGCCAGTGAACTGAGGGGCGGCAACCTGGAGATACGCGCCCAAATCGACAGTGCCGACGAGCTTGGCCAGCTTGCTGACAGCTTCAACGCCATGGCCGCTCGCCTCAAGGTGCTGGTAAACACTCTGGAACAAAAAGTGCAGGAGCGCACTGCCGACCTGACCAAGGCCAATGTGCAGCTTGAGGCAGAGATTATCGAGCGAATGCGAGCGGAAGAAGAGCGAGAACGGCTGCTGGTGGCCGAGCGCGCCCAGGCCCGGCGGCAGGCGGCCCTGTTCCGGCTGAGCGCAGAACTGGCCGCCACGCTCGAGGAGACTGAGGTATGTCGGCGCGTGGTAGACGGCCTGCACGACACCCTGGGCTACGATTGCGTGGCGCTCTTTCTGGTGGACGAGAGCACTGAGCAGGTTGCTGAGCCCGGCGGTAGATCGCCTCGCCTGAGCGAGCGCACGCTGGTTGCCAGTGCTGGCTCCTGGGCCGACATCCTTCCGACCCGCATCCCGTCCGGCCAGGGGATTAGCGAGCGCCCGCTCCTGGATGGCCAACTCCATTACACGCCGGACGTGACCCAAGACCCTGGCTACGTTCCCGGTTTAGGCGGCGCCGAGGTGGACGTGCCGATCCGAATCGGGGGAGAGTTGCTCGGCGTGCTGATCATGGAGAGCCGGCAGCCTCATGCATTCAGTCAGGACGACTTCGAGGTGCTCACCGCCGCTGCTCAACAGGCTGGCCTTGCCCTCGGCAAAGCTCGACTACTGGCTGCCGAGCGGCAACGCGCCGACGAGCTGGATGCGCTGCGCACTACTATGACCGACATCACGACTGAACTCGAATTGTCGACCCTGCTGCAGGCCATCGTGGAGCGCGCGGCTGGGCTGTTGGGCGCTACTGGCGGGGAGTTGGGTCTCTTCGACGAAGCCCGTCGGGAACTCCGCATCGTCGTCAGCCATAACATGGGTAAAGACTATGTCGGCACGCGCCTTGGGTTGGGTGAAGGCGCTATGGGCCATGTGGCGGATACCGGCGCGCCGCTGATCGTTGAAGATTACCTTACCTGGGAGGGACGCGCACCCCAATATGCCGATGCCCATATGCACGCTGCACTAACTGCGCCACTCAAGGTTGGGAGTCGGCTGGTGGGTGTCATCATCATTGCAACTTCCGACCCGGACAGGCGATTCGACCCGGCTGACCTGCACCTGCTTAACCTGTTCGCTCAGCAAGCCGTTATCGCCATCGAGAACGCGCGCCTGTATGATCGAGCGCAGCGAGAGATCACCGAGCGGGTACGAGCCGAGCGAGCGTTACTCGAGGCCAAAGAAGCCGCTGAGACCGCCAACCGCGCCAAGAGCACCTTTCTCGCCAACATGAGCCACGAACTGCGCACTCCGCTCAATGCTGTTATCGGCTTCACCCGTCTTGTCAAACGACGTTCTCAGGATATCCTGCCCCAGAAGCAAGTTGACAACCTGGAGAAGGTCTTGGTTAGCGCTGACCACCTACTGGACCTGATCAACGCTGTCCTGGACCTCTCCAAAATCGAGGCCGGCCGGATAGACATCCAGCCCGTGACCTTTGAAGTGACCGAGCTGATTGACACCTGCCTGGAGACGGTGGAACCAATGATCGAGAGCGATCAAGTGCGTCTGATGAGAGAGATTGAGCCGGGGCTGCCCCAACTTTACACGGACCAGGAAAAAGTACGGCAGATCCTAATCAACTTGTTGAGCAACGCAGTTAAGTTCACGGAAATAGGCACGATCACCGTCACAGCACGGCGGCAGGACGAGATGCTGGCGCTAGCGGTAGCGGACACCGGGATCGGCATACCCGAGGAGGCGTTAGGGCGCATCTTCGAAGCATTCCAGCAGCTCGATAGGAGCGCCACGCAGCAGCATCGCGGCACGGGCTTGGGCCTGTCGATCAGCCGTCACCTGGCCCGATTGCTGGGTGGGGATGTAATGGTGGACAGCGCTGTTGGAGTTGGCTCGACATTTACCCTCACTCTGCCCATTCACTATGGGGGCGCCTCGCCAGCCATTGCCCCTCTCTATGAAGTGCCATCGGCAGCGATAACAACCCAACCGGTAGATAGCCCAGTTGTGCTGGCCATTGACGACGACCCGAACGTGATATACCTCCTCCAAGAGAATCTGGGCGAAGAGGGATACCGCGTGATCGGAGCGACGAGCGGCGAGGAAGGTCTGAAGCAAGCGCAGGCGCTCAAGCCTTTGGCAATCATATTAGATATTCTGATGTCCCCCAAGGATGGCTGGCAGGTTCTGCATGAGTTGAAGGCCGACGCGGCCACCCAAGACATTCCTGTGATTGTGCTGTCCATCGTGGACAACAAAGAATTCGGCTATCGTCTGGGGGCCTTTGACTATTTGGTGAAACCTTTTGACCGAGAGGCTATTTTGGGCGTATTAGCCCGCATTGCCCCCCTCCCAGCAGATCCGCGCCCGGCTCGGCTGCTGGTGGTAGATGATGACCCAAACGTAGTGGACCTGGTGCAGCAACTCCTGGAAAACGAGGCATACCAAATTCAATCTGCCGCAGACGGTCGGGAGGCTCTACAGGCTATCTCCAACCAGCCCCCCGATATCATCTTGTTGGATCTTCTGATGCCGCAGCTGGACGGCTTTGGCGTAATCGACCAACTCAAACAGAGCTCTCAACATGGCGATATCCCCATCATTGTTCTGACCGCCAGAATACTCACCGATGGCGAGTTAGCTCAGCTCCAGCACAGCGTCTCAAAAGTTATCGAGAAGCGGGGACTGGAGCGCGAGACGCTGCTTCAAGAACTGCGCAGCGCGCTGCGGACGTATCGCCAGAAATCAGAAGCGAAAGGATGAACCAATGAAGAAGATCCTGGTCGTCGAGGACGTGGAGCTCAATATGGATCTCCTGGTGCAGCTGTTGGAGGACGAGTATAAGGTACTGACAGCTGTGGATGGCGCAGCAGGCATCGAATTGGCGAAACGCGAAAGGCCCGACCTTATAATTATGGACCTTTCATTGCCAGTCGTCGACGGCTGGGAGGCAACGCGTCGCATCAAAGCCAATCAGGATCTCAAGTACATTCCCATAATCGCCCTGACTGCCCATGCTATGGTTGGCGACGCAGAGGAAGCTCTGGCGGCTGGCTGCGATGACTACATGGCCAAGCCACTCGATGAAGATCTCCTCTTTCAGAAACTGGATCGGTTCCTAGGAGGCTGATGAACGGCGGACGAGACTAGATCGCAGTATGGTACAGCTTTGTGGGGTAGATGACGCTTATGACAGCGTGGGAGAGAAAGTGCGGTGCCAGGCCCCTTCGAAAGCACCCATAAAGCAGTCGGTCGACAGGTGTTGCCTTGTAACTTAGAGTTTGCGTACCCCGCTTGTAGGTACCCGGCACCGTATTCGATTGTTGACGCAACGTGCTGAACGTTGGTCGTGTTGATCATACACTACGAGACGGCCAATCGTCTTTAAGGGACGCTATACAGGAGCTTAAGGCAAATTTAAGGCTAATGTAGGCTTGGTATTGCATATCATAGTCACCGGAGAAGCTGACCATTGACCCTTCAAGCATTGCCTTACGTCTTGCTGCAAGGCTTTCTGTTCGGCTCGACGCTAATCGCCTCGCGTTTCAGTGTGGGCCAGTTCCGCCCAACCACTTACATCGGGATGCGCATGGTGCTGGCCAGTCTATGCCACCTGGCCGTGTATATGCTGGCCCGCCGCCAAAAGTGGCCTAACTCTTCACATCTGTGGCGACACGCTGCGCTGCTGGGGATCGTGGGAACGACTGTGCCCATGGTCGCTATTGTCAGCTCGCTGCAATATCAGTCTGCCGGGCTGACCTCGGTGCTGCTAACCTCCGGGCCAGCTGTGACGGTGCTGATGGCCCACTTCTTCCTAGCGGACGAAACGCTCAACCCCGTCAAGGTGGCCGGCGTGGTCTTGGCCCTGGGCGGCGCGGTGCTGCTCGTTGTGCGGGGAGAGAGTGGCCTGCCGGATGTGAGCCAGGCCAGCCCACTCGGCTATGGCCTGGTCGTCCTGGCTATCATAAGTGCCAGTAGCATGACCATCTACGCGCGCAAGTTCATGCGCGAGTATGACTTTTTCGACGTGGCCAGCGTGCGTATGTTTGTGGCCACCCTGACGGTGATGCCGCTCTCCGCGCTGCTGGTTGGGGTGGATCTGAGCAGCGTCGATGTGCGGGGATACACAGCACTGGTGTACGCTGCCCTGGTGGGCACCTTCTCTGGTCTGATGCTGTCTTTTTACAACATCAAGCGCTTTGGAGCGACGGCGGCCGCCATGCCCCTGTACGTTATCCCCGTGGTGGCCAGCTTGGGAGGTGCGCTGGTGCTGGACGAGCAGATCACAACCGGTATGCTGGCCGGTACAGGGCTTATTGCGGCGGGTATCGCGCTCATCAATCGGCCGCAACGTCGATAGGCAATGGGATACCCGTCGGGAACTCGCGGGGTCTCTTGGAGACCGAGGGCAAGACTTGATTGAAACAGGGAAACCTCATATAATTGAGCAGACTGGATTAGGAATTCTCAGCCTTCGCCTGGAGGTGATTGCCTATGAACGAGGAAGAGAAAGCGCCGCCACCCACACGCGAGTATCCCCCCATCTACGAAATGGTGGTGCCCATTGCGCTGGCGGTCATCGTGGTCGTCGTGGTTGTGTTGTTGCTCATCATCGTCGGCGTGGCGCTGGGGCTGATTGGAGGATAAAATGAATGTCTGGGTCCCTTTGCTGGCCAGTATCACTAGCTTCATCTTTGCCTTCTTTGTTTTCAGACGCTATCTGGCGCGCCGCGGTCCTCACCTACTGCTGTGGGGCATAGGCATGGTGTTTTACGGCATCGGGGGATTCTGCGAGGCGTACTTCGGCGCCTTTGGCTGGAATCCACTGATTTTCCGGCTGTGGTATCTGTTTGGAGCGATCCTGGTGGCCGCCTGGTTGGGCCAAGGTACAGTCTACCTGCTCGCCAAACGCAAGTGGGCCGACACACTGATGGTCATCCTGGGACTGGCCTCAATCTACGGTGCGATCCGGGTCTTCAGTGCCGAGCTGGACCCCGGCCTCATGACCTCCGGCCTGCACACCGGGAGCGAGTTGAGCGGGCACGCCATCATCACCCCCGGTGTGCGCACGCTGACACCATTTTTCAACCTGTATGGCACAGTGACGTTGGTGGGCGGCGCGCTATATTCGGCATGGATTTTCTGGCGTAAGCGCGTGCTTCTGCATCGCACTATTGGCAACATCCTCATAGCTGTGGGCGCCACGCTGCCCGCCTTTGGCGGCGCCTTCAGCCGCTTCGGGATCGCTGGCGCGTTGTACTGGGGCGAGCTGCTGGGTGCGATACTTATATTCATCGGCTTCCTGCGCGCCACCACGCCGATGGGCACTCCGCTGCTGCGACGTGCGGCGGCTCCTGTGTCGGAGACGTAACGGGCCGGCTGCCCAAAGCCGGCCCGTCATTCAAAGCAGGAGAGAAGCTCTACTACTGTTGCCTGTCCTTTGGACGCCTCGTGCGGAGCCGATCTTACCTATCTGGCGCGTTCATTGACCGTGTGAGTATAGATGAGAAAGGATGCTAGGCGGGCAGGGGGGTGCTGCGCCGTGCAACAAGGAGGTTGAAGTCATGGATCTACGAGACGTCGTGAGCGGGTTGACGGGCGAGCGGGAATTGCCCCCGCTGCCTGAGAAGTTCATGTTCGGCGTGGCCAATTCGGCCCACCAGTGCGAGGCCTACGACCCGGGGCAGGAGGACATTTGGGACGTCTGGGAGAGACAGCACAAGTTGACAGCGCGCGGGCGGGCCACCGATTTCTGGAACCGCTACGAGGAAGACATAGAACTGGCGCAAGATCTGGGCTGCAGCGCTTTCCGTTTCTCGGTCGCCTGGTCGCGCATTGAGCCGGAGCCGGGCCAGTTCAGCCAGGAGACGCTGGACCACTACGCGCGCCTGGTCGCGGCGGTGCGCGCGGCCGGCATGGAGCCCATCCTCAGTCTGCACCACTTCACCTGGCCGACCCATGTCGAGCGGCGAGGCGGTATGCTGAGCGAAGACTTCCCCGACATATTCACCGACTACACCGCCCAGGTCGTGGCGCGGCTGGGTAAGGAAATCGACTGGTGGGTCACTTTCAACGAGCCGAGCCAGTTGATCTACGGCTATATCAAGCCCTGGTGGGAGCGCAACTACTTCTTACCGCCAGGGCTACCCGAAACGGCGACCATCTCAGATCAGGTGATCGCCATCGGCCAGTTGATCCGCAACCTGTTCTTAGCCCACACCCGGGCTCGCGAAACCATCCATCGGAAAAACCCAGAGGCCAAGGTGGGAGCCAACCCGCTGTTGCTGGGCCTGCCAGTTTGGCTCCAGCGCTGGATCAACCGCAACGCATCCAGCATCCGGAACGAGGATGACCTGGCCCACCAGATACAACGTTGTTCGGAGCGTTCGCTCTTGGAGCGGGGCGAGGTGGACGCCGTCATCGCCACTTTCACGCGCACCGCTGAACGTGCGGGGCAGGTGATGTTCTCAGAAGTCTATTACGTCGCCGGTCAGCGGTTGCTGGTCAGAGCCGACAGCGCGGCGACTGGCCCAGGGGACTTAGCGGGCAAGGAGGTTGTGGTGGTCAGAAGCTCGACCGCCGAACAAGCTGCCCGTGCCGCCATACCAGAGGCGCGCGTGCTGGTGGTCGATGGCTGGGCGCGGGCGCTGAGTGTCCTGGACCAAGGGCGGGCCGATGCGCTGCTGGCCGACGATACCATCCTGCGCGGACTTATGGCGAATCATCCGGGACAGTACAAGCTGATCGGCGAGCCGCTGACCAGTGAGCCGTACGCAGCGGCAGTGGGCACGGGCAGTTCCCAACTTCTGGGGGCCATCGACATGGTGGTACGCGAGTTTAAGGAGTCGGGCACCTGGGCGGAGAGCTACGCGCGGCACATCGGCCAACCGGTCCCTGACCCGCCCGACAGCTTCCTGGCGGGGCGCAGGCCTCTCGAGCCGGAATTAGGTCCCAAGCCGACCCTGGCGGCCATGTGTGAGACAGGGCTGGTGCGGGAGATCATCGAGCGAGGGGCTGAGTCGCGTGGACCGCTCCCCCTGGCCGAGCCAGGCACCAGATTGAGGCGGGTACAGGATCGCGGCCACCTGATCGTCGCCGTCAAGGTGGATGTGCCCGGCCTGGGTTATCGTGATCCGGAAACGAACGAGTTTACCGGGTTGGAGATCGATTTGGCACGCGCCATTGCCCAGCGCATCCTGGGTGACCCGCAGGCAGTCCGCTTTCGGCCGACCACCACCCGGGAGCGCATCCCCCTGGTGCATTCCCTGCGCCGGCGCTTCGTGGATCCGATTCTTAGGCAATACAGCATCTTCTCGACGATCCTGGCCAGCAACTGGTGGCACCTGGGCATGGCCGGCCGGCTTCCCGATTTTCTCTGTCCTCAGGAATGCATCCGACAGCAGGATTTCGTGGGCCTGGATTACTATTGGGGCATCAGTTCCTTCCGGCTTGACCGACTTCAAGCTTTGCAAGACGCAGCAATGGGCCGATTCGACCGCGCACCTGTCTGGTCAGGCGCGCTCCACGGCCTGATGGGGTATCTCGCCAAGCTCCTCCCCGGCCTCCCGCTACTGATCATCGAGAATGGTTCGGTCCATGTCGCCGACGGCGTAGATCGAGCCGACTATATTCGCCAGCACGTGCGGCAGGTTCAGCGCGCCGTGGCCGACGGCGTGAACGTGGCGGGATACATGTGCTGGAGCCTCACCTCAAACAGGGAGTGGGGTCACCCCTTTGGTAAGCACAGCGACTTCGGCTTGTATCACATCGAGTTGGACACGGACCCGGAGCTGAGGCGCGTGCCGACGGAGGCAGCTAACGCGTATCGGGAGATTATTGCCAAGCGGGGAGTAGGTAGGAAATGAGAAGCCCCGCCGCTTGGCCGGGCTTCTCAATAAAAATGATCATCGCCTCAAATGAATTGACCTAGAGATTGCCAACGATGTTGCTGAAGACGTTGCCGATGACCGGGCCAAGCAGCAGCAAAATAGCAATCACCACGATGGCCACGAGGACGAGAATCAGCGCGTACTCCACCAAACCTTGGCCCTTCTCACGCGGAAGGAACAACATTGCAGCGATACCTCCTTTCTTTTGTCTTCCCCATCTGGGGACCTTCCCCACGGGGGACCTTCACATTCTATTTTACCACA
>Ga0209536_100007028_pt1 | contig 17103 bp, 18 predicted proteins | sample DeeMarSeWOR28_12_FD_187461 | JGI IMG/M metagenome (GOLD analysis project Ga0209536, IMG submission 187461) | Marine sediment microbial communities from White Oak River estuary, North Carolina - WOR-2-8_12 (SPAdes) (version 2) | ecosystem: Environmental > Aquatic > Marine > Intertidal zone >... | reverse complement strand
AGATTAAGGAAGGGAAACCTTTTCGCTTTGCCGAGTTGATCTATTATCACGGATCATCACTCGACCCGTCCGAGATATATATCAAGGCAAAAATGACTTCGGTCAACGAGGCAACAGCAACCGGAAACGGCAAGATTTTAGCAAATTTCCGGGAAATCCCGGCTGTTTGCCAGAGTTCGGCAAGACAGGTCATATCAGGTCTAAAGGAGGCCGGTATCGAGGGGCTTATGATAATGGGCAACACCAGCGAACCGGTATGCGAGATACCACTTGATCTTAATCGTATTGGAATGATCCTTATCGGCGGCATGAACCCGGTTGCCGCCGTAGAAGAGCAGGGCATTGAGGCGGAAAACCACGCCATGAGCACTGTAGTACAGTACGGTGACCTGGTCAACATACATACGGTCTAATCCAAAACCAGAATACATAACGATGGTAAGAAGGGGACAAAGTCACAATGAACCTACAGAGACCCAATGCAAACGATGCCACCAGAACCAACAACCGTTCGCGGAGCGTTGTCCCTCAGAGCGGAATATGTTCACGCTGCGTCGACGGCTGTACCGGCAACTGCGAGATTTTTAAAGCAACTTTCCGTGGCAGGGAACTGATCTATCCGGGACCATTCGGCGACGTTACCGCGGGCGGCGATAAGGATTACCCGATCGACTACTCACACCTGAATATACAGGGCTACGCCATGGGCGCAAACGGCCTGCCGGAAGGAGTGGAGGGCAATCCCGATACAGCTACCTTCCCGGCAGTGGACACCGAAACCGAGTACGGTTGGGATATCAAAACCAAGCTAACCGTTCCCGTATTCACCGGTGCGCTCGGTTCGACCGAGATCGCCAGGAAGAACTGGGAGCACTTCGCCATCGGCGCCGCGCTTGCAGGCGTAACGCTGGTATGTGGCGAAAACGTCTGCGGAATCGACCCTGAACTGGAGTTCGATTCAAACGGCAAGGTTAAAAAGGCGCCCGATATGGACCGCCGCATCGAGATTTACAATCGATACCACAATGGCTATGGCGAAATCCTTGTGCAGATGAACGTGGAGGACACCAGGCTGGGCGTTGCGGAATACGTGCTCAACAAGCACAGCCTTGATACAATCGAGCTGAAGTGGGGACAGGGCGCAAAGTGCATCGGCGGTGAGATCAAAGTAAACAGCATCGAAAGGGCGCAGGAACTGCAAAATCGTGGCTACATAGTCACACCCGATCCTTCAGATAAACCCAACCGGCTTGCGTTTAAGGACGGCGCCATAAAAGAGTTCGAGCGTCACAGCAGACTCGGTTTTATTGACGAAGAGGGATTCTACGGCGAGGTAGAGCGCTTGAGGAAACTGGGATACAAGCGTATCACCCTCAAGACCGGTGCCTATGGCCTGCGCGAACTGGCCATGGCCATCAAGTGGAGTTCGAAGGCTAAGATCGACCTGCTCACCATCGACGGCGCTCCCGGCGGAACCGGCATGAGTCCGTGGCGCATGATGGAGGAATGGGGCATGCCATCTATATACCTGCACTCCGCAGCTTATGAGTTTGCATCCATACTCGATAAGAAGGGCGAGCGCGTTCCGGATCTGGCCTTCGCCGGTGGACTTTCTACAGAGGATCACGTATTCAAGGCACTGGCTCTGGGCGCGCCATATACCAAGGCCGTCTGCATGGGACGCGCACTGATGATCCCGGGCATGGTTGGAAAGAACATCGCACAGTGGCTCAAAGACGGCAAGTTGCCCAGGTCGGTTTCCGAGTACGGCAACACCGTAGAGGAGATATTCACCAGCTATGAAGACATCAAATCTATGGTCGGCGACAGCGAGATCGGCAACATCCCGCTGGGCGCAATAGGTATCTTCAGCTACAGTCGCAAGCTAAAGGTAGGATTGCAGCAGATCATGGCAGGCGCCAGATGCTTTAACATACCGTCCATCAACCGCAAAGAACTGATGTCTCTGACCAGGGAATGCGCCGATGTTACAGGTATACCCTACCTCATGGAGTGTTACAGAGAAGAGGCAATGAAGGTTCTGGAAGGCTAGTTCAAGCATTTATGCCATAGCGAAACGCAGGGCTCCTTTCACAAGGAGCCCTTTCTTGCGATATTAATAGATGTTCTCTCACAGGCTGATAGTAAGACCACCGCTTTCATCAACTTCCACAGTATATTTCTTGAGCGGTTCTTTGGCACCGCCCGAAAGCACGTTACCATCGTAGTCGAAGGTGGAATGACCGATACTGCAGCAGCGCAGCCTGGTCTCACCGGCAACAGGATCGATCTTGCGTCCGATATGCGTACAACTGTTGGCAAAGGCCAGGATGTCGCCGCTTTCCGATTTGATTACCAGTATCGGCTTCTGAAGCCCCTTGCCCTGAAGGTATACTGCTCCCCCGCTGGCTGCAAGTTCGGGCACATCGCTCACCTTGATCTTCGCCACTCCGCCATCCAAAGACCACAGGTCATCGGCCAGCGGCTTGGTGGCGCAGATGCCAAACACTGCTTTTAAGAACCCCAGAAGACCCATATCATCCTCCCCCCTTTTTGTAATAATCTGCCCGATTCTAACATCGCAGGGTACAAACATCAACTGATGCCGCGGAATAAAAAGTGCCTACTTTTTAGAGAAGTACCGCTGACATTTCCTGCGCTTTTCCTCGTCGGACGCAAGCCACATATCGGCTGGATGAAGGTCGTTGAAGGCAATGGTGCGTATCTCCCTCACCTGCGCCGTATTGAGGCCAATTTTGCCCGCTATCTCCGTATCGGTAAGACAGCTTTCGTCGCGCTGCTGCTCGATGCCGACGTAATTTTGCACCGCCAGGCTCATCTCCAGAACCTGCTGCTTGTACTTGTTGTAGATCTCAGGGGATATGTATCTACCCATCTCATCTCCTTACTCGTCGCCGGGCTTCCACTTCGGTTTCAATGTGCGCGAACGAACTACGATGGGACACCCGCGCAGGCACTCGCCGCACTGCCCCATTGAATTGGCGGTGGAAACTGTGTTAACCACGCTGCCAAAGAAGGTGCCCATGATAATGCTCTTGCGTTTTTCTGGATCGGGCTCGTTCATGGCCTCGAGCAGTGTTCTCTGAAAGCTGTTGATGGAACGCGTTTGCGCTCTGGTGGCACATATGTGGCGGTTATAGCGCATCCACTTGATCTTACCATTTTCAATCTCTCCGGAAAGGCACTCGGGGCAGGCATCGAGACAGAACGTCGTTCCCTCCTTCTCCCACCGCTTTACACACGAGGGATGAGGGCATACCTGTTCATCAAGCATGCCGTCCGCTCTGAGCGGCATTGTGGTTAAAGTTACGCCGAAGTTAAGCAAGCCCCAATCCCTGTTGAGCACGATGCCCGCTGCCAAAGAGCGGGTGCCCATCCCCGCCATCTCCGCGCAGAGCTTGGCGCTCAGGTTCCCGCCGCTGGCAACGGCGGCATAGTATCCATACTTGTCCTCGATATAGTGCGCAACGTCAAAGGCAATCCTGTTTCTGTATTCTATGCCGAAGGAACGGTTGGCGTGATGAAACAGGTAATTGCGGCTGTGCCACGCGCCTTTTGGCGTCAGTTGCCCCGCGTAAACGATCACGCTCCTGGCGCCCATTAGCATATCATCAGGGCGATGTCCCTCGGGTGCATATTTGTTTATGTCTTCGACCGATGCTATACCAACGAGATCGGCGCCCAGCTTTCTGCCCAGCTTCTTTATCTTCTCCTCGGGTGATGACGACATACTTACGTCTCCTTAAAATCAGCCGATTATTATGTCTTCAAGCTTTCTCTTAGGCACATGGTGTACTTGCTCTTCATCACGCCAGTACTTTATGTTTGCCGGCGGGATGTATTCCTCCAGAACAACTTTTTCTCTGGGCTTGCCCAGCGCGATCAGCATCAGCAGCGAATACTGCTCCGATATACCCAGAACCTTGCATATATGCTCACGCTTTATGGCCATAAGCATGCAGCCACCCAGTCCCTTCTCCACAGCACCGAGGAGTATACTCTGAGCGGCGATACCGTGATCGACTCCGAAGCGCTCGGCTATCTGCTTATCGCCGAGCACGGCGATGTATGCCGACGGCCGCTCGCCCTCGACCGGGCCATCCCAGTCCGCAAGCGCTCCGGCCCAGGCTATGTGCGGAAATATGAGGCTGTTCTTCTCCGGCTCACAGGAAAGCATATACTTCAGCGGCTGCTGATTGCCGGCTGAGGCCGACATCCGGGCAAGGTCAACCAGTTCCGTAAGCGTCTTGCGGTCGATCTTCTCATCCTGATAGAAGCGCCGGTAGCTTCTGTTCTTGATTACTAAATCTCTTATCATCAAGTCACTCCTGCTAGTATTTGTCTCTAGCCGATTATACTACTGCTGCCAGTGAGAGTAAAACGCCGCCGTATTATTGATTTAGCAACTTTAAAAATGATATAGTTTTAGGAGTGTGTGGGCCGCTAGCTCAACGGAAGAGCAGCTGACTCTTAATCAGCGGGTTATAGGTTCGAATCCTATGCGGCTCACCAGTTATAACTTTTCCACACCGGTTTCCGCTCTCATGATCCCCGTTATTTTGTGGTATAGGTGCATTATATCCTTCTGACCTCGGAACATCCAGATTCAGACGGCAGATAATGCGAAAACTCTTCCTATCCTCGGATGGATATACTTTGATGCCTAGCTTAGCGATAAGGTCACGCTTCTGACCAAAGGTAGCTCCGTTAAGGCTATTGTCCCTGATCCACTTTAACTCATTCCTCAAAGCCTCTACGTCAAACGATGCCGGTCCATTGGCTTTCCCCTGACTCAACCTGTCTATCTCATGGCCTCTTTTTTCTACAGCTTGCCGTAGATCATTAAGCTTGTTCTTCGCCTCTTCCATATTATAAAGGCCATTCTCGTAACCCTCCTGGACCTTGGATATCTTGCCCTTCAATTGGCTTACAGCGCTTTCCTCAATTCTTATCAGCTTATCTACATTCTCATGTTGCGATTGCTCCGCAGTGAGTTGCTGCTCAATCCAGAAGTCACTGCTCAACCAAGACTTAAGATCACTCCATACGCACTCATCCAGTGTGTTTAACGATATGAATGCGCTATACGTGCAAGGATTATCGTCGTGCTTCCTGTAATATCGCGAACAATAGTAATAAGGCAAATTCTGATGTCCATTTCTTCTTACCACCATGGGCCGACCACATCTCGGACAGAACACGCGATTTCTAAGTAAAGCCTCTATAGACTTCCCTTGTTTGCCTCGTCCTCTACCTCTCTGGGCAATAGCTTTCTGAGCTTTCTGCCACAGTTCCTTAGTCACCAATGCCGGAATAGAAAACTGGATCCATTCATTTTCGGGTTTCTCTCTCCAAATCGTTCGCTTCATTTCAGCAGTAATATCAACCAATGGTCTTTCTGGATTCACAACCTTCTTATGTTTGTTATAATGGTGTACTCCGGTATAGCAGTGGTTTTTAATAATGCTTGATACCCTAGTAGTCTTCCATGTGAGCCCATTGGGCGTTTTTATCCCTAATTCATTCAGTTTGGTAGCTACTCCCCACAGTGTTACTTCTTCATTTCCAAGCCAATGGAACATTTGTTTTATAACCCATGCTGGACTCCCTTCAACTAATTCTCCATCGGCACCGATTCCATCGATTTCCCACCACGCTTTTTTTACTATTACCCGTCCGTCAGAACCTATATCTCTATCAGCCTTGTATATATACCCAAAAGGAGCTCTACCTGATGGTACCCATCCTTTTACTATTCTTCCAATATTCCCGGCAACTGCGTTCTTACGGTTGGTTAACTTCGTCATATTCGCAAAATGTGCAGATATACTGCGGATCATTTGACTAGTAGGGTCATTACCACTTGGCATATCGGCATAGTGGACCTGTATCCCATAATAAAATGCAACTCTTTCAAATGCTTGTTGGTGTAACGGCTCACGGGTAAGCCTGTCCAATGTCGGGAAGATGATGCCTATGATGCTGCGTTCTTCTATCAGATTACGCAGCCATATCATGCTGGGACGCTCCAGGTGCTCTCCGGTCATGGCGTCATACAGGATGTACTCCATGGGCACTGTTGCCCCCAGCTTCTTTGCCTCCTGGGCACAGGTACGCAGGTACTCGGGCAACCTGTTATTCTGAGACTGTTCTTCCAGGCTCTGGCGAGCATAGGCCGCCCACCATGTAGTCTGGCTTAGATCACATCCCTCTACACCAAACTGGTCGTAATCAGCGGAACGTGCTGCCTCCTTCACGTAGGATGCAATTTGCTCCCGTGTGATAGCTGAGTGTCTGTTATTCTGGCTCATTACGACCTCCCCTTGAATAATGATTTGCGGATCAGATCAATCTGCTCCTTCTCAGCATCTGACGGCTCTGGTTTGCCCTGGCACTGCCTGCAGTGCTTCAGTATTCCCCGCCAGAAATCCTCCTTGGAGCCGTCTTTGTCATTTTCCCGCATCCCAGGTATCAGATCATCGGGAACCCCCTTGTGGTCGAATCCCAGCGGGCAATCAACAGGTGTATCATCACCGATGGCGAGGGGGCAACTGCGCCATCCCGGCATATTCCATATAGTCAACACATCACCATCAGCTTTGCTAAAAATCTTCCTGAGTGCCTTCACGTTTTCTTCATTCATTTGCATCCTCGCTTACCTCCTTGCTGGACTTGGGTTCGACCTTGATTTCTATCGGTTTCAGGTATTGTTTCCCTTCTATAGTGATTCTCTGTGTTTCCAGACTATATAATTTGTAGCCGGGCATCTGCTCCTCTATCTGCTGCTCAAGCCATGCATCAAGGTGCTCATGAGCGTTCCTGAAATCCTGCCATGCATCCTCACTTAACGGTATGAGGTAGTCCACCGTCGGATTCAAGATCCTGATATCGTCTAATTCCCTGCGCATCTGGTCGGCGATCTTCTGCAGGGGAATGCCCCGCTTCTGCATTATCTTCACCCTGTTGATGATATCCACCACTTCGTCCCGATAAACCGATTCCGAGCCCCTGCGCTGCCCATATATCTGGGCTGGTTTGGGTATGATACCCATATTGACGTACTTGACTATGGTGCGGTACTTCAGGCCGGTCTTCTCCATAACCTCACTCAAAGTGATCATCATACCCTCCTATGAACAGATGATATCAACAGTTATTAACCTTGTCAATGGCTTTTATAGGTCAGTTATTATTGAGATGAATCAGGGCTACTGAGCAGCCATTTACCGACAAGAGTTCCCACGATAGCTATGGCGATGATTATCCCCACGGACAACAGTGTATCCACAGTCATTGGTCTCATGTCATTCCTCCTTTCGTACTCTGATCTGGTGGCCGCAATCCGGGCAGGTGCGATACATGTTTCCAAGCAACCAGCTAAACATCCCCTCCTGCAGTGGCAGGTTAGGCCAGTCTACGTCGTGCCGACAGTTGGGGCAGAGGCACTGCTCCCTTGCGGCCAAGGCAATATACTCTTCGACCTGGCCTTGATACTCCGTGAGCTCCTGCCTTACGTCCTGGATACCGCGTAGTTCGGCCTCTATACCGGAGAGTCTGGTTGCCGTTGCTCGTACATCGGTGCTGCTCTGCTCTGTGTGGCGCTGCAGATCTCCAATACTTTTCTCCACGCGGGAGACTTTGTCGCCGGCCTCTTTGATGGCTTTTTCCAGTTTGTCATCCCGTTTTTTTGACTGGACCTCGGGCTTGGATACAGGCTTTGGCTCACTTGGTTTTAGCGGTGCGACTAGTGGTTTTAGGTGATTTGGTGACTTTGGCGGCCCCAGGATCTCCATAAATCTCTCTATTGCCATTGTCTTCCTCCTGTTGTTTTATTATCGCCATGAGTCGCTCTTCGCCTCTGCGATAGCGGATGAACGTTTGAATGCCACAATCGTTGCAGGTGATGCACGGCTTGTTTTTCTTGGTGTGAGTTACCTCGACCGTCATGCCACATAGCCAGCATGGGATATACCATACAGGTCTTTCCGGAACCGACTGGGCCTCCTTCTGTTCGTTTGTTTGGGTAGACATATGATTACCTCCTTTCAATAATCAGCATTATGTATCAAAATTAATTCTGTCAATAGATCGAGTGTGCTGGGCTCACAAAATAGCTTCAGGCAACGTTAGTTAACATTGGGAGTCAACTATAGTTGACATTACATTGAAAAGATAGGAATGTATAACGTTACAGCGATTAATGGTCGTTAATGTAACGTTGGGGAAACGGTGGAGCTAACGTAGCGGTCGTTAATGTTACGTTGGGAGAACAGGGAGGGCAACGTTACGTTGACGTTACGTTAGGGATGGAAGACGTCTTTGCTGCCTGGCGAAATTCATCAGAAGGACTTGCCTTGTTCGGGTCACCGGAAGCAGGTAGTGTAAGAACTTAAAGTCATTATGAATGTAAATTGCTTATCTGCAACCCCTCCTCCTGTACCAGAAATACAAATTGCATGCAATTTACATGCAATATCTTGACAATATACGTGGATTATGCTATTAGTATGGTATTAAGGAGAACGATCGATGGCTAGAAAGAGTATCTATTTACGTCCAAGCGAATTCACTGCTCTAGAAAAAATGAAGAAAACGTATGAGAAAGCCAACGGTAGCCCGACTGATTGGGGCACCTTTCTTCTGCTAATGTTGGGAGCTGTTATTGGCGCAAAAATACTAGAGAGCCTTTTTGGTGAAGACGATGAATAATACAACTTCAACTATATGGTGAAAGGAGGTGATAGAATGAAAGAGCAAGATCCGGTTGATGCGTTTTTTGCTGTTATTGTTGGCACAATAGCAATCGGTGTTAGTGAGAAGCTTGCAGATTGGGGATGGCAGACCATCAGCCAAACTGTAAACCAATTGTTAGATAAAACTGCCTATCAATTAAGATAGCGGAACGGTAAGTATAAATGGCCAAGAAAAAAGTCTTCTTAAGTTATGACTATAAAGATGACAAACAATTGAAGGGTTGTTTTGTTAGCCAAGCTAAAAACAAGAAATCGCCGTTTTCAATTAATGATGTATCACTCAAAGAGGCATATCCAAGTAAGAAATGGGTATCCAAGGCGGAAGAAGCAATAAGAAAATGTGAGTTGTTTATTGTTCTTCTCGGGAGAAATACTCATAATGCCCCTGGTGTACATACGGAAGTAAATATTGCTAAGAGACTGAACAAAGAGCGTATTCAAGTTAGGCCAAAAGGAAAGAAGTACGGAACACTTAAAAATGCCGGCAAACTGATGGCGTGGAAATGGAAGAACTTCAGGAAGCAGTGGGGTCAAAGCTAACTGTAGGAGGAACCGTGGAAAACAAACGAGCGCACCTCGAAGTCATACAAAACGTTATCAATAGGCTGTCCAGAAATTCATTCTTACTAAAGGGATGGTGCGTCGTACTAGTATCTGCTCTATTTGCGTTAGCAGGAGGCATTAGTAATATATTCTTTGTATATATTGCATATTTCCCATTACTCGCTTTCTGGGTATTGGATGCATATTTCTTACATCAAGAACGTCTATTTAGAGCATTGTACGACTACGTTAGAGGCCTACAGGAAGAAAACATAGATTTTTCTATGGATACGTCTATCGTTAAGGAAAAAGTTAGTTCGTGGTTCAACGTTATTTTCTCAAAGACACTATTGATATTCCACCTAACAATTCTGGTTTCGATTGTAGCTGTCATGGTGGCAATGATTGTTATTAATTGAAGAGGTAATGATTTGTGGAGTAAGACGAAAGTATTTATAAGCTTTGACTTTGACAACGACAAGTTCATCAAAGACATGATGGTTAAGCAAGCAAGGTTACCACACTCTCCGTTTGAGATCTCAGATTGGTCAATGAAGGAGGCAGCTCCGGAAAGGAATTGGCAAGCAAAAGCTAGAGAAAGAATAAAGCGCTGTGATGTGGTCATGATCATGCTTGGGCCTAACACATGGAGAGCACCCGGTGTCTTAAAGGAAATAGCAATAGCTATTCAAGAGGGAGTTAAAAGAATTCAGGTTATAGGGTATAGAGATAGAGAATATACACCAATACCCGGTGGGGGACAGCTTTACAGATGGACCTGGGATAATCTAGAGAGGGCGCTCGCGCCGGAGCGCTACAGATACTAGGCTTCGATATATAAGTTACGTTAGGAAGCAAGAGATACGATGCCCAAACGAGGGGATTTTACATTCCCGGTAGGAATGTAATAATCATTACCAATATAAAGATCTCTGATATACGGACAGCAACCACTTCTTGATCGGGCTTTTCAAATATTAATTTCGTCAACAAACACATATGCTGTCCCTTTGATACACTAGTATTCAGTCGATTAGTTACTTGGCAGGTGATTCTTAAGCGCAATTATAGTCTCTCTACGTAAACTAAGTAGGCTTTCATTCTCTTTACTAGTACCAGAAACCTGAAATGCTGATGTTAGGATCCGCATGAATCCTTCTGGTGTGGTGTCCAATTCATGCATAGCATGCGAAAAATAGGATTTACCAGGTAAGACTTTAAGGAACTCTTGTGGAGTACCATTTAGCGCCATATCAATGATTTGCTTTTCTTCCTCGTAAATACTACTAAGATCTAAACTCCAATTCATTGGATCTAATGCAGAAACTAACGCCAACTTCATTTTATCTAGATCGTCCTGAGGAGCAACACTATTAAGAGATTTAAGATATATATATTCTATCCTTTTCTTAACACGCTCAAGTATTTGTTTGTTGTAAAGTATACCCTTAAAATTATTCTTGGCCTTTTCAATGAACTTGTTGTATCTATCGGGTATTTCCGTGTCAGGTACTTGTAGATATTTTGCATATGCAGAAAAAACACTTGGCAGGCAGAATAAACTTTCAACTTCGTGTACAAGCAAGACATGAACCTCAGGACATAAGTTTTTGAAGTATTCTTCAGGCCAGTAGTCCCTATCTATTATGCCGATTGCACTCATCCCTTTTATTGCTGGGCTTGAATTGAAAACCTCAACACATTTTATGACTTCTCCACATCCTCCTACAGGAACAACAACCGTTTCGCTATCCTGAAACCAGGCCTCGTAAAGCAATGCATCCCTGTCTCCATCTTTTGCCCCTTCGCAAAAAACGAACCTTTGCGCGTTAATGGAGAATGAAGCTGCTCCTAAGATGCTATCTATCACTTCATTTGGAATTTCTGTTTCTAAAGGAAGAATTTCCATTCCATGAGGTTTTATTATCACAAATTGGGCTGAGAGTCTTGAAAGTGCAAAAGAGAGATCATGTGTCAAATAAACGAATCGGCAGTCTGAGCGAATTTGCTCTAAATCGTTCCAAAAACGCTTTGCCAATAGAGAGTGGAAATGTATTTCTGGCTCATCAACAATTATTAATCCCGGCTGCGCATTAAACACGCGTGCGGCTAAATACAAACCAACACGTTCACCATCACTCATTTGGGCTGCAGGATATTCACTGTGACTCAATCCTATATCTATATCAGAGACAGCAATGGATTTGTATGCAGATACGTTTATCGCTCGGTTAGGAAAGTGACGTTTCCAAAAATCTAGAAGCCTCATTAGCGTCGTAACACTAGGAATCGATTTCTTATTTGGATCAGCGTAGCATTCATTCCGAAAACTAATTGCGGATTCAGCATCGTCAGCCACAAAATTTGCAATCAGCCAATTAAGTTCATTAGATAATCTCCAAGGCTCAGAACGTGCTCTTTGGATTGCACTGTTCACTTCACTCTTTGCTCGGCTAGAATCCACTCTTTCAATATCTGATGGTAATTCAAGGTTACGCCGTGCATTTATCCATTCAGCTTTACTCTTCTCTGCTAACTTTGCCCCTAACCTCGTCTTTCCCGAACCATTTGGGCCAATAAATACGACGGGATGATGGCCTTCTATTGTTGCATCGCTCTCAAAAACTAAGTCAAATTCATTTGGTGCCATGTTGGTACATCTCCTAGAATTTGCTTGATTATAACGGTTTGCTATCGTTTTTTATAGTGCAACTAAAGACTGTGGTGTTTAGCTTAACTGCCCAACTCATTTTCCGTATAATCCATTGACAACAGTTGCTGTTTTAGATATCGTTGCAAATGATTTGCACAGAGCAAATAAGGCACGAGGATATTTTACTGATACTTTGTGATGGGATTTATCTATGAATTATCAATCAAATAAGCAGCAAAGAGATACCTCTTTAGTTACAAAAATTGGTTACTACTATCTAAGATTCGCTACGGGTTTGCTGACTGCATATCTCGTCGTTCTAGCAATTATTGCAGCAACTGTATTTGAGTACATAGAAGTAAACGAGAAATCTAGTCTTATTTTGGTGATTCTCCTGTGTATTTTTCTTTTTTCGACCGGATTTGTTTTCGTGTTCGTAGAGCTCAGACATAGAAGGAAGCTAGGGCGAATATTCTTTACATCTGTGGTGATTATATGGGGGATCGTCTCCTTGATAATATGGCTATGGCCGGGACTCGATTTACTACCACCTATGGATAATCTAAACATACCATATATACTCTCAGCAATATCGCAATCATTAGCTGCTATTCTTGCTCTCGTGTTCACTATATCTTTAGTTGTTGCACAACTATCATCCAGGTATTCATATCGTATTGTTCCCGGCGTTTTTGATTTCACCACTATAAGTTACATCGTTCTTTTCATCATAGCTATTCTATTGCCACTATGGGTTCTCGCATATCCTTATCCAAGTGGTATTGAATCATGTATGATTCTAGCATCAGCTTGTTTGTTATTCCTTATACCCCACTTCCTACGTTTGCGTAATAAGCTCTCGCCGATGGATATGATCTCGAAAATAAAAGATTCGGCGATAAGCAAGATGATAATTCAAAGCCAAACGGCAGATTCTTCAGATATCGAAACGTTAGACAATTTCATTATGTCTTCTTATACTCAGAAAGATTACGATACTTTCGATAAAGGTGTAGAGGCCTTAGTCGATATCGTTAATGCTACTCGTCAAATTGATAACGCAAGCAAACGCAAATATATTGAGGAACTGCTATTTAAGAGATTAGATGATGTTATATCGGTTACCATGAAAGATCCTCGCGCCCCCACTATAATTTTGGACGCAATGTTCAAACTATTTGAACTGTTTTCCAATGATGATAATGAGCAATCCAAATCAATAGTACATAGTATTATAAGCCTATTAGGCGACATAGGGATTATGTCCCTTATCAACGACAGTGATACCGTAGCACTGAAAGTCGTGAATGTTTTAGGTAGGATAGTTGATTTTGCCCATTTTGCCGATGTTGATACCCAAAACATCGTGATAAGTACGACAATGCAATTAGGTGAAGCAATAGGTGTTACTGCTATAGACAAATCTTCTCATAAAACTACGTATGAAGTTATAGATACAGTTTATAAAAAGAGTTTCGAATTTATTCAAAGCGGCATGTATAAAGTTGCTACACAGCATATGCATGCTTTGATGGTGTTGTTAAAGCATGTTGGCGAAGAGAAGATGGTTAATGGAGCAGCGGAGCACGCGAAAAATGCTATTTTCCAAAGTGTAGATATACCAGTTGAAATAGGATTTATACCTAATACTATAGAAAAGGTCATTGGTCTAGCGATTAACGATATATATTTATTAGGAGACTACGCAATCAGTTTTGAAGGTTTGAAGCTAGATTCAGAGCAAACAACCGATATATCTGGTTTAATTTCCAGAATAATTGAATCAATCGGGTCACTAGCTTCACGATCTTCTGAAATGGAAAATTACCAGGCGCTGGGACTCGCGACTGATTATCTTGGATACATTACCTTGGATGGGTATATGAATGATTATCCTATTGTCAGGCAGAATCTGGTATATACCCTGGCGGGTATATTGAATGCTCAACCCCAATGGGTGTTGGAAAAATATGCACAAAATATCTACGCAAATCTAATGATAATTGGGATATTAGCTGTAGAGAACGACGATATAGATATTCAAAAACGTGTGATTGAAGCCGTAAGTGGTAGAGAGAAAAGTCAAGTTCGTAAGGACTTTAATACTATTCGAAAGATTGTTGAAACCCAAATAGGCAATCGCAAAATAAAGCTTACTAAAAAAACTATAAATCAGTTTAACAAACAGTGGCCTTACTAAACTTATGTTTGGTCAATGATCCGACATACCAAATAGGCAAGAGTGAGCTAGTATCACCTGTGCCCACCCCTCCTTGCCAACCAAGCCTGTGGTGGTATCCAGCACTATTCTTCTATTAACTTCTTTTTCATCTCCAATTTTTTTATTTCCTCAAATGAAATCTTTAATTTATCCCTTATCCCTTTATTTTCAGCTTCATTTTCTCCAGAAGTATCTGATTCCGGCATAACGAAATCGACATCGCCACCCTTTTCCACAAAATCCAATAAATCTTTGATGGATTTGTCAAGAGCTGTTATCTTATCACCTTCACCATCCTGTTTTAATTTAAGCTCTTTGACAACTTCATTTAGGATATTGTTTAATCCGCTATTCTTCTCCTTCTTTGCTTCTGCCTCTATATCCTTGGCAAGTTTCTTGTTCTCAAGCTTTAGATTTTCGATTTCAACTGCTTTCTTCCTAATACCTAATACACGATCTGCAACTTGAAGTGCTTTTAGGATTATGAAACTAGTGACATGTGCAATCCCATAAGCAACAGCTAATTCAACTATGATGGACCCTCTTTTTGCTCCGACAATTCGTACATCTTCGGGAGCCAAATTAACAGCCATAGCTATACCTCTAGCAATATCATGCCATGTCGATGCCCAATTCTTAAAATCTACTATGTTTGACATAGCCGCATTACCCGTAAAAGTCACTCTTATAAGTACATTTTCAATTTCTTGCTCCTCTAGATCGACTAGATTCTCCAGTCCTTTTTGAACATTTTCAGCTTTTTGAAGCCCTAAATTGATTTCGTTAATGATTTTTTGAATACTCGATGCACAGGTAGCTATATCTATTACGTTTTTATAAAGTATATCCTTAATTCCATCAATTCCATCCTGTCCAACATATGGGGTTATATTAAATTTTACTAAGGATTTTAGTTGATCAGCCGACAACTTAGCTAGATTTACCCTACTAATAGTGTTTATTAAGTCTTCTCTCTGTGCTTCAAACGGCTGCTGTGGTCTGTTTGATTGAGCATTTGCCTGTATAATGTTAAAAAGTGCTTGATACTTGTTAACTACTTGAGGTTCACGTATCTCTTTATTAATCCATTCTATTAGTTGATAAAGTTCTATGATATGCATGACAACCTCCAATCATCCCTTCCGCCATGCTAGCCTAAACACATAATGTTTTCAAGTGCTTTTTAAAGTTATTTATTGACATTTACCCTAATTCAGGTAAACTAAACTGCTATACGCATAGATGGCCAGTCAATTTAAGGAGTTTTTTAGCATTTTGCTAAGAGGCCTATAATAACTGGATAAAGCAGGTATTAGATCCACTGATGTATCATCAGTAGATGGTTATCTAGTAGGAGCTATTTCACACTTCGATATATAATGCTAAACGCAAATCGGAACTGCTGTTGCAGTAGGTAGAACTATTAAAAGGGGAATTAGGGGTAAGCTCTTCTTTTGCTCCAAACCGGATATAGCTCGTCTCCTGGGCTGTTGGTGATGTTGGTCATATTGGAGCCATCGGAATTCATCACATATATCTCCCAGTTGCCGTCGCGGTCAGACGCGAATGCGATCATGCCACCATCATAAGACCAATATGGATAGCGATCAGCGCTTTCGCTGCTATTGCTGAGGTTTGTCAGATTTGTACCATCTACATCCATCACGTATATCTCCCAGTTACCGTCCCTGTTGGATGCAAAGGCGATTTTGTTCCCGTCGGGTGACCACTGAGGGGATCCCTCAAAATAATCAGGTTGATAGGTAAAAGTTTCCATATCAGAATCGTTAACAGTAACAACACATATACCGCGATTGATAGAATCGTAAGTGTAAAAGGCTATTTTTGTGCCGTCGGGCGACCACGCGGGGCTGTACATATAGCCATCGTGGTTAGTAATATTGTCCATATTTGATCCGTCTGCATTGATAACGTATAAATCATGCTTATAGTCCATCGATCCTACCTCGCTGCCACCCATGAATGCTACCTTAGTGCTATCAGGAGACCAGATCGGATTTTTGATATGAGTATATTCGTTGCTGTCGATTAGATTGGTCTGGTTTGAGCCATCGCTATCAGTAACATATATATTAGATTGAAGTATAATACCGTCCTCGCCGTCTATCTCTTCCGAGCCAACAAATGCTATCTTGTCCCCGTCGGGCGACCATGCGGGCATGCCGTTCCATTTGGTGTCCTGAGTCAGTTTGACTTTGTTGGAGCCATCCGCATCCACCACGTATATCTCATCGTCATTGGATACATAGGCTACTTTTGTGCCGTCGGGTGACCATGCATAATAGAATTCGTTACCAATGTCATCGGTCAGCGTAGCTACATCTGGTCCATCGCTATCCAATACGCAGAGTTCAATGCCGCTGACACCTTGGCGGGCAAAGATTATCGTATTGCCATATGGTGGGTTCCAGCCGCCTGTGTGAACGTTGTCGCTGCAATTGCACGTACAGCTTGTGAGGATAGTGACTAGAAGGATAGTACACAATATTGTGGCTATTATTGCCCGTTTTGTACATCTATGCGACAGTTCTACACCTCATAAAATGATTAGTAATAATTTAATACGGGAGCAATGTAAAGTCAATCGAGTATACGCCCCCTCTATATATAAACTGAAGAATCTAAAGTAATGTCAGCAGCGATTCCAAAGAAGAAATAGCTATTAGACTGCTCCGAAATGAAGTCACTCCGAAAATCCCGAAACAAATCGATATGAGTTGCCCGCTGTGATGAAGTCAACTCAGCTTCCCTTGCCTCTCTTTTCTGCTAGTGAAGTTGGTTCTTATATATTATTATGTTGTACTGCAAATACGTGTATATAATAGAAAGCAGAGGAACAATTCCAGGACTGTTCCCCTGCTTTGGTTAATGTGCCTGATATGGGTATTTCC
>Ga0209536_100007026_pt1 | contig 17105 bp, 12 predicted proteins | sample DeeMarSeWOR28_12_FD_187461 | JGI IMG/M metagenome (GOLD analysis project Ga0209536, IMG submission 187461) | Marine sediment microbial communities from White Oak River estuary, North Carolina - WOR-2-8_12 (SPAdes) (version 2) | ecosystem: Environmental > Aquatic > Marine > Intertidal zone >... | reverse complement strand
CTTCCGCATCCTTCTGTTCCTCCGGGAAGAAGTGAGCGAGATAATAAGATCATCCGGCAGGGGGGGACCGTTCCTTCCATGCCCGAAACCCCTTTGCCACACTGGGAGCTGGGGACCAAATACAAACTGATTGATTTCAATCTGGGGGTAAAAATCACCGGCGGTGGATTTCCGGTTTACAGGGGAATGGGTGCCAGGTTGCAGCGCGCTTTGATCTCCTATTTCCTGGATCAGAATCAACTGGCCGGATACGAGGAGTTCCTGCCTCCCCTGCTGGTAAATGAAGAATCGGGATTCGGAACCGGTCAGCTGCCCGACAAGGAGGGACAGATGTATCATGTGACCGGGGACAACCTCTACCTGATCCCCACCGCGGAAGTACCCGTGACCAACATCTACAGGGACGTCATTCTGGAAGCCGAAGAACTACCGATTAAAAATACGGCCTATACACCCTGCTTCAGAAGAGAGGCCGGATCCTATGGAAAGGATGTGCGGGGGCTCAACAGGGTACATCAGTTCGATAAAGTGGAAATCGTACAGATACAGCACCCCTCGCAATCATACCAGGCGTTGGAGGAGATGGTGCTTCATGTGGAGAAACTGGTCAATTCCCTCCGGCTCCCCTACCGGATCGTTCAGTTATGCGGCGGGGATCTGAGTTTCACCTCAGCCCTCACCTTTGACTTTGAGGTATTTGCTGCGGCACAACAAAAATGGCTGGAAGTGAGTTCTGTAAGCAACTTTGAATCCTACCAGGCCAACAGATTGAAACTGAGATTCAGGGAACCCGGGGAGAAGCGTACGCAGTTTGCCCATACACTCAACGGAAGTGCCCTGGCGCTCCCCAGGATCATGGCAGCCATTCTTGAAAATAACCAGAGCCGTGAGGGCATACACCTGCCCGAGGTTCTTCATCCCTATCTGGGAGAAGGGAATGAGGTAATACGCTGACCATCGCAAAACAATGGAGGAACACCTATCCAGAAAAGCTTACCTGCTGGCCATCCTGGCGGTGATTTTCTGGTCCACGTCCCCTACAGCTTTTAAACTGGGGCTGAGGTTTCAGGAGAGTTATCAGCTGCTCACAGGTGCCTCTCTCACTTCTGCTGCCATACTGGGTATCATCGTAATTGCCAGCCCACGCAGGAGAATATTCACCGATATCGGCTGGAAGGATATCGGATTCTCGGCCATCATGGGATTGATGAATCCGGTGGCCTATTATCTGATCCTTTTCAAAGCTTATACCATCCTCCCGGCGCAGGTGGCACAGCCTCTGAACATGATCTGGCCCATTGTGCTTGTCCTGATCTCCATCCCCATGCTCAGGCAGCGCATCGGCTGGAAGAGCCTGGCAGCGATGCTGCTCAGTTTTGCAGGGGTAGTGGTGGTATCGCTGCAGGGTGGTACGGTGGGTAAAGACCCTCAAAACCGTTTGGGTATATTTCTGGCCCTCTCCACCTCGGTGATCTGGGCACTCTACTTCCTCTACAATGCAAGGGATAATAAGGATCCCGTAATCAGGCTGTTCCTGAATTTTTTATTTGCCTCCATATATCTTCTCCTGGGCGGGATGCTCCGGAATGCTGCATTTCCCGGTTCTATCGAAGGGTGGGCAACCGCCATTTATGTGGGAATATTCGAGATGGGTGTTACCTTTGTGTTATGGCTGATGGCCATTCAGGCCGCACCTGCCACTGACCGGATCAGCAACCTGGTATACCTGGCTCCATTTCTGAACCTGGTCATTGTGCGCATGGTGCTGAAGGAGGAGATCTTTGGAAGCACCGTCATCGGTATCATCCTGCTGGTGGCAGGAATACTGATGCAGAATTTGATAGGAAGAAGTGAATCGTCCCGCTGAACATATCATACTGGGAATTGATCCGGGAACCAACCTGATGGGGTACGGTATTGTAAGTTCCTCGGGAAAGCAACCCAATTTTGTTGATATGGGGGTGGTAGATCTGAAAAAAGAGGGGGACCATTACCTGAAATTGAGAAAAATCTATTCAAGCACCCTGGAACTGATAGAGAGGTACCTGCCTGATGAGGTGGCCATTGAAGCCCCCTTTTATGGCAAGAATGTGCAATCCATGTTGAAACTTGGAAGGGCTCAGGGTGTGGCCATGGCAGCGGTTCTTTCCAGGAGTATTCCGGTGGTGGAATATGCCCCCCGCAAAATAAAGCTTTCCATTACCAGCGCAGGCGATGCATCCAAGGAACAGGTGGCCGCCATGCTTGCAAGGATGTTCAATCTGAAGAGCATACCCGGCAATCTGGACGCAACGGACGGCCTGGCCGTAGCAGTATGTCACTTCTATCAGCAGGGAAAACCTGTCGGGAAGCAGGGTAAAAACAGCTGGGAAGATTACATCAAAAAAAATCCGGACAGGATCCGGTAAATGCTGAGTGAACAGCTCATCCTTCATGATAGTGCGGCCCTGATCCTCCGGGCTGTGGCCTTAAATTCCTCCTCAGAAAATTGAAGTTTGGGACGACTGAATTCAATGTCGTGAAGACCGTTGATCGGGATCAGGTGTATATGGGCATGAGCCACTTCGAGACCGAGTACAGCGACCCCAACCCGTTTGCAATCCATGGTCCGATCAAGAGCCAGGGCCACCTTCTTTGCAAATACCATCATATCACCCAGCAGATCGTCTTCCAGATCAAATATATAATCTGTTTCAATTTTGGGTATCACCAGGGTATGCCCTTCAGCCAGCGGATGGATGTCCAGGAAGGCAAAAAAGCGGTCATCCTCTGCGATTTTATACGAGGGGATCTCGCCTGCAACGATCTTAGAGAAGATGGAAGCCATGTTGGAGTCAGAGTGAGATTTCAAGTATTTCGAAAGACATCATCCCCGACGGCACCTTGATATCCACAACGTCTCCTACTTTTTTGCCCAGGAGCCCTTTTGCGATGGGGGTAGCTACAGATATTTTGCCATTTTTAATATCGGACTCGCTTTCGGAGACAAGCATGTACTCCATCTGCTGGTTGTTCTTGGTATTCTTTATCTTCACCTTATTCAGGATCTGCACCTTGGAAGTGTCTATCTTGGATTCATCGATGATCCTTGCATTGGCAACCAAATCCTCCAGCCTGGCTATTTTTGCTTCCAGCAGGCCCTGTGCCTCTTTTGCCGCATCATATTCCGCATTCTCAGAAAGGTCCCCTTTATCTCTGGCTTCAGCAATTTGCAGCGAAATGGCCGGCCTCTCCACCGAGATCAGGTGTTCCAGTTCCTGTTTCAATTTGGCCAGTCCCTCCTCCGTCATATAAGAAACTTGTGCCATGACTATGTCCTCCGAGTTATGATATTAAAAACAAAAAGAATCCCGCATCCACCGGAACTCTTCAGGTGTAAAATTACAAAAAATTATTAATAATCAAGACGATTGATGATTGCAGAGTACACTACAGCCGTACCTGCATTAAAATCTTTTATCACCTGGAAATAATCGACCCCCTCCTCCATATCCAGGTCAATTACCTCTAAAGGTTCCGTCGAGACCTGTTCTTCGTCCAGGTTCCATTCAGCTTCCCGGTGGCTCAATCTCTCCAGGATCTGATCGTAGCTCTCGGCCATGGTGGGTATCACCGGCTCCGGATTGGGAACGGGCTCTGCTACCGGCTCATGGTCCACCTCTTCGGGTGGCAGGTCCGGTTCATAATCACGAAGATCGACCACCTCCCTATCCTCCTGCCCCAGGTTGCTCAATGTTCTTTCAAGGTTCTCCAGAAACCCGGGTTGTGACTCACTTTCCCCTTCGGCAGGCCCGCTTCCGGGTTGCTGTTTCTTTTTTCTGCCCAGCAAACCCAGGGACACCGCGACCAGGGTGATGATGATATACAATATGTTCCCGATATCAAATTCCATTCCTGCAAACAGCAAGCGCAATAAACGTAACTATATTGAGTTAAAATTATAAAAAATAGTTGATTTTCTTACTTTTGCGGCTGAATGAAAAGGTGTTTAACCGTCATATTGTTCTTTATCGCAGCTTATACACTGGTTTCCGTCACCACCTCCTGCGAATCCAACCGGGGTGAGATCATTCCCTTTGTAAAGGTGGACCTCTATCTTTTCCTCTATGCGGACCTGGCAGATATGGGTATCGGAACAACCAAAGTAATTCCGGGAGAAGGGGTGAATGGTATCGTCCTTTACCGGGAATCCGATCTGGAATTTTATGCCTATGACCTGACATGCACCCTGTGGCCCGAGCATGACGAGGCTGTTGAAGAAGATCCCAGCTTTTTCGGGGTGTATCAATGTCCCGATTGCGGATCTACTTATCTGCTGATGAACGGAGGCGAACCCAATTCAGGCCCGGCAAACTATCCCCTGGTGGAATACAGGACAGCGATCCAGGGGGATGTCCTGCACATCTTTAATTGAATCCGTTTTTCTCAGGCGTATCCGATCGTCACTGAACTTCTTCGTAAAGGCAAAGAAATATGGGCTCCTTGCCGGATCGCCTGTGAATATTTCCGGTAATGATCAATACCTGTAATGGTCGGGTTTGTAGGGGCCCTTTACTTTCACTCCAATGTATTCCGCCTGTTCCTCTGTCAGGGTGGTTAGCCCGACCCCCAGTTGTTCCAGATGCAACCTGGCCACCTCTTCATCCAGCTGTTTTGGCAACATGTAGACGTCGGTCTTATAGTCAGATTTCCAGAGATCCAGCTGTGCCAGTGTCTGGTTAGAAAATGAATTACTCATCACGAATGACGGGTGCCCGGTAGCGCAACCCAGGTTCACCAGCCGGCCCTCGGCGAGCAGGAAGATGGCGTGGCCATCCTTATAGAGGTATTTGTCAACCTGTGGTTTGATGGTGATCTTCTCCACACCGCTCCATTTTTCCAGCTGATCCACCTGGATCTCATTGTCAAAATGGCCGATGTTACAGACGATGGATTGATCCTTCATGGCTGCCATGTGTTCGGCTGTAATCACGTCCCTGTTTCCGGTGGCGGTCACAAAAATGTTACCTTCTTTAATGGCCTCCTCCATGGTAGTTACCTCAAATCCCTCCATGGCTGCCTGCAGGGCACAGATCGGATCGATCTCGGTCACCAGCACCCTGGCACCATATGATTTCATCGATTGGGCACAACCTTTGCCCACATCCCCGTATCCGGCTACCACTACCACCTTACCCGCAACCATTACATCCGTGGCCCGTTTGATTCCATCGGCCAGTGATTCACGGCATCCATACAGGTTATCAAACTTCGATTTGGTCACGGAATCGTTCACATTGATGGCCGGGAACAACAATTTCCCTTGCTCCATCATCTGGTAGAGTCTGTGAACGCCGGTGGTGGTCTCCTCTGAAACGCCCCTGATCTCCGGTGCAATCCTGTGCCACCTGCCGGGATCCTCCTCCAGGATTCCCTTCAATGTTGCATTGACAACCTCTTCCTCCCTGCTGGAGGCAGCTTCATCCAGGATGGCCGGATCGTTCTCGGCATCGTATCCCTTATGTATCAGCAGCGTGGCATCACCCCCGTCATCCACAATCAGATGGGGCCCTTTGTCGCCGGGAAAGTGCAGCGCCTGAGCCGTGCACCACCAGTACTCCTCGAGTGTTTCTCCTTTCCAGGCAAATACCGGTATTCCAGCTGCCGCAATGGCTGCTGCGGCATGATCCTGGGTGCTGAATATATTGCAGCTGGCCCACCTCACATCTGCGCCCAGTGCCACCAGTGTCTCAATCAGCACAGCGGTCTGGATGGTCATGTGAAGCGATCCTGTGATCCGGGCACCTGCCAAAGGTTTTTCATCAGCAAATTTTCTCCTGATGGCCATCAGGCCAGGCATCTCTTTTTCCGCTATCTCAATCTCCTTCCTTCCGAATGCGGCCAGATCCAGGTCTGCCACCTTGTAAGGAAGTGTATCAGTATAAGTCATCGTTTCCATTTGGATGGTTTTGGATTGCAAAATTAAGCTTTTCAGGAGAAATTCACCAGCTCCTGGCAAGCATCTATGAAAGCATTTTCTGTATCAATTTCTGATCCTTTTCAAGCTGTCTTTTCAACTCCTCTTTTCCGCTGAATCTCATTTCAGCCCTGATCCTTTTAACAAAATGGACCACAACATGTTCGCCGTAAAAATCGCCTGAAGCCCCAAAAAGGTGTGCTTCAACGGTTTTCACAGCTGATGCACTATCCAGCGTCGGCCTGAATCCGATATTCAGCATCCCCCCGTACAACCTGCCTTTCAGCTCCGCACGGACGGCATATACCCCATTCATCGGGATCAGTTTGTAAGGATTCAAAGGATGAATATTGGCGGTGGGGAACCCCAGCTCCCTTCCCACATGGTTCCCTTCCACAATGTTACCTGCAAGGTAGTAGTCATATCCCAGCATCTGGTTTGCCCTCACCAGGTCTCCGGTGGAGATGGCATCCCTGATGAGAGTGGAACTGATGCGACCCAGATCGCTGTTGAATTCCGGGAGCTTTTCTATCCTGAAACGATTCTGGTCGGCACATCGTGCCAGCCCTTTGGGATCACCTTTCCTGTCGCGGCCAAACCTGTTATCATATCCCACCAGCAGGACATGGATACCCAGTTGGTTCACCAGGTATTGCTGTGTGAATTCACATGCTGTCAGAGAAGCGATCTCCATGTCGAAAGGCACGATCACCAGCTGATCTATCCCGCTTTTCTCCAATTCCCTCAGCTTCTCCTCCCGGGTATGGAGCAGTTTGAATTTCGGTAATCCCCTGTTGAGCACTACCTGGGGATGGGGCCACAGGGTGACCACCACCGAATCGCCATCCAGATCCACGGCTCGCTGCCTGAGATGGTCGAGTATGAAGCGGTGCCCGGTATGTACCCCGTCGAATATCCCAATGGTTGCCACCGGTCTTTTCAGAACAATGGGATCATGAATTGTATTAACAATCATTCGAGAATGATGGATAAGTCCCCAAATTTAATAATTTTAACCGGCGATCATGAACGAAATTGAACTGGTCCGGAATGACCCCTGGCTTGAACCCTACCGCCCGGTAATCCAGCGGCGTATGGAGAAAACAATGAAGCGGGAATCCGCTCTTTCGGGGGAAGGTACGCTTCAGTCATTTGCCACCGGTCACCTCTACTTCGGCCTGCACAGGGAGGGCGCTACCTGGTTGATGCGAGAATGGGCTCCCCATGCCACAGAAATCTTTGCAATCGGATCGTTCAATGATTGGAAGGTATCCGACAGGTATCAGTTCACGCGGCTCGAACACGGCAACTGGGAACTCAGGTTCCCCCCCGGATCCATCGCCCATGGGGACCGGTATAAACTGCTGGTCCGCTGGGAGGGTGGAGAGGGCGAACGGATCCCTGCATGGTGCACCCGGGTGGTGCAGGACCCTGAAACCAAAGTATTTGATGCCCAGGCGTGGATCCCTGATCAACCCTATGCATGGAAACACCCTGCGCCGGACCTCAGCGGATTTCAGCCCCTGATCTATGAAGCGCACATCGGGATGGCCACCGAAGAACACAAGGTGGGAACCTACCGGGAATTCAACGAACTGGTGCTGCCACACATCATTGATGCAGGTTATAATACCCTTCAGATCATGGCCATTCAGGAACATCCCTACTATGGTTCATTTGGTTACCATGTGTCCAGTTTTTTTGCGGCGAGTTCCAGGTTTGGCACACCGGAGGATCTGAAAGAACTGATCGATGAAGCTCACGGGAACGGTATGGCCGTGATCATGGACATCGTTCATTCCCACGCGGTCAAAAATGAGAACGAAGGGATCGGCAGATTTGATGGCGATCCGGCACAGTTCTTTCACGGGGACCACAGGCGGGAACACCAGGCCTGGGACTCCCTCTGCTTCGATTACGGGAAGGACGAAGTCACACATTTTCTCCTTTCCAATGTCCATTACTGGCTCACTGAATACAGGTTCGACGGTTTCAGGTTCGATGGTGTAACCAGCATGTTATACCATGATCATGGTCTGGGGAGGGACTTCTCAAGTTATGATTTCTATTTTGACGGGGGGCAGGACGAAGATGCCATCACCTACCTCTCACTGGCCAATAAGATGATTCAGGAGATCCGTCCGGGCGCTATTTCCATAGCAGAAGATATGAGTGGATACCCGGGTCTCGCTTTACCGCTGAGCCACGGGGGAATCGGTTTCAATTACAGGCTGGCCATGGGAACCCCCGATTACTGGATAAAGACCATCAAGGAGCGTTCGGATGAAAGTTGGAACATTCAGGAGATCTACCATGAGCTGACATCCAAAAGGGCTGATGAAAAAACTGTGGGCTATGCCGAATCCCACGATCAGGCGCTGGTGGGTGACAAGACCATCATCTTCAGGCTGATCGATAAGGAGATGTACTGGAACATGAATAAAGCGTCCCAGCACCTTCTGGTGGACCGGGGGATTGCCCTGCATAAGATGATCCGTTTAATCACAGCAGCAACGGCCGGAAACGGGTACCTCAACTTCATGGGAAATGAATTTGGACACCCCGAATGGATCGACTTTCCCAGGGAGGGAAACAACTGGTCGTACCAGTATGCCAGAAGGCAATGGAGCCTGATCAGGAACCAGGAGCTTCGGTACCATTACCTATCTGACTTTGACCGCGAAATGATCCGGCTCATTGCCGCATTTCAGATCTATGGTTCAGGATGCAACCATGTGAAGACAGATCAGGGGGACATGGTTCTTGCGTTTGAAAGAAAGGGATTGTTGTTCGTCTTCAATTTCCATCCCAACCATTCCTATGCCGACTACGGGCTGGCAGTGGATGCCGGTAAATATAAACCTTTGATCAGCACCGATCAGGCTGAATTTGGCGGATTCGGCAGGTTCGATACCTCCCAGACCTATCGTTCCATGGTGGAGCGTTCATTCGGACTGAAGCACAACCTGAAACTCTATCTGCCAAGCAGAACAGGGCTGGTGCTTCAGCAACAGGATATACCCAGGGTCAGGTAGCCCCTTTTCAGGATCAATTTTGCTAAATCCACCGCACCAGCGGAAAATCCATTCTGTGGGGGATCTTATCGTGCTTCGGATAGATCCTGAAACCCACATCATAGAGGCCGGTCTCATCCACATTCAGGGCAAAGCTGTATTCTGCCACCGGGCCTTTGGCGTGGGTACACTCGAAATCGACTGCTCCCCTGTAGACCGACTGCTCGTCCCCGATGATGCTGTTGGTAGTGACCATCTCAACCCCGATCTCCTCCGGGGTTAAGCCGTCCAGGTCAAGTAACACCTTGCCGGTATAGGTCTGTCCCACTTTGAATTCCTCCCGGGTAACATCCGGAAAATCATACTCAATGACCTTGATATTCTTCCAGTGAGTCAGTATCCTGTGTTTCCACCGTGCAAGTTCCATGGGTAGATGGTAATCCCGATCCCTGAGTTCCTTCGTGCGATGGTAAAGCTTCATGTAAAAACGATCCAGGTAATCACGAAGCATTCTGTTCATGGTGAATTCCGGTGCCACCCTGGCTATGTTGTTCCGGATCATCTCCACCCATGCTTCAGGGATCCCGTGGTTGTTCCGGTTGTAGAACTTCTCTGTGATGTCGTGTTCCAGCAGGGTGTAGATGCGTTCAGCATCCAGTTCATCCTGAAGTTCCTGGTTATCAAAGGACCTTTCGATGGGAAGGGCCCAGCCGGCATCTTCCCGGTAGCCTTCTGCCCACCATCCGTCCAGTACACTGAAATGCATGGTGCCGTTCATCACCGCTTTCTCACCGCTGGTCCCCGATGCTTCAAGTGGACGGGTGGGTGTATTGAGCCAGATATCCACACCCCGCACCAACCTCCTGGCCAGCTGAATGTCATAATTCTGAAGGAAAACAATCTTCCCTATAAACTCAGGTCGTTTGGAAATCTCCACGATCATTTTGATCAGGTCCTGTCCGGGTATATCCCTCGGGTGCGCCTTTCCGGCAAACACAAACTGAACCGGCCGGTCCGGGTTGTTCACGATGCGTGCAAGCCTGTCCAGATCCCTGAAGAGCAGATGGGCACGTTTGTAAGTGGCAAACCTGCGCGCAAAACCGATGGTCAGTGCGTTCTTATTCAATGCAGCTGAGATCTCGAGCATTTGCGCCGGATTGTCCATCATCCGGGTGGTGGCGGAGGCCAGCCTGTCCTTGATGAAATTGATTAATTCCTTCCTTTCGGCGCTTTTCAGGTCCCATATCTCCTGATCGGGAACCTGCTTAATCAGTTCCCACATTTTCCGGTCCTCCTGCCTTGTATAGCAATCCTCCCCAAAGGTCTTTTCATAGAGCTTTTTCCACTCCGCACCCAGCCAGGTAGGAAGGTGAACACCATTGGTAACATGTCCCACATGAAGTTCTTCGGTCAGATAACCGGGCCAGAGATCGGTAAACATCCTGCGGGAAACCTCCCCGTGCAACTTACTAACGCCATTCACCTCCTGAGAGAGCTTAACAGCAAGCACGCTCATGGAAAATTTCTCATTCATGCGGTTGGGATGGAAACGGCCCAGGTTCATAAACTGGTTCCAGGTAATTTGTAACCGTTTGGGATAATGAGCAATGTAAGTTCGCAACAGGTCCTCCTCAAATGAATCATGACCTGCAGGAACAGGAGTATGGGTGGTAAAGAGACTTGATCCGCGAACCACCTCCATGGCTTCGGGGTAGGTCATGTTTTTATCCTGGATATATTCTCTCAGCCTTTCCAGTCCCGTAAATGCAGCGTGACCTTCGTTACAATGGTAGAGATCGGTGTCGATCCCAATGCTCCGCAATGCCCTGATCCCGCCGATCCCAAGCAAAATCTCCTGCTTCAGCCGGTTCTCATTATCCCCGCCGTATAGGTTGTGTGTGATCCCCCTGTCTCCTTCCTGATTCGCCTCGTAATCAGTATCCAGAAGGTAAAGGGGGATCCTGCCCACCTGTACTTTCCATATGCGGGCATAGAGGGTTCTTCCGGGAAGTACGATGCGGACATCTTTCCAGTTCCCGTTTTCATCTCTCACAGGAATCACCGGCAACCTGGAGAAATCCTGTGCATCGCTGAGCGCCACCTGTTCTCCACCTGCCGATATCATCTGCCTGAAATATCCATACCTGTAGAGCAATCCAACACCCACCATCCGGATGTTGTAATCGCTTGCCTCTTTCAGGTAATCCCCTGCCAGCAGTCCCAGTCCGCCACTGAATGTTTTCAGGGTGTTGTGAAGTCCATACTCCATGCTGAAATAGGAGATGGAAGGCATCTCTTTTCTGTGTTCCACATTCGTGTAGGCATGGAACATCTCCTGCACTTTCTGCAGGCGGTCCAGGAAGGACCGGTCCTTCTCCAGTTTCTTCAGTGTTTCGAGAGACAACCTTTCAAGCAGTTCCACAGGATTTTCCGCTACCTCTTCCCAAAGTTCAGGATCGATGGAAGCGAACAGATCTATGGCTTCCTGGGTCCAGGACCACCAGAGGTTGCGTGAGAGCTCCTCCATCGGCTTGAGCTGCTCGGGGATGGATTGCTGCACCAGTACCCTCCTCCAATGCGGCTGGATATCCATCAGTACCTGCTCTGTTTCAGGTAACTTTTCGATGCGTTCTTTCTCATGGTAGGTGGATTCCTTCCCCGATGCGCTTTCAAGGGCGCCATCATAGGCCTGCCAGTAATAGGTGATCAGGTTTTCCCACAGGGCAATCCTTGAGATATTGTAGGCTCCCTGAGTTTTTGCAAGCAGATCGTCACCCTCCAGTTTACAATGATTCATGATCGCCTGGCCGATGGCAACCATAACCTCCTTGTCGTTAAAATCGTCTCTTGGAATTACCGTGATTCCGTCCACTTCCTTTTTATACTCACCCTGTACCCACAGTCCAAATCCGGTCAGTGAAGTGGTCACTGTCGGAATGCTGAAGGCGAGACTCTCCATCGGGGTATAGCCCCAAGGTTCGTAATAGGAAGGGAAGAGGGTCAGATCGAATCCGATCAGAAGGTCATAATAGGCCAGGTTAAAAATCCCGTCATTCCCATTCAGGTAAGAGGGTGCGAAGACCACTTTTACGCGATCCTCCTTGCTGTTGTTCAATCCGTTGTGCTTGATCCTGTTGAGGATCAGGTCATGTTCAGCATAATGGAGGTTATGGGTCAGGTATTTCTCATTGAGTTCCGAGGAGAGGTTCCCCTCAAGTGCCTCCAGCAGGTCTTTTCTGGGTCCGTAATGGTTCGCGGGAATAAGAATGAATGCCACCACATTCCCGGAACAAGCCTTGTTCCTGTTCAGTTCACCCAGTGAATCTATGAAAAGGTCGATTCCCTTGTTCCGGAACTCATACCTTCCACTGGTGGCCAGCAGCCTCGTATTTTCTGGCAACTTTTCTCCTGTGAGCGATGAGGCCACCTTCAGTAGGCGTTCCCTCGCCAACCCTCTTTTCTGATCGAAGGTTTCACCGGGTGGCACGAAACTGTCCTCAAATCCGTTGGGTGTAACCTGATCTACTTTCCTTTCGTGAAACTGCAGGCATTCAAGGGCGGTAAGATCGCTGACGGTGGTGAATGCATCTGAATGGGTGGCGGCGAGTTTCTCCAGTGAATGTTTCGATACGATGTTCAGCTCACGGGCCTTCAGGTCCCCGTTCATCTGGTCCAGCTGACTGTAGAGGGACTGATTGTTCCCTGCGATGGAACGCCCTACCGATGTGGCATGGGTAGTGAATACCGTACCAACCCTGGGTTGTACCTGTTCCAGGTAAAGAAGGCCTGCTCCGGTTTGCCATTCGTGAAAATGGGCTATGATTTTTTGGTCCTCCACATCGTAGTGCCTGGAAAAATTCTCGATCACTTTCCCGGCTGCATATCCGAACAGGGCAGGTTCAACGTAATCCCACTGGCCGCTGATGGAATCGAGCCTGTATGTTTCCCACAAGCTCTTGAAAATCTCGTTCTTCTGGTTAAAAAATGTGGTGAAATCCAGAACGACAGCGATGGGACGGCCGGCAATTTTCCAACGGCCGATTCTGATACGTATTCCGTCCCTGGCCGCATTTTCTTTCCAGTCGGCAAAAATTGAGTTGTCTTCTTCAAATTCCGGATGATCCTGGGATTCTCTCCATACATCCGGTCCTATGGTGATATAGCGGTCGCCAAGTTCTTTCACAACGGAAAGCGCCTTGGTGGAGATCACCGTATGGATCCCTCCTATTTTATTACATACTTCCCAACTAACCTCGAATAAATAATCAGGTCTGTTCATGAATTGATTTTAATTCTGCTTAATACTTTTACTTCCGGGCAGCTTTGCCTTTTCCCGCAGCTGTACCACGTTTTGCAGCAGCGCTTTTTGCAGTGGGTGTGGACTTCTTCGCTACTGCGCCTTTTTTCACAGTTGTACCTTTTTTCGCCGCGGAGGTTTTGGTGCCGGAGGGAGCCTTTCTGGGAGTTGTACGTTTGCTCCCGGCAGCATCCGCACCGATTCTGTCTCCGGTGGCTGATGGTTCTTTATGGGCAGCCAGCCGCTTTTCCAACCTGTTCAGCTGCTCATCCTTTTCCTTTATGATCTTACTCAGCCGGGCCACATCGTTATCCACAGTGGTTTGCAGGGCAGCATTCACACGAATCTCGAAATCGCTGAGCACGTTCATGTAATTAATGAAAGCATCATAGGGAGAATTGTAGGGATTGAAGTAGGAATGCACTTCTCCGTCGGAAAAAAACTTGGTCGACATGTAATAGAAATGATCACTTACCTGCAAATAGGTAAAGTCCTGCTTCAACTCTTTATCGTCAGTCGCATACACTTTATCGCTCAGGGAGTAAAGTTTATTGAAAGCTTCCTGCTGCATTTCATTACCAAGCCACGCGGTCAGGTCACGCTCTTCATCTGCCCATGAGATGGGATGGGGTACATTGGCAGCGGCGATCACCTGGAGCTGATCAGCCACTTCCGACGGGGTGCTGAATGAAAAAGGTGAATTCCTGAAAACCATTTCCGGCAATGCAGCAAGGAAATCAAAAATGCCTGTCTCCTTCCACTGGTGTTCTCCAAAGGTTTCATAATCCATAAAAAGGTTGATCACCTCCTCATTCCTGGGCAACTGATTCAGCCATCCCACAAACTTTTCTGCAGTGAGCGGGTATTCCGGCCACTCTTTGTTTGAGAAGCGGAACGCTATGTCATCACTCAATTTGAAATTTTTCAGGAGCAGTTTCAATTTCGGATTGATGGAATTGCAATAGAGGTAATTGGGACTTTTCCATCCCAGCACGTGCTTGGCCCCCTCGGTGATCATCGCTTTGAAACCCATATCGGCTACCGAGGCCCCGATTTCATCGGAATAGATCAATTCTGTATTTCTGAATACTACCGGATCCTGTCCAAAATGGGACCTGATCTGTTCACGGTGGGCCTCTACCTGCCTCCTGAACTCCTCTCCGCTGTGCAGGGAACTCAATGAATGGGCATAGGTTTCTGAAAGAAATTCCACCTGTCCGGTCTTTGCCAGTTGCTGAAAGCTTTCAAGTACTTCCGGGGCATAAAGCTGAAATTGTTCCATGGCAATCCCGGATATGGAGAAAGCAATCTTGAAATCTCCGGGGTATTTATTGATCAGGTCCAGCATCAGGTTATTGGCCGGCAGGTAACACTTTTTGGCCACTTTATCGAGTATCGATTCATTGGAGTAATCGTCGTAATAATAATGGTCATTACCGATATCAAAAAAACGATACCTTCTGAACCGGAACGGCTGGTGGACCTGGAAATACAAACAAATCGTTCTCATAGGAATCAAAATAGAATTATGAAACAAACTCTTTATACACGGAATAGACCTTTTTACCTGAATTTTCCCATTTCATATCATGCACTTCCTGTACACCATATTGCCTGAACATGGCCGATAATGAGGGATAATTCAACAGTCCGTAAATGGCATCCGCCATGGCATCCACATCCCAGAAATCCACTTTAAAAGCGTACTTGAGAATTTCTGCCACACCCGACTGATAGGATATGATGGAAGGCACATTGGATTGCATCGCCTCAAGTGGAGAAATACCAAACGGTTCTGAAACGGATGGCATAACGTACACATCACTGATGGAAAACATTCTGAATACGTCATCACCTTTCAGGAACCCTGTATAATGAAATCGGTCGGAAATACCCAGTGCCGCGGTCCAGTGGATCATCTTCTCCAGCAGCTCACCGCTTCCCGCCATCACAAACCTGACATTATCCATTTTCTGAAGTACCTTGTGGGCCGCCTGGATGAAATATTCGGGACCTTTCTGCAGGGTCACCCTCCCCAGAAAAGTGACCACTTTGTCATGGATACCCCTTTTCAGTCTCAATTTCTCATGGTCGGCAATGGGATCCACCGCATTGTAAACGGTCACCACTTTATCGGGATGAATGCCGTATTTTTCAATCACGGTGTTACGTGTCAGGTTGCTGACGGTAATGATTTTATCTGCCAGATGCATTCCCATTTTCTCGATCTCGAATACCGTGGGATTGACACGCCCGCCGCTCCTGTCAAAATCGGTTGCATGAACATGAATAACCAGGGGCTTGCCGGAGGCCCTTTTGGCCGCAATTCCGGCCGGATAGGTCAGCCAGTCATGGGCATGGATGATCTCAAAATCATATTTAAGTGCGATTTCACCAGCCACCACGGCATAATTGGCAATCTCTTCAAACAGGTTGGCACCATACTTTCCCGTAAAATTCAGTTTACCGCCCATGGTGGTCTCCACCAGTCGTTTCCCTTTGTTCTCTGCAAGATTGACCAACTTTTCATATTCCTCGGGTGAGGTGTAGGGTACCAGGTTGGATTCGATCTCAATGTAGGAGAGATCCTTCAGGTACTGTTGGTCCTTCACTTTCTTGATATCAATGGTGACATCTCCGGCACCAAGCAGCCTGATTCTGCTCTGATCCTCATCGCCATATGCCTTCGGAACTACGAAAATAACCTCCAGGCCGGGGATCGTAGCCATCCCTTTGGTCAGCCCGTAGCATGCGGTGCCAAGTCCTCCGGATATGTGTGGTGGAAATTCCCACCCGAACATCAGTACCCTCATCGATTCTAGTTATTGATCATTAATTAAATCCTTCTATCATTTCTCCGATCCTGAGCAGAGCCGCCACACCTGTCGCTTGAGAGATTGAACCCCGGGGTGAATGAGGTGGATTTCCGTCATAGATTTCCGATATACTCCCCAGCCCCCTGATGGAAAGATCCTCCTCAAATCCGTCATAGATCCTTTTGATCAGTGTTTGTCCCGATTTCTTATGGACCCTCAGATAGCCTTTCGCGAAATGTTCCAGCAGCCAGGGCCAAACTGTTCCCTGGTGATATGCCCTGTCTCTTTTCTCCTGGTTCCCTTCATAAACACCTTTGTAATTTTCGTTTTTAGGGGAGAGGCTTCTGAGTCCGCGCGGAGTGAGTAATTCACTCTCAACCACATCCAGAATTGACTTTTTCATCTCGGGCGTAAGCGGGGAATGTCTGACAGAAACCGCAATTACCTGACTGGGGCGGACTGACATATCCCTGAAAGATCCATTGACATAATCTGCCAGGTATCCTTTCTCTTCGTCCCAATAGTTTTCCAGGAACGAACCGGCCATCTGTTCCGGCAGATGGGACCACGCTTCATAAAATTTCTTGTCCCTCTTTTCGGACCATTCCAGGGCCTGGCAGACTGCATTGTACCAGAGTGCATTGACCTCCACGGGAGATCCCGGCCGCGGTGTTACGGGGATTCCATCCACCACTGCATCCATCCAGGTCAATGCTTTCCCCTCCTCGGCAGCATAGAGCAATCCGCTCTCCAACAGGTTCACAATTCCGGTGGTTCCATCCCTGTAGGCCTCCAGAATAGATTTGATCACCTTTCCGTATTTTTTCCAGAGGTCCACGTCAGGAGCATACACTTCAAGCTGCTGAACGGCCCAGATAAACCACAGGGGGGCATCTACCGAATTGAATGCGGGCTTCCCCTTGATGACCGTGTTGGGGAACAGTCCATTTTTCATCCGCACCACCATGGAATCGATCACCTCAAAAGCCGTATCCAGATCACCTGTGGTAAGGGTCAGTACG
>Ga0209536_100007025_pt1 | contig 17107 bp, 12 predicted proteins | sample DeeMarSeWOR28_12_FD_187461 | JGI IMG/M metagenome (GOLD analysis project Ga0209536, IMG submission 187461) | Marine sediment microbial communities from White Oak River estuary, North Carolina - WOR-2-8_12 (SPAdes) (version 2) | ecosystem: Environmental > Aquatic > Marine > Intertidal zone >... | reverse complement strand
TTTCAGAAAATAAGAATACATCTTGTTCAATATAAGAAATTTGATTTCTTAATGATTTTAATGCATACTCTCGAATGTCAATATTATCAATTAATATCCTTCCTTCATTTGCATCATAGAGACGAGAAATTAATTTTGTGAGGGTAGTTTTTCCCGAACCAGTCGTTCCCACAATTGCAACGGTCTGACCAGGTTCTACTTCAAAAGAAATGTTGTTTAGAACAGATTTATCACTCCCAGGATATGAGAAGGATACGTTTTCAAATTTAATTCTCCCATCTAGTATCTTGGAAAAACCCTCAATATTTTCATCAATTTCTGTCTCAGTATTCATTATATCAATCAATCTATGGGAACTGGAAATGGCAACCCGGATGGTTCCAAAAACGAAAGAAGAAATCATTGTAGGGAATCTTAATTGAGCTAATAGTCCTAAGTATCCTATAATTTGGCCAATTGTCATTGGGGGAGCTAAATATATGAGACTAGGAAAAAAAACAAGAATTATTCCATGGGTTAATCCAGCTGTTATAGTCAAAGCTAATAAAAGTAGGGGGATATATTTTGCTTGAACTTTTCCCATATCTACATATGCATTTCTGTATTCTCTTGCATTTGATAAATATTTCTCTAATTCCCTAGATTCTTGAACTGAAGCTTTAACAACTTCAATTCCGGTTAAAGTTTCATTTAATTTTGAAGTCATCATGCCAAAGGCACCCCTAATTCTAAACGTTATTGGCTCTAATCTACGGACATAGAACTTTAAGGCGATTAGAAATAAAATTGCGAAGTTGAGAGGGGCAATTATTAGTTGAGGGGGAAAAAAGATGAGAATGTAAATAATGGGAATGACTAAAGTTGTAAATGATTCAAATATTAGAGAAATCGCAGGACTGATTAAGAAATTTAACATTCTTACATCGTCTGTGACTCTTGCCATTAGATCACCGATCTGTTGCTGTTCATGGAATGATTGACTTTTTCCTAATAGATTAGCATAAAATTCTTTTCTACAGTCTCGTTCCATTCTCTGAGCAATAGTTTCCCTTATCAGAAAATTTATTAATCTCAGTACTGGTGCCCCCACAGATAACGAGAGAAGAATGAGTGTGTAACCCGCCAATGTATAAGTTTTTCCTAGTAAGAAATCTGTGATGGCTCTACTAATTATTACATAAGTAATAGAAGAGAAATTAGAACTAATAATAGTTGTAATTAATATCAAGGCAACTATATATTTGTTAGATCCATGAAACACATGTTTAAGTATCCAATTTCGTGACCCTTTTCTGCGAGCTTTTTCAAACGGATCTTTTCCTGGTGAAAATTCAACAAAGTGCTTTTGATTAGAATTGACACCAGTGTTTTTCACAGAGTTCATAAAGATAATACCAAAATGTAAATATTATTTGAGGAATATTCAATTATTATTAGATTTTTAGGTTTTAATAAATAAGATTATCGGATATGGTGTCACCTTCCCCTAAATTTGCTTATGCTCGTTTTGTTTTTGATGCATTCCAACCAATATTTCAATTCAGAGATTCCTCGAACTAGATAAATCGTATTACTAATTATTAACTGGTTAATATTAGGAGCTTTACAGTTATATTTTGTTAAGGATCAATTTAAATATTTAGAGCGTTATAAACTATTTGTGTCGGAACGAGAAATCGCATATGATATAAGGTTGGAACAGCAGTTGGAAGAAATAAAGCTGAAAATGTGGATTAGTGAAGAATTACAAATTCAACCCAAGAAGTATCATTCGCTCATAAAAGAAAACTGGGAGAAATCCCTAGTTGGAAGCGAAGATTTATGTCCTTAGGCTATTTCTATAATTTTATTTCTGGTCATTGTGAATAATTTCGCCGGGTGCTAATAAGGGTTGTAGTCGCTTCAATCCATTGAGATAATTCATCATCAATCCTGCAACTATACACAATTTTTTCTAAATCTTCAAGATTACTGAATTTACACTCAACTAATATATCACAACCCCCATATATCGGTGTCACATAAGTTATTTGCCAATCTTCGTTAGGATCACTTGGATTCATAGTTTTGAGCTTTTCTACGACGTCCCATTGATTACTAATGATTTTGAGTCGAATTAATATGTATCCACGATAATAAATTCACTTAACACCTATGTTAAATTTGTAGCTTCTTTATGTAGCAAATTTTGAATAGATTAATAAATTGCAATATATTTTTTAAGGCTTTTCAAGATTTCTATTAATTACAGAATTGTCTACTTCCGTATAACCACTGTTTTTTCTAATTTTCTACCAGTAAATTTCTTTTAATGTGTTATGATATTCATTTAGAGATTTAATTTCAACATCCTTGTTGCGCACATTCTCGATTGCATCTATAATAGCCCTAGCTAGCTGTAAATTAATAATAACAGGGATATTATAATCTACTGCCATCCTTCGAATATTATACTCATCTTCTATTATCGTACTGAACTTTTCCTCAACTATAGTAGGTAATGGTATATTTATTACTAAATCTATTGCTCCGTTCTGGAGACATCCCATAATATTTGGCTCCATTCCCGATTCATGAATTTTATAGAGGCGCACAGCATAGATCCCATTATTTCTTAATGCTAAAGCTGTATCTGCAGTAGCAAAAATAGTAAATCCCAAATCTTTTAGCTTTTTAGCAATAGGGATAATTTGTCTCTTAAGCTCATCCCCACCAACTGAGATAAGCACATTCCCTCCTTCTACAGGGATACGCATTTCAGTAGCTTCCAGAGCTTTTAATAAGGCATCTTGGAAGTCGTCACCAATAATACCAATCTCACCAGTAGAAGCCATCTCAACCCCAAGTCGAAAGTCAGCTTTATCTAACCTCATAAAGGAAAACATTGGTGCTTTTATTCCAACATATTCTCCGTAAGGGAGTTTAAGAAGATTTTCAGGAATTTTATTTCCCATTATCACCTCTGCTGCCAATCTCATAAGGTTTATCCCCCGTGTTTTTGAAACGTAGGGCATTGATCTCGAACTTCGTAAGTTACACTCTATTACGTAGACTTCTTCTTCCTTTACTAAATATTGTACATTAAAAGGTCCCCGGATTTTTAAAGCTAAGGCTATTTCCTCAGTGTATCTTTCGATATTCTTGATTACATTATCTGTGATGGTGTAAAAACCTATTGACATGGTTGCGTCCCCTGAATGAATTCCCGCATTTTCAATATGTTCAACAACAGCGCCTATCAGGATGTTTGTACCATCAGAAATACCGTCACATTCGATTTCTCTGGCATCAGTGAAAAATTTAGTAATTACAACAGGATATTCTTTTGAGATAGAAGCAGCAAGATCTAGAGTGTCTCTAAGAGTTTGTTCATCATAACAGACTCTCATAGCCGCTCCACTCAATACATAGGAGGGTCTCACTAACACAGGATAATTTACTTCCTTGGCAAAAATTAAGGCTTCTTCCTTGGTTGTTAATGCATTCCACTGTGGTTGCTTGATATTTAGTTGATCTAGGAGAGCACTAAACTTGCTCCTATCCTCTGCCATATCGATTCTTGAACCATGAGTACCTAGTATTTTTAGATTTGTTTTTCTAAAAAATTCCGAATATTTGGTTATCTTTGCTGCTAAATTATTTGATATTTGTCCTCCTGCTGAAACAACTATACCTTCTGCTTTTTCGAGTTCACATATGTCAAGTACTCGTTCTCCGGAAATTTCTTCGAAGTAAAGCTTATCACTTACATCGTAATCAGTCGAAACTGTTTCTGGATTATAATTTATCATTATAGCCTGGTCAATACCTAGATTTTTTAATCCCCATAAGCAATTAACGGATCCCCAATCAAACTCAACTGATGCCCCAATTCGATAAGTTCCCGAACCTAACACGATAACTTTTTTTAGATTTGATTCATTTTCTTTTTCAAAATCTATATCATGCTCCGAAGCACTGTAGGTAAGATATAAATAATTAGTAACAGCAGGCCATTCTGCAGCCAGTGTATCGATTCTCTTGACGTAGGGATGGATGTCCAACTTTCTTCTTAATTGCCTAACAAAAATAGTATCAACTTCCATAATCTTTGCGATCTGACCGTCAGAAAATCCATATCTCTTCGCTCTTTCTAGCCAATACCTTTTTTCGAAATTAGATGATTGTAATAAATCAAGACTTCGGAGATTTTCCTCAATGTCAATTATATTCTTCAATTTATAGAGAAACCACTTATCAACCCTAGAAAGTTGATAAATTTCATTAATCGAAATGCCTCGTTTAATTGCCTCCCCCAGTCTATAAACCCTCAAGTCTGTTGGATTTCTAAGGGCATACTTAAGTTCATTTATATCTTCAATTGGTTCCAGATCATTTGCTACAAAACCTTTCATTCCTATATCAAGCATTCTGATCGCTTTTTGAAGAACTTCTTCAAAAGTTCTCCCAATAGCCATTACTTCTCCAACTGACTTCATTTGACTTCCTAATCGACGGTCCACTTTCTGAAATTTCGTTAGGTCCCATCGAGGGATTTTAAGTACCAGATAGTCTAACGCGGGTTCAAAGCATGCAGTGGTAATTCCAGTAATTTTATTCTTTAATTCTGGTAAAGTATAACCGATGGCCAATTTTGCAGCGATATATGCTAAAGGATAACCAGTTGCCTTAGAAGCGAGTGCTGATGATCTAGAAAGTCGAGCATTAACTTCAATTGCCCGAAACTCTTTCGAAAACGGATCTAGGCCATATTGAATATTACATTCTCCAATAATCCCCAATTTGCGAATAACTCTTATTGAAGCTGATCGGAGCATCTGATACTCTTCATTGGTGAGTGTTTGACTAGGACTTATGACAAATGATTCTCCAGTATGAAGTCCAACGGGATCGAAGTTTTCCATGTTACAATTAATAAAACAATTGTCAACAGAATCCCTCACAACTTCATATTCAATTTCTTTCCAACCCCATATGCTCTCCTCAATTAAAATCTGATTGATTCTCGATTGAGCTAAACCTTTCTTTGCCATCCTTTCAAATTCTTTCATGTTATTCACTATTCCTGATCCCCGCCCTCCCAATGTGTAGGCTACACGGAGCATACAAGGAAATCCAATTTCTTTAACAGCTTTTAATGCTTCAGCATAGGAATTTACTGCCTTACTTTTGCATACTTTAACATTTGATTCCTCCATTGCTTTTACAAATAAATCTCGATCTTCAGTAGCTTCTATTGCCTCTATTGGTGTTCCCAATACTCTTAAATTGTATTTTTCTAGTATTCCCGCTTCCGATAATTCCACTCCAACATTAAGAGCAGTTTGACCTCCAAATGATAATAAGATTCCATCTGGTTTCTCTCTTTTAATAACTTCTTCTACATATTTAACATTAATGGGTAATAAATAGACATGATCCGATAATTGAGGGTCAGTCTGGATTGTTGCAATATTTGGATTAATTAAAATTGTCTCAATTCCTTCTTCTTGTAAAGCTTTTAAGACTTGAGACCCACTATAGTCAAATTCTCCTGCTTGACCTATACGAATCCCACCAGATCCAAGTACTAAAGCCTTTTTTATGCGTTTATCTAAGGGTATAGTTATCTCAACCCCATCTCTTCCATGAATTTATCAAATAAATAGACTGAATCTAAAGGACCAGGGCAAGCTTCAGGGTGAAATTGTACTCCAAAAATTGGTTTTTCTTTGTGAATTAATCCTTCGTTTGAACCATCGTCAATATTTTTCAAGAATTCCTTGAAACCACCAATTTCAAAATCTTTAACACAAAAACCATGATTTTGAGAAGTAATATAACAATGATTCGTATCTACGTTAATAACTGTCTTATTCCCACCTCTGTGACCGTACTTTAATTTATACGAAGTTCCGCCAGCAGCCAAACCGAGTATTTGATTTCCTAGGCAAATACCGAAGATTGGAATGTTGCTTTTTATTAGGGATTTACACACATCAACCATTTCTTTATAAATAGCTGGATCTCCGGGACCATTTGATAAAAAAACACCCGATGGGTTTAAATCCATTATCTGCTCAAATGAATAGTTATATGGTACAAGTATAATTTCTAATCCTCGTTGTACGAAATTTCGCAGTATATTAAGTTTAACTCCCCAATCTAAAATCAACACCCTACCAACGGGATCAAGTGGAGTATGTACTTTCACTTCTTTGGTTGAAACCTCACTTACTAGATGCCGAAGATTGGGATCCTCTGCTTCTTTTACCTCCTCTTTTAATTCTTCAATATTTGGTGTTTCCCCAGATTCATAAACAGAAAGTAAACCTAACTGTACACCTTCCTCTCTTAAAATTTTAGTGATTGCTCTAGTATCAATCCATTCGATCCCAGGAATATCCTCTTCAGCAAGAAATTGATCTAAAGTTTTGACACTTTCATAATGACTGGGTCGTTTACAACATTCGTTAACTACAAATCCACTAACCTTTATGGAATCTGATTCAAAATGTCGATAAATACCGAATTCATCTTTCTCCCAAGGAGGAACCCCGTAATTACCAACCAAGGGATGGGTCATTGTTACAATTTGACCTTGATAAGAAGGATCAGTTAAAGTTTCATTATAACCCGCACCTGTCATGGTATTAAATACTAGTTCCCCAGAAATTTTCGTGGTAGCTCCAAACCCTATACCTTGAAAATATCGACCATCTTGGAGCATCAATATCGCGGGTCGTTCTTTCTTATACAGCATTTACAATTTTGTTATAAGCTTCTCTCTTCTTTTAGATGAAGATAAATAATTATCTATTTTAAGATTGTTTATTAATAAGATGAATAATCTTAAAAACCACCGACTTCATCTGAAGAATGTGAAGTCGCCAATAATTTTTCTTGAAACTCTTAAATTCTCTCTTCCCAAGATTTATCGGAATTATAAAAATCTTTATGAGTGCTCTTAATAGAATCAATAATAGGAGATAATTCAATATTATCAAATCTATCCCACCAAGTGTACATATGTTTACCAACTTTCTCAAAGTTCCCAGAAGGTTCCGTTACTATAACTTTTTTTTCTAAAAGGATAGAGGGATCAAGGATTTCTTTACTATTTTCTTCAAGGGTCTTTGCATTTTGAAGCATGCATTCCAACAAATCATCATAGAAAAGTAGGGGTATATACTTAATTTCTTTAGCATTTTGCTCTCTTAAGACATTTTCACGCTCTTCATCAGGATTAAATCCAATTTTCAATAAATCATAAATCTCAATATCAATCAATTCGGGGTGGTACTGAGTCTCTCTGGTTTTTTTAAATTTTTTGTAATATTTTAGCTCCTTAACTTTGTACATTTTTACATTTTCTTGTTTTCCCTTTATCTCAATAGTTACATTATTCTGATCCATTCGCTTTTCGCAGATATCAGCAATTAATTTACAATAACTTATAGCAGCTTTTGTAAGGTCTTCCTCAAGCAATTTTGCTCTAAGCACAGTATGAAGATAGGCTCTTAAAAAAGCTGAAAAATCTTCTTCTAATGTGGGAAGAACTCCATGCAAATGTCTTGTCATCTCCCACCATCTCGATGCACGGTCAATTGAAAGGGAAAGCATAAATTTCTCTTGTGAGCGTGCTTCTGTAAAGTAAAGCAACTTCTCAAAACCGAGTTTAAGAAAGGGGGTAGGATTGATACTAGCGGTCAAATCATCTGTTACGGGGAAAGTTATAGGTTCTTTTGGTCGGATTAGTATGGATCTTTCTCCATTGAATACACGATCTACCCTCATAGGTAAGGGCATTATAGGGTTATTTTTAAGAGTTTCAATAAGAAAAACCAAATTCGGTTTGTTCTTGTTGGTGAATTCAGGAGGAAACACATCAATGAAGAAGAAAAAAGGCGCTGCATCGTATTTAAAAATCTTGAATTTGTTAATGGGTTTTATAATGATCACCAATGCACAATGAGTTAGCTTAGAATAATAGTGCTAACCGTATCTATATTTATTTAAAAACTGGATTATATGTTAAATTTTGGATTTTATTTCAGAAATGTAAAAAAATCAAATTCCTTATTTTATTAAGAGAAAAGTATTTTTTATTATATTCAGGGAATATATTGGTTAAGGGATATGGGGCTGCTGTTCTTTTAGGCGCACTTGTAACCTCAGCAAAATTAGAACCAACAGATCCGATCCCAGTAGAGGAATCTCCCTGTGATAAATGTAAATTATGTGTGCAAGTCTGTGCCTACAGGATGTTTGATAACATCGAAGAAGATTCATATACACTCGGAGGATATACATTTTGTTTCTCGAAAAGAAATAACGTAGCACGTTGTTATGCAGTGTGTGGGGGATTATCGGGGTTAGATAAATCAAAAGATTGGTCAACATGGTCACCTGGTAGAACACCATTTCCAGAAACAAATGATGAAGCTGATCGAACATTTGCACATTTATTTGCTCATCCAGTGAAAAATATGCAAATAAAAGATGAAGAAGGAAGTTATGCTGAATCCAAAATTAGAGATGACCCAAAAGTTCAAGGTTACATCACTGCGGGAGAAATCGCGTCAAACTCTTTTACGGAAAATTTTATATTGACTTGTGGGAATTGCCAATTAATCTGCTGGGGGGATAGAGATGAGAAAACCGAGAGTTGCAGTATATTAATGAATTCTGGATGCGTTGTGACCAACAAGGAGTGTGAAAATATTATCGTTTCTTCTAAAGAAGCCGATGAGCTTGAGAAGGCAGGAGAAATCGTTGATCCTTATGTGAAAGCTTCCGAAAGGCGCCAATACACTGAGAAAATCGTTAATGATATATTTAAAAAATTACGAGAAGAGGAAAAATAAAGAGAACCTATTATTTTTTCTATTTAGCCCTTATTATTTTTTTATCCTGTTTAATAAAATACACCCACGCATTCCGAGACATTAAACAGTTATCTTCCTTCCCTATTTTTCCAAGAATTTTAATCCGTAGTTTTCGCGCATCAATATTTTTTGGTTCTGCTTGAATTAGAATATCTAAGACTTCTAAGGCAAGTTGGGCCTGATCTTGGTTTAATAATTCTTCTGACCTCTTTAAAATTTTACTTACGTCTCCTATCAGGTTATTAATTTCACCCATGACCTCCTTTTCTGGTCTAGGAAGAAGATGTGCAGGATTAGAGTCAAAATAACCGTGATACCATCGATAAACATTAAATACAAAAAATTCTGGTCTAGAATAGCTTGCTTGAAGATAAGGACTGTTTATCAAGTGTTCAGGGATCTTTACTTCATGAATCATCTCGGTTATATGGGTTCCTTTATTAATATGAGCGACAACTTGATCATGTAGAGAGCGAATAACTTCAATGTGGTCACTAATAGCTTTCATCGCATTTTCACCTTCAATAAATGTCCCTCCTCCACCATAAAATATATATTGGGGCTTTAGATCTCTTATCCTTTCTAATTCTTTTGCCCAATCCAATGCGAATCGAGTTGGTTTCCATGGATTACCTATATTAGGAAAGCTTCCAATCATCAAATCACCTATAAATGCTGAGTCAAGTTCTGGTACATACACCCAAACAGCGTCATCTGTTTCCGCTCGAGCAGTATGAAGTTCAAAGGTCTTATCCCCTAAAGTAAACGTCATATCTCCGAGGAATGTTTTGGTGGGATAAGTTAATTCAAATTCTCGAACAACTTCCGGGAAACCAAATTGTTGAGCATCCTTCCTAGCTTTATATTGTGCTAACATTTGATATTTATCTAGCCGATCAGGTAGATATTTACTTGCAATAACCTCAGGTTTATCATCCATGAAAACCGGAGCTGCTAGTAGATGGTCCATATGCCCATGTGTGTAAATTAAGTATTTTATCTTATCTTTTATCCTTTCTTTAACTTCTTTGGCCCAGCGTTTAGCTAATAATGTATCAATTACTACTACGCCCTTAGATGTTTGGATCCATCCACAACTTGATAAAGGTGCTCTTGCGGTAAAAACATCCTTAATTGGATTATCAAACGAAACCTCAAAGGATATAACATTTATAGGTTGTACATTGTCAGATTGCTCTTTATTCTCTTTTGACATAATATTTGAGTAAAAAGTATTATGCAATAAAATTGTTCCCTAAATCTCATTTGCTGAAATTTCTTTGTTTAATCAATAATTAATTTTTTATTTTTTTTAACTCTAACCAAAAAAGATTTAACTTGCTTGGGGGATCTAAGCCTAATGAATTGTATATTTGGATAGTAATTCGATTCAATATATGTTTCATATTTTTTTCTGACTCTTCTATGTGTTTTTATTGTATAGAGTACAATAGAGTCTTTACTAAATAGGCCACCCAAAGTCTCTATATTTCCTGTACCTGGCCAAAGTTCTTCTCTATCGATAATTCTTTCAATTGCTCTCTTGAGTGATTGGAGTAGTGAACGAATGAAACTAAAATCAAGCCAGATAACTGTAGTAGCATTTTCCCATTTTATAGGGGTGGTTCTTGTGTAGTTACCATCTAATATCCAGCTGTCGACATTTAACGCTAACCGCAATTTTTCACACAATTCTCTGAAAGTAGTTGGTTCCCAATTAGGTCCCCAAAAAAGGACAGCCATTTCAACATACGGAATAGATAAAATCTCAGAAAGTTTTTTGGAAACGGTTGATTTCCCACTACTACTTGTCCCTAAGACATTAATTTTCACTCGGACTTCACCTTTATAGCTTTATATCGTATAATCAATCGTCAAAAATTATAATATTTTCCTTATGGAATTTTAGAATAATAATAAAACATTAAGAAATATTAAAATAAAAAAAAATAGAAAAAACTAGAACTACTTCATATCTACAAACTTTCCGCTTTTAAACAGCTCACATGGTTTAAGATATTCTTTTCCAAGTTTTTCAGCTGTTTCTGCCAATAATTTAACGAGTCCTTCCCAATTTGGAATACCATTCTCGAAAGGTCCCGGTGCATTCATTCCTGCCATATTTGCATCATCAATTATTTTCCAACCAGAAGCAATACCTTCCTCTAAAATTCTGCATCCTTCGTTTAATTGAATAGCTAGAAAAACTCCCGGGTTTACTATTCCAGCTTTCTCAATTTGAGAGAAGTCAGGTTGAGGTCTTCCTTTCGACCAATCATAGAATCCTTGTCCTGATTTTCGTCCCAGTTTTCCTTCGTTAAACATCTTAGTAATGACTTTTCCAGGTCTGAAATCTTCATGTAACGTATCAGCGTAATAATTACGTACATGAAAACCGGTATCAATCCCAGTATAGTCAGACAATACTAAAGGAGACATAGGGCCACGACGTCCAAAATCAGCGTCTAAGGACTCAAAAGGAATTCCTTTTTCTAAGCATGTATCGAGAAGATAATTCATATAGATACCACTTGGAGCATTCAATCTGTTGACAATGAAACCGGGTCTGTCCTTTAAAACTTTAGCAACATATCTATCTCCTCTAAGACAAGGTAGACTTGTGCTGACTTTCATACCAATTTCCATTGCTTCCTCAGAAGAATTCTCACCAGCAATAACCTCTATTAATCTCATAAGAGGTGCTGGATTGAAAAAATGCATGCCAATACATTTATCTGGTCTATTTGTAGCAGTTGCCATTTCAGTTATAGACATTGTGGAAGTGTTAGAAGCAATTACAGCATGAGCTGGAGCATGTTCATCACATATTTTAAATAACTTCTTCTTCACGTCCATATCCTCTACAACTGCTTCAATGATTAAGTCAGCCTCTTTTACGGCTGAAGCCAAATCTAAGTTTATTTTCATCCGTGCGATAACTTCTGCTGCTTTTAACACTCCTTTAGATTCGAGTTTGTTCAATCCTTCTTCTATGGTCGCTACGGCTTTATCTATGATCTCTTGAGAGATATCGACCAAAGTTGTGTTATATCCCGCCATCATAGAAACTTGGGCAATCCCATTCCCCATCAATCCTACGCCAATTACAACAACATTTTTTACATCCATTTTTACTTCGTGCTCTTTTAAGTATTTTTAGTAAATTAACACCAAAAATAAAGAAAAAAAAAGAAATAAATTTTGTTTATTTTAAAAATCCATAAGCATTTCTCAAACGTTTTTCAGCATCATCAACGATTTCATCAACGATTTTCTTGACATTTTCCACGCTTTGAATAAGTCCAATACTCTGCCCCAATAGGACGGCTCCTGTAATATCACCTTTATAAGCTGCTTCGTACGCCTTCATCTCTTCAACTAATTCTGTTTGCGACATGGCTTGTTCTTGAGCTATCTTAGCCTCTTTATCAGCTACAAGTCCATGATGGAGACTGTATTCGTTTTTCCATAACCTAATTGGTCCTAAAGATCCGGTTACTAATAAAGTATCTTGAGCCTTCGCTGTAGGTACAATATTTTTATACTCATTACTGAATTCACTATCATTCGAAGCAATAAAACGTGAACCCATTGCGACAGCACCAGCACCCATAGCTAATGCAGCTGCAAGACCTTCACCCGTAGCAAAACCTCCACAAGCTACTACTGGAAATTCGGGAAATTTCTGCATAACTTGTTGCAATAAGACTAAGGTACTCACTTTTTCATAAGATTGGTGACCTCCTCCTTCACCACCGGTGATAACCATTCCATCTACTCCTGAAGCAACACATTTTTCAGCAAGCCATAAAGCAGGGGCAACATGAAAATGCTTAATTTGGGATCCACTTTCCTTCAATTTTTGGTAATCTTTTGACGCGGGTAATGTTTTTGAAGAACCTGCACTAGTAATTGCATAAACACATTGTTCTTTCACCCTTTGATTTTCCATAATGAACTTTGGAATTTCTGTAACTAATTGAGGGGCGTTTATTTCCCTCCGCGAAGTTCTTATATTAAATCCAAAAGGCTTATCGGTATGTTCAACTACCTGCAAAATATTTTCTTTCATAATCTCAACGGGATTTCTTCCTTTCTGATAGTCACTTAACAAGGCGCTATGACTTAAGACACCAAGTCCACCTGCTTCTGAAACTGCAATTGTTAACTCAGTGGTGTAGAATGGGCCCATTGGAGCGGCGATTATGGGATGTTTAATCCCTAACATTTTAGTAATGTTTGTTTCTAATACCATCTTTTTAATTCACTTTGTAAAATTTCTAAATTTATATTCTTAATTAGTTAGGTAAGGAAATTTTGGGCAATCTAAAAATTTTACTCTCAAATTGGTATTTACCACAATTTTTTATTATAATAAGAAACAATTGGGAGAAATAATTTGGGCATTTTTTTCTATTCCACTTTCACTGAGTTGTAGTAAATTTTGTAGAAAATCGTTTAGATTTTTCGGGAAACACAATTACACATGATTCGTTATAAACAGAACAAAAGGAGTTAGTGCGTCAACTCATATTATTAATATAGACTATTTAGATTTTGAGTACCTTTTTCTAATCGAAAATTTTTTTATGGAATTATCAAGAGATATTATTATAGTTTTCGAGCTAAATTTATGTAAATATGAGAGATTTAAGTTTGATTTCTAAGATCAGTTGAGTCTAATGGAGAAAAAAATAGAAGATTTAATTATTGTAATCTATGGGATTGGTGGTATAGGTGCTACTCTTGGGGGATGGTTATCGCAAAGAAATGATAATCTTTACTTATTGGCGCGCGGTGAAAATGCTAATGCTCTTAAAAAGAACGGTTTAATTCTCAAAAACGTAGTGACCGGGAATATTGAAACTATAAAAGTAAAAGTAATTGAAGATCTAAATGAGTCCCCTAACGTTGATGTTGTGGTTATAACCGTTAAAAATTATGATTTAGAAGAGGTTGCGAGGGATATTTCCAAAAAATTGGGAGATACTACCATCGTTGTAGGCTTGCAAAACGGTTTTCAGAATCAAAAAATTTTTCCAAAATATTTTACGAAATTTGTCTATTGTGTTGTTGTACAATCTGGTTGGGTGGAAGAACCAGGGATTTTTGGGACAAGAGGAAAGGGACACCTAACACTTGGAACGCCAGAAAATGAAAATCCAGAAATCGCAGAAAAGCTTGCAGAAGTTTTGACTCCTGGCATTCCAACAATTGCAACAAAAGAATTTCAAGACGCTGCTCACTCAAAATTAATCATAAACCTTTCAAATGCAACCTTTACTCTAATAAGTTCTGAACTTAAAGATGATGATGCTATCTTCATGCTCTGGAATATTTTTTTGAACATCTATCTAGAAGGTGTGGAGGTAGTAAAAGCTGCTGGATATAAAGAATATAAGTTGAAAGGGTTACCTTCTTGGAACGTAATGGAGCTAGGAAGGAATCTTGATAAGGAAACAGCAGTTAATAATTTCCGTAGAAATCTTAAATACTCATGGTTCAATAGCATGGCTCAGGATATGATTCATCGTCAGAAAGACAAATCTGAACTTGAGTCATTGAATGGCTACCTTATAAAACTAGCAGATTTGATGAATCTCGAGATTCCCTTCAATAAAATGATCTATAAACTTAGTAAACAACAGTTTGATAAAAAACCTTATCACCCATTACCAGTTGAGACTGTGTGGGCAGAGATTAATAAAAACATAAGGAAATAGAAATTAATATTAATTACTAAACCTTCAATTTTTTAAAATCAAAAGGAAGAACTAAAGATGAATGAAATTAAACCCACTCGTGTTTTGGGCGCTCCTCAAGCTAGGTTCACAAACCCCATAAAAGATGTTCATACTGCTGTCTTGCCAATAGCAGGATGTGCATGGGTAGAAACTAGTGATGGAGTTGTTTTAATTGATACTATAGCGAGAGTTGATGTAGGAAAGGAGGTCTTCAAGAAGATTAATGGAACTATCAAGTATATAATTTACACACATGGACACGGTGATCATGTTGGTGGTGCTGCCGCCTACTTAAAGGATAACCCGGAAATAATTGCAAGCGAATATTTACCAGAACGATTAGATAAGTATAAAATGCTTGCTCCTCATAGAGCACACATAACAGCAGTACAATTTAATGTTCCGGAATTTTTCAGAACTCCCGAATTTGTATATCCAACTAAAACATTTTTAGGAGATATGACTATAAAATTAGGAGACAAGACTTTTGAGCTTCACGCCGTCAGAGCAGAAACGGATGATGCGGTATGGGTCTATGTTCCTGAGCTTAATGCTGCATTCATAGGAGATCTTGTCATTGCCGGCTTACCAAATGTAGGAAATCCTTGGAAGCCGACTCGATTTGCTTTAGATTGGGCTAAAGCTTTAGAAGATGTAAGAGCCCTCAATCCTGAGCATCTATTTTGTAATGGTGCGGGTTTTTATTACGCAGGAAAAAGAGCGCTAAAAATATTAGACTTGAATATAGCTGCGATTCGAAATTTGCATGATCAAGTAGTCGACCACATCAATAAAGGAACCCATATTACTGAAATGATCCATAAGATTAAACTCCCAGATCACCTTGCGAAGGATCCCTATTTAAGACCATTATATTCAAGAACAGAATTTTTTGTGTTTAACGTTTACAGATGGTACCACGGGTATTTTGATGGTAACCCTGCACATCTCCTCCCCCGACCAGAAAAGGAAGTTATAGGGGAACTATACAATTTAATAGGAGATTCTGATAAAATTCTAGGCAGAGCAAAAGATCTTCTAGAAAATAATCAAGCACAACTAGCAATTGAAGTGTTGGATATTTTAATTCAATCAGATCCCGAGAATATTGGAGCCCGGAAATTACGTATTGAACTTTTGAAAAATCTAGCTGCCGAAGATTATTGCTTAATGTCTCGTAACGCTTGGGTACACTATATTGAAAAAGATAAGGAATTTCTCAAAAATAAGAAACAATAATAATCTCTCTTTTATTTAATAAGTGATTCAAAATGAGTCAAAACGACTATCCTAAAGAGATTATTACTACAGAAAAAGTTACCCAGGATTCGATTGAATCGACAAAAGTTATAACCACTATTAAAAATAAATCTGAAGAAAAGGCATTAAACGCTGCTATATCCTTCATGAATAGTTTTAATAATCAAGACAATGAAGGTTATTCTAATGCGTGTAATTTCCCCCATGCCCGGATTGGAAAGGGGGGAAAATTACTCATCACCGAGGAATCCCCAATTCAAGATGAAAATTTTTTTCCATGGTTCACAAGAGATTACGGCTGGAATCACAGCTGTTGGGATTATCGTCAAGTGATTCAAAGTGATCTGAACAAAGTGCATCTACAAATTCAATTTTCGCGGTATAGAGCTGATGGGAGCAAAATTGGTGTTTTCCCTTCCGTTTGGATTATTACGGATCAAGAAGGGCATTGGGGGATAAAGATGCGCTCTAGTTTTGCACCTTAATTATTTCAATTTTTTCTTAAAATAAACTTTTATTTCCTATTCCTAATTATAATATTTTAAAACATTATGAAAGAAGCAAAATAGTGAGATATTCCCATGAAAATTAAAACATTCCAAATAGAATCTGAATTTGTACCCAAACCTGTTAGCTATGATGTTTTGTTCCCTAAAACGTATGAAAACTCGGAAGAACTTTATCCTCTTATGTTACTTCTTCATGGTGGTGGGAACCAAGATACTAGCTTACTTAATCGAATAGGACCGATAATTTGGGAGATATGGGAAAAGAAAATAGCTCCTGAAATGGTGATTGTAACACCTCACTGCAACAGGTCTCTTTACATGGATTATAAAGATGGTTCAGAGAAATGGGAATCATTCATAATCCTGAAATTTTTACCTTTCCTTCAAAGTGAATATAAAGTCGCTCCTGATGTGAATAATACCTTCATTGGGGGGATTTCTATGGGGGGATTAGGTTCCCTTAGATTAGGATTCAAGTATTCCAATAAATTTAGAGCTATTGTATCATTCGAACCAGGCATCGAACCTGCTTTTGAATGGAAGGAAGTAAAAACTATTGATAAATTTTATCGTCAAAAAGATTTCATGGAAAAGGTATTTGGTTCCCCGATTGATGAAGATTATTGGAATAAAAATAATCCCGCCTACATCGTTAGAGAAAATGCTGATAAGATACGCAGTTCTATTTTAAAGATTTACCTTGAAGTTGGTACTGAGGATTTTTTTG
>Ga0209536_100007024_pt1 | contig 17112 bp, 19 predicted proteins | sample DeeMarSeWOR28_12_FD_187461 | JGI IMG/M metagenome (GOLD analysis project Ga0209536, IMG submission 187461) | Marine sediment microbial communities from White Oak River estuary, North Carolina - WOR-2-8_12 (SPAdes) (version 2) | ecosystem: Environmental > Aquatic > Marine > Intertidal zone >... | reverse complement strand
GCGGGCCGGCGTTCCGTCGCTTCGGCGGTCCGACGCTTCGGCAATTGCCGGAAAATCGGTGAGCTTTGCGGGCTAGCCCTGCTCGACGGTAAACGGACGCTCGTTTTTCAGCGACGGGATACGCCTGCGCACCCTCGCCACCTCGGCGAGATCGATATCGGCGTAAATCACGCCCGGCTCGGCGCCGCCATCGGCGAGAATTTCACCCCACGGATCGACGATCAGTGAATGCCCGTAGGAGTAGCGCTTGTCGCAGTGGTGTCCACACTGGTTCGGCGCCAGCACGTAGCAACCGGTTTCGATGGCGCGCGCACGCACCAGCGTGTACCAGTGCGCCTTGCCGGTAGTCTGGGTAAAGGCGGCCGGGATGGTGATGAATTCGGCGCCCGCGTGCGCCAGTGCCCGATACAGCGCGCCAAAGCGCAGATCGTAGCAAATCGACAGGCCGAGCCGGCCCCATTCGGTATCGACCAGCACGGCCCTGTCACCAGCCGCGATGGCTTCCGATTCGAGATAACTTTCACCGTTGCTGAGCTCGATATCGAACATGTGCAGCTTGTCGTAACGCGCGCAGATTTCACCGTTGCGATCGAGCAGAAACGAGCGATTGAAGATGCGCCCCCGATCGGCAATCAGCTGCGACCCCACCAGGACGACCACCCCGTGTTCACGCGCCTTGCCGCGGAACGCCGTGAGGCCCAGGTCATCCGCTTCGCTGCTGGTGGCCGCCGGAATCTGCGCGTTGACCGGTTCGATCAGGCCAACGGTTTCCGCCAGGGCGATAAATTCAGCCCCACCTGCAACCGCCTCGTCGATGCGCGCGCATACCCAGTCGACATTCGCCGCGATATCGCGCGTGGCGGTATTCTGCACACAGGCGGCGCGAAAAACACTCATGACAACAGCGATTCGGGATCGTGATAATCGTATCCCAGGTCGTGCGCCACTTCGCGCTGGGTAACCTTGCCGGCATGCACGTTGAGACCATCGCGTAACCAGCGATCGTCCAGCAGGGCCTGGCGGTAACCCTTGTCGGCAAGCGCTATCACGTGCGGCAGCGTGACGTTGTTCAACGCATAGGTCGAGGTGCGCGGTACGCCTCCCGGCATGTTGGCGACGCAATAGTGCACCACGTCATCGACGATGTAGGTGGGATCGGCGTGCGTAGTCGCTCTCGAGGTTTCACAACAACCTCCCTGGTCGATGGCGACGTCGACGATGACCGCGCCCGGCTTCATCGCCTTGACCATCTCGGCGGTCACCAGCTTGGGGGCCTCGGCGCCGGGAATCAGCACTCCGCCGATGACCAGGTCCGCCTCGACCACGTGGCGTTCGATCGCATCGTCGGTGGAAAACACCGAATTGGTGCTGCGGCCAAACTGCTTCCAGTGATTTTCGATCGCTTCCGGGCTGCGGTCGATGACCCACACGTCCGCGCCCATACCGACCGCGATGTGCGTCGCATGCGTGCCGACCACGCCGGCTCCCAGAATCACGACCTTGGCCGGATCAACGCCAGGCACGCCGCCGAGCAGCATGCCCAGACCGCCGTGTGGATGTTCCAGGCAATAGGCGCCGGCCTGGATTGCCATGCGCCCGGCCACTTTCGACATCGGCGCCAGCAGCGGCAATCCGCCGTGTGGCGAGGTGACGGTTTCATAGGCGATGCAGGTGGCGCCGCTGGCGACCAGATCGCGGGTCTGATCGGGGTCCGGCGCCAGGTGCAGATAGGTAAACAGCACCTGCCCTTCGCGCAGCATCGCGCGCTCCGCTGCCTGCGGCTCCTTGACCTTGACGATCATATCGGCGCGCTTGAAGATTTCCGCAGCGTTATCGATGATTTCGGCGCCGATAGCGGCATAATCGGCGTCACTCACGCCAATTCCCGCTCCCGCCGTCGTTTCCACCATGACTTGATGGCCGTGCTTGATTGCCTCGCGCACGCTGGCCGGCGCCATGCCGACTCGATACTCGTGGTTCTTGATTTCCCGGGGAACGCCTATCAACATGACTGCACCTGCTAGCCTCAAAAGAGCGTACGTTAATGGAGTGCCACAACGACGGCTAGAGCCAGTAAATTCTAACTACTGTGCCAGCACGCAAAAAAATAAAGTGGCCGGGGCGCTTTACTCTTATTCGCGCAGGCGCGGCATCAGTTCGACCAGGTTGCAGGGCCGGGTGCGGTAATCGAGCTGGCTGCTGATCAACATCGTCCAGGCATCCTTGCAGGCGCCGGAGGACCCCGGCAGGCAGAAGATATAGGTACCGTTGGCGACGCCGGCGACGGCCCGCGACTGCAGCGTCGACGTGCCTATGCTCTGGTAGGACAGGTTGCGGAAGGTTTCGCCGAAACCATGAATCACCTTGTCGAACAGCGGGATCGTCGCTTCCGGCGTGCCATCCCGGCCGGTCACCCCGGTACCCCCGGTGGTCAGCACCACCGAGATGGATTCGTCGACGATCCAGCGCGACAGCACTTCGCGGATACGGTACTTGTCATCCGGCACGATCGCCTTTTGCGCCAAACGATGCCCGGCGTCGCTCAACAGGCTCACCAGCAGCGCGCCCGACTTGTCGCTGGCCTCGTCGCGCGAGTCCGATATGGTAAGCACCGCGATGTCGAGTGCCACAAAGTCCCGCTGTTCGCTCATATCCGTATGCGCTCAGTAGCTGATGTCGTCTTCGATCGACATCGATTTATCGAGGAGCTCGCATTCGAGGGTCATCTTGACGCGCACCGGGCTGCCATCGAGACGCCCGGCCTGGTTCGCCTGCGTCAGCGCCCGTTCGATCTCGCGCTGCGAGCTGATACCGACTTTCTTTAAAAATTTCCGTATCGACATGTTCAGTGCTTCTTCGTCCATCCTATCCTCAGGTGAATTGATCAGGGGACACGATTCTAACCGTTTTGGCGAAACAGCCCAATCACTATTCGACGCCGCCTGCCCGGGATTGCTACACTTCGGCTGCTGCCTTCAACCGCTTCCGGAACGCCCGAAATGATCCACCGCCTGGTCCTGCTGCTCTCCGCCCTGATGGCTTCAAGCCCTGGCATCGCCGGCGACGCACCGCTCAGGCTGGCCACCACCACGAGCACCGCCAACTCCGGCCTGATGGACTACCTGTTACCCAGGTTTACCGAGCAAACCGGGCTCGAGGTGCACCTGATCGCGGTCGGCACCGGCAAGGCATTGCGCCTCGGGCGCGAGGGCGACGTCGACGTCGTGCTGGTGCACGCGCGCGAGGCCGAGGAACAATTCGTCGCCGAAGGCTACGGTGTGGATCGCGCCGACGTGATGTACAACGACTTCATCATCGTCGGCCCAAAAACCGATCCGGCCGGAATTGCAGACAGCCAATCGGTCGCCGAGGTATTGCAGAAAATCCACGCCAGCGAACAATCGTTCGTCTCGCGCGGAGACGATTCCGGCACCCACAAACGCGAACTGCTGCTGTGGCAAAGCGCCGCGGTAGCACCGGCCGGCAGCTGGTATCGTGAAGTCGGCCAGGGAATGGGCAAGACCCTGCAGATCGCCAACGAAATCGACGGCTACACGATGACCGATCGCGGCACCTGGCTTGCCTACCAGTCAAAACTGGACATCGCGTTGCTGTTCGCAGGCGACCCGCCGCTGTTCAACCCCTACGGCATCATCGCGGTGAACCCCGAACGCCACGCGCACGTCAACTACGCCGGCGCGAGCAAATTGATCGCGTGGCTTACCTCGCCGCCGGTACAGAAATTGATCGGCGAGTTCAGGATCCGCGGCCAACAACTGTTCGTGCCCTCGGCGGCCGGCGCCAGCTAGCGGCCGGCCGTGGATACCTTACTGACCAGCTGCGCGGAGGCGTTTCGCCTGTTATTCAGCGGCGATGCGGATACCTGGGAAATCGTCGCGATCTCGTTTCGCGTGTCCAGCCTCGCCATACTCTGCGCGGTGCCGCCGGCGCTACTCATCGCCTTTGCCCTCGCTTACGGAAATTTCTTCGGCCGCCGCCTGCTGATCTCGATGTTCAACACCTTTCTCTCGGTGCCGGCGGTGGTGATCGGGCTGACCCTGTTCATCCTGCTGTCGCGGCAGGGTCCAATGGGCGACTTCAAGTTGCTGTTTACCCAGACCGCGATGGGGCTCGGCCAGTTCCTGCTGTGCCTGCCGATCCTGGTGTGCATGGTGCACGTGGCGCTGCAGGCCGCTGACCGCGCCGCCTGGGAAACCGCGCGCACGCTTGGAGCGAGCCGCCTGCACGCCTTCTTCACGGTGCTCTATGAAATACGTTTCGGCCTGCTGGCGGCGCTGCTGGCAGGCTATGGACGCATCATCTCGGAAGTTGGCGCGTCGATGATGCTGGGCGGCAACATCGCACACTACACGCGCAATATCCCGACCGCGATCGCGCTGGAAACCAGCAAGGGCGCGTTTGCCGAGGGTATTGCGCTCGGCATCGTGCTGCTGTTTCTCGCCTTCCTGGTGAATGCGCTGTTGCAGTACGCACAGGGAAAAGGCAGTATCAATCCATGATTGAATCCTTCCACCTCGGCTTTTCCGACATCCATAAACGCTATGCCAACAACCGCGTTCTGGAAGGCGCCGAGATCATCATCTCCAGCCACGACTGCATCGTTATCACCGGCAAGAATGGCGCCGGCAAGACGACCCTGCTGCGCATCATTGCCGGCCTCGAGAAACCCGGCAGTGGCGCGATAGCGTTCGACCATGGCGCCGCCGAGCCGTGGGGCCGGCAGCGCAAGCGACTGCTCCGGTCGGTCATGTACCTGCATCAGCAGCCCTACATGCTGGCCGGCAGCCTGCAGCGCAATATCGACTACGCCGCGCGCCTGAACCCCGCCATTGCCGACCGCGCCGCCAGCGTCGCCAGGGCGATTCGCTGGGCCGGTCTCGACGGCCTCGAAGCGCAGTCGGCTGCATCGCTGTCGGGCGGGCAGAAACAGCGGGTCGCGCTGACCCGCGCGCGGCTGCGCGATCCGCACATCCTGCTGCTCGACGAACCCACCGCCAACCTCGACGGCGAAAGCCGCGCGCGCACGCTGCAGATGTTGCGCGAATTCCGCGACAGCGGCACCGCCATCGTCATCGTCAGCCACGACCCCGACATGTTCGCCGATCTGGCGACGCAACAACTGCAGCTGCGCGAACGGCGCATCCACGGCGCCACGAACCGCAACCCGGATGTCGTCGAACTGGACTCGGTACGCCAGTCGAAACAGCGATGAGCATCGAGCTACGGGACATTACCGCGGTGATACTCGCGGGCGGTCAGGGACGGCGCATGGGCGGACAGGACAAGGGCCTGATCGAGATCGACGGCAAGCCGCTGGTCGCCATCCTGATCGACAGGCTCGAACGACAGAGCGTCGATATCGTGATCAACGCCAATCGCAACCACGATCGCTACCGGCAATTCGGTTATCCGGTGGTCAGCGACCGCCTGGACGATTACCAGGGCCCGCTGGCCGGGTTTGCCAGCGCCATGAACGCCGTCGACACCCGCTATATTCTCACCCTGCCCTGCGACGGACCGCGCCTGGCCGACGATTACGTCGCCCGCTTTATCGCCGCCGCCGCAGGCCAGCAGCCCGGCGTGCTGGTGGCCTTCGATGGCGAACGCCTGCAGCCGGTGCACGCGCTGATCCGCGTCGATTTGCTGCCGAGCCTGGAACGCTTTCTCGCCAGCGGTGAGCGCAAGATCGACCGCTGGTATGCCGAGCATGATTTTCAACGGGTTGATTTTTCCGATTGCGCCGACATGTTCCGCAACATCAATACGCCATCCGACCAGGAATCCCTGCAGGCCAACTCATGACCAGTCCGCATATCTCACCGATTTACGTAGCGATATGCGCATGGATGTGCAGTAGTAGAGCAATGCAGGAGCAATTGTCGAGGAAATCGGTGAGATATGCGGACTAACATACCCATACTTGGCTTCAGCGCCTACAGCGGCACCGGCAAGACCACCCTGCTGCGCCAGATCATCCCCGCGCTAAAACAGCGCGGCCTGCGCGTCTCGGTGATCAAGCACGCGCACCACGATTTCGACCTCGATTTCCCCGGCAAGGACAGCTACGAGTTACGCAAGGCCGGCGCCGATCAAACCGTGATCTGCACCATGACGCGCATGGCGATGATTACCGAGTTCGCAAAACCCGCCGACGAACCGGAGCTCGAACAGCTCGTTGCCTCGCTCGACAGCAGCCGCGCCGACATCGTACTGGTCGAAGGCTACAAGGACATCCGTTTCCCCAAGATCGAACTGCACCGCGCGGCGCTGCGCAAGCCTTACCTGTATCAGAACGACGATTCGGTGATCGCGATTGCCTGCGACACGCCACCGCCCGAAGGCATTACCATTCCGGTGCTCGACATCAACGACATCGGCGCCATCGCGCGCTTTATCTACGACGACTTTTATTCAGGCCGATAGCGAACGCGCACTGCGCGCCCGAGGGCTAGGTCTGAAAATCGCCGCCGGCCTCGTCGCACTGTCCCCTGGTCATTTCCAGGAAGCCCTGGCCCTTGCAGGAATTGAGACCCTTGCAACTGCTGGTCGCGGTCTTGCAGGCGCTGTGCCCCTTGCAGGAATTGACGCCCATGCACTTGCCCTTGTCACTGCCGGCATGCAGGGTCATTGGCGCGCTGGCCAGCAACGCGGCAGCGGCTACCGCAATCGCGGCGCCGGTAGTTTTCTTGATGCTGTTCATATCTGTGCTCTCCTCAAATCAGTGGCTGCTGCCACCAGGCACATAATTATTACCCGCAAAAAATCACAGAAGTATCACGGATTTATCCCGCAGACATCACAGATTTAACTCGCGATATGCACATGGATGCGCAGTATCAACGTTTCGGCAATTGCCGAGGAAATCGCAGAGACAGGCGGGCTAGAGTTTCGGCACGGGCGGGCTGAGCGCTACCGACTGATCCCAGATGCGCGCCCACAACTGCGGCATCCGGCCCAGGTCGCGCACCGGCGCGAGTTTCTTAGCGGTGGTCGGATACGCATGCGGGTTACCGATCTCACCGATCTTGAAACGGAACACGTAGTGGGGTTCGACGCCCATGCGCAAATCGCTGATGACGATATCGCCCTGGATAAGCTTCACCGAGTAGATCCCGCGAGAAAACCACTGCAGGCGGCGCACCGGCCAATGCTCCTCGATTCCCGTGAGCAATTGCCGATCGCTGGGGTAGTGCACGAAAGCAATATCCTCACCGTCATCCAGCAGCGAGTAGTAGCCCTCGTAGTAGCCGCGAGCATCGATGACCACGGCACGCCACAACAGCGAGTTGAACGGCGCCGGGGTGACGTAAACCTGTTCGTGCTCGATGTTCTGCGCCTGCAGCGCCGAACCGAATCCCTGTTGCGCGATAAAACTGGCCACCACCGTCCATGACAGGTAAAGCGAACTGACGATCAGGCCGACGCGGTTCCAGCGATGTCCGCGCGCGCGGTCGCGCGACATCACCAGCGCGGCGATGACGCCGACCAGCAGCGGCAGGGTATAAAGCGGATCGATGATGAAGATCGTCGACCACGACACCGGCGTGTCGACGATGGGCCAGAACAGCTGCGTACCGTAAGACGTAAAACTGTCGAGCAGCACGTGCGTGACGAACACCAGGTAGACCAGCAGCGCCCAGCGCCATCGATGCTCGCGCAGGCCGGGATGGATGCGGTTGATCACCCACACCAGCAGCGGCGTTGCCAGCGCCAGCATGAACAACGAGTGCGTGGCCGAGCGGTGGTAGGTGAAATCCTTGACCACATCTCCCAGTGGCACAAACACGTCGAGATCAGGCAGGGTGCCGATAATCCCGCCCCACAGCAGCGCCTTGTTGCCGATCCTGCGTCCCAGCACGGCTTCGCCGACGGCCGCGCCTAGCGCAATTTGGGTTACGGAATCCATGGTGGTAATTACTCGACCGGGCCGACCCGGCATGACATTTAAATTACAGTCTGGACCCAACTATACGTTAGAAATGCATCGCTGGATCGAATCCAGCCGTCACGCTACAGCATGCTGGCAGGCCAGATACATAAACTTGATAATATTCCTTACCCAAAATTTTCTTTTGGCCACCTTTTCCGTGGGCATGACGGGACCATCGGTTTACTTGTTATCGACCGGCATATCCGTATCGCATTTGACGCAGTTTAGCGCATGTCCCAGCATCGAGTTTCGACCGGCTTCGGTAACCACCCACGGCCGATTAACCAACGGGGGACTGTGGCGCACATGCTGATTGTGCCCGCAGGCTAATTCGGCGACCCAGTGATCCTCCTCGTCCCTGTGGTACCCCACGATCGGCTGCTTCATCGCCGCAGCGCCCCGGCCGGGTTCGAGGTGTTGTGCAGCGCTACTATCGCCATTCGACTAGCCACCCGACGCAAAAACCTGGCGCAACTCGACGATCGAAGCCTCGATCTGCCCGGGGGTGACGCAGCCGTAGCCCAGCGCAATGCCGCGCACCGCCGGCAGCGGTTCGATGCAGTAATTGCTGAGAGGCCGCACCAGTAAGCCCCTCTCCATGGCCAGTTCGGCGATGCGCCGCTCGTCAAAGTTTTGTTTGAACAGGGCCAGGGCGTGAAACCCGGTTTCGGTCGGGATCAGTTCCAGGTAGTCCGGCAGGTGCCGCTCGACCGCGTCCGCCAGCGCCTGGTAGCGTTCACGGTAAACCCGCTTGGCCTTGCGGATGTGGGTCGCGAAATGCCCCTTGTCGATGAACTCGGCCACCGCCGCCTGCAGCAGCAGCGGCACCGCCGGCAGGTAACTGCTCACCGAGCGGTCCAGCCTCTCGGTGAGACTGTCGGGGACCACGAAGTAACCGAGGCGCAACGACGGAAACATCGATTTGCTGAACGTGCCGACGTAAATCACGCGCTCGTTACGCGCGATGCTGAACAGCGTCGGCAAGGGTTGCTTGGCGTAGAAAAACTCGCCGTCGAAATCGTCTTCGACGATCCAGGCATTGGCCTGGTCGGCCGCGTTCAGCAGCGCCAGCCGGCGCGACAGGCTCATGATCGAACCCCGCGGTTGCTGGTGCGACGGCGTCACCGAGACCAGCTTGAAATCGGGCGCAGCGGCGAGCCCCTGTTGCACGTCGAGGCCCTCGTCGTCGACCGGCACCGGCACCAGTCGCGCGCCGCGCGCGCTGAAACTGTTGCGCGCGACGCGCGAGCCCGGGTTCTCGAACCAGACGGCATCGCCCGGGTCGAGCAGGATCTCGGCGAGAAAGTTGAACGCCTGCTGCGCACCGCTGGTGATGTAGATCTGGCGGGGGCTGCATTCGAGCCCGCGCTCGGTGCGCAGGTGCGCGGCAATGGCCCCGAGCAACGGCGCATAACCCTTGCTGGAAATGTAGCGCACCAGGTCGCGGCGGCGGCTGTAGCGCGCAACCAGCCGGCTCCACAGATCCATCGGAAACACGTCGATGGCCGGAATGGCGGTAGAAAACGCCTGCGGGTCGCTGAGTTCGACGCGCACCGGCAGGCGCCGGTACATGCCACGAAACGCGCGCGACAGCGGCGGCGCCGCGGTCGGCACGGCGCTCTCCCGCGCCAGGGTCTCATCCAGCGTCGACTGCCGCTGCTCGAGGATACTGCTGACGAAGCTGCCGGCGCCGGTTTTCGAATACACCAGGCCTTCGCTGTTGAGCCGGTCATAGACCGTCAGCACCGTGGTTCGCGAAATCGCGAGTTCCTCGGCCAGCACCCGGGTCGACGGCAGGCGCTGACCGCTCTTCAGCACGCCGTCGAGGATCAGCTCGCGCAGCGAGTCGTACAGCTGCGTATGCAGGAAACTGGCCGCGCCGCGGCGCAGGTCGATCGCACCAAACAGTGTGCCGGCAACACTTCTCACAGGGAAGTTCTCCGCTCGTCCGTTTGAAATTGGTATGCTCGTTTATTTTATATTGGTTATTTATCGATAACCATTAAAACGCCTATATTCGAACGCAATAAAGACCGACTGGTTGCAGAGCCGCGTAACAAGCGGCCACAATGACGAAAAAACCCCGATGAAAATAAAGTCTATCGAAACCTTTTGCACACCCGCCGTGGGGCTGGTGCGGGTAACCACCGACAGCGGCCACAGCGGCTGGGGCCAGGTTTCGACCTACCATTCCGATATCACCTGCACCATCCTGCATCGCCAGGTCGCGCCGTGGGTGCTAGGCCGCGACGTTTCCGAACTCGCGCTGCTGGGCGACCTGTTCGACCACGTGTTCGAGAAGGAACACAAGTTTCCCGGCTCATACATGTGCCGCGCGGTTTGCGGCGTCGACACCGCATTATGGGACCTGCACGGCAAGCTGCAGGGCAAGTCGGTGTGCGAACTGCTCGGCGGCACGCCCCGCCCGCTGCGCGTCTACGCCTCCAGCATGAAACGCGATATCAGCGCGCGCGACGAGGCGGAGCGCTTCGCCCGGCTGCGCGACGAGCACGGTTACGACGCCTTCAAGTTCCGCGTCGGCGCGGAGTGCGGCCGCAACCGCGACGAATGGCCGGGGCGCAGCGAGGACATCGTCAAGACCGTGCGCGCGGCGCTCGGCGACGACGTCGCCCTGCTGGTCGACGGCAACAGTTGCTACCGGCCCGAAACCGCCATCGAACTGGGCCAGGTGCTCGTGGACAACGGCATCTGCCACTTCGAGGAACCCTGTCCCTACTGGGAGTACGAGTGGACCCGGCAGGTGACCGAGGCCCTGCCCATCGACGTGACCGGCGGCGAACAGGACAACAACCTGGCGCTGTGGAAATACATGATCGACAACGATACCGTCGACGTCTACCAGCCGGACATCTGTTACCTGGGCGGTATCGAACGCACCATGCGCGTGGTCAGGATGGCCGCGGAGGCCGGCAAGATCATCACCCCGCACACCGCCAACCTGTCTCTGGTCACCATTTTCACGCTGCACCTGATGGGCGCGATCGACAACGCCGGACCCTACGTCGAGTTTTCCATCGAGGGCCCGGATTACTACCCCTGGCAATACGACATCTACACGGAATTCCCGATCGCCAGCGACGGCAAGGTAAAGGTTCCGGAGGGGCCGGGATGGGGTGTCGAGATCAACCAGGCCTGGCTGGAGCAATCCAGCTACCAGCTGAGCGAGGCCGATGCGGCCGACTATCGCAAGCCGGAACTGGTCCCGATGCCCGCCGATAGCGCGCGACAATAGGCATTTTACGAGTACAATCGAGCACCATTGAGCATTCACCGACATCGATAATTTCAACAGGAGAACTGACCATGTCACATGCAATAAAAACCGGCCTTAAAAGCCGTTCCCGGGTATTGGCCGCGGGCCTTGCCGCCAGCATCACCATCGCCGCCGGCGCGGCACTCGCCGCGGACCCGGTCACCGTCGTCTCCTGGGGCGGCACCTATGGCGAGGCGCAGGACAAGGCGCTGTTCACCGATGCCTCGAAAAATTCCGGCATCGCCATCAACCGCGAATCCGGCGCCAGCATGTCCAAGGTTTGCCTGCAGGTCGAGTCCGGCGCGGTGACCTGGGACCTGGTGGTGACCGGCTCGGGCGGCGCGGCGTCGGCCGCCGAAAAAGGCTGCCTGGAGAAGATCGATTACAGTGTCGTCGACGTTTCCAACTTTTACCCGAACCTGTACACCGACTACTGCGTGGGCGCCGACGTGTTCGCCACGGTGATGGCCTGGAACACCGACAAGTACGGCACACCGGGCAGCCCCGGAGCGCCCAGCTCGTGGGCCGACTTCTGGGACGTAAAGAAGTACCCGGGCACGCGCGCCTACCGCGCCAACAATGTCGATGGCGCGCTCGAGCCCGCGTTGATGGCGGACGGCGTTCCGGCAGACAAGGTATATGAAGTGCTGTCGACGCGCGCCGGTATCGAGCGCGCGATCAACAAGATCCGTGAACTGAAGCCGCACATCGCCGTATTCTGGGCTTCCGGCGCGCAGCAGGCACAGCTGATGAAAGATGCCGAGGTCGACATGACCACCGGCTGGAACGGCCGCTTCGACAACGCCAGGAAAGACGGTGCCAAGGTCGATTACACCTTCAACCAGGCGTTGCTCGACTACGACTGTTTCGCGATGCCCAAGGGCGCTCCGAACAAGAAGGTCGCGATGCAATTCCTCGCCGAAATTTCCAAGCCCGAATACCAGGCCAACCTGCCCTTCTACATCACTTACGGCCCGACCAACAAGGTGGCCTACGAAGTGACCAAGGCGCCGAAGGAGTTGATCGAGGCCCTGCCGTCGCATCCCAAGAACGTGCCGCTGATGCTGCCGATCAACCTCGACTGGTATGCCAAGCATCGCACCGAGGCGCTTGAGCTCTACATGGAAATGATGAGCGAATAATAGTCCGACCCATGCCGGGTGACAGGGAGGTCGCCCGGCAGATTAACCAACAGGGGGTTCTGCCTTGTCCAGCCAACACGATCAGCAACCACCTCCGGCAGCGACCGCGTTACCGATCCACATCGAGGGCCTGACCAAGAAGTACGGCTCCATGTATGCGCTCGACGCGGTCGATCTCGAAGTCAGGAGCGGCGAGTTTCTGACCCTGCTGGGTCCATCGGGATCCGGTAAAACGACACTGCTGATGGCCATCGCCGGCTTCAACCGCCCCGATGCGGGCAGCATCCGTTTCGGCGACGAGGAAATGATCCTGGCCCCGCCGCACCGCCGCAACGTCGGCATGGTGTTCCAGAGTTACGCGCTGTTTCCGCACATGAGCGTCGCCGAAAACGTCGCTTTTCCGCTGAAACTGCGCGGCGTCGATGCGCAGGAGTCGGCCGAACGGGTAGCCGAGGCGCTTGCCACCGTACAACTCGAAAGCTTCGGCGATCGCGGCATCGATCAGCTGTCCGGCGGTCAGCGGCAGCGCGTTGCGCTGGCGCGCGCATTCGTGTTTCGCCCGCGCATCCTGCTGATGGACGAACCGCTGTCGGCGCTCGACAAAAAACTGCGCGAGCAGATGCAGATCGAGTTGAAACACCTGCACGAACAGCTTGGCGTCACCACCGTTTACGTCACCCACGATCAGCGCGAAGCGCTGACCATGTCGGACCGCATCGCGGTCATCAATCACGGCCGGCTGGCGCAGGTCGACACGCCGCAGGCCATTTACAACCAGCCCGCGAACGCCTTTGTCGCCGACTTTATCGGTGAATCGACGATGCTGCCGCTCAGCCGCGATGCCGGGGGCAGGCTGTGTTTCGCAGACCACGTGATCGGCGATGCAGCGGCAGATGGCGACTATTCACTGGTGATGCGCCCGGAAAGATTGTTCGTCACCGATCTCGAACGCAAGGACTGCGATCAGACCCTCGTGTTTTCCGGCGTGGTGCGTGAATTCGTATTCCAGGGCGAGACCGCGTTTGCGCTGATGTCGGTCAATGGCGAACACGACATTGCGTTTCGCTTCGGCACCGACGCGAACTCGTCACAGAACTTTCTGCACCCTGGCGATGCGGTTGCGCTCGGACTGAATCGTCAGGATGTCATCGTCATTCCGCAGGACGATTCCGCATGACGACATCGGCTGTCAGCGCACCCCGTGGCAAAGGCATGAACGAGGAAGCCCTGCGTAAGCAGGAAGTGGGCGAGCAGCGCCTGCTGCTGAGCCTCGCTACGCCGGCCCTGCTGGCGGTGGTGGCGGTCGTCTTCATCCCGGTAGGCTGGCTGTTTTACCTGTCGTTCATGGGTAACGATGGCCAGTTTTCGCTGCAACACTACGCCAAAATGATCGAGTACAAATCCTATGCGCGTGTATTTATAACCACCTTCGAGGTGAGCATCCTGACCACGCTGATCTGCATTTTGATCGGCTACCCGCTGGCCTATTTCCTCGCCATGCTGCCGCCGCGGCTCGCCGGATTCTTCATGCTCGCGGTGCTGCTGCCGTTCTGGACGTCGCTACTGGTGCGCACCTACGCGTGGCTGGTGCTGCTGCAGAAGAATGGCCTGCTCAACGACTTTGCGATTTCCATCGGCCTGTGGGACACGCCGCTGAAACTGGTGCACAACCTGACCGGCACGCTGATCGGCATGGCGCACATCATGCTGCCCTTCCTGGTTTTACCGCTGTACGGCTCGATGCGCAAGATCGATCGCGACCTGATGCAGGCGGCCGCCAATCTCGGCGCTTCCCCGGGGCAGGCCTTCAGGCAGGTCTACTTTCCGCTGTCGCTATCCGGCATGGTCGCGGGCTCGCTGATCGTGTTCGTGCTGTGCCTCGGCTTTTACGTCACGCCGGCGGTGCTCGGCGGCGGGCGCGTGGTGATGGTGTCCACGCAGATCACCGCGATCCTCGAAAACCAGTACGACTGGGGCGCCGCCAGCGCGCTCGGCGTGGTGCTGCTGGTGGCAACGCTGGCGATCCTGTTCGCGGCCACGCGCCTGTTCAAACTCGACGCCGCGCTGTTCGGGAAGCATTGACATGCGCTGGTTGAATCGCCCCGCGTCCGACACCCAGATCACCCATCGCGACCGGCTGTGGCTGTACGTGGTCGCCGCCATCATCATGCTGCTACTGGTGATCCCGACCTTCATCGTCATGCCGATGTCCTTCTCCGATTCGCAGTACCTGGAATTTCCGCCCGATCACTGGTCGCTGCGCTGGTACGAGGTGTATTTCGAATCCTCGAAGTGGATGCGCGCCACCGTCACCTCGTTGCAGGTGGGCGTGCTCACCATGCTGGTGGCCACGCCGCTCGGCACCATGGCAGCCTACGCGCTGTTCGTCTCCGGGCACCGCGCGTCGCGCGCGATCTTTACGCTGTTGATCACTCCGATGATCGTGCCGGTCATCCTCATCGCGATCGGCGCTTTCTACGCCTACGGCCGCGTCGGCCTGAACAACACCATCACCGGGATAGTGCTCGCGCACACCGTGCTGGCCGCGCCGCTGGTGATGATCGTGATCACCTCGGCGCTGCGCAACTACGACCTGAACCAGGAGCGCGTCGCGCGCAGCCTCGGCGCCACGCGCATCAAGGCGTTCTTCGTGATCACCCTGCCGCAGATCAAGTTCTCCGTCGTCACCGCCTCACTGCTCGCGTTCCTGACGTCGTTCGACGAAGTCATCATCGCGATCTTCGTCTCCGGCGGATCGAACGCGACGCTGACCAAGCACATGTTCGCTGCGCTGCGCGATTTCATCGACCCGACCATCGCCGCGATCTCCACCATCATGATCCTGGTATCCACCACGCTGCTGCTAGCGACACAGTTTATCGGCAAGCGCGATAAGCGCTGAACCTCCCGCACTTCGCCAAAACGACATCGATACCGTGATTACGGCCAGGCTCGTGCTGGCGGAACCGGGTGCCCGAAGCTGAACTCGACGCCGTTGCCGTTGGGATCTTGCAGGCTGCACAGATAGGCGCCGGGCATGTATTCGTCGGCCTCCCAGAACAGCACTCCGTCCTCGCGACCCCTGGCCGCAATTTCATCGACGCGTTCGCGCGACTCCACAGCGAAGCCGAAATGCGTTTCGTCGGTTTTCTCCAGCGTCCTGGTTTTGCCCCCGCTCTTAAACTGGAACACCGGCTTTTCCCCGTCTCCCGTTTCGGCCAGGTAAATAGAGCCCGCTCCGTCCACGGAGCGGTCATCGATCACTTCCATGCGGCAATAGCGGCGATAAAACTCGACACATTCGCCAAGATTTTCAACATGTACACAGATATGTGTCATTCGTGGATGCATTGTTTCCTCCGGTTGTTTTCATTGTATTGATCGATTGCGGGAAATGTCCCTGACGATAATCTGCTGATGACCGGTACCGGCATTGTACCCAGATTGCCTGGCCGATACCGGTTTCCCGGACTGGCGGCCCGGCTAATCCATAAAGGAGTACATGCCGAGGCGGAGTTTTTCCTCGATCGGCAGCGAACGGACGATATCCTGGCCGCGGCCGGCTCGCCCCTGGTGCGCGTGCCGCGCGCAGTAACGGGCCCGCGAGCGTTCAATCCCGATACGGGTCGACAACGCGGTCAGCCTGTCGATGATAGCCGTGAAAAATCCTTTTTGCGGCAAGGTCCGGTTTTCGACGCTTGCATCGGTATGGTTTTGGTAATGCGAACTATTGCTGTACATTCGGGTTTCCTCTCGGTCTGGTTGTTTGCAGATGGAAGGAGTATGAACCTGATCGAAAACCCAAACGTGACGAACCTTTGACCAGTTTGTGACAATTTCATAATGGTTATGCCACCCGCCTGAAAAGCAGGTAATGTAGTGGAAAAGCTTTATGATAAGCGCTTCGATGCGCTCACCGGTACGGATTAGCAGATGATCTACAGCTTCGACGACTGCATACTCGATAGCGAGAGCTTTCAACTGCGCGTGGCGGGCAAGCCGGTTGCAACCGAACCCCTGGTTTTCGATCTGCTGGTTTACCTGATCGAACACAGGGACCGCATCGTCACCCGTGACGAACTGCTCGACAATCTGTGGAAAGGCAAGATCGTCACCGATGCGGCGCTCGCTGCGCGCCTCAAGGACGCGCGCAGGGCCGTGCAGGACAGCGGCAGCAGGCAGGCGGTCATTAAAACCATTCACAGCAGGGGTTACCGGTTCGTTGCCGAGGTAAGCGCCCAGGCACAACAACCAGACGGGCAGATAAAGACCTCGTCCGCTACCGATATTGGTCTCGACGATCAGGGTGCCGTGCGCTACTGCAGGTCTCGTGACGGGGTCAGCATCGCCCATGCACAGGTCGGCGAAGGTTATCCGGTGGTGGTCACCGGAGGCTGGATGACCCACCTGCAGGAGGACTGGCAAAACCCGGGCTGGGCGCCATACCTGAAGCATCTCGCCAGGGATTTCAAACTCATTCGCTACGATCAGCGCGGCAATGGAATGTCGGACTGGAATGACGTCGATATTTCCTTCGGCAAGATGATCGATGACCTGGAGGCTGTCATCGATTGCTACGATCATCGACAATTTGCCATGTTCGGATGCTCGCAGGGGGCGGCAATCTTCGCCGAATATGCCGCGCGGCACCCCGAGCGGATTTCAAAGCTTGTCTTGCACGGCAGTTATCCGCGCGGCCGGCGGCGCCGCGGCAACGCGCAATCCGCCGCTGAAAGCGAAGCGCT
>Ga0209536_100007023_pt1 | contig 17113 bp, 48 predicted proteins | sample DeeMarSeWOR28_12_FD_187461 | JGI IMG/M metagenome (GOLD analysis project Ga0209536, IMG submission 187461) | Marine sediment microbial communities from White Oak River estuary, North Carolina - WOR-2-8_12 (SPAdes) (version 2) | ecosystem: Environmental > Aquatic > Marine > Intertidal zone >... | reverse complement strand
CCTCGCCAGACCAAAAGAAAGTATCGCGTCACAAAATTCCCTCCCAACTGGCGACCTCGTCAACCATTATGCTCTCTCCACGGTAGGACATCTTCTTCTTGCCCAGATCATCTCCACCGTATTTGAACTTGTAGTAAACTCCCTTTGAAGTGATTACGAACATTGCATTCTCGGCCACGTATTCGTAGCCCGGAGTGCGCTCGCTCTTTCGATCGATTTCCATTATAGGCAGATCATCAGATCTACTAAAACTCACAAAATTCCAGTACGAATCGGATTCACCGAGAGTGATAAAAACCTCGCCGTCCTTCAGTTTTGATTTTCATATCAGACGGGCTAAGATCTCCCCAACCAATCTTCTCCCCGCTTTTGTTGTACCAACCACCATTGTGAACAAAATCGCAGGATCTCATTTGCCCATTACAGATTCCGAACTTTTCAAAGTCCATTATACTTCTCCCACCATGGTGCGACCAGATTTATTGGTCCACATACCTACAGAATTAAAAAAGGAAGCCGCTGGACTATTCCAGGGATGACACCTCAGAACACCAAAAATTTTGGTAGCCTCCTTAACGATCTTTGTCCCAATGCCTCGGCGCCGATGACTGCGCCGAACATAGATCATAAGTTCTTCTCGATCCTCAGTTATCAGTGCCCACCCAAGAACCTTGTCTTCTTCAATACAAAAAACAACGCTTAAATGATTTTTATATTCGCGTATTTGGTTCAGCATACCGCTCTTTACGCCGTTCCTGGTGCTGAGCGTTAATCCCAAAATCTGCTTTCGGATCTTGGGAACCAACTCGTTGTACTTCATCTTAACCGTACGCATATTGGACTCCTGACACATCGGAAAGATCAAACAGCGAATGAATTGGGGGCTTTTCAGATTGCTTGACGATCCTTAAGACCGCCCTATGTTCCCTTCTATCCATCCTCCTTAGCATCTCCTCAAAGATCTCCACTAGATCTTCAAGTGCCTCTTTTTCCTTTTCTTTTGATTCCCGACAAGCCTGAATACCAGCCTGGTATAGAACCTCTTCCGTTACTCGCCTACTGATAATTACCCCCACACAAAGGATAACCGACAAAGTTCCAACCACCCACAACATTGTCATTATTATGGCGTATGCAGCGTGCATCAATCTTTCCTGTAGAAAGTTCCAGACATTCTAATTACTGGACAATGATCCTTTACTTCTGTAGATCTATCACATTCCTCAAGGTCAGTTATACGCACAGCATGTAGGTGATAGGGCTGACCATGGCGAAACTTCATCCACACATCTGATGAATCTCTGAAACAGAAAAATTCGCCCTCTTCCAGTTCTCCAAATTTTGCTGGGAGCATAACACCCAACTGCCTTAAAACTTTCTTGTAAACATCTGCCCGCACTTCAGAGATGGATGAATCGTAATCGCTGAACTCCAGATCTTTCTCGCAGGCTTTAAGTTCCAGTTCCAGCCACTCCTTGAATGCATCAATATCTAACATTCGATCTCTCCTGAAACCTCAAAAGAACTGTAACCGTCATTCATATATACATAGTACGGGTTAATGTAGACCGTCGACTCGCCAAGCCAATAATCCATATCGGCATCCCATAAAGGGAGGTCGCCGCCAGACATTTTTGCACCTGGTCCTGGGCGATCTGGCATACACTTTGCAGCCGTTAAAGCGACATAATCAATCATTTGAAAACTCCCTTCTTCCTCTCCTCCTCATTATAATTATCCGCCTTGTTTCCATTACAATGAATACACATGGTTTGACGGTTTCGTACTCCGTCAGATCCACCTTTAGACTTGGGAATGATGTGATCTGAAGTCATTAAGACTTCCGATCCATGTTTGTTCTTCCCATAAAGATTAAGATGGAATGATTTACTATCTCCCTTCTTATGCTTCTCCTTTACAAAAAATTCTCCCTTCAGTCCGCAGGAAACACATGTCGTGCCGCATCTTCTAAATGTAAGCAGTCTAGCAGTGGAGATTTTAATTAGATCTCCATCCAGTTTTACCTTCTTTTTCCTTCTGGTAAGTAATGGGAGAATTTCACCAATCTGATACTTTCGCCCCTTCCTTTTGTACCGTTGGTAAGATCCGTTTCTTACCACCCTGCTGCCAGTCTTATGATCCATGTCCATGTGAACATTCCCAGAACGTAGCCCAGAACGAAAGCAAATAAGTATTTCATGGCCCCACTTCGATCGCAGATAAAATCGCCAGCGGCTCTTGTCCAGGAGGGCACCAAGTTTCTTTACAAGGGGCTTTTCCAACTTTCTGGTAGATTCTAAGTGCGTCATCTTGATGTACGGCGAAAAGAGTTGAACAGTGATGGTGCCTAAATATTTTACCGCCCTTAGCATTAAATCTCCAGAAATACCAAGGATTTATCATTTACCCTCTCCCAGCATCTCGGACAAAAATACTTGTTGTTGTGTTGTGTGGCGTTCGAAAGTGCCATTAACTTCCCGCATCTTGTACAAACAATATCAATGTATAATGGCGCATCTTGGACTAGGATATATTTATTCAACTACAAACCCCCTTGCCCCATCTCGCCCTCGCGTGATCAAAAACTTCTGGAACATGGGTGAGATCGGTTACGGGGATCTCCTTCTCCACTGGTGCATCTCCTCTGCCCATTTCGTAAACCTTTTCGGAGAGATGCATGAGAAATTGCTTAACAGCCTCTGGTCCATAACCGCCAGAGCAAATCGCCTGGCAAACCGTATCCACCATCTTCTCGTATTTCCACTGCACATTGAACTCCTAAAGCCCCCGCCATTCGACGGGGGCTGAAAAATTATTCTACAACCTCTTCCGCCACATAGGTGAGAGTTGCATCTTGCGGGACATCCTGCTCGTAGAAATTGTCCACAACCATCTTCGCCATCACCAGCGGACAGTTGGTCCTCTCACGGTAAGCCAGAGTTGCCTTTGCCCTGCCCACATCACGCAACAGGTCGATCTCGTTCTCCTCCAACTCAGAGAACCGTCCCTCGCTGATCCGCTTCTCAGCCCGGCGCCGCTGTTCCTTGTGGATCAGCGAAGATAGGTTGGCCAGTTCGTCGTTCTTCATGCCCTTCAGCAGCCGATTCCAAAGTCCCTTGTTCATTTCCCTCTCCTTACAGCGAAAGTTCGGCGGTAGCACCCGCCAGATGCAGTTGACCAACAAACTCTCGCCCTTCATGAAGCGAGAACGGATGATTGATCAGAATAGGAGCGCTCTCAACCAACTCCTTGGCTTCTCTCAAACCAACACGAGTGAACTCACGCACAACCTTAATGGTTGCAATCTTCTTATCGTTATAACTCCAGAGCCGCACCTTAACCATATTCTCGCCACCCATGTGTCTGAGCAGCAATTCTGTAAGTTTGCACAACTCATTGTGTTCTGGATTCTTGGAATTTGCTACAGCGCGAAGCGTTCTGAACGCCTCAATGAGAACTCTTTCGGTCATATCTTCCTCTCAATACTTGCGACCGCTGCTACCATCTTTTGCCTGGCAGAAGCATTTGCGGTATGAATGTTTATTTTCGGTGGAACAAAACCATTAACAATTACCTGTTCCTCTATCCACAACAGTACGTCGTATCCAGTTCTCTCCTTAAAGCCCTGACCTTCTGTAAAAGGATCGTTTAAGTCGTGGTCTAGCGAGATCTCCTCTACCTCTCCAGTTTCTAATAGAAAGATAACCTCTTCTGGCCAGCGACAGGGGACCCAACCCTCTGGCGCCTGTCGCTCATCATCCAACCAAACCTTCACTTTACTTTCCTTACTATCTCCGCAGGCAGATGCTCGATCAAGGCTTCTATTAGTGCCTCGCTCATTAGTGGCTTATCAGGACGTTTCTCGTAAATCTCTTTTGCCCTTTCATTAACCTTATCCTTTAACATCTGTCTGTATTCTCGCGTAGTCATTGATCTAACTCCTCGAAATAATTCTTCAACCACCGCTGAAAGATCTTCATGTTTTCTTCGGCACCACCAACCTTTAAACCATATTCTACTTCAAATAAGGAACTTCGCAGTTTCTCGATTTCTATATTAAGATTAAGGTGGAAGGCCACATGTCTAATGTTCCCGACTACTTCTTTGTGGATTAACCTTCCGACAACGAACCATGTTTTGATTCGAGCCAATTCAACACCTCGATTTCGGGTTCCTTCTTTTCCATTACCACTTCGTCGGGTGAAGGAATGCCTTGTAGGACTCTCCCCATTCTCATCTTTTCCACCCTCCACTTTACAACCCGATTATATTCCTTCTGAATATCATCAATCCTATCGCTGGCATATAGGCTGAGTACAACACCAGCAAACCCAAGGACCAATCCCGCTACACGAATGGGGAATGAAAACAGAGGTAAGAAAGCATAAGCCATCATTACCACAAATAGAAAGGCACCATTATTTCGTAGTTTTCTCAGTTCGTTGATCGTCATTTCATCCTCACGGTTTGTAATTCCTACATTGAGGGTTGGTACAGTAAAAGGTTACCGCCATATCGATACCTGGCGAACCGCAAATCTTGCACACATGGGGATTGGAATTGCTGGTAACTGCTGGTGTTTTATCTCCGATGTCCAATCCCATTAAATGTGAAGCGATCTGCCAGATATATCGCCTATGAGGTTTTAGGATATTGTGTTTTCCAAACGCCCACGATTGAATCTCTTCTGGCAAATTTTCAAACGATCCCTGAATTTTATGCTTTACGGAAATAGGATTTACAAGTTGGATATGAATCCAGCCGCTCTGAAAAAGCCTCTTAAGTAGAGGATCTCCAGAATATTCTGGGTTGTGATCCAATTCGTCGTAACCATTTTCCTGTAACCACACAGCCACACTATCAAGATCTGCTGTGTATAAGTCTAGGTCTGACTTTCGACCTTGTGTCCCGAAAGCCCAACTACCAGTTAAATAAAACTTGGTTGGCAAAGCCTCCAAGGCATCCATTGCATCCGTAAACCTCGGATGAGAAAAGATATCTTGTGGGACAGGTTTGTCTGGATGTGCCCGTAAAATCATCTCCCAATCCTTTTCATCTGCTCTGCTATCATATTTGCAGAGGCAAAGAACCCCGAAGCCCTACCCATCTCCCGACACAAATATCTATCCTTTTGTGCGAAGCGCTGCTCTTCTACTATCCCCTTCCCAAGTTGTAGGAACTGCTGTTCCAATTCATGAAGAGCCAGTAAAAGATTAGCGCTGGGGAATTTACCCAAGAGCGTTCCTCCCTGCTGGAGTGATCGCTCCAGCCTTGTTGAGCAACTTCCTTCCGATCAAACTTTGCTTCGCGGAATCCCAATCTTCCTGAGAGATCCCCTTCTCCCTATGAGCCTCGTGAAAGCGATAATTCTTGATCCCAGCATAACTCGACTTGAGACTGCGAGTATAGTACAACACGATCCGTTCGTTCTCGGAAACCTCCTGTTTGGGCGGAAGCAGCGGAGTCAACTGCGCTGGATTGGCGTAAATTGTGATCCCCATATCCTTCCCGCAGAAGATTGAGTGCTTAACCAGAACGATTCCATCTGGCAAGCCATCGAGATCTCTTGGATTGTGTTTCTCGAAAAGTGGGTGATTGGAAGAAACAGAAAAAGTCTTACCAGTTGCCAGTTCGTAAAAAGCGTAGTAACTACGACTTCCTCCGCTCCAATAGGAATCGAGGCGACTGGGGATGCTTGTGCTAAGTCTGAATTTCCTCCCTCTATAATCTGGGTAGGTTGCCTTCACGATCTTCTGGATTGTTTCGTCTGGTTTGTCGATATGGTAATCCATCAAAACACCTTATGATCTCGTGCCATAAATCCGGCACTGGCTGAAATTTTCTTGTACTCACGCTTTCCCGTTATCGGATGCATGCGGTGCCGGAATGTATGTTCCCAACTCCCATCCTCACAAACACTCCCCATATACTGCCAAATCTCGCCACTTAGAGGATGTTCTTCAGCGTAATCAGGCTTGAATGATCTCCACATGAAAAGCCACTCATCTGAACCCGCCTTTACAAAACACATCTTTTTCATCTGGCTGACCTATAGAGAAGTTGAAGATGTTTGCAAAAATATTTTCGCTCGTCGGAAAGATGATCTTTACAAACCTCTCTACCTAATATAATATGCTCACAACATGCAGGATCAAAGTGTGGTTTCTCTACGACCACAAATCTTTGCAAAGACTCGCCATTTGCGGTTTCAACCCATTTCACAATATCGCCTGGAAGAAAATCAGGTGCAGCCGGCGAGATGAAGAACTCTCGTGCTTTTTGATCTGCCGCGATAGTATTACCAAGAAAAGCAAAAAATTCGCTATTACGCCCAACGATCAGGAAACTTCTGAAAACTTCCACAAGAGCGTACGTTGGTAAATAGGTAGACCAAGTTTCAGACACCATACGCTGACCCAAATAGGGAAACTTTTTATGAAGGGCTTTAAGAAACTCCTCCACATTGCTGACTATCGTTCTAGACGCATGAAGATCAGAGCCCATGATTTTGAAGCCTGATAGATCAAAATCTTTGGAAAGATTCACTGGACCTATCGTCCAGTTTGGTAGCCCGCAAAGACCAAGTCTCTTGACGACTTCGTCGGTAACTATGATGTTTTGCTCCATGTCTTACTCCTTTATCAGGAACTTAGCATCAAAAATGACTCTATGGGTTTCACAGGAAGTTAAACCAGGGGCTGCTGGATGTTCCCAATGATCATATCTCTCAAGGAATTCTTCTGGAGAACATCCATACCGACCCTTGAATTTAACCCGCAACCTTCTCATATCCTCTTCATCATATTCGGTAACTGAAAACCCGTCCTTGTCAATATACTCTTTCATCTTACGGAAGTCCAAATTTTTGTTTGACCTTCATCAACCACTCCATACCAATCGAAAAGCGTAATTCCATTGAGTATCAATGAGAAACAAATTTCCTTTCCCATCTTTGCGAACATTCGCGCTATGACAATCCAGTTTAAGTTTGTGTGGTAAAAGTCTACTCAGCCTATTTGCCTCTAAATGAGTAACCTCAAAAGGGAGATATTTTTTTATAACAGCATAATAGCGTTTTTGATTACTCAGTGCTATCACCACATCAAGCACTGGAAGAGCGTACTCTGAACACATGCTCATTTCTATTTCTTCAGCCATTATGCCCATATCGAACTCAGGAAACTGATTGTATACTTTAATTACTCTCCTCGGTGAAAGATGGTAGACAGTAGAAAAAGATCCATGCCCAAGGATGTTGAGGCGGTCAACATTAACAATCCTCACTCTTTCCTCCTTATGGCCCAGGGAGGAATCGAACCTCCTCCTGACGTTTATAAGACGCCGGCACCTAACCAATGTGCTACTGGGCCATGCCCTCCTTAAGGAGGGCTTTATTAACTACAGATCCTTGTCGAAATGTCTCTTCACCTTCTCCACTCCAGCCCCTGCCTCTGAGATCTTCTCTGCACCATCCTTGTCTCCAGCCTTGCGGGCAATATCCTCGGCATCGTCAACATACTTCTTTGCCTTGTTGAGATTGAACTTGATGTAGTCCAGATCCTTCTTCGCCATTTTAAATTTCCCCAATGTGCATGATTTGAAATTGTTGGATTATGGGAGGACCGTTGCCGATCCACACCCCATCGAACGATCCAAGCCAATCCTGGACCGCTTGCTCAGTGCCCTCCACAACCATGTGTTTCCCATCATAGTACATTTCTGGAGGGCAACCCATTGACGATAATTGTAGGTCTCCGTAATTCTCCAAAACCTCGATCGTCTCAGGAACTGGCTCCATAGCCCGTGAAACCAAAAGATGGAAAACGATCTTCATAGTTTGACCTTCAATTCTTTGATGTGCTCCAGCAACCCCTTGTGTCGTCCACCACCTTTCTTGATCCCGCCAGGCTTGCCGTCAGCATGACGCTGAAGCAACCGATCGAGCACTCGCTCGCTGTGCCTCATTTCGGTCTGAATCCTCCGGAGACGATTCCCAGCAGTGTTGTTAACTCGGATTTTCGTAACGACCTTGTTCTTCTTTGCCATTTAATCCAACTCCGCACAACTTACTCGACCAGCCACCAACATGCAACCCACTACCGGACGCCTCCAAATTTGTGGATCCCCACACTCGCACCATTTCGTCTGAACATCGACCAACCAGCACTGACATGCCGACCGGCGAGCAGCCCGCCCATCACGAACACAACCACTCATTCCGATAATCGCAAACAACAGAAAAAGAACCATGAAAAGTCTCATAGATCTCCCTCCTCAAATGCCTGGTATGCTTCTTCCTCTTTCTCGAATTCCTTCTCGGTAAAGGGTTGAAGGTTGATACGACGCTGAAGTACGAACCCGTCTTTTACTTGCTTCAGAATCATATCCCTCTGAGTGTTGGTTTCCTTGTTATATTCCGAGTTAAATGCTAAAACCATTTTCTCTTCCTAAAATCCCTGTGCTATTCTATCTGCTTTTTGCCTCAATCGGTTGGCTTTCTTTCTTGCCCTCTCTTCTCTACGAAGCGTCTCTTGCTGTAAAAGTTCATTTAGTTCTCGATTAAGCCGAAGCCAAAGTTGTTCAGATTCCTCAATAGGGATATTAAGATCTTCCCACTGAAACCAATCCTTTATTTCAATATGGCCTCTTCTTACTCGAAATTTGGCAGGAAAACCAAAATAAAAGTAAGGGCAAGAACGATCTTTATCCCAACGCCACTTAACTCCACTTAAAGATTCGATAATCGATCTTGGCTTCTCGGGCTCCTTTATTTCCTTCTTAACAGGAACTTCTCCAGCAGTGCGGTAAGGTCCCATGTTTACTTCAGGATCATCCTCCTCTTCCACATCCTTCATTCCGAGTGCCGCATACATCGCTGTCCCGGTTATACCGATTGGAATGCCAATCATGCAGAGAGCACCTAAAAGACCAAGTGCTTCTATAAACATATTGAGAAAATCCATCAAAGATTCCATACTGATTAATGTAATCCCTTCATGCATGTGTCATATACACTCCCGCAAAGTTCTTTGCGTTTCTGATCTAAACTGCCGCTCAGACCGTTATTCGTTCCGAGGTAATATCCTGCTCCAAAAATGCCCAGAAGCAGAACAACCATAATCAAGAAGAGTAGGAAACTCTTAATCTTCTTCCACATTACCAGCCTCTTTCCGAATATCCCTTCGCTCGTTGTTCTGGGTTTTCTTCGCCCGTAAGATCCTTGTGAGAAAACTTGCGGAAATCTACCATCCACCCCTCCGGGCTGAACACCTCCAGAATTATGTTTCCGCCATTGTCGCGGATGTTAATTTGGTAACCACCTTGGATCTTTAGGCTTTTCACTTGCATTGCTACCTCCAAATACGACTCTGTGAACGGCACCACACTTCGGACAAATGATCCTGTTGTTTTCTTTTGTCGGGCGTTGCAAACAAATCAACCTGAGCCCGCACTTCCTACAGACAAGTCCTACCATACCCTATGATCCTCATGAATTGATTCGCGACCTTCATTGTCAACGATGTGCCATCCCTCCGTTGTTTCGAAAGGAATCTCAACAATCTCCAACCTGCTACTCCAAGAATTGGCTGCCTCTCCTAATTCCTCAACAATCTTGATCAGTCGAGGATCACAGCGCAGCTTCTTCTCATCCCATGACATGAGATAAAGGGAACCGTCATCAGGATCTTTCCAGATGTCTGCTTCAGTTCCATCGTCTTTGTCATTCAGGGTGAATCCCACCTCCAGCATTTTCTCCAAGGCGAGATCCGATAGCCTGAAGCCACCAACCTTTTTATTAACTACGACTTTCATCCGTCCTCCCAACATCGCAGTGCCTCAATCTGATCCATGACACTTTCATAATTGTCATTCACAATCACATCCCCATAATAGGGCTTCTGAAAAAATGGCTTACTAAGTAAACAATACAATGCCCATCTATAACCTCTCGGTCGCTCCAGAATCCTTGATAGATGAACACGTAATGACGGTGGTACCACATGGATTTGTCTGGCTGTTGGAAAGTGCTTCCAGATCTCTCGCCGATACTCCCTCTTGTAGAGTGCCTGGCTAACTACTACCATACCATAATCTCTTAGCAGATAATGGATGTCTTGCATCAAGTACACCACAAATCTGTCGATCATTTTATCTGGTAGGAATCTGAAGTTCTTTACTCTTTCCTTCATATCATCGGGTATAGAAAGATCGCCGTCGTAAAACTTGCATCCCAGATAATCAGCAAGTTTCTCTCCAACATAATTCTTTCCTACACCCATCTCGCCGAATAGTAGATAAAGCATATTACCTCCATGGGCGACACAGGACTCGAACCTGTCACCTCTACCCGTTACGGTAGCGTTCCCACCCCTGAACTAATCGCCCCTAACGAACTATGGAAAGAATCTTTATAATCGTGTCTTCGTCTGCAATCTCAAGAGCCTTCCTAGCCTTATCCAAATACCTCATATGTGTGTTGTTATTCGGTGCCTCCCAGGTTTCGTAATACCAACTGCAACCATCTGTGTGATTCCAGTGACATAGCATAGAATGTAACGTCTCCGCCAATCTTTTCTCTGGACCAAGTTCGTTCAGCCGATTCTTTTCGGTCTGCCGACGCTGTAGTTCTTTCTCAAGTTCTTCTTTCGTATAACCCCTCAATGACATTATATCCTCCTTATAGAGTTACCCCTCTATAGTTACCCTGATTGCGTTTGTACTCTGCTACGCTCTTACCCACCGAATAAAACTTCATCCATGGAAAGCGATCAAGGATCAGATCAACCGCCGATCTCCACCATGTGGATGTTGCACATGCAACAACCCTTCCACCATAAACACTACGTTCGGCTTCGTTGATAGCATGAAGGAACGATTCTCCTGAGGCTACACAATCATCAACAACCAAAATGTTCTTGACTGGACCCTCTCCTAATAGTTTCGGACCAGGATTATGCTTCGCCCTTTCATACCCTCTTTTCTCCAAAAGCATTGCTTTTATTGATCTCTTCCAGCGTCGGGATCGCATGAAACATGCCATCGCGATCACAACACCAGATGTGGCGGGTCCAGCAACAGTGTCGACATCTAACTCCTTACACAAATTTAAGATTTGTCCCGCTCCAGTGAATACATCCCTATGGTTATATCCGTAACTTGGAATCCCCATTACCAATGTCCCAAATATCCAGGCTCTTCCTCCCGGATATAAAAATTTTCAATGCTGGACGGGCTTCCGTCCTCGTCCCAGTCCTCACCGACCGATCGCTTCACAAACAGACCATCATGAATCCCCAGCCAGAATTCATGAGACGCGTTCCGCCCTACCCAATGGAACTCAACCTCTTGTCCTTCCAACTCGGGAACCTTGATCGTCCTTGTAACATACCCGCTGAAATTCTCTTTCGCTTGAGCGATAATGTCCTTAAATAATCTTATATTTATGCGGAAATCAATGCCATCCAATCGCTTGAAAGCCCACAGCGGAAAATTCAACCACACATCCCCGTTCGATCTCATCACACCAACATCCACCGATTCCCCATTTCCATCCAGATAGAACAGCGTTCCATCCTTTTCATGGAGCCGATCAGGCAATCGGTCTACAAACCTACAGAGATAATTTTTATCAACTTTGTAGATCATCTTTTGCCTCCATACCATTCCGCTGCATCCACAACAAACTTGTCCTGATCTTCATAGATCCTGACACTGTGTAGATCTGCCAGAGCACTCGCCCTTCTCCATGCAGACTTACGGTCTGGGTGGTCCCATTCAAGATTACCCTTTTCCCCGCGCCGTAGAACAACTTTCATTCTTCTGGTCTCCATGCAGAAAACTGGATCACAAACTGGCATGAGCCAGTAGGACACCTTGCCGTAACATTCCTGAACATCAGGAACTGCGGTTTACTTGTAGTGTATATCCTGTCCACAATAACCAGCGGACATTCCTCGCCTGTGAGATAGTTAAGTGTTTCCGTATAGTAGACCTTTACGATTTCCTCCATACAAGGAAGACGCTCGTCAACAACCCAGAGCGTTCTAAAGTGTGGTTCCGGAAGCAGATCCTCCACATAACATTGTACTTCCTTGCTTTCCGCAATAATGAAGTACATCCCCTCTGGCAGATAACATCGCAGCTCTACCAGATCCATTGGAAGCATCGGACCTATATTCCGCGATAACTCTTCAGCAGGCTTGTATATTAGTGTGGGTTGCTGTTCACTAGAACCACAATTTGCTAGAAAGACTAGAAGAATAATTTTCCTCATCTGTACCACTTCGATGCATCTATAATGAACGTATCCTGATTCTCGTAGATCGTAGCATTATGTAAGTCCGCCAAAGCATTTGCTCGCATCCATGCAGATTTGCGATCAGGATGCTCCCACTCAAGGTTACCCTTCTTGCCGCGCTTTAAAATGACTTTCATTTATTAAACCAGACTACGTGGGACCAGCTGGTGTCGAGATCGCATTCTACCATCGATGGATGAACAATCCTATCAGATAGCATCTTATCGGCAGTAGCATAGTTCCCATGTCCATCGTCATCCGTGAACAACCCTGACCTCACATTTTCAATGAATTCCTCCATCGTCATGTGATCGCCGTAATCTGGGATCGGCTCTGCCCTGAGAGTCTCTCTTACATCTCCTGCAAAATCCCTGCCAGGCTTGAGAGGAAACCTCGTGTAGTTCTCGATCTTTTTATCGGACTCTGACTTTGCATCATCAGGTTGCTTGGTTCCATCCCCAGCGATGAGAGTATACTCTCCCGCTGGAAGATCTACCGCCACATCAAAATCTGAAGACGGTTTGTAGATTCCAGAAATCGGAACCTTAAATGATACACCAGGAGGTGGCTTCTCTTCCGGAACCTTACCCTTCTGTTTCTTCTCCCACTCAAACTTCCGCCCGTAGTTCTGCCCCCAAGCTCCTGCGCTTACGGTCACAAAGACCGTGACCGGATCTCCAGGTCCGTAGTGCGGATCGGGATCGTTGGCGAAGATATCTTCGGGAAATAGGAAATTGAGCAGATCTTCGCGACAGCCAAAAACCCTTTCCTCTTTCTTCTCATCCTTGAGGATGAATCCACCCGATACCTTCCGAATGGAATACGTTTTCTCGGGATACCAGCTCATTGCTTATCTCCTGCAAACTTAAACTTGAGTTCCTTCGGTAAACATCGATCTCGTACCAGCTTATCAACAACAGCTGGCCCATTCTCGATGCAATGAAGCAACAACCAAAATTCAAATCGCTTCACAGGATCTGGCTCAATATCACGAAGTAGATCGTCGATCACGCCGCATGATGGAATTCCTGGATTTACTAGCGATTTGCTCACTTTGCAACCCCATCTTCCCACACAAACTGGTGACAGGATAACTTTGTAGGTCCATGTATCAGTTCCTTACAGGAAGCCTGATTAAGGACCCAGCCCCTGCATAAGTAATAAAAAGACCACCAATCATAAGCTTCCACCACATCGGCGCAGTTCAGAAAGTTGTCGCCGTATTTCTCCAATGCCTCCGGACAATCAAACTCTCCCCGCCAAAGAAGCCAAAATTCTAAGTCCTTGCACATCTCGATTGGAGTCTTATCCTCTAGCACTTCCTTCGGTTCCAACTTTGGGTGTGCAGGCATCGTATCCGATGAAATGTCAGGAGTCATGTCTGCAGAGAGATCAACGATCTCCGGGGACGCGTCTATCTCCGTCAAAACAACATCGCCGCAGGCGACCAAGAACAGAACAAAAAGAAAATATCTCATACTTCGCTCGCTAATAGGTTGTGAAGATGCACTTTCGCATCCTGCAACTCGACCCGGAAACTACTGAGCAGGAAACTAACCAGATCCCCTACCTGATGTTTCCTCATCGTTACATTGGCGCTCCAACTACCGTTGGTTCCCTGTAGTCTTAAGTCAACGACCTCATGGTCAGAACACCATCCGTCGATGGACCTAACCTCATTGATCTGCTCCAGAATCTCGCTAACTCGACTGCACATCTTTTCCAATTTCTCCATCTGTTCATCCATCATCATCTCCTAAACCAGTGGCACGCTATGAAGTTCGTAGCCGGCTTCTTTCAGAGCCTTTTCGACGATCTCCCTGATCTCAGAAATTTGTTCCTTCTTCAACCAGATTATCTCGATGCTATGTCCCTTGTCTCCTGCAAAGCCCCGTGTGTCGGTAATGTTAATTACTTTGGACATCAGCCGATTTCCTCGGAGGCAGCAACCTCACACTCGGGACAACAGAATGTCCATGCCGATGACCATCCAGAAGAAATGTTTGCTTTACAAGCGCTTACACAAACTCGGATCCGAGGCTTGTGCTCTGGAACACTGCGACCACACCAGTCGCAACAATATTCCCGCCCGTGATTCTTCTTGGTTTTATTCGTTCGGTAGTGCATGCTTCTCCTCATCAAACCTGGCTTCGTACATCGCGAAAATTCTGCCTGTGGCAACGTTGATCATCTTCACCCACTCGATATTCTTTTCTTTTTTTAGCATATCGAAAAGTTCGAGCATGCCAGATTCCCCACAAACTGTGTGGCTGACGACCGCTTGATCAAATCTACGCCAAGTGATTGCGTACACTCAATACTCCATCTGCAAACATGACCTTGGAACATTCCATGCGATGAATGCAAAATCAAAACAACCCATATCCCTGATCACAACTCTGCACTCATCGTATAGCGCATCCCTGTCAGTGATTCCCACAACCTCGTCGCAGGGAATCTCATCCGAAATCTCTGGCGTCTCGCCCCAATCATTGAAACAAGACATTCCCTTCTCGTCCAACCATCCCCTCATCTCGTTGCAATCCGCTATGGGATTGGGATCCGGCGGGAAAGAACATGCGATGAAAAGAAGAAAAACAAAATACTTCACATTACCCTCCATCTGTGTACGTTATTGCCAACTTGAGTTTCCTTGACCACATGGAGCAATTCCCCGCTGTTGGAGAAACCCAGCTCATAGGAACTTCCGTTACGATTCTCGATTGTGGTTGTGTATTCAACCACAGAAAGATCCTTGGACAAATGAGCTACTGCCCTGAGAACTGCACCTCTTCCCTCTTCAGGAACCTTCAACACTCGGGCAACGTCTTCCGTGATCTCAAAGATCTTGTCAACAGTTTTCAAACCAATTCTCCACTTGCAGGTTGTTGAACTGAGGATATTGTTTCATAATGCGAAGCATCATGTTCGCATCCTTCTCGGAAACACACCACTCCAGAACTCCACCTCCACAATGCCTCGTGTCTACACCAGAGACATACCAGCCAGAATCGGTAACAGGAAGATTTCTATAATCGTAGGTCTTTACCTCTTCCATCTTACAACCGCTTCGAATACCAGCCAGAATCCGCCGAGGATAAAAAACAAGATCGCTGCGTCCCAGGTCATTCTCCCACCCTGATGACAATATCCTTGGCTAACTCCGTCAACTTATGAGCCAACTCAAAAGCCTGCTCGGGAGTCAAGTGCACTAAACATTTATCACCACCCCATGTTTCTTCGGATCTTAGAGAAACTTTCCCACCATCACGAAATGTGCTAATCCTTCCATCCAACACCATCATAGGAACCTCACAAACTCCGCCTCGTTCTCCAGCAAGAAGACTTCGATCAATTTTCCCTCATCCCGCCCAACACAAAGTTGCCCGTGCGGCCAAGATCCAATTAACCGAACTTCGTTATTTGACAAATGGACATACCACTTATCCTTTAACTTCCCCATCACGTCTGCCGGAACTCCGCTCGGTCTGTTCTCCGTCAGGAAAATTGCCTTGCCTAACATGAATCGCGACTTCCCATACACATCCCCAGAAAAACGAATAGGACCCTGGAATGTTACATCCTTGTAACCGCCAACGGTCCTAAGTTCTCGAACCTTTTCGGTTGCCCTGCGATCTGCATAAAGCAATCCAAGTGTCGTGAACTCGCAGAGTTCTTCTTCCCCATCGTATTGAAACCTATAAACATAGGTGATCGGTTTCATCGCTTCCTCAAATACTTCTGCCAGATCCAACAAATAGCAAATCCGACTATGAGATTGACAATGGCAACGAGAAATATCTCTCGCACAGGTACACAGACCACTTCGACCATCAATCCCTCACCACATCCACGATTCGCTCTACCTTACCACCATACTGCACATACAGCATGTAACCCCCAAATGCAGCAAGTGCTAGAAGACAAAGAACCAGAACTCTCTTGGTGCGCTTCCGTGCCATCGTGATCCTCCTTTTTGATGACCAAGAAGGTGGCGGGGATTCGAACCTCCGGTTCTTGTTGCGAATGAACAAGACCTTCCAAATACCACCTTGGGGTAGGAATATATGAAGTGCTTCCGTGGTGATCAAGCACGGAATGGCTCTCGATGTTGTAACCACTAAGGGGCTAACTCCCTCCGTAATCAAGAGCCCATTTTAACACGGGGGAGTAGGGAGCCCTACATATGACGCAAAACCTTCTCCTTTGTTTAGGTTCTACTCCTTCATCAACTTATCGAACGCCCTGTAGGCATCGCTCTCGTGATCGAAGGTCGCTTCGAAGAAAGGCTCCAGTTCCATGCGACCCTGCACCTTGAATTCCTCGCCATCCTTGATCATGATGTAGTCCGTCTGTACGTTCGTGTCTTTGTCGTAATCAACAACCTGAAATGCGAGAACCATTTTGCACACCCTTTCAGGAAAAATTTCTGAGAGATTTTTCGGGTTTTGGAATTCTAGTGGCTTGTGCGTTTCCCAACCTTGGAAGAATCCCTCATCACTCCAACCTTGGAAGAACCCCTCATCACTCCAACCTTGGAAGAACCCCTCATCTCTCCAACGTTGGAAGAACCCCACATCGCTCCAACGTTGGAAGAACCCCACATCTCTCCAACGTTGGAAGAACCCCACATCGCTCCAACATTGGAAGAACCCCACATCGCTCCAACATTGGAAGAATCCCTCATCGCTCCAACTTTGGAAGAATCCCTCATCACTCCAACCTTGGAAGAACCCCACATCGCTCCAACATTGGAAGAACCCCACATCGCTCCAACATTGGAAGAATCCCTCATCGCTCCAACTTTGGAAGAAT
>Ga0209536_100007022_pt1 | contig 17113 bp, 7 predicted proteins | sample DeeMarSeWOR28_12_FD_187461 | JGI IMG/M metagenome (GOLD analysis project Ga0209536, IMG submission 187461) | Marine sediment microbial communities from White Oak River estuary, North Carolina - WOR-2-8_12 (SPAdes) (version 2) | ecosystem: Environmental > Aquatic > Marine > Intertidal zone >... | reverse complement strand
TCCGCCTTCTGCGGCGGGGCGGGTGAGGGTCTTGACCTCGTAGGGGCCGTCAAAGTACATGGAGCATGCGCCGTCATTGAAATTGCCGCTGACCTGGGCGGTATTGAGCTCCAGGTATTCAATGGGGACCAGCTCGTCGCGGACCAGGCTGATGTAGAAGGAAATGCCCTCAAAGACCTCTTCGCTGTCAAGCATGCAGGTCTGGCGGTCGGCCGAGAGGAAATCCCCGCCCGCCATCCAGATCCAGGGCGCTAAACTGTGGATAACGTTCCAGTCGTTCTTGCCGGAGATGCCCAGGGGGGCCACCGGCTGGTCCTCGATCACCACGTCCGCGTCGTAAATGCGCTGGAGCGCGGCCTTAAAGGATTTCCAGGAGGTCAGGGCCCGGGGAGAGACCCCCGCCTTGTTGAGCACATCCCGGCGGTAATAGAGGGCGCGCGCGTCCACGATCCATGGGATGGCGGTGGTCTGGCCGGAGTTCTCGATCCCGGTCGTTTTCCAGGCCACGGGCACAAAGGTCTTTGCCCCGCCCAGCTCTGCGATGGCTTCGGCGGAGAAGGTGTCCAGCGCCCCCATGCCGGAGATGGCGGAGACCCAGGTGGAACCGAGCTGGACCATGTCCGGGACATCGCCGGAGGTGGCGGCGGTGGTTATCTTGCTCCAGGCCGCGCCCCAGTCCACCGAGGTGATCTTGACCTTGATGCCGGTCTCTTGCTCGAAGGGCTTGAGCAGCCTTTCCAGGTCCGCCACGGGTTCCAGGGAGTTGGGCATGACCCACATCTCGACCACTTTGCCCGAGGATTTCTTGTTGTTGTTGCAGCCGGAGAGGGGGGCAAGGAGTGCGGTAGCCAGAAGTACAGTAGCCAGGATGAACAGAGTTCTTCGTTTCACGTTCGAAGCTCCTTTCTCAAGCTTATTTTTGCCGGTTAGACAAAGAAATATTATAGCATATAGAGAGCAATAAAGCAAGGATAAGATGGCGCGGTTGATGTGGAATTAAACCTGAAGGGTAGGCTATTCGCCGGCTTCCTTGATGCGCTTCTCAAGCATTTCGCTGGCCCTTTCAAAGAGCGGGTCATCCAGCTTATTAAGAACCCCTTTGGCGAGGAAAAGGTTGCCGGGCGTGACCTTTATCTCATACAGGAACCAGTGGAATTTCTGTTCGGCGAATTCCTGCCTGATCTTTTTGTCCGGGATCTGCAGGATGTTGTCCAGAATGAAGTCGAGGTCCTTGTGGAGCGCGGCCATCATCTGATCGTTGTCCTTTAAGGCCATGATCTCCTCGAACTTGGCCGTGACCCGGCGGTGGGGGATGAGCCAGGCAAAAGTGGCTTCGCGAGCTTTCATGATGGTCTCGGGCGAGTCGCCCTCGATATCAATGGCAATGGAGGTATCCCCGCGCAGGGCCTTGACCAGGGACTGGAGGGAGTAAAAGTCCTCTTTGAGCTGGAAATACTCCTGCTGGGCCTTTTTGACCTGGGCCTCGGTCTTGGCCGTGCCCGGAAAGACCTTGAAGACCTTCATCAGGGCTTCGCGGTAGGCGGGGTAAAGCTCGAATTCCACCGTGAACTCGACCTCTTCCATGTTGTTTTCCTTGAGGTATCCAGCCAGCTCTTGGGACTTATGCTCCATGAGATAGGCAATAAAAACCGCCGCGCCGAGCTGATGCTCCGGTTTGAGATAGGCAGAGAGCTTTTCGCTGCCCGCCATGGCCTGTACCAGCTTCTCAGCGGTTTTCTGGACCTTCTTGTCCTTGATCATGGATTTGACCATGGGGAGGAGCTCCTGGCCCGCAGCCGTGGTCTTTTTCGGGCACTCCTTGGGGTCGATCTTGCACAGGGCTTCCTTGAGGTCCCAGTCGTCTTCCGGAGAGCTGAGCGCTTTGTGCATCAGGGTCTTTGGGGACAGCCCCTTTTTCTTTATGCCGAAGAGCTTGGCCAGTTCCGCCTTGTCCTGTGCGGTGAGCAGCTTGAACAGCTTCTTAATGGCCGGTACCGTGCCCATCTTATTGAAGGTCTGCTGATAAGCTTTGGCGCCGGGGCGCACACCTTGGGCAAAGGTCTTTTCGTTGGCGATCAGGTCCAGGATCACGACCAGGTCGAAAAGGGCCGCCCTGGTCGCCTTGCTCAGCTCAAGGTACCAGATCTTTTCCATGGCGGTGTACAGGTCTTTTCTTTCTGCCGGTGAATCCAGGACCTTTTCCCAGATATGGGAGGCCTTGATGACCGGCGGCTTCCCCAGCCCTTTCAGGCCAAAGGCCTTGGCGATGGCTTTCACGTCCGCTGGTTTCTGATTGATGTTTTTGAGCAGGTGTTTGGCCGCGGGGCGAAAGCCCTTTTCCTTGATAATGGCTTGGACACCTTTGGTCTGAAAAGCATCGGGGTTGTTTTCCAGGTTTCTGGTGAAGCTGTAGTGGTCAAGCAGGCAGAATAAGCCTTTGATATTCTCAGTGCTGCTGAAGGAGGACATCGTGGACCCCCGGATTATGGCAAGTCGTAGTTGACTTCGACATAGCTGTCGATGTTGGCTTTGGTGTTGTCCCCTTTATAGGAGCTCGCGCATTTGGCGGCGTCAGTGCCCGCGATGTTATTGCACTGTTCTTCAAGATATTTTTTGGCGTCAAATTCCGCCGCGGTCTTGGCCGGCGCGAGCGCGGCTCCGGAAGTGTCCGTAGGAGCCGGCTTGGGCGGCTTCACCGCGGGATGCGGCTGCGGCTCGGCTGCCGGCTGGGCTGCCGGCTTGTCTGACGCGTAGACCAGCTTATCCGGCGCCTTGCCGGTCACAAGCTTGATCATGTCAACCCCAACAAAACCGTAGAGCTGGTTATAGCCCTTCTGGTCCATGTCCTTGGTAAGGTTGAAGCCCAGGTTGACGGTGAAGGCGCTCAGCCTGCCGTCCAGCCAGTCTTCGGTCGGCGTCCAGGAACCCAGCAGGGAAAAGGACTGTGACTCATCATAGTAGGGAGTGATGTTCCAGGCGCTGCTGCCCTGGACCTCGAACTGCCCGGCGTCGGGAGCGTAAACACCCAAACCCCAGAAGGCTTCGGAAACCGACGGCCAGCCCTTAAGGTCCAGGCTCCTGTAGCCGGCCCTGAGGTAGGGCTTATAAGGATCCGAGTTGTTCCACTGCAGTTTGCCTTCCATCTCCCAGCCGTTCATCTGCTCAAAAGAGCTTCCGATCAGGGTGCCGATGACCTCGGGCACCTCGTGCTGGCCGCCCAGGATCCCGGCGGCGCGGATGGTCAGGTCAGGGACCGCACCATGCTTGCCATTGCCAAGCTTGGTAAAGGGCAGGACGAGCTCCCCGCCCATCCAGACCGCTTGGTCAATGCCGCTGAACTCATATCCCTGGGTCTTCTGGTCCCAGTTGAAAATGGTGTGGCGGTACTCGCTGAAGAGCGTGGCCCGGAAAGGGAATTTTGGCAGGTATTTTCCAGCCTCATGGGTCAGGGCCAGGCCGGGGGTCAGCTGGTTGGACATGCCGTTGTAGAACCACTTGTTGGGAAAGGTGTAGTCATTCTGGTTCAGGTCCCACTGGAAGTAAACGCTGGGCGCCACGTAGTGGTCGGTGTTGAGCTTGAGCTCAAAACCCGCTCCCGCGTCCAGCAAATGCGAGGCTTTGTTCTGCAGGTAGCCCGCATAGTTGAACCTGGCGTTGGCTTTGAGAGTGAGCGGGTCATACTTGACGAGCGCATCCTCCTCCTTGCCCACGATGGTGGGATTGACCGATATCCCCGCCTTGACGTTGGGGGGATTATTGGTGGTCTCGATGGCAGCGCGGTTCCAGACCGGCGCGTCATTGAGGTCCTTGGCCAGGATGTCGCCTCCGCCCAGCTGGACGGGAACCTGCAGCTTGAGCTTCTTCTGCAGCCAGTAAGCGGCGATCTGCATCTTGGTGGAGGCCTCTTCTTCGGTGGAATTGGTGGTTACGACGGTCGGCTCCATCTCGCCCAGGCCGCCCGCAGCGCAGTCCGGATCAGCGGCGTCGACCTTGCCGTCCTTGTCATTGTCGATCCCGTCGTCGCAGTAGGGAGGCAGGTCGGCCTTGACCACGCTGAACGCGTCCGCCTTTTGGGCGGAGACGCGGCCCTCGGCGGCCGAGATGATGACGGAGCGGGCGCCGAGCTGGGCGTCGCCGGCCACGTTCACTCCCAGGGTGATCTTGCCCGGGGCGACCTCGGTCTTGAGGATGCTGATCTTGTCGTCGGCGGTCTTCTTGTCCAGCATCAGCTGGACCTTGGTGTCGGCCAGGAAGTTGCTGCCCTCGATGACGATGACGGCCGGCTTGCCCTGCTTGGCCTCGCCGGGCTTGACGTCGCTGATGGCCGGGCAGTAGCTGTTCTGGGGATCCAGTGAGCAGAGCGCGATCTTGAGGTCCGCGTTGCTGCTGGGGTCGATCAGGTACTGGTTCTCCAGGACCTCCTGCATCTTGGCGGGGTCCTGTTTTTTGGCCAGGGAAAAGAGCTTCTTAAGGGTTGCGGCGCTGGGCTTGATCTTGCCCGGGACCTTGGCGTAGGGGTCCTGGCCCGACCAGATATCGCTGCAATTGGCCCCGTCGACCTCTTTGCATTCCTTCTCGTTCTCCAGCCCGCCCATGGCCTCGACGATATAGCCGATGACGTCCATCAGGTAGAGGGCCGCCTTGGCCCTGGCCTTTTCTTTGGGGGTCAGGGAGGAGGCGTCGATCTTTGCCACCGCATTTTTCAGGTCACTGTCGTTAGCAAGGTTGTAAAGCAGCTTGCTATCGACCTCGTTCTGGTCCGGATTGGAGCTCAGCTCCGGGAAGATGGCCGGCAGCTTCTTGAGCACGGGATTGAGATAGGAAGGGATGTTCTTGGCCGGGTCCTTGCCCTGCCAGATCTTGGTGCACTTGGCGCCTTTCTGCCCCTTGCAGTCGCTGTCCTCTTCCAGCCCGTCCATGGAGTTCATGATGTAGCTGATGACGTCCATCATGTACAGGGCAGATTTCGAGTTAGCTCTTTCCAGCGGGCTTAATCCAGACATTGTAAAACCTCTCTTTTATTTATTTGCCCTGCTTTTTCTTGCAGGCAGAATAGAACACGCCCGACAGGCCCGAGCAGGGATCGTCTTCCTTGGGAGGCTTGGGTGGTTTCGGCGTGTCAGGTTTCTTGGTGATCTTCGGCTTCTTGTCCGCTTTGGGCGCGGGTACCGGCTTGGCCGCCACCGGGGGCTTGGGCTCGTAGACCTTGCCGCCGATGGAAAGGAACTTTGTGGCGCCGGCGAGCTCATACTCGGTGCCGGAAACAGCGCGGTAGACCACGCTCAGGCCGCGCTCTTTGGCGCCGCAGGCCGAGGTGACCTCGATCTGGGCCTCGATCTTGACATTGCCCGTGTTTTCCTCGGTGACGTTGACGGAAAGGACCTTGACCCCGGCCCCGCCCAGATTGACGGAATACTGCCCGATCTTCTTATTATGAGCGGGCAGGCCCACTTTCAGGTCGTAGTTCTGGCTGGACTTGAAACTGGCGGGGGCGAGGGTAAGGGCGAACTTCACGCTCTCGCCGACCTTGGCCTCCACGGGGAGGGCGACATCGGTCTTCTCAAAATCAGCTTTAACGTTGAGCGCTAAAGTTAGAATGTCGTTGACGGCGTCAGGGGAGATCTTCAGGTTGACCGCGGACGGGAACTTTTCGCCGTAGAAACCGCCGGTCTTGCAGGCGGCCCAGTGGCTGGACGAGCTGTGGATGTCAGAGAGGTCCTTTCCGTTGAAGTTAGATTCAAGGCGGTCCGCCAGCATCTCGACCGCGTATTTCTTCTGATAGGGGTTGAGCTGGGTGTAGCCGTTCTTGAATTCCGCGCGGTTGAACAACTTTTCCGCGATGTTCTTCCAGAGACCGGGGGCGTCATTGAGCTTTATGTCGTCCGCGTCCTTGTGGCAGGTCGAGGTCCCGGTGCTTTGCCAGGCATCCGCGAACTCATATCTGGTCACGACCACCGTCTGTGCTTGATTCGCGGACTTGGCCTCATCGGCCGGGCTGGTGCACCCGGTAAGGGTCACCGGCGACTTCTTGCATCCCCATAACCAGGCACCGATTCCGCTGCAATCTCCCATTGTATTTTCCTCCTATATATTATCGATAATTTCAGGAAAAAATTTCACTTTTTAAGGCGTTTTTCCTGCACGCCTATTCGCTATATTATCGTCAGGTCCTGGCCGAAATTTCACTTTTTGCCAAAATCGCGTCAGCCGATCTGTTGGCCCTCCTTGAGGGCAAGGGACAGGGCCGTGCGGAAACCCCGGTAATCCTGGTAGCGCCCTTTTGGGTCCGCGGCCATGGCCTTGAAAACGATGTTCCAGAGCCCCATGGGCACTTCCAGGGGCTTTTTATAGCGGGCGCGGGCAATGACCTCTGCGGGGTCCGCGGCGAACTCGGCCAGCCCTGAGGGGGAATCCGCGTCATAGGGGTTCTCACCGCTAAGCAGCCAGTAAAGGAGGGTCCCCAGGGAGTAGATGTCCGCGCTCTGGCCCACGTTCTTGGCCCCGCCGGTAATGACCTCGGGGGCCACGCGCGCCATGGTGCCCATGAACTCGGTGGTGTGGGTGAGCTCGCTGCGGGGCGCCTTGGCAATGCCGAAATCGCTGACCAGGACCCTTTTTATGCTCTTGTCCCGGACCTCCAGCAGGATGTTCTCTTCCTTGATGTCGCGGTGCACGGCCGCGGGCAGCTCCCCTTCCTCCCGCAGCGCCTGCTCAAAGGCCGTCAGCCCCTTGAGCACCTCGATGACCACGGTGACCGCCACCCTGGGCTTCACCCTCTGTCCGGGCTTGGCCAGGTGATAGAGGTCCGTTCCCCGCACGTATTCCATGACAAAGAACCTGGCGGGGAACTCGGGGTCGCGGTCAATGAGCCTGACCACGTTGGGGCTGTTGATGCGCGCCATGATGGCGATCTCGCGCGAGAAACGCTGCAGGATCTCCTGGCGCAGCTGGGGCGTGAATTCGGAAAGGTCCATGATGCGCTTCAGGAGATGCTGGTTGCCGCGCTCGTCCTCCACCAGGAAGATGCTGGACATTCCGCCTTCGGCAAAGCGCCGCTTGATGGTGTAGCTGTCCTTTTTTCCTTGGACCGTGCCCTGGCCGCCGTTCTCAAAGATCGCGTCAAAGGCCGCGTCCACCCGGGCCCGGGTGTCGTCCTTGAACAGGAGGAGGGAAGGGGCCTGTGGTCCGCCGGCCGGGGCAAGCTGGGGCAGGCGCGGCCTGCCAAAGGCCTTTTCAATGAGCCGGTCGCCCGCCCTGAGCACCCGGTTGTCCGAGGTCAGGAAGCGGTTGAAACCGCGCTCTATGGCTCTGATCATTCTCGCTCTCATGGCTGTTTTCTCCCGGATATTTATCGGCAGGATATTTGAAAAATTTCAGCCCTCACCCGACCCGATTAAGACCCGCCCCCTCTCCCTCTGGGAGAGGGGGTGTGCTGTCCTTGACGTTGGCGGGGGTGAGGGTCGTTAACTACCAGCCAAAGAAAAAGGGGCGCCGAAGCGCCCCTTTTAGTGCTTGCTTAAGCGGGCCGTTTACAGGGAGGCTCTGAGCCTGGGCCGTTCCGGGACGACCTCTCTCTGGAAGCCTTTTTCCCAGGAATATAGGTCCTTGATCTCGGCGCCGGCCAGGGAGGTCTTACTGAGCATTTCCACCGCTTCGGAGCGGGCGAGCTCGGACTTGGGGCTCAGCCGGTTGCGCTCGATGTAGGAGAGCATGCCGGCGTCCTTGGCCGCCTGGATGTACTTGGCTGCCCAGTGATTGGTCTCAACGTCCCAGTAGGGCTTTTCGTAGACGCTGGCGAGCCGCAGGTTGTCGAAGCGCGCGAGCACCGCGATGCCTTCCACCTTGGAGATCTTGTTGTTGGGCCGGAAGGTCCGGTCCGGATAACCCTCCACCAGCCCCGCTTTCTGCGCGACCTCGATGTACTTGGCCGCCCAGTGGTCGTCCTTGACGTCCTTGAAGATGCGCTGGGCTTTCCTTTCCGGGACGGCGAGGCCCTTGGCGCGCACGAGCAGGGTGGCCAGTTCAGCGCGGGTCAGGGTGCGCTCGGGCTTGAAGGTGCCGTCCGGATAACCCTCCACCAGGCCCACCGTACCGGTGTTCTCGATGGGGTTCTGAGCCCAGTGGCCGTCCGGCACGTCGGCAAAGTTGATGAGCCTGACCAGGCGCACTTCCTGGGCCACGTAGTCGCCGGCCTGGGCCGAGGCCTCGATCTGGAGCAGTTTCTTGCCCACCTTGTCCACGGGAAGGTCTGCAGAAAAGGAAAGGTCGGTCCCTACCGGGACACTGACACCGTTGATCTTGAGGGTGATGGGTCCGGTGGGCCGCTGGTCCTCGGTCCCCTCGATGACCTCGATCTTTCCGGAGACCTCAACATGGTCTTCGTGGATCACGCTCTTGTCCTTGGGGCTCGTGAGGTGGACGCGCAGGGCGCGCTTGACGGCCTCTCCCAGGTAGCCGAAGGAGAAGAAGTGGGTGGCGTTCTCCGAGATCCCGTTATAGGGATGGTAGGCGTAGTTGAACTCGATGCCTGAGAAACGCACGCCCAGGCCGGCCGTCATCTCGTTATTGTCCGCGCCCAGCCGGAAGGCCAGGTTGGAGCTGGGCCAGAACTCAAGCCCGTAATGGGCCACGTCGGGCAGGTTGTTGGAATTGAGGTCGTAGTCCGCGTTGAGATAGAGCTTTCTCACCTGGTGCTGGCTGTAGGACTTGCCCTCGGCCCCGATCAGGGCGATCTTGGTGCCCAGCTTGAGGGTGGAGGGGACAGTGTCCGTCACCCCGCTGGACTTGGTGATCTGGCCGCCCACGGCGTTCTGGTAGTTGGCGCCCAGCGTGAGGTAGTCGGTGGCCGGGTAGAGGACGCCCAGGTCCATGCCGAAGCCGGTGCCGGCGGCGTCCGCGATGCTGGAGGTGCCGGTGCCGCCCACGCTGAAGTACTTGAGGCTGCCGCCGATGAGCACGTCCCTTTCAAGCTTGGCGAACATCGGCACTTCACTGAGATAAGTGCCGTAGGAAAGGAAGAGCACGGTGTTGCCCCAGCGGCCGGTGCCGATGGCCTCGCCGCTGGCGTCGGTGAGCAGGACGTCGGAGGACGAGGAGTTGATGACCCCGGCCCCGATGGCGCCCTTGTTGCCGTAAGGATAGGCCCCGCCGATCACCATGTAATCGACCTCGCCCAGCAGGGAAGTGTACATGCTGGAGAGCTTGGCGTTGGTGATGCGCGCGATACCCGCCGGGTTCATGAAGATGGCGTCCGCGTCCTCGGCCACGCCCACGTAGGCGCGTCCCATGCCCAGGGGCCGGGCGCCCACACCGATGGACATCGGGTCAGAGACGAGCCCGCTGTCCGCGGCGGCCAAACCTCCTATCAGGATCAGGATACTAACTATCGATAATAGCTTCTTCATTGCACTTCCCTCCATTATTGCTTGATGACCAGGATCTTGCCCTTGGCGATGAGACGTTTGCTGTCATGGTCCACGATGCGCAGGATGTAGACCCCGTCGCCGGCCAGGTTGTTGTTGGCGTCGTAGCCGGTCCAGACCGCCTGGGTGCCGTCCCAGGCCAGGGCCCTGGCGCTGGCGTCGGCCGCGCCGATGTTGACGCTGCGGTGCTGCACCAGCCGGCCGGTCATGTCGTAGATGTAGATATCAAAGTTGGTGGCCGAGCCCGGGTTAAAGGCGATGTTCGCCGTCTTGACGTCGCTGGCCGTGATCGCGTCCGCGAGCGGGTTGAAGGGATTGGGCCAGATGGTGGCCACGCCGCCTTCGTTGGCGCCGCCGGCGGTCACCCGGAAGCTGGCCGGGTTGGATTCCTGGGCGGTAGTGGTGCCGGCCACGATCGCGATCTTGATGACCTTGATCTCGTAGTTGCCGGACGCGGCCAGGCGGGGCACGATGGCCTCGACCTGGGTGTTGCTCCAGGAGAGTATCTCGGCCTGGTAGGAAGCGCCGCTGGAGGTGTTCTCGAACATGAGCATGCTCAGGCTCTGGTTGGAGCCGAAGCCGCTGCCCAGCACCGTGATCTTGGTGCCGGCGGGTCCCGCCATCGGGACCACGGAAGTGATCTGGACGTCGCCGCCCGGATCTTCGCCGCCCGGCAGGTCGGCGGTGATGCTGTCTATATAGTGGTAGTTGACGGTCGTGTCCATGGTCGTGTAGACGAGGTTATAGTTGGTGACGTCGGACCAGTCAAAGGACGAGTCCGCGCTGGAATCCGATCCGTCAACGTCATGGCTGAAGGCGGACTTCATGATGGTCACCTTGCCGTGGCTGGTCAGGCCCGAGAGGATGGCGTTGCTGATGGTCGCGGCAAAAGCCGTGCCGTCCGCGTCCTTCAGGCTGACGGTGACCTCATTGGTGGAGCCGTCCCACTGGATGAAGAGCTCGATGGCCTCCATGCTGGAGAGGTCGAGCGGGTTGGCCAGTTTGGCGCCCCAGCCGCCGCCCCAGGCGGAGCCATCGGTGCCGTTGTAGGAATAGCGGACCTTGGCGCCGTAGGCGCCCTCGTGGGCCGCCTCGGCCTGCTTGAGCTGTGAGTTGATGTTGGCGTCGGTGGGCGTGATATCGTCCACGTTGGCGAACACGTAGTAGCCGGAGTTTATGGCAGGGTCAGCAAAGCTGCCCACTGCGCCGCCTTCGTAGTCATCCAGGTAGATCTTGTTGCCCAGGATGGTGATGTTCTCGCTGTCATTGCCGTCGGCGTTGACCACGGTCACGGCGATCTCGCCCGTGCCCAGTCCGGTGGGGACGGCCACGGTGATGGAGGTATCGCTCCAGGCCGTGGGGGTGGTCACGGTGGTGCCAAAGCGGATAATGCTGTCGCCGGCGGAATAGGCCTTGAAGTTGGTGCCGGTGACGACCACGGTCTGTCCGGCCTCTGCTGAAGCCAGCGAGAGGCTGGTGATGTTGGGGCCGGTGCCCGTGGCGTTGATGGTGATGGAGAGCGCCTGGGTATCAGTGTCAGCGGCGTTATCGGTGACCATGACCGTGAAGTTCGAGGTCCCGGTCGCGGTCGGTGTGCCGGAGATCACGCCGGAAGAGCTGTTCAGGCTCAGCCCGGCCGGTAACGTCCCGCCAGAAATCGACCAGGTATAGGGCGTAGTCCCGCCGGTGGCAGAAACCGTCTGGTTATAAGCAGAGCTGACCGTTCCATCCGGCAAGCTGGTGGTGGTGATGTTGAGGGCGCTGCCGGCAGGGAACGCCACTCCGTTGGAGTTGGCGGAATAGACCCCTAAAGCGACCCCGCCCCTGAAGACGGGTTCGATGTCGTAGTAATAAGTTGTACCAGTGGTGCCGGTGGTATCGCTGTAATTGGTCACCGTAACGGTGGAGCTGTTGAGCTTGGTAAAGCCGCTGGACTGGCTGGTGCTTCTGTAAACGTTGTAGCCGGCAATGTTGTTGCCGTGGGGTGTGGCAGAAGTATCCGTGGCCGCCGCGCTCCACGTAAGATCGATAGATCCTGAACCTTGAGCAGCGGTGGGGGTCGGGATCTGCCGTACCGTACAATCGTTGTACTGCTGAGGGTTGGTGGTGACATCCAGGTCCTCGTTCATGACCGCGTAATAGCCGGCGTGGTTATTGGCGCCGGCGTTGGTCTCGCGGGAAACAAAGGCCAAGCTGTCATCATCGTCATTCCAAGCGGTGGTAAGGTTGCCGACCTGGGCCTGGTAAAAGTAGGTCCCGCCGGAGTCTGAAAGGGTTCCGGTCAGGGTCTCAGAAGGCCTGGCGACCACATAGAGGGTCCAGTTGTCACCCGCGCCTCCGCTGGTGACGATCCCGTACGAAGTGTGAGGGGTCCCTGCCGCGTAGGCGGGCATAGGCAGGGCGGTGACCATAAAGGTCATCATTACTCCTATAGAGATGGATTTCAACAGTTTCTTAAACATGGTTCTCCTCCTTATGTTTATCGGCCTTTTCCCTGATAAATTTCACTTTTTTCTCCTTAATTTGTTTCCGGCTGCCAGTCGGTCACGTCCCCGGCGATGTTAACGAAATAACCCTCACCTGAGACAAAACTGAAATTGGTGCCGCTCCAGCCCAGAAAACCCAGATAGTCATAGGTTTCATAAGCTTGAGTGGAACCGTTCCAGCGCCCGATCTGGGTAACGACATTGCCTGAATCAGAGGCCTCTCCTTCGTTGGTGTTGATATCGGCGATGATGTCCACGGCATTGGTTGAGCCCGAAGTCTTGGGCAGCGAGAACCAGAAGATGTTGCCGATGCTCGTGTTATGCACCAGATCGATGCCAAAGGCCGGATCGTGCATGCCGGGAAGGGTCGCGTTCACATCGGAGGCGATGTTCAGGAAGATGGCTTCTCCGGTAACGATGGTGAAATCCGTCCCGCTCCAGCCCAGGAAGCCCAGGTAATCATAGGTAACGAAGGCCTGGGTGGCGCCGTCCCAGCGGCCGATCTGGGTGATCTTGTCGCCGGAATCCGCGGCTAAACTGTGGTCAGCGTTGATCTTGGCGATGACATCGGAGGCGGTGTCAAAGCTGTTGACATAAGGCAGTGATATCCAGTGGATATTGCCGGAAGTTGAGCTGTAGGTCAGGTTAAGCATAACATCGCCTTCCAGGGTCTGGGAGGCCTGCACGGTGAAGGTCGCTGAGCCGGTCGCGCTGTCCACGGTCACGGTGCGCGCGGTGGTGGGAGCGTCGGAGGCAATGGTGATATTGAGATTAATGCTGGTCGCGGCCCCCGTCGCCGTATTTATAGTGATGCCTGTGCTCGGCGTAAAGTGTACGTCGCTGCTCATGTCCCCGCTCCAGGCGGCATCCGTTCCGGTAATGGTGACCGCCAGGGTTTCATTCTGTTTGCCAGTGGTGGGGCTTATCCCTGTCACAGCCGGGGTCGGAGCCGGGAAAGTGACGGCGTTGGAATTGGCGGAATAAACACCCAGGGCGACCGCTGCCCTGAAGATGGGTTCAATGGTGTAGTAGTAAATAGTGCTGGGCGTTCCAGTCGTGTCCGAGTAGTTTGTGGTGGTCACGGTGGAGCTGTTGATCTTAGTGAAACCAGTAGATTGGCTGGTGCTGCGGTAAACGTTATATCCCACGATATTATTGCCATGAGGGGTTGCTGACGTGTCGGTCACGGCTGCGGTCCAGCTAAGGTCGATCGCCCCCGAACCCTGAGTGGCGGTCGGGGTCGGGATCTGGCGCAGGGTACAATCGTTGTACTGCTGGGGCATGGCGACCTCCAGGTCCTCGTTCATGACCGCGTAATACCCGGCATGGGTTGCAGTCCCGCTATTATTTTCTTTCTTTACGATTGTCATGCTGTCGTCTCCAACGCTCCAGGCGGTAGTGAAATTCCCGGCGTTGTCCTGCCAGAAATAAGTCCCGCTTGATTCAGACAACGTCCCGCTAAGCGTTTCACTTGGTCTGCTTACGACGTAATATGTGTAAGTGCAGCTGGTGCTTGCCTGGGATCCGGCAACGATGCCGTAAACGGTATGCGGCGAGCCTGCCGCGAACGCGGGGGCCGCCGCAATAATGACCGCAACTGCAATAATTAGCTTCTTGCCGAGTCCCATCTATTGCTCCTTAGTGCGTGCTCGGGCTCCAGGTCGTGACGTCAGCCGCGATGTTCACGTAATATCCTTCGACCGTCACGTAACCAAAGTTGGTCCCGCTCCAGCCCAGGAGTCCCAGATAATCGTATGATTCATACGCCTGGGTAGCGCCGTCCCACCTGCCGATACTGGTTATGATATTGCCGGAATCCACGGCCTCTCCGGCGCTGGTGTTAAGGTCCGCGATGATGGACGCCGCGTCGGTAAAGTCCCCTTCATAGGGCAGGGAGACCCAGAAGACGTTGCCCCGGGCCGAGTCATAGGGCAGGTTAAAGATGAATGTCGGGTCATGGCTTCCCTGCAGGGTGAACGTGGTGTCCGCCGCGATGTTCAGATAGATCGATTCCCCGGTCACGATATTGAAATCCGTGCCGCTCCATCCCAGCACCCCCAGGTAATCATAAGTTTCGTAAACCTGTGGATTGGAGGTTCCGTCCCACCTGCCGATACTGGTTATGATGTTACCGGAATCTGAAGCTTCGGCGTTCTGAGTGTTGATATCCGCAATGATATCCGACGCTGTGGTGTAGGGCGTATTGTAAGGGACCGATATCCAGAATATATTACCACCCGTAGCGTTGTAAGTCAAGGATACTGCGGGATTGGTGGTGCTGCCCGTGCTCGGGGTTGCCGTATCCGCGTTGCTGCCCGCGGTCACGGTGTTTTGCCAGTTGTTGGACGTGTCCTTGCTGAACACGGCGTAGTAATAGGTGGTGCCGTTGGTCAGGCCGGTGTCAGCATAGCTGACGGACGCACCCGGCGACGGGATCGAGGTCTCGTAGACATTGATCGCCCCCAGATCGTTGTAGCCGGTGGGATAGCTTCCGACCCTGCGCAGGACACGTACCTGGCGCAGGTCCCCGTCAGAGGGGTTGGTCCAGGTCAGGGTGGACTGAGCGTCCTCGCTGTCGGAGGCGTTAAAGTTGGTGATGAGCGCCGGAGGCGTGGTGTCCGTTCCAGGCCCGATCATCTCAAAGTCGTTGTTCGGGTTGGTGTGCGAAGCGTCCGTGTAGCTTCCGCCCGGGCAGGTGATGGTCACTTCGTAAGTGCCGGCCACGAGCGCGGAGTCCAGCGGGATGTCCGCCTCCACAAAGGTCGACGGGTCAGCTGCGGAGCTGTTCTGCTGTACGTTCTGTAGAAGCACGTTCACGCTGGTCCCGTCGTAGGACACGATGTTGGCGATCATGCTGTTGTACAGGTTGCTGCCCCGGATCACGATGTGATGGGCCGCGTTGTTGGGCCCCTTGTCCGGATAGATGTAATCTATGGTCGGCGCGGGCACGTAGTTCTTAACAATGGTCACGGCCCAGTTGCCGTCCGCGGAAGTGTTGGGCACTTCGTCGTCAGCCGTTATCATGATCCAGACCTTTTCACCCGGGGTCAGGCCGGTCATGGTCAGGGTCTCAGCGGCTCCCGGCGTGCCGGGGGTCGGAGGCGAAGAGTAAGTTGACGCCGAACTGGTATCCGAGGGCTTGTTCACCGAATACTGATAGTAAATGGTGTAGCTGGTCGCGCTGCCGCCGGATGTTCCGTCGTCTCCTGGCGCGGTCCAGGTCAGGTCAATAGAGCCGCTTGCCGAACCCACTGCCGCGCTAAGGTCGGTGATGGCCGCGGGCGGCGTGGTGTCGACCGTGCTGATGTTTGGCGTCCCCGTATCCGCATTGCTGGCCGCGGTCACGGTGTCGTTCCAGTTGCTGGAAGTGTCCTTGCTGAACACGGCATAATAATAGGTCACGCCGTTGGTCAGGCCGGTGTCGACATAGCTGATCGACGCTCCCGGCTCAGGGATGGATGTCTGATAGACCAGGGACGCGCTGCCGTCGGTGTGGCTGGAGGGATAGGTGCCGGTCTTGCGCAGGACCATGACCTCCCGCAGATCAATGTCTGAAGGGTTGGTCCAGGTCAGGGTTGACTGTGCGTTCTCGCCGTCTGAAGCGTCAAAGTCCGCGACCAGCGCCGGAGCAGTGGTGTCTGATCCGGGCGTGATCATGGTAAAGTCGTTGTTCGGGTTGGTATGCGACGCGTCATCATAGGTCCCTCCCGGACAGGTTATGGTGACCTCGTATGTGCCCACCACCAGCGCGGAATCGATGGGGATGTCCGCCTGTACCATGGTATCGGAATCCTGGTGCACGTTGGTCAGGGCAACGCTCACGCTGGTGCCGTCGTACGAAACGATGTAAGCGAGCATATCGTTGTAGAGGTTGGTACCCTCGATCACGATATGGTTCACGATGTTATTCGGGGCCTTTTGCGGATAGATCTTGGTGATGGTCGGCGCCGGGACAAAGTTCTTGACAATGGTCACCGCCCAGTTGCCGTCCGCTGAAACATTGGGAACTTCATCATAGGCCTTCATCATGAGCCAGACCTTTTCACCCGGCGTCAGACCGGTCAGGGTCAGGTTCTCCGTGGTCCCCGGAGTACCAGGAGTGGGTGACGGAGTATAAACCATAGCGCTGGAGGCGTCAGCCGGTTTAGTGTCTGAATATTGATAATATATGATATACCCGGAAGCTGCTCCAGAGGACGCGTTGCTCCCGTCATCCGCAGGCGCGGTCCAGGTGAGGTTAACTTCGCCCAAACCGCTGCCGATCGCCGCGGAAAGGTCATCGATGGCCGCGGGCGCGATGGCGTCCGCTCCCACCGAAGGTGTTCCCGTGTCCGCGTTGACACTAGCCGGAGTGTAGTCCACGGTCGTGTTCCAGTTGGCATAGATATCGCGGCTGAACGCGGCATAATAGTAAGTGGTGCCGTTGGTCAGGCCGGTATCGGTATAGCTTTGTGATGTGCCTTCTGCACCAGAGTTCTCAAGATAAACCTGCGTACCAGCGGTGACTACGCCGCTGCTGTTTATGGCCGGCCAGGTGCCCTCGTTCCTTACCACGATCACTTGGGCCAGGTCCAGGTTGGAGGGGTTGGTCCAGGTCAGGGTGGACTGGCCGTCCTCGCCGTCGGTGGCGTCAAAGTCGGTGATGGTGGCGCAGGGTGTGGTGTCGGACGGGATGCCCATGTCCGCGTTCTTGGTGTCATCAAGGGTCGTGTTCCAGTTGCCGTCAGAATCACTGCAGAAAACGGCGTAATAGTAAGTGGTGAAGTTGGTCAGGCCGGTATTTGTGTAATTGCCCGCGCTGCCGGGGGCGACCCCGCTGTTGGAATGGACGATGGTGCCGGCGGTGGCATTGCCGTTGCTGTCAATTGACGGCCAGGTGCCGGTATTCCTGACCACGATCACGTCGTCCAGGTCAGAATCCGAGGGGTTGGTCCAGGTCAGGACCGACTGGGAATCCTCACCGTCGGTAGCGTCAAAATTGGTGACGATAGCGGGCGGGACCTCGCCGGTGTCAATGGTGATGATCTGGTAGGAGCCGTCCGGGCTGTCGGAAAGCACGGCTTTGGTCTTGTCAAAAGATACACGGATCCCGTCGTTGCGGTTAATGGTCCCGGTTCCGGTGACCTCGGCGGCGGTGACCGTGCCGGTAATGTCGGAAACCTTCTGGCGGTAGACCTTATTGCTGGTCTCAGTGCTGTTGGAGGC
>Ga0209536_100007021_pt1 | contig 17114 bp, 17 predicted proteins | sample DeeMarSeWOR28_12_FD_187461 | JGI IMG/M metagenome (GOLD analysis project Ga0209536, IMG submission 187461) | Marine sediment microbial communities from White Oak River estuary, North Carolina - WOR-2-8_12 (SPAdes) (version 2) | ecosystem: Environmental > Aquatic > Marine > Intertidal zone >... | reverse complement strand
ACCGCCATTTCGACGATGATGCCGCCCTCCCCTTCGACGCCCAGCGATGTGCCCTGCACGGTCAGCTCGACCTCGCCCTCCAGGACGACGTACATCACTTCGGCCGCTTCCCGCTCCGAGAAGATGACGGTCCCGGCTTCGTATTCCTCGACGCCTTCCCAGTCACGGAACAATTTCTGAACATTCATTGCAATCTGCCCCGCACCCTCAGCCCTGCATCCACTCGACCACGGCGCGGGCCCAGGTCTCGCCGTCCTCTTCCTGGATAAAGTGCCGCCCCTTCAGCGTAACGTGCGGCTGGTTCCTGGTCCCGGGCACCAGCTTGAGGAACGGCTTGTCGCCGCCGGCCATGATCGGATCGGCATCCGAAAAGCACATCAGCGCGGGCTTGTGCCACTGCATCAGGACCTTCCAGGCTTCCCGGTTGGCCGCCGAAGCCGGGTTGTCGGGATCGGTCGGAACCAGCATGGGGAACTGGCGGGCGCCGGCCTTGTATTCATCGGACGGGAACGGTGCGCGATACGCGTCGATCTCGCCTTCGGTCAGGTCCCCGTGGCCGAACAGGTTCACAATGTAGCCGGTATCGAATTCCGGGTCCTCCTGGCTGAATTTGCGCCACTTGTGGAATGCCTCGTTGACCGGGTGGTCGCCCGTGGGCAGCCCGGTGTTGGACAGCGAGAAGCGGGCGAATCGCTCGGGCAGTTCGGCCACCATGCGCAGCCCGATCAGCCCGCCCCAGTCCTGCCCCAGCAGGGTGACGTCGCACAGGCCCATCGCCACCACCCAGTCCTTCATCCACCGGACGTGCTTCGCGTAGCTGTAATCGCTGCGCTCGGACGGCTTGTCCGACCGGCCGAAGCCGACCAGGTCCGGCGCCACCGTTCGAAAACCGGCCGCGGCCAGCACCGGGATCATCTTGCGGTACAGGTAGCTCCAGGTGGGTTCGCCGTGCAGGCACAATACGACGGGCCCGTGGGCGGGCCCCTCGTCGACGTAGTGGATGCGTAACGGCCCGAGATCGGGGTCGTTTATCTCGAAGTAATGGGGTTCGAAGGGAAAGCCCGGCAGGTCGTCAAAGCGATCTTCGGGCGTGCGCAGAACGGTCATGGTTGCTCCTTGAATCAACGGACTTGCCCGGTGTCCGGCGTCGCCACCAGTGCGTCAGCCGGAAGCCGAGCAACGCGGCCAGTACGGCAGCGTAGACCAATGCTTCAAGGGTATCCAGTTTGACCTGCCAGTAAAAGTGCCAGACGCCGAGAATGGCGATCGGATACACGAGTCGATGCAACTGCTGCCAGCGCCGCCCCAGCCGCCGCATCATCCCCTTGGTCGAGGTCAGGGCCAGCGGGATCAGCAGGACCAGGGCGGTCATGCCGATCGTGATGTAGGGGCGTTCTGCGATGTCTTCGAGGATCACCGCCAGGTCGAATCGTTGGTCGAGCCCGGCGTACACCAGGAAATGCAGCATGACGTAGAAAAACGCGAACAGGCCGAGCATGCGGCGAAACCGGATCGGCCAGTTCCAGCCGGTCAGGCGCCGAAGCGGCGTGATCGCCAGGGTGATCAGCAGGAACTTGAGCCCCCACTTGCCGCAACGGTGGATCAGCTCTTCGACGGGATTGGCACCCAGGCTCAATCCCGCAACACCAAGCGTCTCCAGCACAAGCATGCCCAGCGGGACCAGGCAAAGCAGGAATACAACAACCTTCAGGGCGCGGACGGCGCCGGCCGACAGCGACTTCGGCATCAATAGTTCTTGCGCAGGTCGAGGTCTGCGTAGAGCGAGGCCACTTGCTCGGCGTAACCATTGAACATCAGCGTGGCCTGCTTCTCGGCGAACAGGCCGGCGCCGATGCGCCGCTCGCGCGCCTGGCTCCAGCGAGGGTGGTCGACCTCCGGATTGACATTGGCGTAGAAACCGTACTCATTCGGCGCGGCCAATTCCCAGGAGGTGTCCGGCTGGCGGCGCACGAACTCGATCTCGACAATCGACTTGATGCCCTTGAACCCGTACTTCCAGGGGACGACCAGGCGCAGCGGGGCGCCGTTCTGGTTGGGCAACTCCTTGCCGTAGACCCCGACCACCATCAGCGTCAGCGGATGCATGGCCTCGGCCATGGTCAGGCCCTCGACATACGGCCAGCGCAACACCGCGCGCCGCTGCCCGGGCATCCGCTCCGGGTCGAACAGGGTCTTGAAGCGCACGAATTTCGCATTCGAGTTGGGCTCGAAACGCTTGAGCAGGTCGCCCAGGGGAAACCCGACCCACGGCACCACCATCGACCAGGCCTCCACGCAGCGGTGGCGGTAGACGCGGTCTTCCAGGGCGTGCGGGCCGACGATATCGGCGTAATCATACCGGCCCGGCTTGTCGCACTCGCCGCCCACCTTGACGGTCCAGGGTGTGGTGACGAAATCCCGCGCGTTACGATAGGGATCTTCCTTGCCGGTGCCGAATTCGTAAAAATTGTTGTAGGTGGTGACGTCCTCCCAACTGTTGGGCGGCTCGTCGGTACTGTAGGGGCCCGGAACGGTTTCCAGGTCACGGACACCCGCCAGCGCGCCGCCGGGCAGGGCCAGCGCCGCCCCTCCGGCGGCCAGTGCCGCGCCGGCAGCGAGTCCGGCGTCGCGGATGAACCGGCGGCGGTTGAGAAAATTCTCTTCGCTGGTGATTTCCCAGGAACGGATGCGAGTATCGGGTTTCATGGTCTGACCTGTGGTGAGTACGCTTGCTAGTGACTGTTACAGGCCACTAGACCGGAGCGGGCATCATAACATTACACGTGCCGCACCCCATTTTTCGCCTATCATGAAGGCCCTTGCGAAGGAGACACCAACCACCATGCACGGCCAGATTGCGGACACGCCAGACCCTCCCTACTACGCGGTCATCTTCACCTCCGTCCGGACGGCAGGGGACAACGGCTACGAAGCGATGGCCGCGCGAATGGCTGAACTCGCATCCCGGCAGCCCGGTTTTCTGGGCATGGAATCGGCGCGCGACGATCTCGGCCTGACCGTCTGCTACTGGACCGACCTTGAATCCATACGCCAATGGAAGTCCGATCTCGAGCACGCGGAGGCGCAGCGGCTGGGCCGGGAGCAGTGGTATGCCTCGTTCAGAACCCGCATCTGCCGCGTCGAACGTGATCACGGCCTATAAGCCTCCCAACCCGGCATCGGGAGAAAGCCATGTACACCGCCACCTGCCACTGCAAAAACGTACGAATTGAAATTCCGGAACTCCCGGCCGCTGTCACGTCCTGCAACTGCTCGGTTTGCCGGCGTTACGGAACACTTTGGGCCTATTTCAAGCGCGAGCAGGTCAGTTTGCGGGCCGATCCCACGACACTGGCGAGCTACCGCTGGGGCGATCGCACCATCGACTTCTGGCATTGCACCCGTTGTGGCTGCCTGACGCATTACACGAGCGTCGACGAAAGTCCCGGCAGCCGCTTCGTCGTCAACGCGCGCATGCTGCCGCTGGAAACCATGCAATCCCTGCCGGTCCGCCGCCTGGACGGCGCGGACACCTGGGAGTACCTGGATCAGGACCCTGCTGTAAAAATACCGATAACCCGTTTACCATAGGCCGATGAATCGAAAATACCCGGCATTGGCCATCGCAGTCGCCCTGATCTCCGTGCCGAACGCTTTCGGCAACATCGGGGACGCCCGCAAACTCAAGTTCTATCACACGCACACCCAGAAGCAGATCGAGGTCACCTACTTCAGGGAAGGTGATTACCAGCACGAGGAACTGGACCAGCTCGACCAATTCCTGTCGGACTGGCGCAACGGCCAGGGCCGGGAGATCGATCCCGAACTGATGGATATCCTGTGGGAAATCCAGCAGGCCACCGGAAGCCGCGGCACCTACGAGGTCATTTCGGCCTACCGCTCACCCGCGACGAACGCCATGCTGGCCAGCAGGAGTTCCGGCGTCGCCAGGAACAGCCAGCATCTGCACGGCAAGGCCATCGACGTCCGATTGCGCGACGTGGATACGCGCGTACTGCGTGACACCGCCCTCGAACTGAAACGGGGAGGGGTCGGCTACTATGCAAAATCGGATTTCGTCCACGTCGACACCGGGCGGGTGCGCAGCTGGTAGGGCGCGCCACGCGCCGGTGTCGAATCGCCATACCCTGTTCAGAATGACGCGCCTTTTTGCCGTTCTCCTCTCATGCGCGGTGGTTGTCGGCCAGCCGACCCCCGGCAGGGCGGAATCACCGACTGCCGACGACGTCAGCGCCGAACTCCAACGTCAGCTCGAGGCCGATTCGTCCGACATCGCCGGCGAGCGCATCCTGGGACGCGACATTCTGCTGCAGGCCTATCGCGAGAACGCCTTCGGGCCATTCTGGACCGAAGCCGCCGACATCCGCGAACTGCTCGAACTGGTCGGCAACGCGACGGACCACGGATTGAATCCGGACGACTACGGCGAGGACACCATTCGCCGCGCCCTGTCGGAAGCACCGCAAAACCCTTCTTCAGCGGCGGTGGCCCGCACCGACATCCTGCTGACCGAAAGCCTGATGCGCTACGGCTATCACCGCCGGTTCGGCAAGATAAAGGCCAACACGCTGGACCCGGACATCAACTATCGCCGCGAGTCCTTCAATGACCAGCAGCCCGGCACCACGCTGCGACAGGCGCTAGGCGCTCCCTCCCTCGAGGGATTCATCGATGAGGTCGCGCCCGCCGGCCCCATCTACAGGGCACTGCAGTCGTGGTTGAAACGGTACCGGGAAATCGAGGCGTTCGGCGGTTGGCCAACTGTCCCGGAGGGCCCCACGCTGCGGCCGGGCGATCGCGACCCGCGCGTCGCGCAAGTGCGGGAGCGGCTGCGCATCACCGGGGAATTGCCGTCGACGGCGACTGCCGATCCCGGGGCGTTCGACGCGGCCCTGGAAAGCGCCGTCAAGGTATTTCAAAACCGACACGCACTGGAACCGGACGGCATCGTCGGCCGGAACAGCCTCGCGGCCCTGAACGTGCCTGTCGGGCAGCGGATCGACCAGTTGAGGCTGTCACTGGAGCGCTTGCGCTGGGTCAACCAGGAGGCGACCGCAACGCTGGTTGCCGTCAACATCGCAGGCTACCGCGCCTTTTTCTTCAGGGATGGCGCCCTGGCCTGGGAAGCCCGCGCGATGGTCGGCAAGATCTATCGGCAGACGCCCACGTTTCGTGGCGAGATGGCCTACCTCGAATTCAACCCGACCTGGACGATTCCACCGGGCATCCTCCGCAACGACACCCTGCCGGCCATCCAGCGCGACCCGGGTTACCTGGCGTCGAACAACATCCGCGTCTTGGACGCCAACGGCCGGGAGGTCGACGCGTCGAGCGTGGACTGGAACCGCTACAGCGACAGTGTGCCCTTCATCCTGCGACAGGATCCCGGGCCGAACAACTCGCTGGGCACCGTCAAGTTCATCTTCCCGAACCCGCACTTCGTCTTCTTGCACGACACGCCGCATCGTGAACTCTTCGACCGCCCCGACCGTGCCTTTTCCTCCGGCTGTATCCGCGTGGAAAATCCCCTGGCGCTGGCCGAGCTGATACTGAACGACCCGGTGAAATACCCCCGCTCCACCCTCGAATCCATCGTGGAGTCCAGGAAAACACGGCGCATCCACCTGGCCGACAAGGTGCCGGTGCTGATCGTTTACCTGACCGCCAGCATCGACGATGACGGTGGCTTGCTTCTGTACAGGGACATCTACGGCCGGGATGCGAAGGCGCTGCAAGCGCTGGACGGCCCGGTCATCGTGGATCCGCCCCGGTCAGGGTGAGCGGCCGGCCCCTGCCCTTAAAATGCATCCGGCCACGACTCCGAATCCTGACATGCAAAAACGGAAATTCATCGCGATCGCGGGCAACATCGGCGCCGGCAAGTCCTCCTTGCTGGAGTTCCTGACCAGCAGCTACGACGTCGCCCCGTTTTACGAGCCCAACGACGCCAACCCTTACCTGGCGGACTTCTACGCCGACATGAAACGCTGGGCATTCCAGTCGCAGCTGTTTTTCCTGGCCAACAAGTTCCGCATCCACCAGGAGGCCGACCGCACGCCCGGCGTGGTCGTCCAGGACCGCACGATCTTCGAGGACGCGGAGATTTTCGCCACCGCCCTGCACCAGATGCGCAAGATCGACCGGCGCGACTGGCACACCTACTGGGCTTTCTACCAGACCATCCTGCAGGCGATCCAGCCGCCTGACCTGATGATCTACCTGCGCTGCCCCATCCGCACGTTGCGCAAGCGCATCCGCCTGCGAGGCCGGGCGATGGAACAGGCGATTCCACTGGCCTATCTCAAGCGGCTGGAACGCCTGTACGAGGACTGGATCGCGAACTACACGCTTGGCGAGGTGCTTGTACTCGACTCGGACCGGCTGGATTTCGTCAGCGACCTGGTCGACCGCCAGGACGTGCGCAGCCGCATCGAGGCGCTGCTGCCCAGCGCCCTGACGCGCAACCACGCGCGACGGGCGGAACCGGGCTAGAATCGACCCCACTCAAACCGCGGAGCAAGCCATGGCTTCAAGGATCACCACCCTGGCAGGACTGGCGCTGCTGGCGCTGGGCCCGGCCATCTGCCAGGCGCAATTGGCTGACCTGGCCATTCGCGTCGTCGAGGCCGGCACGGCTGAGGGCGCCGTTGAAGTTTCGCTGTTCAACTCGGCGGACACGTTCATGCGCGAGCCGTTCCTGCAAACGTCCGGCCGCGTCGCCGGTGACGGCACCTTCGTCGCTTACTTTGCCGCCGTGCCGGCTGGCCGGTACGCGGCCGTCGCGGTCCACGACGAAAACAACAACGGCAAGCTGGACACCGGCCTGTTCGGCCTGGGCGGAGAGGGGTACGGATTCTCCAATAACGCCAGTCCGTGGTTCGGCTGGCCCGATTTCGAAGACGCCGCCTTCACGGTCGAGGGCCCCACCGGGATCGAGATCGAACTCGATTGACTGGTGTGAATTCCTGTCCGGCGTGTCGGGGTCGGACCAGGCGAAGTCCAGGCAGGGACAGGCTTCAGGAGGACCAGGACGATAATTTCATGGTCACTTCACGCCGTGCATCAAGCGCTGGATCCACGGCGCGATCAGAAACAGAACGACGCCGGAGCCGACCAGGGCCCAGAACCCGAAGGTGTAGCCCGAAAGCGCCGAAGTCGTGGTCATGCCGGTCTCGCCGCTGACCACGCCGGCGAAGATGCCGGACAGATTGTTGCCGATGCCGGTGGAAAGGAACCAACCGCCCATGCCAAGGCCGACCAGGCGCACCGGAGCCAGCTTGGTCACCATGGACAGGCCGATCGGAGACAGACAAAGCTCGCCGACTACCTGAATGATGTAGACCGAGATCAGGGTCCAAAACGGAATCTTGCCCGCGTCGCTCACCAGGTTGGTCAGCGCGAACATCAACAACAGGAAAGCCAGGCCATTGAACAGCAATCCGAGGCCGAACTTGCGTGGAATCGAAGGGTTCACATTGCGCTTCGCCATCCATACCCAGAGCCAGGCGGCAACGGGCGCAAGCACGATGACTGCCAGCGCCGGTACCGACTGGAACCATGCGGTTGGGAAGACGAAGCCATCGAGGTCCCGGTCGACGATCTGGTCTGCGAGGAACGTGAACGAGTTGCCTGCCTGTTCGTAGAACATCCAGAACAGGATATTGAAGGCGAAGATGATCAGCATCGCAATGGTCCTGTTGCGGGCCACCGCGCCGGCGCGAATACCCTCGATCATCAGCATCGCGGCGAGACCGACGAACAACAAAGTCAGCACGTACTGGAGCGTTTCGGCGCCGAGCGTGAGCAGCGCGTAGACCAGCGGGATGACACACGATGCGCCGATCACCACGTAGGCCGCTCGCTCGCGGCCCGGGGCTTCCGCCGGCGGCCTGCCGATGTTCTGCAGCTGGCGCCGGCCGAAGTAAAACCACACCATGCTGATCAACATGCCGATCCCGGATGCACCGAATACGTACTGGTAAGCGGGTGCGGCGTCGGCGCCAAACACCGAGGTCGCCAGCCAGCCGGTAATGATCGGCGCGACGAACGCACCGATGTTGATGCCCATGTAAAAGATCGTGAAGCCCGAGTCGCGGCGCTCGTCGCTGATCGAGTACAGCTTGCCAACCATGGTCGAGATGTTCGGTTTGAACAAGCCGTTGCCGACAATGATCGTCGCGAGACCGAACCTGAACATCGTCGGGTCCGGTATCATGATCATGAACAGGCCGGCGGACATGAACACCGCCCCGATCAGAATCGAGCGCTGGTAGCCGATGATCTTGTCGGCGACGTAGCCGCCGAAGATGGCGCCGGCGTAAACCAGCGCGAGATAGGAGCCGTAGGTGAGGTTGGCGTCGGCCTGGCCGGACTGATCACCTCCGTAGAATTGCGCCACGATGTAGAGCACCAGGGCCCAGCGGATGCCGTAGAACGCGAAGCGTTCCCAGAATTCCGACATGAACAACATCCACAGCGGGCCGGGGTGGCCCATGATCTGCCTGAACTCGGGGATCTCGTGCCGGTCTGGTGGGCTCGTCGCTTCGCTCAATGGGTTTCTCCGTATGGTGTTGGCAAGGGCCCGCTCGACGTACCGGGTGCATTGGCGCACCCGGCCGGGCTAAGGCTCTGACTCATTTGCGGAATACAGATCAATGATTTCTTCCAGTGCCTTGCGGCAAACCCGGCAGAACTGGTCGTGCCGGGTGAACATCGTGCAGTTCATTTCGGAACGGTAGTAACCGGTAGCCGCATAGTTGGCGCCTTCGAAAGCCCCGACCACCGCATTCGTCGCCGGGTAGCCGGCGAACAGTTTGCCCACCCATTCCTGCTCGTCCGCAAACAGCTGGTTCATCTCTGATTCGGGCCGGTTATCCGCCCTCAGCTGCGCCCGCCGGGCCTGGTTTTCGCGCTGGAAAGCTTCGAAAGCCTCCTTGGGCCATTCGGTGGGTATGGCCGTGCCTTCCTGAACAAACTCACCCCACTTGAGTGCAGCCGGATCATGCAGTGCGGTGACATTGTGCTCCCAGGGCTCCGGACGATCGCTCTTCGGTTCGTATACGGCTTCGGAAGTGTAATATTCATCGGCCAATGCCGCGAAGTGATGGCCGAACTCATGCACAAACAGGTATTCGGACCAGTCGCTGCCAGCCGCCACCGTGCTGTACAGGCCGAATATGCCGCCACCGCCGTAGGTTGCGGAATTCCCCAGAACGACGATGAATTCGTAGGGTGCGTTTTGCAGGATGCGGCGCATGCCCAGGTTGTCAAAAGCGAGAACATAGCGCTCGGCGCGGAAGGCATCATAGGTGGTGCCCGAGGGGCTGAAGCGAAACGTTCCATTGGAAGGACGGTTGACCCCGGATTCAATGGCGGGGGGATTGATCGCCCAGACGTTGAAGGCGTCCGCGCGTTCCCTGAAAGGCGAATAGGAGAATAACGCCGCGGTAAGGCGCCGGGCGTCGGCCAGGAACTTGTCGGCTTCCGCAGCCGTGTAGCCGTCGCCAAGCAGGACCACGTCGACCTTGTCCGGCGGTGCGCCACTGATGTGGATTTCCTCGACCCGGGCGGGCGCCGGTGCGTGTGCGCGGACCACCAGCATGTCATCCGTGTCGATGTCTGCCGTCCAGATGCTGTCGAAACCCTGCGCCGGATTTCGCTTGAGGATGCGCAGGCGAACCGGTCGGTCGGGTTTCGGAAAGCGCACGGATTCGTGGAAGCTGCGGTTGACTTCCCGGGCCTCTGCCGTGGATTGCCATTCCTGGAAAATGGACGAGAATCCGCGTGAATAAAGCGTCACCCCGGTTTCGGGGTCTTCAACCTGGAACATGAAATGTCCGAGCAGCGTCGTGTCCAGCGCCTTGTCCGGATGGCCGGCCCAGGGCAAGGGTTCCACCACGACCTGGTGCAGGCTGAACATCTCGAAGTCCGCGTTACCGCTGTGGTAGTAGTCCACGCGCACGGTTGCAGGCTGTTCAGCCGCAACAACGGAGGCCGGCGGCGTGATCAGAAAGAAAGAAAAAAGGACGATAAGGAAAGCTGATTTCATGGCGGCCTGCCTGTTCGGTTGCAGAACGGAAAAGAGTTGGGAAAGTTTACACTGAACACCCGGCCGCCAGGTGCAAACAACGGGTCGGACCAACGCATCCGCCTCAACGAATCGACCTCCCGGGAGACAGAGTGGTTGCTGCGCCGGCCCACCACTGACCGGAACGCGGACTTATTTGCTAGACTCAGCCACAACACGGGGGAGAAACCGCGGGACATGAGCGCTTACCTGGCAGTCGAGGAACTGGATGGGGTGATGGAAATCAACCTCGCCGGCGACTGGGTATTCGCCAACCTCAACGAGTTGCAGCAGTCACTGGACGAGATCGAGCCGGGCGACCGCCGCCTCGTCCGCTTCCAGTGCGGCGGCCTGAAAGACTTCGACCTGGCCGGCGCCTGGATCCTGTACGAGCGCTCCATGGACTTCGAGGAAGTCGGCATCGAAACGGCTTTCGAGAACTTCAGGGCCACCCATTTCAAGTTCCTTCAACACATCATCGACCTGGCGGCGCAAAAGGAATACATTCCCGGCTTTTTCGACCCGAAGCCGCACCATTACTGGCGCAGCGGCATTCGCGCAATCGGGGCCAATACCATCGAGGCCGTGGACTCGGTCGGCTTCATCGCCCGCGCGGTGCTCGACGGCATCAAGCGCCCTTCCCGGCTGGTCATCGGCGAAACCATCCGGCAGGTCCACGCCACCGGCGCGGCGGCGATCCCGATTGTCTCGACGATCTGTTTCCTGATGGGCATCGTGCTGGCCTACCAGAGCGCGCGGCAGCTGGAACAGTTCGGCGCCAATATCTTCATGGTGGACCTCGTGGCCAATGCCATCCTCCGCGAACTCGGCGTGCTGCTGGCGGCGATCATGGTGGCCGGCCGTTCCGGTTCCGCCTTTGCCGCGGCGCTCGGCACGATGAAGCTGACGGAGGAGGTGGACGCCCTGCGCGTGATGGGCCTGAACCCCAACCAGGTGCTCATCATCCCGCGGGTCCTCGGCCTGGTGATCGCCCTGCCCATGCTGACCGTTTTCGCGAATGCGGCAGGCCTGCTCGGCGGTGCCTTCATCGGCGCTGCGGTGCTCGATATCAACGGGTTCGCCTTCACTGAGCGGCTGGCGACGACCATCAGTGTCAACGACGTGCTGGTCGGTTTGAGCAAGGCTCCGGTGTTTGCCTTCCTGATCGCGGTGACCGGGACCCTGCGCGGCATGCAGGTCAAGGGGTCGGCGGAGGAACTGGGGCGCCTGACCACGGTGGCCGTGGTCCAGTCCATCTTCCTGATCATCGTCGCCGACGCCATTTTCACGGTCGTCTACTCGAGGATCGGATTCTGATGGAAACCCGGCAGGAGCCCGTCATCTCGATCCGCGGCCTGGTCAACCGCTTCGGCCGCCAGGTCGTTCACGACCACCTCGACCTCGACGTGCGGCGCGACGAGATCCTTGGCGTGGTCGGCGGCTCGGGCGCCGGCAAATCCGTTCTGCTGCGGAGCATCCTGGGCCTGCACGGACCCAACGAAGGCACCATCAACGTGCTCGGCCACGACATCAGGCACCACGAACCGGGGCCGCACAGGAAATGGGGCGTGCTGTTCCAGGGCGGCGCCTTGCTGTCCGGGCTCACGGTGCAGGAAAACGTCGAACTGCCGATCGCCCTGCATTCGAACCTGCCGGTGGAGACGCGCCGCGAACTGGCGGTGCTGAAAATCTTCATGGTGGGCCTGGACCTGAACGCCGCGTCGAAATATCCAAACGAACTTTCGGGCGGCATGCGCAAACGCGCCTCGCTGGCCCGCGCGCTGGCGCTGGAGCCGAAATTGCTGTTCCTGGACGAGCCGACGGCCGGCCTGGACCCGATTTCCGCCACCGAATTCGACGAACTCGTCAGCTACCTGCACGCCAACCTGGACCTGACCATCGTCATGATCACCCACGACGTCGATACGCTGTTCAGCATCTGCGATCGGGTGGCCGTACTGGTCAACAAGGGCATCATCGTCGATACTCTGGAAGAAATCGTGAAACACCCGGACCCGTGGATACAGGAGTATTTCGGCGATCCGCGCGCAGTCCGGGCGCGCACCGCCGCGCGGCACAGGTTGTCCTCGAGGAGGGAAGCGGAGTGAATCATGTTCAAGGGTGACCGGAATTTCGCCGTCGGGCTGTTCGTCAGCATCGCGATCGCCACCTTCGTCGCGTTCGTGATCTGGCTCACAGGCCGCAGCGGCGCCGAGGAAATGAGCCGCTACACCCTCATGTTCGATCGCGATGTCAGCGGGTTGGCCGTGGGAGGGCCGGTCAAGTACATGGGCATGACCGTCGGCAGCGTCATCCACATGGACCTGGACGCCGACCAGGGAATCCGCGTGCGCGTGGATATCGAGATCCTCGAAACCACGCCGGTCAACAAGGGGACCTACGCCAGCCTGGCCCTGCAGGGGATCACCGGCGTGGCGGTCGTCAACCTGGCCAGCGATTCGGGCGTTCACGAATCCCTGGACAAGCCGCCGCGCGGCCAGTATCCACGCATCCCCGTGCGTGACGTCGGTTTCGCGGCTATCCTTTCCAGCGCCCCGCAGATCATGAGCAAACTGGACAATGCCTTGTCCCAGGCAGGCGAATTGCTGGGTGAGGCCAACCGCGCGCGGATCGGCAATTCGCTGCAAAACATCGAGGACGTGACCGCCTCGCTGGCCGAAGGCCGCGAGGCCCTGGCCGCCCTGCCGCAGGATCTGAGAGCCGCGCTCACGGAGGTCCAGGTGACGGTCGGGCAATTGCAGGACGTCATCGGCGAACTGCGCCCCGACCTGTCCGCGACCATGGCCAACCTCGAGCGCAGCAGCGCGAACCTGGAGAGCCTCACCAGCCGATTCGACCAGATGATGGTTCAGCATGAAGACGACCTGAGCCGTTTCCTCGAAGAAGGGCTGGGCGAAGCGCCGGAGCTGATGCGGGGAGCCCGGCAGACCCTGCGTGATCTCGAAAAGCTGGCGGCGGAACTGAAGGACGACCCCTCCCAGCTGATCCACCGCCCCCCGGCCGACTCACTGGAAATCGACCCCTGACATGAAAACCCGAAACCTCAGACCCGGACTGTTACTTGCGGCCCTGCCGGCCCTGCTGTTGCAGGCCTGCAGCGGCATCCTGACCAGCGAACAGCCAGCCAGGCAATATTACCTGCTGGTGCCCTACGAAACATCGCCCGCCGCCGCGGAGCCCATGGCGCAAATTGGCGTTTCCATCACCGCCGTTCCCGGCCTCGACACCGACCATATCCAGACGCTCGGTGCCGACTCTCGCCTGAACCGCTACAGCAACGCCCGCTGGCCGGACCACCTGCCCGAGGTGCTGACTTCGGTGCTGCGCCGTTCCCTGGAATCGTCAGGTAACCTCGACACCGTGGAATCCGCGGCCGCGACCGAGGGCGCGTGGAACCTCCAGCTGGAGGTGCGGCAGTTTTACGGCCGGCAGGACGCGGCCGGCGACACCCGGTCCGTGATCGTGGAACTGGCGGGCACCCTGGTCTGCGCAGACCTCCGTCAGCCAGTACGCCTGCAAGCCTCGAGCCCGGTCGGCGAGCAGCGCCTGTCGGTGGTCGTGGCGGCGCACCAGTCCGGCCTGGACAGCGTGACACGCGAATTGCTGGACCTGCTGAAGCGGTCCTGCGGCACCTGAGCGGCCGACAGACGTGAACCGCATGCGAATGGCGGGCCTGCTCGGACTGGCCGCCGCCACCCTCACCCTCCTGGCGTCCTGCGCCACCCTCGACCCGGACTATGAACAACCTACCGTGACGCTGAGTTCCTTCCGCGCCCTGCCCAGCGAGGGCATGGTGCCCGCGTTCGAAATTGGCCTGCGCGTCATCAATCCCAACCGGCAGGCGCTGAACCTGGAGGGAGTGGTCTACACCATCGCCGTCGAAGGCCATGAACTGGTCAAGGGCGTGGGCAAGGGATTTCCGGTCATCGAAGGCTACAGCGAAGAAACCCTTACCCTCACCGCCAGCGCCAACCTCCTGGCCGGCATCCGCTTCATCGGCGACATGATGCAATCCTCCGGCGAATCGCTGGATTACGAGTTCAAGGCGAAGCTCGATACCGGAGGCCTGTTTCCGTCCATCCGGGTCAGCGAACGGGGATCATTCAATTTGTCGGGTTCACCGCAGTAGCGCCCGGCCCCCGGCCTCGCAGCGATCGCTCATTCGCGAATGTCGGGAACAAAATCGAGCAGTTCCTCGCCCGCGGCGACCTGTTCCCCTGCCTGGAAGTAAAACGCCTCGACCGTCCCGTCCGCCGGCGCGCAAATCCGGTGTTCCATTTTCATGGCTTCAAGGATCAGCAGCGGCTGGCCGCGCTCGACGGACTGGCCGGCCTCGACAAGCCGTTTTACGACCACGCCGGGCATCGGCGCCGTGAACGCGGCCGCGGCGGCCAGTGAGTCGTCGTCGCCGTAGTCGGGCCGGGCCAGCGCGAACTGCATGGCGCCGCGCTGGCTGAACAGTGTGAACTGCCCATCGCCGGGGACGACCACCACCCTCTGCCGGTGACCATCGATGTCCGCGTACAATTCGTTCCCCTCGAGTTCGCCGGCCGCCATCACCGACTTGTCGCCCACGGTGATGCGGAACCGCCGGCGGCCGCCGCTGCCGATCTCGACGACCGGCACGTCGTGCTCGACACCGTTCAGAACGATGGCGCCGGTGTGAACGGCGGGCTGGTTCAGCCGCCAGGCGCTGGAAGCGTTCCAGGGCGACCAGGGGTCCGCCGCGCGGGCCCGGTTGCGGGCGGCCTGCTCCATGCGCAGCAGCAGGTACAGCGAGGCCAGCGGCAGGTCCTGCACCCGGTCTCCGTCGGAGCGGTGAAACAGCAGGTCCTCGTGGCGGCCGATGAAGCCGGTATCGATCTCCGCGGACATGAACGGCTGGCAGGTGGCCAGGTTGTACAGGAAGGACAGGTTGGTCTTGACGCCGTTGATGCGGTACTCGGCCAGCGCGCCCGCCAGCCGGGCCAGGGCCCGGTCCCGGTTTTCGTCCCAGGTGACCAGCTTGGCGATCATGGGATCGTAGTACACGCTGACCTCGTCGCCCTGCAGCACGCCGGTGTCGACCCGCACGTGCCGGCTTTCGCGCGGCGCCTGCAGGTAACCCAGCGCGCCGGTGGCCGGCAGGAAATCGCGGTCCGGGTCCTCCGCGTAGATTCGGGCCTCGAAGGCGTGACCGTGGATTTCCAGCTGCTCCTGCATCAAGGGAAGCGGTTCCCCGGCCGCCACCCGCAACTGCCATTCGACCAGGTCCTGGCCGGTGATCATCTCGGTCACCGGGTGTTCCACCTGCAGCCGGGTGTTCATTTCCATGAAATAGAACGAGCCGTCCGTGTCGAGCAGAAACTCGACCGTACCGGCGCCCCGGTAGTCGATGGCGCGCGCGGCCTGCACGGCCGCCTGGCCCATCTGTGCGCGCAACTCCGGGGTCAGGCCCGGCGCGGGCGCTTCCTCGATGACTTTCTGGTGGCGCCGCTGCACCGAGCAGTCCCGTTCGAACAGGTGGACCGCGTTGCCGTGCCCGTCACAGAACACCTGCACTTCCACGTGCCGCGGCTGCTCGAGGTATTTTTCGACCAGCATGTCGTCATCGGCGAACGCAGCTTCGGCCTCGCGCCGGGCCGCCGCGAGGGCCTCGTCGAACGCGTCCCCGCCGGCAACCAGGCGCATCCCTTTGCCGCCGCCGCCGGCCACCGCCTTCAGCAGCACCGGGTAACCCAGTTCGTCGGCCGCCTGCCGCAGGCGCTCCGCCGACTGGTCCGCTTCGTGGTACCCGGGCACCAGCGGCACCCCGGCCTTGCCCATGATGGCCTTGGCCGCCGACTTGGATCCCATGGCCTCGATCGCGCTGGACGGCGGGCCCACGAACACGACGCCATTCTTCTTGCATTTTCTCGCAAAATCAGCGTTTTCCGAGAGAAACCCATAACCCGGATGAACCGCTTCGGCGCCGGTTCGCGCGCAGGCCTCGATGATCCGGTCCGCGCGCAGGTACGAGTCGCGCGGCGGCGAGGCGCCGATGTGAACCGCTTCGTCCGCCATCGCGACGTGCAGCGCGTCGCGGTCCGCGTCGGAATAGACGGCGACGGTGCCGACGCCCAACCGGCGGGCGGTGCGGATGACGCGACAGGCTATTTCGCCGCGGTTGGCCACCAGAATTTTGCGAAACATGCGGATCTCCCCGGTACCGGGCCCTACATCCGGAACACGCCGAAGCGCGTTTCGGGGATGGGCGCGTTGAGTGCTGCCGAGATCGCCAGGCCGAGCACCTGCCGGGTCTCGGCCGGGTCGATGACGCCGTCGTCCCACAGGCGGGCCGAAGCGTAGTAGGGATGCCCCTGCTCCTCGTACTGGTCGAGGATCGGCCGCTTGAAGGCCATTTCCTCGTCTTCCGGCCAGTCCTCGCCCGCCCGCTCCTTCTGGTCCCGCTTGACCTGCGCCAGGACGTTGGCCGCCTGCTCGCCGCCCATCACCGATATCCGGGCGTTGGGCCAGCTGAACAGGAACCGCGGTTCATAGGCGCGCCCGCACATGCCGTAATTGCCGGCGCCGTAGGAGTTGCCGATGATGACGGTGAACTTGGGTACCTGCACGGACGAGACGGCGGTGACCATTTTCGCGCCGTGCTTGGCGATGCCGTCCGCCTCGTATTTCTTGCCGACCATGAACCCGGTGATGTTCTGCAGGAACAACAGCGGGATTTTCCGCTGGCCGCACAGTTCGATGAAGTGCGCGCCCTTGAGCGCGGACTCCCCGAACAGGATGCCGTTGTTGGCCACGATGCCCAGGGGGTAGCCGAACAGGCGCGCAAAGCCGCAGACCAGGGTCGTGCCGTAGCGGGCCTTGAACTCGTCGAACGCCGAGGCATCGACCAGGCGGGCGATGATTTCCCGCACTTCGAAAGGCTGGCGCGCGTCGTGGGGCACGATGCCGTAAATCTCGCGCGGGTCGTACAGGGGATCCCTCGCCTCGGCGATGTCGAGCACGCCCGGCTTTACGCGGTTCA
>Ga0209536_100007020_pt1 | contig 17114 bp, 17 predicted proteins | sample DeeMarSeWOR28_12_FD_187461 | JGI IMG/M metagenome (GOLD analysis project Ga0209536, IMG submission 187461) | Marine sediment microbial communities from White Oak River estuary, North Carolina - WOR-2-8_12 (SPAdes) (version 2) | ecosystem: Environmental > Aquatic > Marine > Intertidal zone >... | reverse complement strand
TTTTTAATGACATGAACCGTATGTGTACCTAGGAAAATTTCTTTTGCCCCGGTTGCTCCCTGAGTACCCATTATTACCATATCAGCATTTTCATTGGCAACCATTGAGGCTACCTCATCTACAAGGATATTAAAAGCAGAATGGGTTATTATAGTATGCTTTGGATTCTTGAACTCCTTCTGAAGTTGTTTTTGAAGTTCTTCAAGCTGATTTATGGATTCTGACTGGTAAATATCTCCCAAACCAATCTGACCAGGGCTGTGCAGCAAATATTCTGTTTGGTAAATTGCAGGTGTATATGTATTCATCAGATAAAAAGTTGCCTCCTCATCCTTTAAGAGGTTCATTGCATAAGAGATGGCATTATATGCATTATAGGAAAAATCGGTAGGAAGAATTATTTTTTTCATGGTACGTATTTTTAAAAGTTAACGCGACAGGTTTTGCAAAACCAAAAATGGTATTTTTATGTGTAACCCTATTTTCTCAATAGTGGATTGATGCAACATTTGCTCCAGATGTGAATGCCTGGAATTAACCATTATCAAAAGGTCTATTTCTTTATGGACAATATATTTTGTGATTGCAACGGTTTTATCCTTTCCTTCTATGGTTTCAAAAAATAAGTCCGCTTTGTACAGGCATTCTTTTAAAAAACTCATATTGTCTTCCTGTCGAAGCGAAAGTTTCTTGGTAGAGTTAATATAGAGCATATGAATAGATGATTTGAAGGAACCCGTTAATTCACACAGTAATTTTAATTCTCTCCTCTTATAAGGCACCATATAATCTGAAGGAAACAAGAGCTCTCTGGGTGGATGGTATGTGTAATTTTCAGGAATGGCCAGAACCGGGCAGTGAACATACTTCAAAACCTGAACGGTATTGCTTCCAAAAGTTATGCTTCTGTCATTGGTTTCACCCCTTGTTCCCATAACAACGATATCCGCGTTTTCCAAATTAACAAGATCATTGATTTCATCTGTAAGGGTGCCAAAAGCGGATATTGACTTGAATTTATGCTTTGGGTTGGGTGAGTACTCAAATATATCTTTGCGTATTTTTGCCAGTTTTTTTTCCGAATTATTGTAGGTTAACTCTTTTAGTTCGTCTAATGAACTTCGCTTAACAATCCTGTCTTGCTGATAAACCTCATCTGCATAAGCATGTAAGATATAGAAGTCGCTCCTGGTATATTTGAATATTTGGCAGGCATATTTTAGTGCATTGAATGCATTTTCAGAAAAATCTGTGGGCACTACAACTTTCCTCATAACCAATTTATCTTTGGAACTGCACTAAAATTACCACTTAGCAAGACAGCAAACCATGACATTAATCAGTTACTGAACTCTTTATATTTTTTAAATTAGCCACAAATGATTAAAAAAAATGAAACAAAATTTTCGAAAATTAACGTCCGGTGATATTCCTGTCCTTGTAGATTTTTATGCAGATTGGTGCGGCCCTTGTAAAATGCTGGCCCCCATCCTAAAACAGGTTAAAGAGGAATTGGGTGACACCATTAAAATTGTTAAAATAGATGTAGATAAAAATCAATCCATAGCCTCGAAATATCAGGTGAGAGGTGTTCCCACGATGCTCCTTTTTAAGAATAATAAGCAACTTTGGAGACAATCCGGGGTTTTGCCAAAAAATGAAATAATAAATATCGTTACGTCCTATAGGTAGATGCATGAAAACCGGAAGCATCACCACCATTGAGGTCTTCCCCTTAAATTCTGCAAGCTCATAAGAAACAGCAACTTCGGCCGATTATCATTCATGTAATACCAGGAAAGGAATATCTGTATGGTAACTAATTTCTTCTACGGTAGGCCTGAAGAGAATTCGTTGAAAATAGTTGAGATTTTTAGCCACCATGGCCATCATATCAATGTCTCTGCTCTCAATAAAGCACTGAACAGAAGTTTCCAGTTTTACACCGGTTAGGGTATGGAAACTATGGTCTATATCCCTCAGATAATCATGTAAAAAGTCCTTATTCCTGTTTTGTTCTTCCGTTAAAACTTCACCTTTTTTAGAAATATGAACTACTCTTAAAACAGAATTATTCATTGAAACCATTTCAAGTAAAGTATCCAGGACTTTAATATTATATGCAATATGAAAATCGGTTGGGAGGGCTATTTCTTTTAGCCTTCTGTAAACAGAATTCTCCGGAACTGCCAGCAAAGGGCATTTTACCTTGGTTATCACATCACCGGTATTGCTTCCCATAGCTACTTTTTTAAGTCCGGACGCACCTTTAGTTCCCATGATAATAAGGTCTATCTCTTTATCTTCTACTTCCTTCTTTATTCCATCTGTGAAAAAATCATACTTTGCCAATGGAACAAATGAATGCAATTCATTGTTGTGATGCTCTTTAATAAATTCCAAAAGTTCTTTCAGGTCTTTTTTGCTTTGTGTTAAAACTGTTTCCTTAAGCATCACAGAACTGCCCTTAACGGAAGTTCCGGCTCCCGAATAGGGTGGGATTGGATTAATGTGAATTATATGAAAAGTACATTTGGTTTTCTTAAATAATTCAAGCCCATAATTTATTGCATTATGCGCGTTTTTTGAAAAATCTGTCGGGATTAAAATACGTTTCATCTTAGTCTGATTTGTTAAAAAACAAAATTACATTCAGCAGGAAAACCTTAAAATGATTACCATCATGTACCCCTAAATTTGGGTTTCAAAAATTAATAAGGAATCTTTTCTAACCGATCCATATCCAAAATTCTAATATCGCGATCCTGAATCTCAATAATGCCTTCTTTCTTAAAGTTAGACAAGGTTCTTATGAGAGTTTCTGTAGCCATTCCGGCAACACTTGCCAGATCACTCCTCAATACATGAATATTACCGGCTTCATCTTTCTGTAACTTATCTGCAAATTTTAGCAAGGTAGAAGCTGTTTTCTTGCGCACAGAACCATAGGCCATCTGCAATAACTGCTCTTTGATCTGTATTAAGTCCTCTGATAAAAGCTGTAATAACTCCATAACGAGTTCGCTGTTTTGCTCCAAAAGTATTTTTAATTGATCCTTGTGAAGGCCAATAAGGGTAGAATCTTCCATGGCTGTGGCATATTCCCTGTAAGGAATGTTCTTGGTAAAACTTGTAAAGCCAAAAAAATCGTCTGCTCTGTAAATTCCTGTGATTAATTCCTTTCCTTGCTCATCCAACTTATGTGTTTTTACGTTGCCTTTTATCACCAAATAAACCAAATTAGAGTTGTCTCCTTCCCGGTAAATTACATCGCCCATTTGAAAATAGAAATCATCCCCATGATCATCAATAAAATTCTTGAGCTGATGAATACTCTTAACCTGCGTTTCATTTCCTGAAGTATCATCTGTATTATTTTGTTGGGACTCCTTAAGAATATTGGCTTTGGCAATCCTGCTTTCAATTGCACCTACAAGTTCTGATTCTTCGAATGGTTTAGTGAGGTAGTCATCTGCACCCAATTCCATTCCCAGTCTAACTTCCCTGTGTTCCGTTTTAGCAGTGAGAAAGATGAATGGTATTGCCTTGGTCTTATTGTCAGCGGACAAAGCCTTTAAAACACCATAGCCATCCAACTTTGGCATCATAATGTCGCATATGATAACGTCCGGGTGAGCCTCTTTTGCGGTTAAAACTCCCATTTCCCCGTCAGGAGCTGTAATGACTTTGTAATTTGCCAATTCCAATAATTCTGCAGTGCTCTCTCTTAGAGCAGTGTCATCTTCAATTAATAATACCTTTTTGATCATAATAAAATCTTTTAAGTTTTAAAAAGAACCTCATGGCATTAAACCAATTGACAAATACTATTTAATACTATTGACAGGGAGCTTAACGGTGAATGTACTCCCTTTGTTTTCAACACTTTTAAAGCTAATATCTCCTCCCAGATTTTCAATATGAAATTTAACAATATTAAGTCCTATTCCGGTACCCTGAGTAAGTAGTGCATTATCTGCCCTGAAGTATCGCTCAAATACATGTTCTTGATCTTTCTCTGGAATACCAATACCCCTGTCTATAACGCTGAAGTAAAGTTTATCTTCATAAAGATCAAATTTTATGTCTATTTCGGTTTCTTCCGGGGAGTACTTAATGGCGTTCTGCAACAAATTAGTTAGTATCAATGAAATAATCCTTTCATCCTGATATACAGTTTCTTCCTCTATATTCATTGGATAATTTATTTTTTGGCCGGACTTAAGTAACATATTTGCATGATAAACCACCTGATTAACCACTTTACTGAGCGAAAATTCAGTAAGTCTGTAAATCTCTTTTCCTTGCTCCAGTTTTTCAATAGATAAAAAATCATTCAATATGCCTGTAAGTTGATGCACCCCTTTGGAAATAGACCCGAGGTGTTTCTTTCTCATGTCCTGTTGCTCAGAATCGCAGTATTTTTCTACCAATGTGGCCGAGGTGAGAATTGCGCTTAAAGGGGTTTTAAACTCATGAGAAACCATCGATAGGAATTTGGTCTTAAGATCATTCAATTCCTTTTCTTTGATTAAAGCTTCTTTGAGTTCCTTTGTTCTCTGAGCTACGGTCTTCTCAAGTTTTTGAGTATAGTTTTTTCTTTCAGAGATATCAAGCGCCATAGCAACTATCAATACTCTACCCCCAAGACTTGATGATTGCAAATGAACTTCAACGGGATAGGTAGTTCCATCCTTACGCTTAAAAAGGGTTTCAAAGGCAATTTTCTTTTGGTTATTTAGATGCAGAGGATCCAGAATTTCCTGTAGCCGATCTTTCGTAATACCACTAAATAGATCCTTAAAAGTTATTTTTTTTAATTCTCTTATGCCATATCCCGTGTTTTTCTGTGCTCCATAATTTACATGAGAAAACCGGAGCGTTTTTGCATCAAAAACATAAATTTCATTAAGTGAATCATCAAAAATCTTTAAAAAATGCCGTATCTCCTCCTCTGATTTCACTCGTTTGGTAATATCATTTTGTATTCCCACAAAATGCGTGACTTTACCCTGATTATTGCGGATTGGATTAATGGATATCTCGTTCCAGAACAAGGTGCCATCCTTTTTATAATTCCTTACCTGAACCCGGCACTTTTTGCCTGCTTTTATTGCATTACGCATTATTCTAACACCTTTTTGATCATTATCATCTTTCTGAAGGAAGCGACAATTTCTATTAAGGACATCAGAGGGTGAATACCCCGTAAGTTTGCTAAATGCCTTATTCACATATATAATAGGATAATCATCTCCCAATGCATCTGAAATAATAATGCCGTTATCTGTTGAATCAAGCGCTTTACTTTTTATGTCGAGGTTTTTTTCTATTTCGATCCTTTCAGATAAATCGTTAACCAATACCAGGATATAGGTGTTTTGGTATACAAAAAAAGGATTGAATTTAACATTTAAGGGAAATACCTCCCCGGTTTTTCGCAGCCCCTCTACACATTGCCCACCGGCCATTTTTTCTTTCTTAATATTCTTGCAATATTTAGCAAAATGTCCATTGTGGATTTTTTTATTCTTCTCAGGAATTAATTCGGAAAGTGGTTTTCCCAGGAGTTCATGATGTGTATATTCAAACAGATAGGCCGCTTTTTGGTTAATAGAGACAATTAACTGGTCCTCATTTACAACGATTATGCCCTCCGATACGGCTTCGGATAGTAAATTGCATATATCAATATTTTTATCAAAAACATGCATCCTTTTCATGAAATAAGATATTAATTATCCGCAGGCAAACTGCAAGCTTAACTAAACCCTGAAAGTAATAACCGGCAAATTGGCATGATTAACTACATCTTCTCCTATGCTTCCTTTGAAAAAATGTGCAATTCCGCTTCTACCATGCGTAGGAATAGCTATCAGATCTGCATTTACATCATTTGCATAATTAAAAATACCTCCTTCAATTGAATAGTCCGAGACATATACGATTTTTGTATTAGAAGGCACCTCCCCGTTGTGCGCTACTTTAAGGAAAAATTCTGCTTTCTTTTTCATCTCCCCGGTACTCATAAATTCTTCATTGGGTAAATTCACATAAACCAGATGGAGTTTAAGGTCCCATTTTGCAAAAAGAGCCCTTGCATTATGATAGGCTTTAATGCTCTCTACCCTTAAATCACAGGCAAAAACAACCAATTTAGGGTTAAACAAAGGAGTAGGCTCTTTAATTACTAAAACCGGTATGTCTGATGTTCGTACAACCTTTTCGGTATTGGATCCTACAAATATCTCGCTGACACCACTAGTGCCATGAGAGCCCATGATTATTAAGTCTATATTATGCTCTTTAGCCAACTGATTAATCTCACTGAATATCTTGTAGTTTTGAACCATTTCAGTAAGCTTCACTCCTTTCAAAAATGGTTTATCCAAAAAGGTCTCGTAACGTTTTTTGGCCAATTTCATATAAAAGTGAGCTTCCGCTGCTTCTTCAGACTCGCTTTTGGTCAAGTAAGCTTCGGAAAGACCCATCATATGAAGCACAACGATTTCTGAATTGAAAACTTTGGCCAGTTTAGCTGCTACTTCAAGTGCGTATGCTGCATGTTCCGAAAAATCTACAGGCACTAATATTTTTTTCATGGTAATTTATTTATAGTAGGTATTCAATACTTCCTAAAGGTTTCCTTTCGCTTTTTTAGCTGGTTTTCCAGTTCCTTTATTGCTGTGGCAGCTGCCTTTTCGAAATTATCCTGATCAGATTTAGCAAATAATCTGGGTCCCGGTGCACTTAATCGTATTTCGCATATTTTACCTCTGCCAGACGGGTCATTTTCCAATTTAAAAAATACATCTGCTTTAATAATCCAATCATATTTATTTGCCAGCTTTTCTAATTTTGAAGTTACAATTGCACTCATAGATTCACTGGTTGGCATTTGAACATATTGAATATTTATTGTCATAATTGAGTGTTTAGAGTTTTGAATAAAGATCGTACGGAGTATAATTGTAAACTATGACATTTGTCATTGTTGACAACTGTCTGCTCATAATTACACAAATGCGCTATCCTCTAATTTAGAGATACTAATTAACCTGACCAAAAACAATAAGGAACTTAATCAGGATCGCAGCGGGTTACTCTCTTTAAGTAATACAATAAGGACTCCCAATATGATCACATTTTTAATGATATACTGGCCCAGTAGGGTAAGGCCAAATGGTGCCTGCGCGAATACGAGATCCGGAAAAAAAAGAAATGGCAAAAAAGTTAAAATAATATGAACTAAAGCAAGCTTTAGGGCAAATTTTATAAAAAGGTGGCTTATTAATAGTAATCCAATCGAGGTTTCCCAAATTGCAAGCAGTATAATGGATATTTCCGGGGTAAGAATTCCAAATGTCAACTGATCAATGGTTGCCTTGGCAAGATCTTCGGCTGGACTTACTCCTAAAAAGAATTTGAGCATCCCAAACCAGAGGTATACGACGCCAATGCTTATCCAGATCAAATTGACTTTTAATTTCCTATGTATTAAACGGGCTGCCAGTTCTTTCATCTTAAATAAAAAAAGCGAAACTAAGGTTCCTAAATAATATAAAATGTGACAAATGTCAGCTTTTGCAATTTATATAACTATACATCAGGACATCTTAAATCAATAAAAGCCTGGATAATATCTGATAACTTAAAACAACGATAGCTATACTTAAATTATGTCAATTGGTCTTCCAGGGATTAGTTTCCTATTTGGCACAAGCTAAATAACGAATACGGAAATGATCCAAGTCATTCCTTTATCTACAAAATGCTCATAGCTTTGTTTTTTGTGATTATAATTCAAAAGGAATCTTAGCATTGATTCCATTATAATTTTAAATACTAAAAATTATTCGTTTGTATGAAGGATAAGTACTTAAATACCCTGGTTGTAGAAAATTCAAAGGTTCAACAGATTGTTATAAGTCAGCTTGTCCGGAATCATGGTGATTTGAATTTATCAGCCATATGCAACAATGCCTTAGATGCCGGCAGAATTGTTAAAAATCAAAAGATTGATTTAATTCTACTCGATATTGAAATGCCCGGTATAAATGGTTTTAACCTTCTTGAATCTTTAGATACAGAAGTTCAGGTTATCATTCTAACTGCTAATCCAAACCATGCTCTAAAAGCTTTTGATTATGGTGTAACCGATTATTTATTAAAACCTGTAAAAACCGCTCGCTTCAACAATGCTATTAAGAAAGCTTGTATTAATTACGGCAGAGTGCCCAAGCCCATTGAAGAGGAGGAATTTTTAAAGGTGGGGAGTAGCATGAATAACCGAAAGCTCAACATTAGAGAAATTAAATGGGTAGAAGCGCTGGGCGATTATGTGAAAATAATCACAGAAAATGAAAACCTGATCGTCCTGAGTTCCATGAAATCAATTTCTGACAAACTACCTAATGATAGATTTCTTAGGATTCATAGATCATATATTGTAAATTTAAACAAGATAGAAAAATTCGGCTGTACGAGTGTGGAGGTAGATCAATATCAGCTGCCAATGAGCAGAAAGCAAAAAGAAAAACTTGAACTGCTTTTGGAAAAGGTGGATAATTAGCAAGTTAAATTATACCGGATAACTCAAAATAAACTTGATGAGATATATTCCTTTTTCACATAGATTACTTTTAAGCTTACTCTTTATTTCTGTCTTCGCAGCCTGCAATAAAGACCAGGAAAAGATCCTTCCCTCAGAAGTAACCATTACAGAATCTGTATATTCATCGGTCACCATTCAACCGGATAGCCTTTATCAGGTATACGCAGCTGTTGGAGGTATACTCGATAAAAATTTTGTTGACGAAGGTGATTCGGTGGCCAAAGGTACACCCATAGCTCAAATTATCAACAATACCCCTAAGCTAAACATGGAAAATGCGAAACTGAACCTGGAATTGGCACGTGAGAATTACAGTGGGAGTAATGCCATAATAAGGGCACTGATCGATGAAATAAACGCAGCAGAACTCAAATACAAAAATGATTCTGTAAATTTTACAAGGCAAAAGAATCTCTGGGATCAAAATATAGGATCAAAAATAGAATATGAAAACAGAAAACTCGCCTATGAATTATCAAGTAACAACCTGGCTTTACTAAAAGGTAATTTCGAAAGAACAAAGTCCGAATTGAGAACAAAATTAAAGCAGGCAGAAAACAATTATGAAACCTCCCTGATTACAACAAAGGATTTTACTGTAAAAAGTAAAATTAATGGTAAACTCTATGCGCTTTACAAAAACCAGGGCGAAATTGTTAATACTATGGAACCCATTGCCGCTATTGGGAGTGCTACTGATTTTATAATTGAAATGTTAGTAGACGAAGTTGATATTGTAAAGTTGAAAATTGGTCAAACCGCATTGATAACACTCGATGCCTACGGATCAGAAGTATACACTGCGGTTCTTAGCAAAATTTATCCAAGGAAAGATGAACGCTCCCAGACTTTTAAAATTGAAGCCCTATTTACAAACCCTCCTGAAGTACTGTATCCGGGACTGGCAGGAGAGGGAAATATTATTGTTTCCCAAAAAGAAAATGCTCTTACCATACCCAAGGAATATCTTATTGGTGAAAATAACGTAAAAACGGAAGAAGGAATTATAGAAATTGTGACGGGGATAGAAGATATGGAACGCGTAGAAGTACGTTCCGGCCTAAATGCAAATACATACATTATAAAGCCCGAAGAATGACCAATTGGAAGTTAATAATTAATATTGCCAAAACGCATCTGTTAACCAAAATGAAGTCTACGGTAACTGCCTCTCTTGGAGTTACCTTTGGTATTGGAGCCTACATTACCCTGGTGAGCTTTATGACTGGTTTGAATGGAATGTTAGATGACCTCATTCTTAATCAGACTCCTCATATACACATGTTTAATGAAATTGAACCTTCGGTGGAACAGCCCATTTCATTATACGAAAAATTTGATGAAGGTTTCAACGTTGTCCACTCCATTAAGCCAAAACAAAGCCAGCTCAAAATACATAACGCCCTCCCGATATTACACTATTTAAAAGATCAGGAAAATGTAAAAGGTGCAACACCGCAACTCCGGTCTCAGATATTTTACCTGTCCGGCTCCATAGAACTTGGCGGCAATCTTGTAGGCGTAGACATAATGGAGGAAGTGCGCTTGTCAAATATTCAGGATAATATTGTAGATGGAAGTCCGGAAGCACTGAAAAATACGGACAATGGAATTTTACTGGGATCCGGGCTGGCCAAAAAAATGTCTTTAGGGGTGGGGAATCGCCTGCAGGTGAGCACCGTAAAGGGCACTGTTTTTCCGTTGAAGATAGTTGGAATATATCAGAGTGGTATTGCCGAAATAGACAACGTTCAGAGTTTTGCAAATCTTAAAACGGTACAGAGAATCCTGGGAGAGGCTGAAAATTATATAACCGATATCAATATTAAACTCAATGATATCTCCGGGGCTCCTGCCATGGCCAGGCAATTAGAAAAGCAATTTAAAATTAAAGCTACGGACATTAATGAAGCAAATGCCCAGTTTGAAACGGGAAGCAATATTCGCAATATAATTACTTATTCAGTTTCAATAACCCTGCTCATTGTGGCCGGCTTTGGCATCTACAATATTCTGAATATGCTTATTTATGAAAAAATGAAAGACATAGCCATACTTAAGGCAACGGGGTTTTCGGGGACGGATGTTCAGCTTATATTTATGAGTCAGGCTATGATCATAGGTGTTATAGGTGGTTTTGTTGGCTTGATAATCGGTTTCTTCCTATCCAGAGTTATAGATAATATCCCATTCGAAACCCAGGCCCTACCAACGATAAGTACATTTCCGGTAAATTATAATCCGGGTTATTATTTTATCGGAATTACATTTGCTCTTATTTCCACATTTATTGCCGGTTATTTGCCCTCTAACAAGGCAAAAAAAATAGATCCTGTGCGAATTATTCGCGGAACCTAATTCATAATAATGGGAACGGTACTGGAAACAAAAACTATTAACAAGCATTTTAGAAAACCTGTAGATTTTCATGTCTTAAAAGATATCAGCTTCCGTGTCAAAGAAGGAGAATTTGCCTCAATAATGGGGAAATCTGGTTCGGGAAAATCAACCTTGCTTTATATTCTTTCTACCATGGACACCGATTATGAAGGCGAACTGTTTTTAAATGAAGAACTCGTAACCGGAAAACCACGTAAAGAACTGTCTCAGATAAGGAACAGGCATATTGGTTTCGTATTTCAATTTCATTACTTGCTCTCTGAATTCAGTGTCCTGGAGAATGTTATGCTCCCTGCAAAAAAATTAGCCTCTAAATCTTATCAGGAAATTGAGCATGATGCCATGGAGAAACTAAATATGCTGAATATTGGACATTTGGCCAAAAAAAGGGCTTCCCGGGTTTCTGGTGGAGAAAAGCAACGCGTGGCCATTGCAAGAGCACTTATCAACAATCCCGATATATTAATGGGAGACGAGCCTACTGGTAATCTTGATAGTTATAATGCCGAAAACGTTTTCCAAATATTTAAAAGGTTAAAAGAAGAGGAAGGACTTTCATTGTTGGTCGTAACCCACGATTTAGATTTTGCAAAACGCACGGATAGGATAATAGAAATGGAAGATGGCTCCATTATTTCCTGAATTCCAATGGTCAAATCCCAACTTCAGGAATTATAGCAAAGAATCGGAACAGTAACCAGGTTCTCCATTCTCTTAACAATATCTTTACCAAAAACAGAAGCGAAGAGACCTTTATTTTCTCGTTCCAACATGGCTAATATATCCGCATTTTTATCTGCTGTATGCATCCTTAAACCCTGTTCTACGCTGTTGGCCAGCACTATGTGAAAACTTATTTTTTTATAAGGCACCTGAACTTCCAATAATTCTTTAAACCATTCCATCTGCTGCATAGCAGCATATTCCTCTAAAGTGGGTATATGTACCACTTCTATTTCAGCATCATACGGTTCCGCTATTCTTGATAATTTTTCCAGTGCTATAATATCAGCAGATTCAAAATCACTGGCGTAAACAATCTTTTCTATCTTTTCATAACTGTATTCCTGAGGAATAATGAGTATTGGGCACAGGTTCTTATCTATTAATTTATTCGCAATATTCCCGCTAAAGAAACCCCGGGCAGTATGTTCATCTTTCATCCCAATGATAAGCAAATCAACGATATCATTTTTTATTCTGTCGCTGATTGCTTTGCTTATTGAGGTATTATAAGCAACCTCGCAAATTAGTTGATCTTTATTTGAATTTTCATGCAGATTGTTTCGGCAATAATCTTCCAGCAATTCTTTTTGCTCATTCATTGCCAATTTATTTAGTTGCCCAGAAGAACGAATAATGGAAGTCCGCACCGGAGGAATATCATATACATGAAAAACAGAAAGTTTGGCTTTTAAAGTTTCACTCAGATTCTTCGCATAATTTAATGTTGAAACAGAATTTCTGGTGCAGTCCGTGGCATAGAGTATAGTATCCATACAAAATCATTTAAAGATCAGGTGAATTTACCTCCTTTTATATCCGTATAATATGATATTGGTCACAAAAGATCAACATGACTTATATCATAAAAATTAGACTCTGACTGACCTACTTTTAAGTGAAGAAAAAAAGATAATTTATTATGGATAACGACACTAAATCAACGCAGCAAAATAATATCATAGAGATCAACTGGCAGGAACTTTATATCCTTACCGATCATTGGAAGTCGGATCTGGATTTCTATAAAGATGACCTTCGTTTTTTACATCATTTGATAGATAAATATATCATCTGGATTACAAAAGACGACAACCTTAACCTGGTAAAAGATATAGAGAAAAACCTTTTTGAGATTAAGAAGAAAAGTTTGGACTTGATGAAGGAATTAAGTACCCACCAGGAAAATTTGGGGCTCATGGTAGAAAATCCGGTTCAGAGTTCAAATCCACAATTTTTGAAGGATCATGAACTCCTGGAAGATAAAGTTTCAAATTTCGTGAAATTGTTCCGGTCCAACAGAAAAGAGGTATTTAAAATTACAGAATACATCATAGACAGCGAAGAGTTGCCTGATATTCTTAAATCCTGATCCATAATAGAAATCCCTATTTATCCTTTTAAACTGATTTTTCGGATGGTAACCTTTAACGTATGAAGTAAGGAGGATGCACGGCTAAATAGAAATTCTTCGCTATATTTGCACCGCAAATTCAGTAAAGCCCACGTGGTGAAATTGGTATACACGCTACCTTGAGGGGGTAGTGTTCGAAAGGACGTGCTGGTTCGACTCCAGTCGTGGGCACAAAAAAACTGCTTCTTTCCAAACAGAAGCAGTTTTTCTTTTTAAATGTAGCCCTATTCTATAAGCGTTTTACCCTAACATTTCTGAACCAAACACCTGCGCCGTGGTCCTGAAGCGCTAAATGACCATCATTGGTTTTTCCGTAATCTGGATACTCATTCCATTTACCGCTATTGCGTTTTTCTAACCAGTCTTGAGAGTTCTTATCGAATTCTACAATTTTCTGGCCATTGAGCCAATGTTCGGCTTTGCCCCTGTTAAAAACAATTCTACTGGTATTCCATTCCCCTACAGGTTTCAGGGTTTTATTTTCATTGGCTACATGCATGGCGTAATTTGCTCCGGTTTTTTGCCAATCTTCAAGGGGTTCTTCAAATCCAACATCATCCAGTAACTGGTATTCCGGTCCCGTCTCATAAGGTGAGTGATATATGGTATCCTCAACTACATGATAAAAAGCACCGCTATTGCCCCCTTTGGTTATTTTCCATTCAAAAGCGAATTCAAAATTGTCATAGGTTTCCCTGCTAATGATATCACCTCCTACATCTCCGGCTTCTCCGAAACATTCTATGACATTATCTTTAATTGACCAGTTTGATGGCAGTGAGTCCTGGTTGTATCCTCTCCAGTCTGATGGATCCATAAGATCTACCCATTCACTTTCTGCCATTTGATCTTCTATCGCAGCAGGTGTTTCCTCTTTTTTCTTCTCCGTATTCTTGCATGCTCCGGTTAAAAGCACTAAACCTATTATAACAATTCGCAGTTTCATAATTTTAATATTTAAAGGAGTTTCATCGCAACAGGGTCCCATTTTATGGCCTTATCTAAAAAATAACTATCGTTGCACGCTAAAGCGGGCGCCGCTGCCCGATAACCAAATACTGCATCTTCCGATACAGCCGTGCCACCCCGGATAGCATTGAACCAATTACCAAAATGATCATAATGCGCTCCTTGATACCCGTCCTCTACCTCAAAAACAATTTCTTCAGGAGGCAGCATCTTTTTTCTGGAAGTGGTTACCCCGGCCTGTGAAGCTTTGGCCTGTAAAAACGGGTCATTGTCAAATTGCTCATTATTTCTTCTTAAAATTACCTTTCGCCATTGAACATCCATAGAACCCTCACTTCCAACAATTCTCAAATATGTTGTTCCCGAAGTACCATCTACAAAATTACAGCGTAATGAAAGGTTAAAAGCAGGATGTTCATCAGAATCGGGATAATCAAATACTCCGAGTAGTACGTCCGGTACTTCCCTGCCGTCTTTCCAATAACGCAACCCCCCTGATGAATAAATTTGATTCGGGCCTTTTGATTGGGTAATAAAATGTAGGCTGGAAAAAAGATGCACAAACAAGTCTCCTGACATCCCTGTTCCATAGTCCTTGTAATTTCTCCATCTAAAAAACCGCTTGGCATCGAAAGGTCGTTTATTTGTATTCATCAAAAAAGTATCCCAATCTACTGTTTTAGGAGAAGCATCTTTTGGAATATTGTACTGCCAGGCACCTGTAGGACTTCTCCTTGCCCAAAAGCCTTCTGCATAATTGATATCCCCGATTGCTCCCTGAGCAAGCAATTCTTTAGCCTTTTCATTTCCAAGCGAAGACATTCCCTGACTACCCACCTGGAATACCATACCGGTCTCCTTCTGGGCTTTGATAACATCGGGCCCCTCGTCCAAAGAATGGACCATTGGTTTTTCACAGTACACATGTTTGCCTGCCCGCATGGCGTCTATTGAAATTTGCTTATGCCAATGATCCGGGGTCCCGATTATTACCGCATCTACATCCTTTCTTGCTAATATTTCCTTGTATTGTTTGGTTGTAAACAGATCTTTACCCCATCTTTCCCTCGCCCTTTCCAGATGACCATCATAAAGGTCGCAAACCGCAACTAATTTTACTCCATCGTGCTTTAATGCCGTATAGGTATCCTCTGATCCCATTCCTCCAGCCCCTATGAGCGCAATTTGAATATTGCTGTTTGCACTATATTTCTTTCTGCTTAAATAAGAAATATGAGATGCTTTTCCCGCGCCTATGATTGCAGGCGCGCTTGCCAATGCCAAAGTTCCGGCTCCAATATTCTTTAAAAACTGCTTTCTGGTCTGGGTGGTTTTTTTTGACATAATTTTCCTGAATTAATAAGGATAAATATATCCATTTATAATAGAATTTTTGAAAAATAAGTGACATAAAACAACTAAAATGATCCTTTTTGCCAAATCATTTTGAAAAAATTAACGAAACTATGTAATACTTCCGCTTTTTAAATTGTAAATTTGTTTAATGTTTATATGTAAATAATGAACAATGTAAAAAAATCTTTTAGTATTCGGGATTTGGAAAACCTATCCGGCATAAAAGCTCATACCATTCGAATCTGGGAAAAAAGATATGGATTGCTATCACCTGAGCGAACCAGCACCAACATTAGGACCTACAGCCTGGCGAGTCTTCAAAAATTACTGAATATTACCCTTCTCTACAATAACGGATACAAAATATCCAAGATAGCAAAACTTCAGGAGACAGACATTCCGCTGGTGGTGAGAGAGATCGTTGCCAAAAGCAGCACAAAAAATCATGCAATTAATGCCTTCAAACTTTCCATGATTAACTTTGACCTCTCTTTATTCCAAAATACATATAACAGCCTGCTTGCGGAAAAATCATTTCGTGAAATTTTTTGGGAATACTTCATTCCTTTATTAAATGAGCTTGGGCTGTTATGGCAGACAGATACGATTAGCCCGGCACACGAGCATTTTATCACCAATTTAATTAAACAGAAAATTTACACGAGTACAGAAAAATTGCAGTTGATGGAGCCCACTAATCCTGAAAAGGTTTTCGTACTCTTTCTTCCGGAAAATGAAATTCATGAAATTGGACTTTTGTTTATTAATTATGAAATTCTTTTACATGGGTATAAAACAATTTATCTGGGGCAGACAATGCCTTTGGAAAACCTTGTAGACCTGGAAAGTTATTACACCAATATACACTATGTATCCTACTTCACTGTAGTACCGGATAAAGACAGGTTGGAGAAATATATGGATGACTTCACAGAAATCATAAATAATAGCAATTCTAAATTGTGGATTTTAGGCAGGCAAATTCGTCATATAAATAAAGATAAACTTCCACAGCACATTCGTACCTTTGATTCTGTTGAACAATTATCAAAAGCATTATAAATTTCTTTTAGCTTTCAAACCATGAATATCAACAACAAAAAAGTTGTAGTTATTGGATCTGGGTTTTCATCACTTTCGGCTTCCTGCTATCTGGCTAAAAAGGGGTTTGAAGTTAGTCTCTATGAAAAGAACGACACTGTTGGCGGAAGGGCCCGGCAACTTATCAAGGATGGATTCACCTTTGATATTGGCCCAAGTTGGTACTGGATGCCCGACATTTTTGATAGGTTCTTTGCAGATTTTGGAAAACAAACCTCTGACTATTACCAGTTAGATAAATTAAGTCCTGCTTATAAAATTTTCTTTGATGACGATATTATCACGATAGGCGACTGCATGGATAAAATTTGTGAAGAATTTGAACGAATTGAAAAAGGCAGTTCCGGACATCTTAAAAAATTTATCGCCAAGGCCCAAAGAAATTATGATATCGCCATAAATGAAATTGTCTATCGCCCCGGGCTTTCTCCTTTGGAGTTGGTCACAAAGGACACTATTGTGAGGATAGATCAATTCTTTAAAACAATCAGCCAGGAAGTCCGGAAAAATTTCAAAAACCCGAAACTCATTTCCACC